>SXGU01451834.1_pt1 | contig 13957 bp, 14 predicted proteins | sample 3174531 | NCBI WGS metagenome assembly SXGU01 (sample SAMN11356863, study PRJNA531348) | freshwater metagenome | isolation source: freshwater sample F1-140 | place: China: Fuxian Lake, Yuxi | collected 2017-12-25 | reverse complement strand
CGCGTCCGACCGGGCGGAGGCGGAGTGCCTGCGTCTCGCGCGGCCGGACGACCACGGCTCCGGCGCGCGGACGGCGCGCCTGGCTGCCCTCGGAGCGTGGGAGGCCGCGCGGGAGCGCGCGCTCGATGCGCTAGAGGTCGCGTGCGGCACGCGTGACCCGGCCGAGGCACGAGCGGGCTTCGATGGCTGGGCCGAACGGACTAGCTCGTGATGCCGAGGGCCGTCGCGACCTGGTTGAGGTGGTCCACGTCGTGTTCGGCCCAGTGCTCTACCCACCAGTGGATGTCGAACGTGCCGATCTCCGGCTGTGTGCCGAGGCGGCGCCATTGCTCATCGGTCAGCCGCGCGAGGATGTGAAGCGAGGCGGCACGCTGCATCCGCAGGTCGGCGATCAGGTCCCCGACGCCATCTCGGCCCCGCCAGCGGCTGACGGCCCACGTGCCCTCGTCGAACGGGACGAGGGTCGGGGCATCCTCGACGAGCATCCGTTCCAGGCGGAGGCGCATCACCATGAATTCGTCGTCGCGCAGGTGCGCCGCCACCGTGCGCGACGGCCATTCTCCCGGTTCGGCACGGTCGAGCGCCGTTTCTGAGGTGGAGAGCAACATCGCCTCCAGGGCCTCAGGAGTCGCGGCCAGTGTGCGGACTAGTTCGGCATGGCCTACGACGCCGCGCTTCACACCCTGAGTGCTGTCGCTCACTGGAATACCTCCGGCGCGGGGCCGTCGCCCCACCACTCGATCTCCGGGATGAGCCGCACACCATAGACGGCGAAGACGCGCCGCTGCACCTCCGTCATGACACCCACGTACTGAGCGGCTGTGCCGTGTCCGTCATGCACGATGAAGTTGGCGTGCAGCGTGGAGACATGCACGCCGCCGGAGGCGACCTCCTTGCCTCCCACCGATTCGATCATCCGCCCCGCGCTATCGCCCGGAGGGTTGCGGAAGACGGAGCCGGCGTTCGGCTCCGCGGTTGGCTGCGTCGCCTGCCGCGTGGCGAGCAGCCGCCGCATCTCCGCCTCGACCTCCTCGCGGGGACGGAGCGTCAGGGCAAGCGTGGCGCCGAGCACGAGTTCGCGCGCGGCTCGGAGCGAGGTGTGGCGGTAATCGAAGGCAACCTGGGCGGGTGCCAGCGTCACCGGGACGCCATCACGCAACACCTCGACGCCGGTCACGAGGTCGCCGATGCTCCGGCCGTCGCCGATCCCGGCGTTTGTCTGCATCGCGCCGCCGATGTCGCCGGGGATGCCGATCGCGAACTCGAGGCCACCGAGGCCACGCTCCGCCGCCGCCTTCGCGAGCGCGGGCAACATCACGGCGGCGCCCGCATGCACCTCGGACCCGCGGAACTCGAACGAGCCACAGGCGCGCCGCAGCGAGACGACGACAGCGCGCACGCCCTCGTCCGCGACGAGCATGTTCGATCCGCCGCCGATGAGCCGTAGCGGGATCTCATGCGAACGCGCCCAGGCCCAGATACGGACGAACGTGTCGATGTCGGATGGCGTGGCGAAGTACGCGGCAGGGCCGCCAATACGCAGATAGGTGTGCCGCGCGAGCGAGACGTTGCGCTCCAGCCCGAGGGCAGGAGGTGGTTCGGGTATAGCGGCGGGTGCGGGATCGGTCACGCTTCGATCGTAGGCGGTCACCGGACGGCGCGCGTCAGAGCGAGGGGCGGCGCAGGTGGAAGTCCGTCGCCTGCTGGAAGGCGTGCGCAATCTGCAGCACGCGTGCGTCGTCCCAGCGTGCGCCGCTCACCATCAGTCCGAGCGGCATCCCGTCGCTGTCGAAGCCTGCCGGGACGGAGATCGAAGGCTGGCGGGTCATGTCGAAGACGGTCGTGATGCGGAACTTGTTCATCGGCTCGCTATCCGCGTTCGCGTCCGCCACGATTGGCTCGGCGGGCCGGTGGGAGGTCGGCGTGAGGTAGGCGGCGAACCCGCCCTCGGCCAGCGCCGCCTCGAACCGCCGCTCAATGTGCGCTCGGGCGTCCAGCATGCGGATGTATGCGGTGGCGCTGATGTCCAGTCCTCCCATCATCCGCCGCCGGACGCTCTCACCGATCGTCTGGGGCCGCTCGCGCAGGATGCGCTCTACGTAGGAAGCGCCCTCGGCGATCAGCAGTCCATTCACACTCGCGCGCCACTCGTCCTCGCCCGCCATCGGTTCAGCTGTCCCGACCGTCGCGCCAAGGCCGCGCAGCACCTCCACGCCGGCCTCGAACGCCGCGAGCGTCGCCTCGTCGCTTCCCTCGACGAGCGAGGGGATGACCGCGAGCCGGAGCCCCCGCACGCCGTCGTCGATCCCCGCACGGAACGACTCCGGAGGGCGGGCGACCGAGCCCCCGTCGCGTGGGTCGTGGCCCGCGAGGATGTCGAGCATGAGCGCGCAGTCGAGGGCGGTGCGGGCCATCGGCCCGGCATGGTCGAGCGTCAGCGAGAGCGGTACGACGCCCCCCCGTCCCACGAGGCCGTACGACGGCTTGTGGCCGGTGACGCCGCAGAAGGCGGCGGGAATGCGGATGCTACCCCCCGTGTCCGTCCCCAGCGCACCGAGGGCCTGCGCTGCCGCGAGCGCCGCCCCCGAACCACCCGATGAGCCACCCGGTACGCGGTCGAGCCGCCACGGGTTCCGCGTCGGCCCGTAGTGGACGTTGTTGGTCGTCCCACCGAGGGCGAGTTCATGCGTATTCGTCTTGCCGAGGATGACCGCGCCCGCCTCGCGCAGCCGCCGGACCGTGGTGGCGTCTTCCAGCGGGACGCGCTCGCGGTACGCGCCGGTGCCCGCCGCCGTGACGACGCCCGCCGTGTCGTACAGGTCTTTCACCGCGACGGGGATGCCGTCCAGCGGGCCGAGGCGTCGCCCGGCGCGGGCGCGCCCCTCAGCGGCGCGTGCTTCCTCCATCGCGGAGTCGCGCATCAGTCGCACGAAGGCGTTGACCCGTCCGTCGGTCGCCTCGATCCGCGCGAACGCGGCCTCGGCGAACGCGACAGGGGACAGGTCGCCGCTTGCGATCCGCGCGTCCGCATCCGCGATCGTGAGCGCGCCAAAGTCGGCGGGGTCGGTTGCGGGCATCCAGCGCTCCTCGTGTCGGGCGAGGCGATGATAGGGCGCGGTTTGACCCGTGCGTGGGGCGATGCCTACGCTCGGTCCGGGGATGGGGGAGCCATGATCGACCTCGGCCTGGTGGATGCAGTCGACGCCGAGGCGATCGGACAGCCTGGACAGCGCACGTTCCGCCTCCGCGCGCGGGCCGGCGCGACCTACGTGGCGCTCTGGTTGGAGAAAGAGCAACTGGCCGCCCTCGGCCGGTCGATCTCTCAACTGCTCGCGGAGCGATCGATGCGTCGCGGCCAGCCGGCGACCAGCGTCGAACCGGTGCGCAATTTCCCCCAGCGTGCGCAGGTGGAGTTCCAGATCGCGCGCATGGGCCTCGACTACGACGCCGAGGCGGAGCAGGCGGTCCTGCTCGCGGACGACCCGCAGGCGGTGGAGCGGCGCGACACGCCAGCCCTGCGCGTGGCGTTCAGCCGGTCGCAGGCCCTCACGCTCATCCACATCATCGAAGAGGTCGTCGCGGGCGGCCGCCAGACCTGCCCGCTGTGCAAGCAGCCATTGGATTTCGCCAACGCCCCGCACGAATGCGTCCACACCAACGGACACTCGAAGGAGCCGGTCCCCCCTCGCGAGTCCGCTGAGGACGACGATGACGACGAGGACGAGAGCGAGAACTAGCCGGGGCCGTCCTCCGGGCTGACGGACGCTGTGCCGGGCGTCGATGACTGGGCGGCGCGCAGCGCATGGCGCTGCCAGAGCAGCGTGGCGGCAGCGGCGGCTTCGAGGGTGGCGATGCCCGCCAGTGTGAGCCCATATCCCCCGGTCCGGTCGACGGCCATGCCGGCCAGCCACGCCCCGCCGGCGCTCGCGACGCTGGTCGCGGCTGTCTGCATGCCGGAGAACGTGCCCAGACGCTGGCCGTACGCCTCGGCGCTGAGCAGGCCGCCCAGCGGCGAACTGAGTCCGATCCCCACCCCCGCCGCGACGACGAAGAACCAGGCGGCGACGAGTCCGTCCGCGAAGACGAGCGCGCCGGCCCCAGCCGCCAGCAGCGCATAGGCGAACAGCTGCGTGCCGTGCACCCCGAGCCCGTTGATCAGTGGCACGAGCACGAGCCGGCCGGGGATCTGCATCAGCCCTCTCGCACCGCCAAGGGCGGCCGCTGTCGCCAGCGGCAACCCCAGCGCCCGGATCGCGCTCACCTGGTGGAGGATGAGCGCGCTGGCCGCGCCCGCGGCGAAGCACGAGGCCAGCATCAACCGCCACACCATCGGCTCTCGCCACGCGCCTCGCTCACCGGGGACACGGGGGGGGATCGGGACTGGCTCGGAGCGGACGAAGAGGGCTGCCGGGCCGACGAGGACGACCAGCAGCGCGGCCAGCGCGCGCAGCGTGTCGCGCCAGCCCCATGCCTCCAGCATCCACGCCACCACGGGGTTGAAGATCGGGCTCGCAAGTGCGCCGAGGAGCGTCAGCACGCTGATTGCGGCGGCACGCCGGTCTCCGTAGAGACGCGAGGTGGCTGCCATCGTGACGTGGTAGTAGAGCCCCCCCGCGATGGCGCCGCCCGTGAGCGCCCAGCACACGACAAACCACGCGATGTTGCGCGCCTCGGCGGCGGCGATGAACCCGAGGCACCCCACTGCCAGCGCCGTCAGCAGCACGGGCCGTGAACCGCGCCGGTCCAGCGTACGCCCGGCGAGGAAGGCAACCACGCCTGACAGCAATACTCCCGCCGAATAGGCGAACGAAAGCGTCCCGGTGCTCCACCCCGTCTCCTCGTGCAGCGGGTCGATGAACACTCCAAAGGCGTAGCTCACGACGCCATACGAACCGATCGTCGCCACGCCCAGGAGCGAGGCGTCCCGCCAGTACCGGGCGCGCGCGGCGATTCTCATGTCCGGCTACCCCGCCGGAGCGGCCAGCGCGCGCGCGGCCAGGTCCGAGGGCGGGGTCACGTCGCGGAGCGCCGGGATGACCTCACGCCCCACCAGACGAATCGAGCGTTCGATGCGAGCGGCATCGAGGCCGCCGAACTCCATCAGCATGCTGACGTGCGTGACGCCCGCCGCCGCCAGACCGCGCAGCCGCTCGATGATCACGTCCGGTGTGCCGATGAACTGGCGATTGAGCAAGACCTCGTCGGTCGGGTCGTCGTCCGCCGGAGTCGTGTCGAGGACACCGCGGTCGACCCGGCTCTGCACGATGCGCGTGACGGCGCGGGCCTGCCAGCGGGCGAAAGAGAGCGTCTCGCGCGCCTCCGCCATGGTCTCCGCGACATGCACCTGCGTCTGCGCCACCACATGCAACGGCTCGTCGCCTCGCCCGTATCGATGGCGCGCGCGGACGTACTCGCCATGCTGCTTGCGGAGCTGGTCGACCCCAGCGACCCCTGAGGTGATCGGCGTCAGGCCTCGGCGGCCGATGAGGTCCACGGACTCCGCGCTCGCGCCGGCGAGCCAGATCGGCGGGTGTGGCGTCTGGAACGGGCGCGGCAGGACGGTAGTCGGGCGGTCGACGTGGATGTGCTGGCCAGCGTAGGTGAAGTCGGTCGCCGTCCACGCCTGTACGAGGACGTCCAGCGACTCCTCGAAGCGCGCACGGGCCTCCTCGAGGGCGATGCCGAACCGTTCTTGCTCGAACGGGACGAAGCCGCGGCCGACGCCCGCGATGAATCGGCCGCCGCTCAACTGGTCGACGACCGCCATCTCCTCGGCCAGGCGGAGCGGCTGCCATTCCGGCAGCACAGCCACACCCGTGCCGATGTGGATGCGGGAGGTGGCGCGCGCGAACGCGAGGGCCTCCAGAAGCGGCGAGGGGGCGATGCCGTAGTCGGAGAAGTGGTGCTCCGCGATCAGACAGAAGTTGAATCCCACCTCCTCGGCGAGCCGCACCTGCGCCACGCTCTCCTCGAACGCCTCGCGCCAGACGCGAGCGCCCGCGTTGGGCCACTCCACGAACAGTCCGAACTCCACGCGACGGTCCTTCCGGGGGCGCCCCATCATGGGGCGCGAGCGTATCGGGGAAACGCAAAGGCGTGGTGGCTCGGTCGTCCCGTGCCGCCCCGCCTTCGCTCAGGCGGCTAGCAGCAACCGGGCTCGCAGCCGCAGTCGCTTTCGCAGCAGCCACCTCCGCCGATGACCGGCAGAAGAGTGCCGCTGGACGGCTTGAGAGTCGTCGCAAGACCTCCTTGAACCGAACGCTGGCTGGATATGCGGCATCGACGCGCGTCTATATGGCCGCGGGAGCAGGATGCTTGTCACATCGACAATTGTCAATATAGACTGATGTCGATGTCAGCCAAACCTCTTCCGATCGCCATCCCGGCGCGCGCCACCCTCGAACCCCTGCCAGTCGTCGACGGGCTGGTCGCCTGCTGCACCAGCCTGCTCGACTGCTGCGCGTCAGACGAGGCCGCCACGCTGGCCGCACGCGCGTTCAAGGCGCTCTCCGACCCGGTGCGGCTCCGTCTCTTCGCCACGATCGCCGCCGCCGAGACGGGCGAGTCCTGCGTCTGTGACCTCGTCGACACCGGCAACCTCAGCCAGCCGACCGTGAGCCATCACCTGAAGGTGCTGACTGACGCGGGCCTGCTGGAGCGTGAACGCCGCGGCTCCTGGGCGTTCTATCGCGTACGGAACGACTCCGTGCGCGCCCTCGCCTCCATCCTTCGGGGCTGACGCCGGCGGTCCGCCCGGCCTGACCGCGCGTACCTGACCGCGCCCGGCCTCGCTGCTACGATCGCGGCCCCGACCCGACGCCCGCAGCGAGGAGCCCCCGCATGGCTTTCGACACCCGCCACCACAGCCGCACGCTGCTTGACGCGCCAGACCGCGCCCCGGCCCGCTCCTATTTCCAGTCGGTCGGGTTCACCTCCGACGACCTGAAGAAGCCGCTGGTGATGGTGGCGCACGAGTGGATCGGCACCATGCCGTGCAACTTCAACCAGCGTGAGCTGGCCCAGCAGGTCTCGGCGGGCATCCGCGCGGCGGGGGGCACGCCGATGGAGGTGAACACCATCTCCATCTCGGACGGCATCTCCATGGGTACCGAGGGAATGAAGGCCTCGCTCATCTCGCGCGACTTGATCGCCGACTCGATTGAACTGGCGGGGATCGGGTACTCGTTCGACGCGGCGGTCGTGATCGTCGGTTGCGACAAGACGATCCCGGCGGGCGCGATGGCGCTCGCCCGTCTCAACATCCCCGGCATCGTCCTCTACTCCGGCTCGATCGACCCTGGCCGCTTCGAGGGGCGCGACGTCACGATTCAGGACGTGTTCGAGGGTGTCGGCCAGCACGCCGCTGGGACGATGTCGCTGGAGCGCCTGCACGCGCTCGAAGCCGTCGCCTGTCCCGGTGCGGGTGCGTGCGGCGCGCAGTACACCGCCAACACGATGGCGACCGTGATGGAATTCATCGGCCTCTCGCCGATGCGTTCCGCGACCGTCGGCGCGACGGACCAGCGCAAGGAGAGCGTGGCCTTCGAGGCCGGACAGCTGGTGATGGACGTGCTGACGCGCGGCGTGCTTCCGAAGGAGATTCTCACGCGCGAGGCGCTGGAGAACGGCATCATCTGCGCCGCCTCCACGGGTGGCTCGACGAATGTCGTCCTCCACTTGCTGGCGATCGCCGCCGAGGCTGGTGTCCCTCTCCAGATCGAAGACTTCGACCGGATCTCCAGCGCCACGCCGCTGATCGGCGACCTCCGCCCCGGTGGACGCTTCGTCGCCCTCGACTGGGACAAAGCGGGAGGCACGCCGCTGCTGGCGAAGCGGCTGCTGGAAGCGGGCAAACTGCACGGCGACGTGATGACGGTGACCGGCAAGACCATCGCCCAGGAGGCGGCGGGCGCCGTCGAGACGCCCGGCCAGGAGGTGATCCTCCCCGTATCGAAGGCGCTCAGCCCGAATGGCGGCCTCGTGATCCTGAAGGGCTCGCTCGCCCCGGCCGGCTGCGTCGTGAAGATCGCCGGCGAAGAGCGCCGTTTGCATAAAGGCCCGGCGCGCGTCTTCGAGGCGGAGCAGGACGCGATGGCGGCCGTGCTCGCCCAGCAGATCAAGCCCGGCGACGTCCTCGTCATCCGCAACGAGGGCCCGGTGGGCGGGCCCGGCATGCGGGAGATGCTCGGCGTGACCTCGGCGCTGGTGGGCGCGGGCCTCGGCGAGCACGTCGCGCTGCTGACGGACGGTCGCTTCTCGGGCGCCACGCACGGCCTGATGGCAGGGCACGTCGCGCCCGAGGCGGCGGCCGGCGGCCCGATCGGCGCGGTGCAGGAGGGCGACACGATCATCGTGGACATCGACAACCGGCGCCTCGATCTCGACGTGCCGGCCGATGAGATCGCCCGTCGCCTCGCCGCGCGGAAGCCGTTGCCGCCGCGCTACACGAAGGGCGTGATGGCGAAGTACGCGCGCGTCGTGTCCGGCGCGGAGCGTGGCGCGATCACCTGGTAGGCGGCGCGAGCTGAGGCTGCTCCCATGACCATCCTCATCGCGGGGGCGAGCGGGTTTGCGGGTTCCGCGCTGCTCGATGAACTCCGCTCGCATCCGTCTTCTGACGGGAAGCCGAGGCCCGTCCGCGCCCTCGTCCGCCGCGAGTTCGACGCCGTCCGGCTGCGCGATCAGGGCGTCGAGGCGGTCACGGGCGATCTCGCGACCGGGCGCGGGTTGGAGGCGGCGATGCGCGGGGTGCGCACCCTCGTCTACCTCGTCCACACGCTCGACGCCCCCGGCGACGTCGTCGCCAACGACCTCGAAGCGGTGCAGAACGCACTGCTCGCGGCCCGCGCGGCGGGCGTGAAGCGCGTCATCTACCTCGGCAACGTGGGGGCCTCACCCGAGGCTCGAGGGCAGCACCTCGTCGCGCGGTGGGCGACGGAACTCGCCATACGGCAGGGCGGCCTCGCGTGGCTGGTCCTGCGCGCGCCGCTGATCGTGGGGCGTGGCAGCACGCTCTTCGAGATGATGCGTCGCACCGTTGACCGCTCCCCCGTGGTGCCCCTGTTCCGCTGGCGGCGCACCGAAGTCGAGCCGGTCGCGCTCGGCGACGTGGTGGAGGCACTGCGCATCGCGATCGACGACCCGGAGATGGCGGGGCGCACGTACGACCTCACCGGCGCGACGCGCACGACCTTCGGCGCGATCGCGCACGCATGGGGGCGGCGCGGCCGGCGGCCGCGGTTGTACGTGCCGCTGCCTGGCTGGGGCGAACGTATCGAAGAGCAACTGGCCTGGAGCCTCGCGCGGCTGCCGAGGCGAGAGACGCGGCTGTTGCTGGAGACGTTGCGCGAGCGGCAGGTCGCGGACCCGAGCCGCCGTTTCCCTCTTGGCCACCGCCCGCTCACGCTTGATGCGGCATTGGAGGCGGTTGGGTAGGTTCAGCCCACCCCAAACTCCCTCCGGTATCGCTCGATGGTGACGGCGTCGATGCGCTGCGACTGTTCGACGGCCTCGAAGCAGTCGTCAGGCTCGGACCAGCGGTGAAGCAGGCGGGCCTAGCGTGCGTGGATGCCATCCGTCTCGGCGATCGCGGCGACGGCCCGGCGTTTGGGACGGCTCCAGTCGTCGCCGACGCTACGGATGTAGACCACGACATCGATCCGGGCGGCCTGATCGGCGGGCACGCCGTTCTCACGCGTCAGCACGTCGAAGGCCTCGTCCACGCTGCCAGCATGGAGGGCGGTCGCCAGCGAGAATCCCTGCCCCAGGGCGGCGAAGACCTGTCTGGCATCGGCGCCCCAGAAGTAGTCCACAAAGCCAGCCGGGGAGACCTCGCCCACCATGAGATACCCGCCGTCACCAGACCGGGAATGCCGAGGTCGGGGCGCGCGGCGGAGAGTTCGTGGAACGGCGTCCCGGGGGGGCGCGTACCGCAGCACCGCCCGCATGAGGGTGCTCTTCCCCGCCATCCGAGGGATGGCCACGAACAATAGGGATCGTCGTTCCTCGGCAGCCGCGGCGAGCGTGGCCGCCATCTCAGGCGACAGCGTGCGGTTCGCGACGAGGCCGACGATGGTCAGTGAGGCCATGGTGCGGCATTGTACGAGGCTGTCCGCCGCCTACGGCAGATCGCGCACTCGATGCATGAACAGCAGGCCGTAGATGGAGATGAGGACGAGCGCGGCGGCGGTGCTGCCGATCGCCCACTGGATGCCTACGATTTCCGCGAGGATGCCGACGGCGAAGGTGCCGAACGACACCAGGCTGAACTCCATCATGTAGACGCTCATTACGCGGCCCTGAAACTCCGGCTTCGTGTAGGACATGATGAGGATGCTGCCAAGCGACATCCGCCCCGCCTGCCCGAAGCCGACCGCCAGCATGATGACGGCCGTCAGCCACAGCGACGTCGAGATCACGAAGCCAATCAGCGCGAAGCCGAGGATCAACGCGCTGACAAGGAACACCTTCCCCCGCCCTCGGTTGGGCATGGAGGCGACGACGAGGGAGCCCGCGAGCGCCCCGATCCCGGTGGCGCTGATCAGCAGGCCGATCTGCTCCGGGCCGCCGTGCAGGACCTCCTTCACGAACCCGGCGATCATCTGCATGTACGGCATCGACATCAGGACGATGAAGAAATTGATCCAGAGCAGCGCCATCACGACCGGGTCGCCCAGCATGTAGCGGATGCCGTCGCGGATGTCGCTGAGGCCTCGTGCGCCGCCTCCCGCGCCGTGCCCGCCTGCCATGCGGCCCTGAGGCGCGGGTTGGTCCGTCCCGGCGGCGGCCGCAAGCACTCGCTCTTCCTCGATGTCCTCGGCGGTGGGCACGTGCTTCGTCACGGGGATGAGGCCGGCGACGGCGATCAGGATCAGTACGCCCATCAGGTAGTACACGCCCGCCGTCCCGATGATCACAATCAAGAACCCGCCCAGTGCCGGTACGCCCATGCGCGTGACGTTCAGCCCCGCCATGTTCAGTCCGATAGCGTTCGAGAGCCGCCGTGGCCCCACGATCTCGGGGATCATCGCCTGCCGCGCCGGGCCCATGATCGCGAAGACACCGCCCTGCAGCGCCGACACGAGCATCAGGTGGGTGAACGTAAGCATGTCGAGCGAGAGCAGCACGGCGATCCCGAGCGTCCCGATCGCGTTCACCGTCTGCCCAATCTGCACCACGATCTTCTTCGGCGCGCGGTCCGCCACTACGCCCCCCGGGAACCCGAGGATCAGCCCCGGGATCGCGCTGGCGAGGGAGATCGCGCCAACCCGCGCGTATGACCCGGTGATGTCGAACACCAGCCACGGGTTCACCAGCATCTGCATATGCATGGAGGAGAACTGCGCCAGCATCGCGACGAAGAACCAGCGGAAGGAGCGGCTGTTCAACGCCTCAAACGTGCGCAGCGAGGGCATCCGCGAGGCGCGAGGCGGCGCGCTGACCTCGACGTCCTTCACGGGCGTCGATCCGGCGGGTGCAGGGCTCCAGGGCGCGCGCACGGCGTCTCCGTCTGTTGTGGGGATGGATGATAACAGGCCGGTCAGGAAGGGGTCGCTAGCCCGGCATAGCAGAGCGACCTGGCAGCGGCGGCGAGATGGTCGAGGGTGAGAGCTAGCCCGCCCTACTCCAGCGTGAGTAGCGGGGCGCCCTCGTCCACGTAGCCGCCGATCTCGACATGGATCTCGGCCACACGCCCAGCGAGCGGCGACGGCACCGGCGTCAGCATCTTCATCGACTCGACCGTGACGACCTCCTGGTCGACCTCGACCAGATCGCCGACCGCGACCATGATCTCCTGCACCACTCCAGGCCACGGGGCTTCCACCTTCATCGATGCTCCTTCCTTGGGGCTAGCAGCCCTTCGGCGACGAGGATCGCTTCAAGCGCCTCACGGAGGATAGTCGTCGCGCTCCAACCGATCTGCCCCTGTGCGAAGGCCGGATCGCACCAACTGGTGCGGACGATCGACTCGCCTCACGCGTGTCGCATCTACCTCAACCGTCAGAGATCGTCCCAACAATTCGTTTAATATCTGGACGATTTCAGCGACGGAGTATTCCATCTCGGAGCAGACATTCACCGCAGTCACACTGCCCGGCACCCCGGCCTGCCTGCGGAGTGCCGCGTGGAGGGCGTGTGCCACGTCTTCCACCCATACGTAGTCACGCCTAGGCGAAGTGTTCCCGAGCTGAACCGTGTTCGCACCCGGCATCTGAATTTGATCGAGAATGTCTGTGATCAGACGGGCGTTTGGATCATCGGGGCCGATAGTGTTGAAGATGCGCGCGAGCGTGACGACCCCCCCTGTGCGTGTCGCCCAGAAAGAGATCTGCTGCTCGTTCGTCACTTTTGCCAGTGCGTAGTTAGCGAGGGCACCTCGGGGGGTCAAAGCCTCGTTCAGACGACCGTCAACGGACTCGTATACCGCCCCACTGGAGGCGAGGACGATGTGCGCGACGCCATGATGTTCGGCGGACGCGAGTACAGGCTCAGTCCCAACCACATTCACGTCCAGCGAATATGCACGCTCTGTCTCACAGGTAGGGATGTGGTGCACTGCCGCGAGGTGGACGATGTGGGTCGGCCGGAACGTCTTGACGGTCGCGTCCAGAACTGCTTCGTCACGGATATCGCCGACAACCGCAGTCATCGCCTCACCAACAGGCATTGGCAAACCGCTCGACAGGTTGTCGAAAACGCAGACCTCCAGGCCGGCGGCGGCGAGCGTCCGCACGAGCCTGCTTCCAATGAAGCCCGCACCCCCGGTGATGAGAACCCGCCTCCGTTGAGTTGTCGGCATCGGTCAGTCCTTCACCATGGACCTCGCTCGCGCAATCGCTGCGGACCACCCCTGGCCAAACGCCCCTGACGCCGGCAGGTCGGAAGGTACCTCTTCCGTGCGACGGCGTCGTGCCCGTCTTAACGCCTCGCGGAGTCCTGCCTCTATCGCATCGTCGTCTCGCCCAGTGAGCCAGACGACTGAGCTCGAGTCGCCGAACTCGTCCACCCCCCACGCGATCCGAGTCGAGAGCACAATCGCGCCAGCGGTCAGTGCGTCGAACAGAAGTCCGCTCGTGCCCGATGTGTAGAGCGACGGCTCATACGGCAGAACCACCACGTCTGCGGTCAATAGCGCCCGGTCGTACTCCTCGGCGGACAGATGTCCGGCATGCACTTCAGCGTTTCTATCCGCCCTGCTCCCCTACCTCACGGCGCGCGAGAACGTGGAGGTCCCCCAACTGGTGGATGGCGTGGCCCGCCGGGCGGCGGGCATACGCGCCCTCGAACTGCTCGCGCAGGTGGGCCTGGAAGCGAAGGCGGAGCACCGCCCGAACCAGATGTCTGGCGGTGAGCAGCAGCGCGTCGCCATTGCGGTCGCCCTCGCCAATCAGCCGCCACTCCTCCTCGCGGACGAGCCGACCGGCGAGCTCGACAGCGCCACCGCCACCGAAGTGTTAGCCGCGCTCCATGCGCTCAACCAGGCGATGGGCGTCACGATCGTTATCGTCTCGCATGATCGCACGATTACGGAGCGCGTCGACCGGGTGGTGACGATGCGGGACGGCCGCACGAGCGCGGAGTTCGTGCGCCGCGTGACGTTCGGACGCGAGCGCATGGCGATGGAAGAGTTCGCGCTGGTCGACCGCAGCGGGCGTCTCCAGATCCCTCGTGAGTACGTCGACCGGCTGCACCTCGGCACGCGCGCGCGCGTCGAGGTGCATGGCCACCACGTCGAGGTGTTCCCGGTGGCGACCGACGAGGAGCGCGCCTGATGGCCACGCGCGAGGGCGATACGCCGGCCGTCGAAATCTGCGGCGTCTCGCGCCATTTCGACGGCGGGGGGCACACGGTCTACGCCGTGCGGGACGTATCGCTGACCGTCGCCCCCGGAGAACTGTTCGCGATTGTGGGACGTTCCGGCTCGGGCAATACCACGTTGCTCAACCTGATCGCCGGT
>SXGU01397910.1_pt1 | contig 13960 bp, 10 predicted proteins | sample 3174531 | NCBI WGS metagenome assembly SXGU01 (sample SAMN11356863, study PRJNA531348) | freshwater metagenome | isolation source: freshwater sample F1-140 | place: China: Fuxian Lake, Yuxi | collected 2017-12-25 | reverse complement strand
GTGCCGCTTTCGCCGGTGACCAGGGCCGTGGCATCGGTGACGGCGACCTGACCGATCAGCTTGAACACCATCTGCATGGCTTCACTTCTGCCGACGACACCGGTTTCGTAATCCTCGGATTCCAGCAGCGGCTTCAAAGACACGGCTTCACGCATATCGTGCGATGCTTTGAGCGCCGAGGCCACCAGGCTCTTGAGCTTCGGGACGTCGAAGGGCTTTAGGATGTAGTCATAAGCCCCCAGTTTCATGGCTTCGATGGCGGTCTGGGTGGTCCCGTAGGCAGTCATCAAGATCACCGGCAACTTGGCGTCGAGTTGACGGATGCGTCGCAAGGTCTCCAGGCCATTCAAACCGGCCATGCGCAGATCGGTGATGACCAAGTCTGGCCGGATCTGCTGAATCATTTGAAGGCCGTCCTCACCGGTCGAGGCGGTGTGCAACTGCACTTCGGGGGAATCAAATATGCGGCGGAACGAGTATTGCACGTCCGCTTCGTCGTCGATGAGCAAGAGCTTATCCATTCGGCATCCGTAGCTTACGACGCGTAAGTCGCGGTGGATAGGGGAGAGTTGAGCGCCCATCCGCTCGGAGTTTCGCCCTCAGGCGGCAGTGCGGTGGCCCTCCACCGCTTTTGGGGAATTGCAGGGACGACCGATCTCCAAAATTCCCACAACTCGGAGAGGCGCCCCATCAAACCCGGCATCACTTCGCTCTTCCATTGTCACCATCTCTGCTCCTAACTTGCCGCGCTTTATGTTCGAAGTCACACGGTCCAATCTCGATGTTCTCGGCGGCAAATTGACCCAGTTACGGAGGTTTCTTTGACGTCCCGAAAGCGCAACAACGGTTAGGTGAGCTCGAGGCGCAAATGGCCTCGGAAAGCTTTTGGAACAATCGCGAACAGGCGCAGAAACTCATCGAAGAAAGCAACCTGCTGAAGCGCAAGATTGAGCCATTGCTCAAATTCGAAACGGGTCTGGCCGACTTGCAGGTCCTGCTGGAAATTGGGGAAACCGAGCCTGCCCCCGAACAAGACCGCATCCAAAAGGAAGCCGATACGGAATTGGACCGTATCGATCAAACGGTCAATCGATTCGAACTGGAGGTCTTGCTGACCGGACCCCACGATGCCCGCAACGCGATCTTCAGCATCCAATCGGGTGCCGGTGGAACCGAGTCACAAGATTGGGCCATGATGCTCTCTCGCATGTATCAGCGCTGGTTCGAACGTTGCGGCTGGAAATATGAAGTCAGCGACGCATTGCCTGGAGAGCAGGCTGGATTAAAGAGCATCACATTCACTGTCCAAGGCACGAATGCCTACGGATTCTGCAAAGCCGAACGCGGCGTGCATCGTTTGGTCCGCATTTCGCCTTTCGATTCCAACAAACGCCGTCACACCAGTTTCGCCAGTGTCGATATCGTTGCCGAACTCGACGAGTTGACCCTCGCGGATGTCGATATTCCCGACACGGAAATTCGGCGCGACACCTTCCGCTCTGGAGGTAAGGGAGGTCAAAACGTCAATAAAGTCGAAACGGCTGTTCGGTTGACTCACATTCCAACCGGGTTGGTTTCCGCGTCACAACAACAGCGCAGCCAGGCGCAGAACGAAGTGACGGCCATGAAAATGCTGAAGGCGAAACTCTACGCCCTGAGACTCGATCAAGCGAAGTCGGAGATGGAGAAGTTTTATGGCGAGAAGGGCAGCGTGAGTTGGGGTAATCAGATTCGCAGTTATGTGTTTCAACCGTACCGCATGGTTAAGGACTTGCGGACAGGAGTCCAAACCAGCGATGTGCAAGCGGTCATGGACGGAGATCTCGATCCTTACGTCAATGGATGGCTACGGGCGGGTTGTCCGACGAAACGCATGCCGGGGGTCAAAGATGACGAAGAGTAAACGAGCACTCGCTGTTCCATCTTCTGTTTGAGGCGGCCATTATCGTCGCCGTCGACCATGCCATGAATATTCTCGATACCATCGTAGAACAGAAGAAGGTGGAAGTGGCGCGCCTGCCAACAGGCCCGATCGCTGCCTACCAATTACGCGAGGCCATCCGCCAGCGAGGGAATGGGGTGCGCGATTTCTTCGGTGCCCTCGCCCGACCGGCCACCGGTGACGTTGGGCTTATTGCGGAAGTGAAGAAAGCCTCTCCCAGCGCGGGGGTAATCTGCCCGGATTTCGATGCCGTGCGAATCGCGCGCGCCTACCAAGCTGCCGGGGCGAGCTGTTTGTCTGTGCTCACCGACGAGAACTTCTTCCAGGGTTCGCTGGAGTATTTGAAGGCCATTCGCGCCGAGGTATCGCTGCCGTTGCTTCGCAAAGACTTCATTATTGATGAACGCCAGATTCTCGAAGCGATCCAGTGGGGAGCCGATGCCATCCTGCTGATCGTCGCGATCTTGACCGACGATCAACTCACGCAGTTTCATGCGTTGGCGGATGCTGCAGGATTGGCGGCATTGGTAGAAGTGCATGACGCTGAAGAACTCGATCGAGCCGTGCGCTGTGGTGCGCGTTTGGTGGGTGTCAACAATCGAGATCTGAAAACGTTTCGGGTGGATTTGGCCACGACGGAGACGCTGGCGGCACGATTGTTTGCGGCCGTGCCGACACCCGAGTCTTATCTACTCGTTGCCGAAAGTGGAATCCAGACGCGGGCGGACGTCGAGCGGTTGCGACGTTGTGGATCGCGAGCCATTCTCGTGGGCGAATCCCTGATGCGAACTGGAGATATCGCCACCAAGGTCGCCGAATTGGTGGGCACTACCCGTTGAGAGGTTCGCATCCTTGCGTCCCTAATGGGTTGAGATCACGCGGCCGCGTCTAGGCGCTCATGGCTTGAAACAATGTCGACGTTCCTTCGCCACCCACGGCTTTGACAAACCGGCCGTTCGCTGCGAGGTGCCACAGAATCTTGAACACGGGTTCGGCATTTTCCGGTGAGTTCAATGCCGTGGCCAGCTGGGCAGCGGTAAAGGAGGCGCTGGGGTTGGCTTGCAAATGCGCTGCGGCTTGCGCCTGCATCGCCAGCAGACCTACCGCCGCCTTCTTGCCGGCTTCAACACCCGGTTGATGATAGGCATTAATGTTCACCAACGACGCGTAGAATCCGACGGCACGCTCGAATAACGCGATCAATACCCCCACGGTGAACGCGGAGCAGTCGGCAACCGTCAGCGTAATACTCTGGCGCCCTTTCTCAAACAAGGCTTCGCGCGTGCCCAAGAAGAATCCGGACAGAAAATCACCGGACGTCGCCGGCAACTTTGTGGTTTTGTCGGTTTCCACCGAGCGGCTATCGCCCTCACGATCCTTCAGCACTTCAATAAAGAGTGCGAAGAAGTTGGGAACACCCTCGCGGAGTTGTTGCACATAGGCGTGTTGATCCGTGGAGCCCTTGTTGCCGTACACACTGATGCCCTGATGCACGATTCGGCCGTCGAGATCCAACTCTTTACCGAGCGATTCCATCACGAGCTGTTGGAGATACTTCGAGAAGAGTTCCAGTCGATCCTTGTATGGCAAGACCACCATGTCCTTGGAACCTCGACCTTCCCCCAAAAAATACCACATGGCAGCCAGCATCGCCGCGGGATTGCCAAGGGTCACGTTGGACCGCGTCACGGCATCACACGCGCGCGCGCCTGCCAGCAATCCGTCGATGTCCAATCCCTGGAGAGCTGCGGGAAGGAGTCCCACGGCACTCGTCTCGCTGGTGCGCCCGCCGACCCAATCCCACATGGGAAACTTTCTCAGCCAGCGATTTTCGGTGGCATACAAGTCCATGGCGCTGCCCGATTGAGTGATGGCGACGACATGATCGGCGAAAACCAAACCCGCACGTTCGTAGGCGGCCTGGGCTTCCAACATGCCATTGCGGGTTTCGGGTGTGCCGCCACTCTTGCTGATCACCACGCACAATGTGGTTCCCAACGCCCGCGCCAGTGAATCACCGGAAATCGCGACAATTTCAGCGAGGGTACGATCCATGCCATCCGGGTCTGTGTTGTCGAAAAAATAGGAGCGCATCCGGTCTTGGGACGGTTTTCCCAAGGCGCGGGCGACGAACTGCGGCCCGAGCGCGGAACCCCCGATGCCGATCACGAGGACATTTTGGAACGGACCGGCGGCTCCAATGAGGCGCGACTCGTGGACCTCCCGGGCGAAGGCGTGAATGGCGGTCAACGTCTGTTCGATCTCGTGACGGATCGCTGGGGCGGGAGCGAGTTCCGGGGCGCGCAGCCAGTAATGGCCCACCATGCGCTTCTCGTCTGGATTGGCGAGGTCACCCCGTTCGAGTGAGGCCATAGAGACATACGCGCGTTGCAATGGCCGCTCCATACGAGACAGGAAATCGTCGGGGAACAACACGCGCGAACAATCCACCGACAACCCCAGAGTGGGGAATTCGGCGTAGTATCTTTGAAAGCGGTTCCAGAGATCGAGTTTCGAAATCGTCATGAGGCCAAGACCTTAGAGCTCAATTTCGTCGATGGAAAGCCCGCACCGGCAAGCAGAATAGCAAACACAATTAGGAAAGTGGGTGGTGCCGCGCGAGTTGGCTGGCTTCTGCCAACCAGGAAAACTGGACAGGCCCAGCGGATCGAACGGTTCATGCTCTGCGGAGCTGACCCCAACTGGCGATGTGTCATGGCGCCGAATCATACCGCAGGGATGAAGGAAGGTAGCCGGGGGTCGAGCGCAGCGAACCCCCGGATCGGATGTCGAAGAGACAGGCGCACCCCGGCAGGGGTGCTAGAAGGCTGGAAACGACCGCGGCCGCCCGCGTTGCCTCCTGGCACCCCTCCAGGGTGCGGATGCACGTCATGCCACGTTCCGGGGGAATCGCGGCGCTCAACCCCCGGCTAACTTCCGGCAACCCTCCGGGTCGCACCGCACCTGGCCGAGCCATCAGGGGCCGCCAGCTCCGGGATCACAATGGCGGTTACGCCTGCCATCTGCTCCAAACAAAGACTTTTCATGCTAAGATATCCCTGACGATGTTAGGTTCAAAAACCGAAGTCAGCCGCTCCTTCAATCCAAGGCGATCGAAGTACAGTTGATCGTGGCGTAAGCCGAGCAAGTGCAGGATCGTCGCATGCCAATCCTCCACGCTCACTTTGTTCTCAGCGGCGGCCAGACCGATCTCATCGGTGGATCCGTAGGAGATTCCGGGCTTGATGCCTGCCCCAGCCATCCAGGTAACCATTGCGTTTTTGTTGTGGTCCCGGCCGGCTTTCTTTTCGTCCATGTCGGCAGCCATTTGGGCGATGGGAAGGCGTCCGAACTCGCCGCCCCAAATCACCAGCGTGCTGTCCATCAAACCCCGTTGCCTCAAGTCCTGAAGCAGGGCAGCGACCGGTTTGTCGGTGCGTTCGCAGGCTTCGCGAAGGCCGGTCGCAATGTTTCCGTGGTTATCCCAGATCTGGCCGTTGATGTATAATTGGACGAACCGAACTCCGCGCTCAACCAGACGGCGCGCGATCAAACAGCGCCTTCCATAAGACTCCGTGCGCTTGTCGTTAAGCCCGTAGAGCTCAAGAGTCGCGGGACTTTCCTGCGAAAGGTCCAACGCATCCGTCGCCTCCAATTGCATCCGGCCAGCCAGTTGGTAGGCGGACATTCTGGCTTCCAAAGAGGGGTGTCCCGGTCGTTTCCGAAGATGAATTTCATCCAACCGACCCAGCAGGTCTCGTTCGAGCGCCATGATGTCGTCAGGTTGAGCGGAATCCGGCTTTAGGTTTAACAAGGGCGAACCCGTGGCGCGAAACCTTATCCCTTGGTAAACCGGCGGCAAGAACGCCGACTGCCAATTCTCGACGCCGTTGACGGGCAGGCCCAGGGGATCGTCAAGGACAACGTAGGCGGGCATGCTTTGGTTCTCGTTGCCCAATCCATACACCACCCAAGAACCAAGGCTCGGGTAGCCTGGGAGCATGTGACCGGACTGAATTTTATAGATCGCCGGTTCATGAGTGAGGATGGTCGAGTGCATCGAACGGATCAGGGCGAGCTCATCCATGTGTTTCGCCACATGCGGCATGATTTCCGAAACCCATGCGCCTGATTTCCCATGCTGCTTGAACTGGAACGGGCTGCGCATAAGTGCTCCGGCGGAGCCAGGGCTTTCAACTTCGCCGGCGATCTTGTTGAAGTAGGATTTGCCATGATGCCGTGTCAGCTCCTCCTTCGGATCGAACAGGTCCATCTGGCTGGGGCCGCCATTCATGAACAGATGAATCACCGCCTTGGCTTTGGGTTCTAAATGCGGGGTCTTGGGTGTTAGATCATAGCGGGTGGGGGCGGCGAGGATTTCATGCGACGACACACCGGCTCCGCGGATCAAATCGCGCTCAAAAAGATAGGTGAGAGCGCCTGCGTAAATTCCGCCCCCGACTGATTGAAAAAAGTGACGGCGACTGATCGAGGTGTCGGATCCTTGACTGGCTGGTTGTTGTGCGCTCATGACGGCGGGTTAATCGATGAAAATGAATTCGGCGGAGTTTAATAGAGCATGGCACAGATTGGCCAAAGCGCGATTGGCTGGCGCCGGGCGGTTTTCTAGTTGGCGAGCCGGCTCGGACCATTTCGCGGTCAGTTCTTGAAGCGTTGCGCGCGCGTTCCCTTCCTCCTCCATGGTGGGCAGCCGGCTGAGGGTGATTCGGTAGAGTGTTCTGATCTGATTTGTGGGGTCGCTGCCTGCGGTTTGAGCCACTCGAGATGCCAGGGATTCGGACAACTCACGGATCATGCCGTTGTTCATCAGGTGCAGCGCTTGCGAGGCAACGACGGAATTCCACCGCGACAGGCACTGCGGATTCATTTGCGGCAGATCGAATGTCTCGAGAAGGGTGGGGATTTCCTTGCGCCGTTGAAGCACATAAATGCTGCGTCGCCAGCCTTTGTCGGTTCCCACCGGGGTCACGAGGCCATCGGCACGGACTGTTACACCGTCGGGGCGGCCAAACTGTGTTTCATCAAGGCGCCCCGAAACTCGTAGCAACGTATCGGCTAAAACCTCGGCTTCCATGCGCTTCAATGGAAACCAAGAGATCATTTTATTTCCGGGATCCACGGCTTGACGCTCTGGCGTCGCCTCCGAAGTCTGTCGATAAACGTTCGAAGTCATGATCAGCCGATGCATCTGTTTGATGCTCCATCCACTTTGGATGAACTCTCGGGCGAGCCAGTCGAGCAATTCAGGATGCGACGGAGGGTCGCCGGCTCGCCCAAAATTCCCCAGCGATTTAACCATTCCATTCTCGAAATGATGCTTCCAGATCCGATTGACCATTACCCGGGCGGTCAGCGGATGGTTTGGATCGATCAGCCATTTGGCAAACGCCAAGCGGCGGCCCGTCTTTTTCGCCCCGGGCCAGGGCGGCTTGATCTCCAGGGCGGAACTCCCTTGCGCCAACACAGAAATGGCCCCCGGCTCGACCACCTCGCCAGGCGTCAGATAGTTGCCACGCTTGAGCAGGTATTCCGGGAAGGGCTCACCCCGGTCCCAAAGGGCGCGAATCATCGGTTGAGGCCGACGCTGGGCCTCTAAAGCGGCAATTTGCTTTTCCATCTCCGGAGTCGGCTTTGCTTTGATCGTGGCTCTCAAAGCCTCCACGCGAGTCTTAATCTCCGCCTCATGAGATTCCCAGGTGCGGCGTTCTGTCGTGCTCACGTGGGGGAGCCGCCGCTGGTTCGGAATCAGCCAGTCATGCTCGTCGTAGGCGCCCTTGAGGACCGCGGACAGCGCGTAATACTCCCGTTGTGGAATGGGATCGAACTTGTGCGAATGACACCGGGCGCAGCCGATCGTCAAACCCATGACGCCTGCCCCGAGCACTTGTATTTCATCGGCGATGATGTCCAGGCGGTCGGGCACGAACGCGGTGATCGCCGCCACGGTGGAATCAGGAGCCATTCGCAGAAATCCGGTGGCGACGAGGTTGTCGTAGATCTCATCGGAGATCTCCTTAGCGTTTTCGTAATCAGCCAACTCATCGCCCGCGAGCTGTTCCAGCAGGAACCGATCGTAGGGTTTGTCGTTGTTGAAGGATTGGATAACGTAATCGCGATAGCGGTAAGCTTCCGGCCGCAGTTCGTCTTGCTCACGCTTGCCTTCGGAGTCGGAGTAGCCCGCGACGTCGAGCCAATGCCGACCCCAACGCTCCCCGTAACGGGTCGAGGCGAGGAGCCGGTCTAACACTCTCTCGTAGGCTCCGGGGGCTGAATCCGCCAGGAAGGCGTCCGTTTCCTCAGGTTCCGGAGGCAGTCCACAAAGGTCAAAATAAGCCCGACGCATCAACGTCAAACGGTCTGCTTCCCGAGAGAAATTCAGCCCCTTTTCCTCGAGCTTTTTGAGAGCGAAGTGGTCGATGACGGTTCTGGCTGATCCAGGGTTTTTGATTCGGGGAATCTCGGGGCTTTTCGGCGGAGTAAATGCCCAAAATGGGCTCTCCGCTTTGCTCACGCTCCGGTTGGTTACCTTCTCGCTCTGTCTGGGCTCGTCTTCTATTTCGGGTGCGTCCAACTCAATCCACTTTTTAAGAAGCGCGATCTCGTGGGACTCCATGGGCTTGACGCTCACTTCGACGACACGCCGAGGGGGCGGGCACAAGCCAGACGCCACCCTCTCTACCATTAGGCTTTCCTCAGGCTTGCCGGGAACAAATGCTCTGCCGGATTTACCCCCTTTGAGCATCGAGGTCTTCGCGCGGAGATCCAGATCACCCTCCCGCCGACGTAATCCGTGACAAACAGAGCATCTCAGATACATCAGAGGGAGAATGTCATGCTGCGTGACGGCGGGATGAGTTTCCACGATCGGTATTGCAGTGCTGGACGCCATGACATTTCCAAAGAGATCCTGTATCCCATGGATGGTGAGGATGGGATTTGTTCCCGCGATTAGGGGGGTGGTGGTCAGCAACCACTGGGTGAGTTGCGATCCCGGCGCCATCGCGGTGACCGCTATCCCATGGTCTATTGCGAAGCGCGCGTTGGAGTTTCCGAAGGCGACGGGTTCGGAAAAATTGACCTTCACTCGTGTCGGATTCCGGAAAGTCTCAGCGGAGAGCACCTTGGGGGGAACCGTATCCACCAGCAGGGTCGCGACCTTGCTCGTTTGAGCGATTGCGGCGTTGCCGGGAATGGAGATAACGCATCGGAATTGCGCTCCGTGGTCCGTCAGCAAGGATGGAATGGTGGTGTAATCGGCAGATGTTGCTCCCGAAATGTGCGAAAATGAGGAACTCCCAGCCGGGGCCACCTGCCATTGAAAGGTCAAGTCGTCCACATATTGCCCGACTGCCTCGGCGCTGAAAGTGGCAGCACTTCCTTTGCCCACGGTCTTCGAGATGGGTTGCCGGATAATGACAATCCCCGGCACGGCCGGAAAAGCCGCAGCTTTCGGAATGATCTGGGGCAAGCCAGCGGCTTTCAGAAGAAAATAGTCCACTTCAAACTCAACGCTCCCGCCGCTGGTTCCTTGAATGCCGGCGAATCCGCTTCGTGCTTCGCGCGACCAATCTGCCTGCCACTGCTCCGGTTCGGGAGTCAATCCGTCTGCCCGCCAGGCCTTGGCGTGGATATTCGCCATGGTGGTTGTGCTCTTTTTGTCCTGGCGCAGTCGCACCCAATACCAGACATCCAGCTCCCACGAGACAGGCTCCGGGTTACGGTCCGCGACGATTGGCCCCCACGCGTCGTAGTCATTCAGAAGTCTGAATCTCGGCGCGTTGATTCCGAGGTCACGGGCATTGGGAACGAAAACCAGATTTAGCGATTCGCCTGGATGAGTGGCCGCGGGGTTGCCTCCCACCGCGATGCCGGCCCGACTCCCTTCGCCATGGGAGTTGATTTTGATGCGAGCCAGGACTTCGTGTGTTTGCGAGTCATAGCCAGGGGCCTCGTAGAATAAATGGTTGGGGTCACCCTGGAGTGTAGGGACTTTGAGCACGCCATTGGTTTGCAGATACAGATCCATGGTGGCGGGCCTGGAAATCCAATGAGGGTTTCTGGTTCGACCGTCAAAATCGTCCTGAAATCCGGCGGTCGAACGTCCGAAGTCGAGGGGCAAAACTGTTGTTGCCGCCACTTTGGATTTGGTGTCGGCGGCAGGGATCGCCAACGTGCTGGGTTTTTGTAGGCCTGCGGCTGTTGTGGTCTCGCTCCCAGCGGATGACTGCAAGAAAGCGCGGTGAAGCAAGATGAAAACCATCGTCGCAAGCGCCACTCCCAAACGATAGGAGCGTGCTAAAACTCCACCCTTAGCACCCGGCCGAATCGGACAAGGTCCCCAGAGCTGGCGCCGATCGCGATCGCGGTATGAAAGGGATGCGTCCACTTCGTGGCTTGCCCAAGGCCAAGCGACCTTATCGCAGCCCTTCATTCCTTCGTGGTTGTGACTTAATAATGAAACCATAAGCCCATTAGGAATATCCAATATAAACAACTAACCCGAATGATGCGGTGGGGCATGTTGCCAACCGATGACCTGCAAAGCGAGAAAGCTGTTGGCCAGATGGATTTCCTCGTGCCCGAGTTCTCGAAAATCCCGAACTCCGTAGCACTCCAGCAACCACTCACGCGGCGCGTCCTCCACAAATCGGGCCAGAGGTTCGATGAGCGGACCAAATCGAACTCGGGACGATGCCAGTTTAGTTTCAGCCGCCGAAACAGAGGGGAGATACGATAGGAAATCGAGGCCGGCCATACCCAAAATCCCCCAGGCTCCGACCCATCTATTCAATAATGCGCGACGCTTCATTCTCGGAATCCTTCTGGAATAGCCACATCCTGGAGCCATCGGCTGAGATAATCAAGCATCCGCGTCTGGTATTAATTTGCTACGTCTCCCTCGCCATGGAGTCGGCGGCCTCATTAAGGACAGCCAACAAGAGTCACAAGGCAACGCTGAGGAGGCGGCCGAGGGGCTCATAAGGGTCACATCTCATTATTTAACAATATAACGCCATGATGCGAGTGATAGACAATTCAGACAGTTCCATCGTATTGGAGATGTGAGAACTGTCAAAAAATGAAACTGACCCGAATGGCGGTTAGATAAGGCCGAAGCATTTCTTGGATAGGCGTTTGCGGCGAAGAGGGCTGCGTGCTCGTCGTTGATGGCACTGCCGAGACAGCTCTCGATAGGCCCGCCAACCAAGAGCGCTGCCCACAGCAATCCGTGCAGCCCCCCGGCTGCAGCTTTCCCATTTTGCGAATAGTGGCGCTCATGAGTCTGGCCACCGGCATGATTGTGCAGTGGTCCGCCGACCCTTGGCGCTCCAGCGAGTTGGGGCTGCTGCAGTAGCCGGGGGTTGAGAGCAGGCGACACCCCCGGATCCGATGTTGAAAGATTCCATGTACCCCGAAGGGGTGCCAGAGGCGGACCTGCTGGACGACCGGTCGCGTCGGGTCTGGCACCCTTTCAGGGTGCGGATGCATTTGCATTTGATCCATGCTCCGGGGGTGTCGCTGCGCTCAACCCCCGGCTACCCTCTGGCAACCCTTTGGGTTGCGCGGAAAAGCCGCGGAAGAAAGGGCAAACACCCAAGCGGGAAAGATCGGGCAAGGTTGGGTTTCGCGATGAGGTTGAGAAACGCCTCCGTGAATCGCGGGGATGCATTCGTCGCCAGTGGACTGGTGGGGCCACGCCTGGTTGCGTAGGAGCCGGCGGCGTGATATAGCCATACCCGCCGTCGCAGCCCTCCTTCGTCCAGTGGGGTTTCAGGAACATCTCTGGGTCGGTTTGCTTCGCACCGCGAGTAATGCTTCGGTGGCTGCGCTTCGCAAGAAATGAGTGTCGATACCCACAGCAACCAAACTGCATCCCTCGTCAAATTCCCGTGCGGCCTGTTCGGGACGCAGGGTGAAAATCCCCACCGGCATCCGCCGCTCGCCGCAGCGCCGCTTCACCACCGCAATCGCCTCGAGCACGCACGGGTGCGTCACTTCTCCCAACACCCCAAGGCTGCCCGACAAATCGTATGGCCCGATAAAAGCGCCGTCGATGCCGGGCGTGTCGAGGATGGCCTCCAGGTTTTCTACAGACCGGATGTGCTCGATCTGGACAATCAACGCGATGGATTCGTTGGCGGTCCGGACATACTCGGCAAAGGTGGCACCGTAACCCTGCGCGCGGCCGATGCCGACGCTTCGCGAACCGAGGGGAGGATACTTGGCGAATTCGACCGCGCGTCGCGCTTCGGTCGCATCGTTGATCAGCGGCACCATGAGACCATCACAACCGGCATCCAGTGCCAGCTTAAACCAAGCGGGACTGCACTCCGGAATCCGCACCACGGAATGGCATCGGCCGCCCGTCGCCAGGAGCTGTTGTGGAATTGAGGACGGATGGATGCACCCATGCTCCAGGTCGAACAACAGCCAGTCATAACCGCACGATGCAAGAACCTCGACCATCGCGGTCTCGCTCGTGGTGACAAGAGTTCCGAGCAGTGGCGTCCCGCTCTTAAGGTCATGGATCAACGTCGTCTTCATTGCCGTTGGATGATATTCTACAGGCTGGAAGTTTACTACTTTCATCTGGGCACGCACCGAGCAGAACGTGTCGGAAGTCCGGCGATAGCGATTGAGGGAGTTCGAATCATTGGACAACAATCCTACCGAGCGTGAGCCAACCGGGGCGAAGAGGTTCAGCGTCCAGGTTGGTGAAGCGGATCGGCTTGCCTGTCTGGAGCGGCCAGCAGGGCGGCTGGATGGGCGAGGGACAAGAGAAGTCGCAAGGGCGACGGACTCATTTAGTTTTCTCCATGAGCCGCAGGAATGCTTCGGCGATCTGGTGGATCGCATTCGTCGGCATTGGACTGGTGCGGCCGTGCCAGGTTTCGTAGGAAGCGGCATGGGCAGCCGGTCGGGATACTCGGCAAGGATCAATTGCTTGTTGGCGTAGAACTCGGTCCAGGTGCGCAGCTTCAAACGGTCGCGTCCGCCCACGATGCCACGTGCGCGATCCACTTCAGCTGGCGAGGGTTTGCGCACGGCCATTTCCAGCTCGGTGCTGGCGGCAGACAACTTCAAGTCGTCGCGATACGTCAGCGGCTTCGTCACGCGATGCAATTCGCGGGCGACATCCTCGGCGACAATCCGGATTTGCTCATAAGGCTTCAGCGGAGTACGCGCCTTCCGGAAATCGTTGTTGTTGATGTCGCCGCTAGTGCCGTTGCTCATCAGTGCGACGAAAGCCGGCTCCTGTTTTTCCGCGCCGAGCAGCTCCTTCATCCGCTCGCAGAAGACGCCAAAGTAATCCGCGCTCAAATGGCCCGGGCCCACGCCTCCGACGAAGTGCAGCGAATGGTTCGCGAGCAACGAGAGCGGCCGGCCGTCGGCGTGTTGCACGCTCAGGATGAACATTTCGGGATCCACCGGGCCGGAGAAATCACCATCCACTGCGGGCTTGGGCGACGACCAATTCATCTTCACGCGATCGCCGACCGCGCCCATCAAATTGGTGTCGATCACGCCCGGCTTGACGATGACGCGCCGGCAGAAAACATGTTGCGGCACGGTGCGGCCGTTGATCTCAATGCCAAGCGGCGGCGTGAGGTTGGCCGTGGCCGCGCCGGCGCGTGCTGTGCCGGCATCGAGGCCGAGCAGGCACCAGAGAAGACACGCCAGACACGCCAGAAGGCGGAGCGACAAGCGTGGTTCGGAGGTTCTTGATATTGATAGCTATGCTGGTGCAGGCCACTCTTCCGGCAAGGCACGGAAGCTGAGAGTTGAGTACGTCGGCCAACTATCTGAAGTTGGCGACTGGTTCCAAGACGGGACACCCGTTTCTGTGCCCCCTTTCGCCTAGCACTACAGCGACGTTTTGAGGGATTTCCATTTTTTGAGTTCTTTGAGGCGGCGTTTACGATGGGAGCGGTAGGCCTGATCGTTGCGCCGTGTGTGATATTTCACCAAAATCACCAGGTAGGCAGGTTCGCGTTT
>SXGU01031324.1_pt1 | contig 13961 bp, 10 predicted proteins | sample 3174531 | NCBI WGS metagenome assembly SXGU01 (sample SAMN11356863, study PRJNA531348) | freshwater metagenome | isolation source: freshwater sample F1-140 | place: China: Fuxian Lake, Yuxi | collected 2017-12-25 | reverse complement strand
CAATGGCAAAGATCCCGACCGCTTTGCCGGTATTCGCATTCAACCAGTCGCTTTTGCGGCTGTCCGTGATCAGTGCGGGAAAGCGGGTTCTCAGTCACATCATGTCTGTCTCGAACACAAATGCACAGGAGACCGCCCCCGCAGGCCTCCACCCCTTGTTCAATGCCCTGCACCCACACAGACAGGCCGATCAAATCCTTGAGAAACTCGGTGCTTAAAACCCGCGACAACCATGGTGGAAACTTTCGAATTTCAGGTCGTCAGGTCGAGCGAACGTCTGTGGCTTCATTGAGGTGCCCAACCGCGCCTTGCTTCGTCGATCATGCAATGACGCCGTATTTGTTTTATATTGATAATATTACGAGTGTCATTCTGCGCTTGAAAGCGTGACGGCGTGGCTGACACATTGTGTACGCACACTGACATGGGATGTATCGTCAGCCGAAACCCCCGTCGGTGACGTCGGCGCGGATGCCGAGGACCAGACCAAAATCTGAACTTCGCAATTATTTTTTGGCTGCCCTAGGCAGGTCAAGCTGCAACTGCAGTGGACCCATCATCGCGCCAAGGGTGGTGTCGACGCTCTTCTCGCCGGCCCAGATGGGTGTGACTTCTTTCTGGAAGACGTTCTGGTAGTCGAGCATCTTGAAGTTGTCGGGAACTGCCAGTGGGCCAGGACCCCCATCGGCATCCATGAAATCCTTGAATACTTTGAAGACGGGTCGCTTGGCAAATTCCTCCCACGCATCCATTCGACTTCCAGGGATATTTGTTTCGGGCATCATCTCGACACCCTGTTCCTTGCTGACAAAGTGCTTCATGAGGTTCCACGCGATGTCCGGGTTCTTGCCCTTGGCGTAGAGAGCCCACATGTCAACGTGCCCCTGTGATCCGCGCTTGCCTCCGGGCCCCTTGGGGATCAGAACGGCTTCAATCTTGAACCGGTCTGCAACCGCAACCTGATCGGCGCCTCCCCACATGCCGGTTGTCCACATCGCAATGTCGCCGTTCTTATGGTCTACCTTTTCGGCAGGCGTGGGATGCACCCGGTGCTTGTGGCGCAGGTCGTACAGCCACTGCAGGGCCTGCTTGGAGGGGCCCCGATCAATGGCCGGCTTCTTGCCCAAGGAAGGTGGGTCGAGCATCTCGCCCCCAAATGACCGGATGAAGCAGAGGATGGGCGGATAGCTCGTTTCGGTGTTGATCCCCCAGATGCCGGGCTTAGCTGCCATAACCTTGCGGGCGATGTCCACCAGGTCATCGTAAGTCGAGGTGAGTGTTGGCGGCTGAACCTGCGTCGTCTCGAAGATGTTGACGTTATAAAAAAGGCCTATGTGACTCGGGTGCATGAGGTTGGGCATTCCGAAGAGCCTGTTGTCGACCAGGCGGGCCGTCTCGATGGCGCGGGTGAAGTGTTGCTTGAGGTCGTACTTGTCCTTCGTCGTGTAAGGATCGATGTTGAGGAAGTGTCCCTGCGCGGCGAGTTCGAAGTACGACCCGACACCTGTACTCGCCCACACGACGTCCCCGAGGTCGCCGGCGGCCAGCATGGCAATCAGTTTCTCGTAGCCCGAGTCCTGGAGCAGTTCGACAGTGACGTTGGGATTGAGGTCACTGAACTTCTTGGTACGGACCGGGATGTACTTCTCGGTGCGGTGGTTCACCCTCAGCGTTACTGGCGCCGGAGCCTTGGTGGGAGCGGCGGTTGGAGCAGGAACCGTGGCCGCGGTGGTCGGTGCGGGTTGTGCCGGCCGGGCCGTTGGTTGGGCCGGAGGGGCGGGCGCATCCCCGCCGCACGCGGACAAAATCAGGCCGATAGCGGCTGCCGATGCCACGAGTACCGCACGCCGCGACTGGTTCATTTGCAGATCCATCGTTGCCCTCCCCCTCTGAGGGTGTCAGCGTATCCGCAAATGTTCTGCATGTCAATGCATGGGACGATCTGGGCAAAACAAAATCGTGCCACACGGGTATTCGAACTGAAGCCATGAGTGACCTGGGTTCGGCGGGGTGGCCGGGCGGTTGCCGGCGGCTGCCACGTTCCCGGAGCGGGTGAAAGCCTTCGGGCCTGTCACGGGCGACGTCCGAGCCAAACCTTCTGCCCACTGCCCCGCAGTCGCCGGAGAGGGAAGGGGCGTTTACCTTCCCCCGGCGCTACCCCGCCGCGAAGTGCCGGACCGCATCCATGTCGAATTCGCACCCAAGGCCGGGCGCGTCGCTCACGGTTACGTGGCCATCGGTGATGGTCATCGGAGACGCCACCAACATGTGTTCTCGCACCCAACTGCCAACCAGATCACTTGGGAGGACGCACGCGCGAGCTGCGGCGCAGGCGTGCAGGTATGAATGTTCGGCCACCCCAAGGTCCACACCTGATCCGTGCCAAACGTGTGATCCGTAGGCGGAGGCCATCGACGCCATTCGAACAAACTCGACCATTCCGCCGCCTAGGTTGAAATGGTCACACGCTTCAGACTTGATTGCATTGATGACGTCACGCGGATTGCCAAGGTGCAGCGCGATCGGAACATCGATTGCTGCCCTGATCTGCCGGTACCAATCCAGGTTCCATTTTGGAACTGGGTCCTCATACATCGCAATCGTCGGAAACCGAGCCAATCTTCGCGCGAGGCCAATCGCCTCCACCGGGCGGTAGAAGCGCTCGTTCGGGTCGAGTGTAAGCATGAAATTTGGTCCGGTGGCATCCAGGATTGCCTCGATCCGTGCCTCCCAGGGATCGTCAATCGCACATTTCATCTTGAGCCCGTGGAACCCGCGTGCCTTTGCCTCAGCCGCGGCCCGAGCCGCGTCATCAGGCGACATCTGGCCGATCCAGTAGTCGATGGCCACTCGGTCGCGAACCTTCCCTCCCAGCAGCGCGTGCACTGGCAAACCCAGATGGCGTCCGACAAGGTCAAAGAGCGCCATCTCGAAAGCGTCGTAGGCCGGATTGATGCGCCCGGTTCCGTGCAAGCCTTCGTGGATGCGTCCGGTCGAAGCACCCTCGGCCCGCCCAATGTCCAGTGGGAGGTCCTGCAGCGGGATCTGCAAAGGATCCAAGCCAACGAGCGACTGCGCAGCGGATTCCACTGCTGACCGGCCTACGCCACGCCCGGTCTCGCCGATCCCGTAGACGCCGTCGTCGGTTTGGAGGCGGATCAGGTGCTTTGGAACGTGGTCCCACGTGGCAGCCCCGAACTCGGGGCTATTCACAGTTCCTGGTTTTGCGCGCACCACAACCGTCCAGATCTCACATCCGGTGATCTTCATGAGGTCCCCTTTGGCGTGCAGGATAGCCCTGGGGTGTGGTGAGCGTGGAGGCAGGAAGACAAAGGGATGCAGAACAGCCGGTAGCCGAGCACGGAATGGCAAGAGATTGCCAGCGCTGTCCGCTAGACGATCTTGGCGTCCCTGAGCGCCAGACGCACCGTTTCCGCTAAAACGCGGTAGCCAAGCACCGTCGGATGCAGGCCATCCGGGCCGATGTACTCGGGATTCTCTCGGACCGGCCACTTCGTCCACAAGTCGATGAGTGTGAGCTGGTGTCGCGCGACGATCTCCGCGATCGCTGCATTCCACTGATTTGCGATGACGCGGCGCTGGGTTGCAGGCAACCCCAGGTACCCAGAGTTATCCGGAGAATCTGGCACGTTTCCAATGGCAATCTCGGCGGATGTCTCGGACTTCAAGCGGATAAGGAGCGCATCGAGGTCACTACGGTAAGCGGCTAGAGGGACATTGCCAAGGATGTCGTTGACCACAAGCCATATCGTTATCAGATGTGGTTTCGCCTCGATGGCGGGCCCTGCTTCCACGGCCGCGGCTTCACGCAAGCGAATCCCGGGGATGCCCAGGTTTACGACCCTGGTCGCCGGTGGAAGCAACCGGCCAAGGACTGGCACCCACCCATCTTGTGACGGGCGTTCGACCCCTACGCCGGCTGCGTCGGATGCACCCATTGCCACATAAGTGATGGGGCCCTTGATCTTGGCGTCCGCCATCTCCGGCGCGGGTGCTGGAGCGAATGCGGTGCACCCAGAAATGGCCGGAAGCGCAGTAGAGGCAATCCCGCCGAGAAAGGTTCGCGCAAGCAAGCCCCGTCTTGTGTCTGACTGTGCCTCGTTCGGCATTTCTTTGCTCGTACTCACTCGAAAATAGTAGCGGGAAGTCCCCGGACATGCCGATACTCCCGGCGGATCAATGCTCGGGCGATTTTGTGCCGAGGAACATGAGGAACACTACGATGACGCGTTTTAACGAGTGCGTCGGGTCTCTGGCACAATCCGCGGGGTCCCCAGTTGCATTGCAATTGGCGGCACGGCCGCGCGGGCTGTCAGGCGGGTTCAGCGCGAGGACGCAAACAGGGCAAACGAGTTTCCACATTCACGGCCGGTCGGGGGCGAAGGTCGGTCGTGGATTGGGTGGAGTGCACGGAGGAGTGAGGCACTTGAAGAATTCGCTTTCATCGTTCATGAAGCGTCCACTGCTTGGCGCGTCGGCTGCGCTGGCAGTTGCTGGGTTGGCGCTGACGCCCATGCCGGCGTCGATGCAGGGATCGGCCTGCAAGGTTGCGCAGGTCTACACTAGCCCAACGAACGACAAGGGTTGGTCGTGGTCGCATGAGCAGAGTTTCCTGTCCATCAAGAGTGACATGCCCAATGTCGACCTTTCGATACGCAAGGATAGCGTGCCGGACGACAACAAGCAGGCAGTGATCGATCTCTTGGAAAGCATGGTTGCTCAAGGGGCAAGGGTGGTTTACACCACAAGCTTCGGGTTCATGGAACCAACCCGTGAAGTTGCTCGAAACCACCCTAACGTCATGTTCTTCCACGCTTCCGGCTACCCAGATCCGTCCGACCCGCCGAACATTGGCTACTACTTCGCGTCCATCGAAGAGGGCCGCTACATAACCGGCGTCGTCGCCGGGATGGTCGTTCCAGCTGGCACCAACATCGGCTACGTCGCAGCGTTCCCAATCCCAGAGGTCTTCCGTGGCGAGAACGCGTTTGCACTTGGCGTGGCAAAGACGAACCCTCAGGCGAAGATCCATAACAAGTGGACGCTGACGTGGTTTGATCCGAAGCTTGAGAAGGACGCAGCCGAGGCAACCCTTAGCGCGCCAATCAATGCGATGCTCGTCACCCAACATCAGGACTCAACTGCTCCGCAGGTCGCCGCGGAGGCTGCGGGACGCTACGGGGTGGCCTATCACGCTGACATGAACGAGGCCGCCCCGAGTGCGACGTTGACCGCTGCCACTTGGAACTGGGCGGTTCACAATAAGCCAACCGTGGAAGCAGCGTGCAGTGGTGCGTGGGTGCAGGGTGGGAGAGTGGTCATTCCTGACCAGTGGCGCAACTGGAGTGGCTCATTCTTGGATGGCACGGTTGGCGTGGCGCCCCTGAATGAAACCGCATTGGCGAAGCATCCTCGGGCCACCGAAATCAAGGCAGCGTTTGATGCCGAAGTCGCCGCTTTCAAGTCCGGTGAGAAGAATATTGTGACTATCTTCACTGGCACGATCAAGGACAACACCGGCAAGGTGCGCATCGACGGCGCGCCTGACATAGGAAAGTTGTACGACGACAACGGCATGTGGTTCGTGAGCAACGTAGTTGGTTCGACCCAGCCCTGATCATCGCGTTATCGGATAGCGGTTTCCGGTTTCACGGTCGCGAACTCTCGGGGCACCCATGGTGGGTGCCCCATCCTTATTCCGGCTATGATCCATCGTCGGATCGTCGCCCGGTGGACCCGGTGCGAGGCATGTGCGTTCACGCACCGATGTCGACCACCCATCGATGAACGCAACGATGCCTGAACCGATCTTGGATGTGATGAACCCCGCACTTGTGGCGGTTTCAAAAAAAGTTTCGGCGGTTTCATTGGTGGGCATTGTCAAACGGTTTGGCGATGTCGTGGCGAGTGACGGTGCTGATTTCGAGGCCGGCCCCGGCGAGATCCACGCCCTTCTGGGTGAGAACGGTGCGGGCAAAACCAGTCTCATGAATGTTCTGGCGGGGGTTTATCGCCCGGATGCCGGTGAGATCCGGATTGATGATCGGGTTGTGTCGGTCGGTTCACCCGAAGCGGCCAAGCGACTAGGCATCGGCATGGTCCATCAGGAGCAAAGGCTCGTTCCTCGGTTCACCGCGCCGGAGAACATTTCTCTCGGTCACCGCTTTCCGATGTGGTTTACCTTGCATCGGCGCTTCCGCGACCTCTCGCGTCGGCTCTCGGTTGAATTCGGGCTGCCAATCGATGCCGAGACCCCGGTTTGGGCAATGCCCCTGGGTCGGCGGCAGCGCGTTGAGGTGGTGAAACTCCTGCATCATGGTGCCCGCATCATCATCCTCGACGAACCCACGGCAAATCTTGCGCCAACCGAGGTGGAGACCTTTTTTGCTGCCTTGCGGGAACTTGTCCGTGAAGGACGCACGGTCATCTTCATCACTCACAAGTTAGACGAGGTCTTGCGCTTCACGGATCGTGTGACCGTCATGCGTGGCGGACGCGTGTTCCGGACCCTGGCGACGCGTCAAGCAAGCAGGGAAGTTCTGAACCGTCTCATGGTGGGGGATGCTGACACAGTCAGCCCGCGGGATGGCTTGGACCCTCAATCCGTCGGTGAGGCAACTCAGGATCCATATGGTGGAGATGTCCGCACCAGGGCGGTGGTGGCTACGGGAGACGTGGTGCTCAGACTCGACCGCGTTTCAGTAAGTGACCCCAGTCAACCAGTGAACCTTACCGATGCGACTTTATCGGTTCGGTCTGGAGAAGTCCTGGCGGTTGCGGGGGTCGCTGGAAACGGCCAGTCCCAGCTCGCCGAAGCGATAGCAGGTCTCATCAAGACTTCGTCTGGCAGGATCCAGATGGGGGTCCGAGATCTCCGCGGTGTTTCGGTCCGTGAGATTGCGGACCTCGGGGTTGCATACGTGCCCGAGGACCGGAGAGAGGTGGGTCTCGTGCTTAGCCAGACAGTGGCGACGAACCTCGCACTCCGGCGCTACGACCGCCGACCATTGAGCAGATTTGGGTTTGTTGACCGCGGGCGTATCAGACGCGACGCGATCGACCTGATTGAAAGGTATGGGATCCGGCCGGCCGATCCCGACGTGGTGGTGGGGCGACTATCCGGGGGGAACCAGCAACGAGTGATTATTGCGCGTGAGTTTGCAGGGGCGCCAAAGCTAATCATTGTCGACACCTTCACGCGTGGTCTTGACCCGCGGTCGACCCGACAGTTCATTGATGAACTCTTCGCACACCGCGATCGCGGGGCGGCGGTGATCTGGATCACCAGTGATCTGTCCGAGGCACTTGAGTGCGACCGTATTGCCGTGCTGAACCGGGGGCGTGTTGCGTCCGTCCTAAACCGTGACGATGCGACGCGCGAACGGGTTGGTTTGCTCATGTCGGAAGGGATCGCCTCTGGCGTCACGGATGACGTTTCTCCGACGGGTCTGGCAGGTTCTGGCGCGTCTCGTGACCAAAACGGTCCCAAGGTGTCCTCATGAGCGGTCGCTTTGCTCCAGGCACGCCCGCGGGGGTCGCCGTCCGCCGGACGCTTGCATGGCTGATTGGCATGGGCGCTGCTCTGACGATCTTCGCCGGATTTGTGATCTTCCTCGGGAAGGATCCCGTGGCCGTGATCATGGCAACGGTCAAGGGAGCCTTTGGCAGCCCATTGGGGATCAGCCGCACAATCGGACGCTCGATCCCGCTGTTGCTCCTTTCGGCTGGTCTCATCCCGGCATTCCGCGCGAGGTTCTGGAACATCGGGCTCAACGGGTGCATGCTGATGGGTGCAGTTGGGGCGACTGGGGTCGCGCTTTACGTCCCAACGGGGTCATCCGAATTGACTGGGGTGCTGATGTTTGTCGGTGCAGTCGTGTGCGGTGCAATCTGGGCGCTTATCCCCGGATTGCTTCGGTTGCAGTTCCAGACGCCTGAGATCATCGTCAGCTTGCTCTTGAACTACGTTGCGCAACGAATCGTGGATTTCCTTGTGTTCAGTGCGTGGAAGAATCCGGCGGGGCGCGGGTTCCCTGGAACTGCCACTTTCGACCAGTCGCTTTGGCTGTCCCGATGGGACGTCACAAAGTTCGTCCTGCCATCATGGCTCCCTCTGCCAGATGGGTGGGGGCCACCGCTGCAAGTGTGGATGCGTGGGTTTGGCAACAGCAACATCCATACTGGGCTAGCGGTGGCTATCGTCGGCGTCATTGCAATCTGGCTGATGATGACGCGGACGGTCTGGGGCTTGAACATCGACATCGCTGGGCAGGGTGCTCGTGCTTCGCGTTACCTCGGGCTGTCAACCGGTTGGGTCATCGTGGTCGTGTCAGTGATCGGGGGCGGGTTTGCGGGCATCGCCGGATGGAGTGAAGTGGCAGGTCTCAACCACCGTCTTGAAGCTGGGATATCACAGGAACTTGGATACACCGCAATTTTGGTGGTTGCGCTCGGTGCGTTGCGTCCTGGGTTGACCGTAGTTGCATCAGTTGTGGTCGCCGGCCTCCTCATCGGTGGATCGCAACTGCAAGTGCAATTCAGCTTGCCTGTTGCCATGGCTGGCGTCCTCCTGTGGGCGATCCTCTATGGTGTCATCAACGCTCAGAACCTTGCCGAACGATGGGCGCGTCCGGGGTTCCGCCCGCCGGCAGTGCCTGCTACGCCTCATCCGGAAGTTCCCGGGCTTGTGGGCGTGGTGGCGGAAAAGGACTGACCGACCGATGGACATTGCATCATTCAGTGCCTTCTTGGCTGCAGTCGTGAGTTCCGGCGCGGTGCTCTTGCCGGCAACGCTCGGTGCCATTGTCACTGAGCTCTCCGGTGCAACTAACCTTGGCGTGGAAGGCATCATGCTTTTCGGGGCGATGGTTGCCTATGGAACAGCGTTCACGACCGGCGATGCGGTTTTGGGGGTGATTGCGGGTTCGCTTGCCGGTGGCCTGCTGTCGCTCACCCATGCAATCCCGGTTGTTTATGGACGCATGTCTCAGCAACGGCAACTCGTGCTTGGCCTGATCCTTGTCTACTTGGGCGATGCTCTCAGCCGATTGCTCGGAACGCCCTACGTCTCCAAGGCATCAAAGGCCCTCGACGTGCGATGGGTCATCCCCGGTCTGACTGACCTGCCGGTCTTAGGCGAGGTGTTGTTCCGCCAGTACGGGCTTGTCTACTGGGCCTACGCGATCGCCGCTGTGCTGACATTTCTTCTCTACAAGACCCGATTGGGCTTGCACTTGCGGGCGACCGGAGAAGACCCAGCGTCGGCCGACGCCGCCGGCATCCGAGTTGACCTCTACCGGCTCGGGGCGATCTTTGCCGGGGGCGTCCTGATGGGATTTGCCGGTTCAGTCCTGTCACTTACCGTGGTTCGCACATGGACGGAAGGGATGACCCGCGGGCGCGGTTGGATTGCCCTGGGACTTGTCACCTTCGCAAACTGGAACCCGCTTTGGGCGATAGCGGGAACGCTGCTGTTCGGTGGGTTTGAGGCTGCCCAGTTCAGGCTCACCACGGCTATCCCTGGTGCCCAGTACCTGCTTGGCATGCTGCCCTATCTTGCTCCGATAATTGCGCTCCCAGTCGTCAGTCGCAGGTTAGCCCGTCGACGGGCTGGTGCGCCTGCGGGTCTCGGCCGTCCTTACTTGCGTGAGTCAAGAGGCTGACCAATCGCTGACTGGTGCCTCAGTCTGGGCGTTCGTCCGACATCATGTCACTGTCGTTGTCGACGACGCCGGCAACGACCGACGCCGGTAGGGATACGGTGAACATGCTGCCGGCGTTGAGACTGCTCTCGACAACAAGCGTGCCTTCATGGGCATCGGCAATCCAGCGGGCGATTGCAAGACCGAGTCCGCTGCCAGCGGTGTGACGCGCGCGGTCCGCACGGTAGAACCGCTCGAACACGTGGGGAAGGTCATCGGCACCGATCCCGACGCCGGTATCTATGACACTGATCTGGGCGGTCACCGTGGGTCGCACGTGGGTTGAACCGGGGCGCGTCACGAGTGGCACCGCACGATCAGCCAGAGAGCCCGCCGATCCGTGGAAAACTGATCGAAGTGCCAGGCTCACCGATCCGCCGTCTGGCGTGTACTTGATCGCATTATCGGCGAGAGCCAGGACCAGTTGGCGCAGAGCGTCCGGGTCACCATCGACCATCAGGTCACCGTCTCCCGTGTAGGGCACAACAGACACGGTGAGACGGCCGGCGGCAAGTGTTCGTGCCTGGAAACCAACTGACTCCACAAGGGGCCGCAACATCACTGGCTGCCTGACGATTGCAAGGCCGGCATCGGCGCGTGCCAACGTCAGGAGGTCGGTGACTAGGCGTGACATCCGGTCAGCTTCGCTGGAGATTTGGGTCACCATTTCGCGTGTGTCGTCTTCAGTGACGCCGGCACCACGTGCCATGAGATGGGCATTGCCCCTGATAGTCGTCAAGGGGGTTCGAAGTTCGTGCGATGCGTCGGCAACGAAGCGTCGCTGTGACTGCAACATGGCTTCAAGGCGGGAATTGGCACGTTGCACGGCAGCGAATGAGTCTTGCAATCGGTCCAGCATTGCGTTGAAGGTGGTGGCAAGGCGTCCAACTTCGGCTGCACTTTCGCTCACGTGGTCTGAAAGCCGCCGATTGAAGTCCTGATCGGCACCGATTGAGCCGGCTTCACGCGCGAGGTCGTCAATTGGGCGAAGTGCACCTCGTGCCACGACCCAGGCGAGGATGGCGCAAACCATGAGGACAATCCCACCAACGCCGATCAGGACAATCTGAAGACCACCAAGGACGAGTTCAGTCGGCCCAAGCGGGCGGGCGACCATCAGGACTCCAAGTGTCTCACCGCGCCAGGCGAGTGGCGCGGCGTGGACACGGAGTTGAACTTGCTCGACCGTCACTGTTTCGAAAGAAACTTGGCCACGTTTTGCGGATGCCAGTGCCCCTCCTGATACTTGAAGGGTGACCCGCCCGAGAGAAGCGGATCGAACGATTGTCCCGTCGAAGCCGGTGACCTGTACCACGGCACCGCCGGCGGCGATTGCATCAACGTCGGGCAACTGGATCGAGAGGCCGTCCGAGGAGGCGTTTACGGTGATCGATGCGATCACAACACGCGCCCGGTCGGCAAGTGCGCGATCAACTTCGAGGGTGAGCGTTCTGTCGAGTGTCAGGTAGACGAGCGCGCCCGAAAGAACGAGGCCGGTAGCGAGGAGCGCCGTGGCGACGACCGTGAGCCGAAGACGGAGCGTTGGTCCGTACCGGGTGGGTCGTCCGGTAGTGTTCACGGGCTTGGTTCGCGCAGGATGTATCCCACGCCCCGCACGGTGTGGATCAGGCGAGGCAGGCGCGTTCCCGCCGAACCCGGCATCGTTTCCAGTTTGCTGCGCAAGTATCCGACGTACACCTCGAGCACATGGGTGTCGGCATCGAAGGTTATGCTCCACACTGCCTCAAGTAGGCGCTCGCGGTTCAGCACAATACGGGCATTCCGGATGAAGTAGGTAAGCAGTTCGTACTCCTTGGTGGTCAACTGCACGTCCCGGTTGCCCCGGCGCACCTCGCGCGATGCGGTGTCAACTGTCAGGTCAGCAAACCGGAGGGTGCGCTCGTTGTCTGGTTCGCGTCGGCGACGCAGCGCTCGCAGTCGCGCGGTGAGTTCTTCGATGGCGAAGGGCTTGACCAGATAGTCGTCGGCGCCGGTGTCCAATCCCCGAACGCGGTCAGCGACTTCGTCGCGGGCAGTGAGCAGTAGGACCGGGATCATGGTTCTCTCACCCTTGCCCGAACGAACACGACGCAGCACCTCGACGCCGTCGTAGCCGGGAAGCATGATGTCCAGGATCACGAGGTCTGGGGACAGGCGTTCAATATCGCGGTTGGCGTCGGGGCCGTTTGACGAAGTTTCCACGTCATACCCTTCGAGAGTGAGGGCGCGCCGCAGAAGGGCGGTGATATTCGCATCGTCATCGACTACCAGGACAACTGGGCGCGCGAGTGGTGATCGTGTATTCATGGTTCATGCCTGCAATCAGTTCAGTTACGGTGCCGTTGGTGCCGTGTCACCGCTTGGGTTGCACCAAGCAAACGCGCCCCTACCGGCGGCAATATGTCGTTAGCCTACGGATTGGGCCCGATACGACAATGCTACGTCAGCTCATTGCTGACGAAAGTTGCGGGTGCTTCAAGACATCAGCCGCCAATCAAGCCATCCTCGCTTCGTTCGTCTCGACATGAGACGGCAGTCGGCGGCTAAGTCCCCCATGATCACACTATGCCTCGGATTCTCTATCCTTGGAAGGTAGGGTTGTGCAACGTTGGGCAGCGGTCTCAGGGCGGCGTGAAGCAACGGCGTCAAATCGTCCGGCCCGGGCGCTACAGGCAGGCGGTCGCGGACCAGAATGGGACGTGACCGAAAGGGCTGAATGGATATTCACACGCTTGCCGGACTTGTGGCGGTTATCGCCTTGGTTCTGGCTAACGGCTTCTTCGTCGCCACAGAGTTCGCGCTCGTCGCAGCGAGACATAGCCGGCTTGAGCAGTTGCGCAACGAGGGCGTCCCGGGCGCTGGCGCTGCTCTGAAGATTGTCAAGCACCTCGACGAGTACATCGCGGCGTGTCAGTTTGGGATCACGTTGGCGTCCCTCGCTCTTGGTTGGGTTGGTGAACCGGCGATCGCCCACATCTTCCTCGGGCTTTTCTCCGGAGTCAGTGATGCAACGGCCCTTGTTTCGGCACACACGCTTGCAACGGCCGTAAGCTTCGCCATCATCACGGCGATGCATATCGTCCTCGGTGAACTAGCGCCCAAGGGCTTGGCCTTGCAGCGCCCGGAGATAACCGCCCTTTGGGTTTCACGGCCAATGACGATCTTCACCGTCGTTTTCCGCTGGCCGGTCGTCTTGCTCAACGGCGTTGGTAACGGGATGCTCAAGCTTGCGGGTCTCAATCCGGCATCGGGCCACGAGATGGTCCATTCGGTCGAGGAGTTGCGCCTCCTGGTTACCGGCAGCCAAAGGGCGGGCGTCGTTGAGGCAAGTGAGGCAAGGATTGTCGCCCGGGCGTTCAGTTTTGCTGACATCACCGCAAACATGGTCATGACCCCCCGGACCGAGATAGACAGCATCCCGATAGAGGCACTGCGTGACGAAGTGGTTCAGGCAGTCATCAACAGTGGACATCGACGAATTCCGGTGCGTGATGGCTCGATTGACCGAGTAGCTGGGATCCTCCACGCGCACGACGTCCTATCCGTTCTTGCTGGCAGTCCTGAAACACCGATCGATCTCCGGTCGCTCGTTCGGCCTGTCCTAGCCGTACCTGGAACCAAAGGCATCGATGACTTGCTCGACGAGATGCGCGGGTCTCGCCAGCAAATGGCGATTGTCCTGGATGAACACGGTGGCACCGCCGGACTGGTCACGTTGACCGATCTTCTCGAGCCGCTTGTTGGACACTTCCTGGAAGAGGCGGTCAGGCCGGGTGATGCTCCGGAACCGCCTCCACTCGCTCGTCAGGACGATGGGTCGATCCTGATTGACGGGCTACTTCGCTTGCCTGAATGGGAGGAAGCGATTGGTATCAGGCTCCCTGCCGAAGACCATGAGATTGCTGACACGATTGGTGGACTGATCATGGCGAGGCTGGAACGGATGCCGGCTGTTCTGGACCGGGTCGAGATTGGCAAGCTGCTTCATGAGGTTGTGGCACTCGACGGCCGCAGGATTGACAGGGTTCGAATACTCAAGCGGACCGCGTAGGCATTGAACACGCCCTCAGCGGTTAAGCAGAACCCGGGGGCTGGTTCGGACTTTTTGGGGACGTGATGAGTTGGTCGGACTTTCCAAAACCGACGCGGACCGTCGGGTTCCGGGCGTTCACGCCTGATGACGTGCCGGCTTGCGTAGCACTGCATGCCCGCATTTTCCCGGATCACGCTCAGGACTTG
>SXGU01519688.1_pt1 | contig 13964 bp, 20 predicted proteins | sample 3174531 | NCBI WGS metagenome assembly SXGU01 (sample SAMN11356863, study PRJNA531348) | freshwater metagenome | isolation source: freshwater sample F1-140 | place: China: Fuxian Lake, Yuxi | collected 2017-12-25 | reverse complement strand
GTTCCTCCCGGGTGGCTTCCTTCGTCGCGAGCTTGCGCTGAGTCTTCTTTAGTGTCGACTGGAGCTCTTCGATAACCTTCAGTTTCTCGAGTTCATCTCGCGGAGACATAGCCCTCGAGCTTCCTACGGAATCTCATAACTCCGTTCTCGTTCACGCCCTCGAGTCCCTTCTTCTTCATAAGTTCGAGGATGGACTTCGTCGAGTAGAGGTCGGCGTGACGTAACGCTTCGAGCCATTCCTCGCGCTCCTTCTTCGTTTGACCGTCTAGGAACTGATCTATCAGTGAGAGATGAGTTCTAGCCTGCTGAAGTTCGTCCAGGATCCCCACTATGAGCCTCCTCGTCGTCGATGTGTTGGATGAGCGCTTCCGATACTTCCTCGACTGCGTCCTCGATCTCGTCGAGGTGCTCGTCGATGGCTTCTAGCGTACGTCGGACGACGGCGTGATCGGTGGCATTCTCGCGTCGTGCTCGTTCGATGAGAGCCGCCGGGAGGCCTGCGGCGATTACTCCGAACGCGGCGATGATCGCGACGATGACGCCTTCGCTCATAGGGTGACGCCTTCGGGGATCTTGTCGCCGAGGACGTAGCGGATGTGCCACGGCTCGGACTGAACTTCCCACGACCATCCGAAGCGCTCCGCGTGGGCCAGTAGCCAGTCGAGTCGACCGTTCTGTCCGACGTTCCAGATGTCGCAAGCCGCGCCCCATCCGTGGTTCGATGTCCCCGGCGAGGCGAGCGGCGCTAGTCCCGGCTTGAGATACCACGTCGCCCCATTCCATGTTCGCGTCGGACGACCGGGGAGCGGTGTCTTCGTGTAACGCTGAAGGAAGACGGCTTCCTGAACGGAGTAGGGCCGATAGGCGTCGAACGCGGACGTCGGCTTGAGCACGATCCCGTCGACCTTCGCCGCTTTCTTCATCGCATGGTAGGACGCGGCGGCGGTCTTGTAGAGGAAGCCCGACGGACGTATCGCGACGAGAAGGTCGGGCGCTAGTTTCCCGTTCTCTTGACCTTCGAGGCCTTTCGGGAGAACGAACTTACGGACGGGGAGACTATTCGGAGCCACGACCGAACGCGACGTCCTTCGGATTAGCCCATCGCATGAGAGGCGGGAGTAGAGCTGCGAGTGCGGCCTTGCCGAGATCGTCCGGGGCGTAGTTCCCGGTGGAGGCGACGGCGATCACTGCGGCGATGACGCTTCGAGCGTACGAAGTGAGAGCGGCCTGCTGAGATGCTGAGAGTTTCACGTTCACGCTCCGAGGAGTGCGGCGATCTCCGCATCGGTAAGTCCGAGGGCGGCGAGTTTCGCGAGAGCGGACTGTTTAGTAGCCAGTTTTTCTTCACGTTCGGCGACTATTTCCGCTTCTACTGAAGGCCACGCGTCATCTAACGACTTCTGAGATGGCTTAGAGCCGCCGTCCAGAATGACGAGCCCGGCGTAGTCGTCTCCGTTCAGAATCCACTCCCGGCCTGCGTGACGCCGTAGAAGAACTTCGACGTAGTTGGTCACGGCGTAACCTCCATAACGGTGATGCTCGACGCGCCTCGCACGACGTCAGCATTATCGCCGTCTGATAGCGAGACATTCACGCGCGCCGTTCCGGTCGTTCCGATGCGAGCTTGTACCGCGTAGGTAGTAGCGCTTGTGGTGGCCGGGCTGTCTAGGTACACGATCGACGAACTGATGATGCCGTTCTCGTTGTTCGTATTCCAGTAGCCGCCGAACACTGCCCGAACGCGACTTCCGGCAGTGTTGCCAACATAGGAACTCGTGTTGCCTCCGTTTAGTTTGTATTCACCGAAGCCGGTCGTATTGGCGAGGCCGTGGGCGATTTGAGCAACTACCAACACTTTATTAGAGGCGCTAGTTGGGGTGATCGCCACGGTTAGCCCAGTCACGTCCACGAACGAAGTGCTAGTCGTCGTGAACGTGTCCGTCTTGGCGGTGCTCTTTACTTGGACTACGGCGCTGGTAGTTGGCCCAAGTGTTAGCCATGACGCGCCGGAATAATACTGGACGACGGCGAGGCTCTCGACGTACGCGAGTTGGCCCTCGGCGAGCGTCTTCTCTCCCGCGCCTCCGAAGCCTGCGTCTCTTGCGGTCGTGTCGGCGAAGACGGGAACTCCCGTCCGTGCCGAATCATTCATCTGAGCGGCGGTCAATACTTGGCCCGCCGTGAATGTGGGAACTGTGGTCTGTGCGTTCGCGCCCATAGTTCCTAGAGCCTAGCCGACTATGTGAGGACGTTCGTAGAGTCGAGAGTTCCGAAGACGGCGTCGTCGAGGAGCAAGGCGTAGACGATGTCGGTCGGAGCCGTGTAGAAGACGACCGTCTCCCCGCGTAGATCGACGCGGTGACTGATGCCTTCGACGGTGAGCTCTTCGGTGACGGTGAGCGGGCTTCCGGTCGTGAATGTGCGAGTGACGGCGATAGTTTCGCCGATCTCCACGTCGGCGACCGCGTTCTTCTGAAGGGTCGTCAGTGATCCGAAGAACGTCTCGACGCCAGAGAAGCGCGGCTCCGGGGAACCTTCGAGGAGGTAGGTCGCGAGTGTGAGCGCTTGAGCGTCAGTCGAGAGGAGTGAGTCGGTGATCGTCTCGGCCTGCGTGAAGTAGAGCGCGATCGACGGGGCGTCGGTGGCAGTCTGAGCGGTTCCTCCGGTGCGCTGAACGGTGACGCGGTTCAGTACGGAGTCGACGGTGAAGTCGACGAAGACTTCCCGGTAGGGCGTATTCGTGCCGTCGTCGGCGAAGGTGACGCTCGGAGCGGAGAGCGTGTTACCGATACGCGGCTGGAAGACGAGGTCTCCGTCGGATGCTCGGACGAAGATTCGCCCGCGTTCGGCGGCGTCTATCTTGCGGAGGTAGTCGAGGGCGTTCGTCCCTTCGGCGATCGCATAGTTCCCGAGGGTCGTCGTCCCGGTCGTGATGTCGCGAAGGGACGCACTCCACCCGACTTCGGTTCGGTCGAGGATCGTGGAGACGCGAGCCGAGGAGAGTTCGGCCGACGGCGTGAAGGCGTTTAGGAACGAGTTAGAGAGGATGAAGAGGTCGTCGGCGGCGATGATCGTCACTTGCGGGATGGCTTTCGGGCCGACGTAGTCGTAGGTGAAGTCCACGACGCGACCTCGGAAGATGACCGTCGAGTTCCGGGTGATGCGTATCTGACGGAGAGGTGAGAGTCCGGGCGTGTCGTCGAACTCGTCCCAATAGACGCTCGCTTCGTTGTATGGGTCGAACGCTCGAGTCGTATCGCGGGCGACGATGGTCGCCCTACCGGGTGCGATGGAGTCGAGGACGCGCTTCTTCCCGCGTTCGATGTTGACGGAGACGACATCTATCTCGGCGAACTGATCGACGCCGTCCAGGACGTAGGTCGTCCCGTCGAGGATTCCTTGCTGAGTGTCGTCGAGCACGAAGCCGTCGGAGAAGCCGACGTCGAGTTCTACGGTGAGTGTCCCGCCGGTGATGATGTTCGCGGGCATGAGCTACGCCGCGATCGTGACGTCTAACGGCCCCGAGACGAGGTTGTAAGTCTGGAGCGCTTCGACGATGAGGTTCGGAAGGTTCGCGTCGGCGGTCACCGTGTTCACGGTGATCGAGACTCCGCCGGTCAGTCCGTCGAGTACGGCTTCAGTTCCCATTACTGCGCCGAAGCCACCACCGCCACCGCCGGAGATCTCCGTCGAGGGCGAGATACCGACGAAGCCAGTCATGTCGACGGGCTGAATCTTGATGGTCTTCCCGGCTCCTCCGCCACCTCCGCCGCCGGATGGAGCGGTGACGCTTGGAGTCGTCACGCCGGGGATGTTGGGGAGTGTGTTCACGCCCGCGTCGAAGCGGTCGAAGGAATCCGTGACGCCAGAGACGTCGATCGACGGCCCTCTGCTCGGGGCGCTCGGAGCGCTACCGAATGAGCTCGAGATAGAGATCTTCCCGATCTCGTCCCTGAAGTCGCCGAACGGGTTCAGTCGGTTCGCTTGACGGATAGCGAAGTTCACGACGTCGATCACTCCGTTCACCGCCGCCTCGAATGTCTTCACGAGGAAGCCTGCGATCTTGAGGACGAACGAGCCCATAGTCGCGAGTGCTCCCATGAGTCCGAAGACGATGTCTATCACCGGGCCGATGGCCTTCGCGACGACGTCGAAGGCAGTCCCGAGAACTTTCACGAGTACCGGGGCGACGTACGTCTGGACGAACTTGATGAGGTCACCGAAGAACTCCCTCATCTTCTGGATGTTGCCGCTATTCTCCTGAATCTTCTCGGACACTTTCTCGAAGATGTTCGCCAGTCCGTCGAATACCTTTATCGCGACGTCTCGGATGATCGGGACGAGCTTCTCGCCGATGAACTCGGCGGTCTGTTGGATGAACGGAAGGAGTCGGTCGCGGATTACCGGGACGACTTTCTCGCCGATGAACGTGGCGATCTTCTCGAAGATGGCGGCAAGTGCGGGGCCGTACTTGTCGACGATTCTCTGGAACGCGGGGACGACGTCGTTCACGATGAACTCGGCGATCTTGGAGAGCACCGGGAGGACGTAGTAGCCGATCTGTTCCACGAGTTCACTCATGAAGACTTTCAGTCGGTCGACTTGCCCGGAGAATGTGTTAGCGGCGGCGGCGGCTGATCCGCCGAACGTCTTCGTAAGTACGCCCATTACCTCGTCGAGGGACGCGCCTTCCTTTATCATCGTCGCCATCTCCGGGGAGAGTGTGCGTAGTGCCTTGAAGTTCCCTTCGTAGGCCTTCGCGAGGGCGTCTGCGATGGTCGTCTGGTCGGTCTGGAGGGCCGTGGAGATGTCGAGGACGAGCGTCATGTCCCGAAGTGCCGTCTCTGTGTCTTTCGTGCCTCTCAATAGGGCCTCATACGCCGGACGAAGCTTGTCGTCTGCGACTCCGGTCGCGAGACTCATCGCGCCGAGCTGGTCGTCGATGGACTTCACCATCTCGTCGGATGCCCCGGTGACGTTCCGCATCGTGACGGCGAGCTGCTCGAAGGACTTCTGGTCGTCGGCGGCTTGTTTCGCGGCGAAGCCGATCCCGGCGGCGAGAGCACCGACTCCGGCGGCTGCCGCGAGTCCGAGTTTCTGGATGGAGCCGCCGAACTTTCCGAGGAAGCCGTCGGCCTCGTCGAGGGACTTCTTGAGCGGGCCGGCGTTACCGACGATGGAGACGGTGATCGGCTTAGCCATAGTTAGAGGTCGTACTTCGTGCGGATGGATGTGATTCGTTCGGCGTAGAGGTTCGCGATCTCACTTCGACGTCCGTCGGTGGCTTCGTAGATGAACGGGTTCGGCTTGATTCGACGCTTAGGCCAACCGAAGTGAATCGGCCCCGCGTACTCGACGAGGTCACCGGATGCGGCACTCCCGGAACGCTTCGAGCCTCCGGATGATCCGACTCGAATCTTGGCGGCGGTCTTCGTGGAGGCGTTCTTCATGGAGTTAGCGAGCGCCCCGGAGAGCACCGGGACGAACCGCTTCGCGTCTCCGAGGACGACTTCAGCGACTTTCTTGTTCGTCTCGAGGAACTCACCTTTCACGAGGTCGAGGTCGGAGCCGAGGTTGCGGAGGTCGCGTCTAACCTTCGAGAGGCCTTCCACCTTCACGGCTCCGGCTGCGCCTTCGCCGAGACGGTAGCCGAAGGTTCCAGTCCCGTTAGCCATGTCGAGCGCGTCTCCGTTCGTTTAGTTTCTTGGCTCCATCGTAGAGCGCACGAATCACCTCGGGAGGTGTTCGCATGAGTGCGAGCGGATCGAGTTTAGTGAAGAGGGCGAGGTCGGCGATCTCTCGGGCGACTCCGCCGCCCGGGATTAGTTTCCCGGGCCGTCCTCATGACCGACGGCGGCGACTTCCTTGATCCATTCGTCGAAGACTTTCGTAATCTTGCCGGAGTTCTTCTCGGCGAGCCACGCGAGGTAGTAGAGCGATTCCATCTTCGGCTTCCCGTTCGGGTCGAACGCGGCAGAGATGGAGACCTTCGCCCATCGCTCGAACGCGATCTGCGAGTCCGCGTAGACGGGGAACGTCTCTTGCGTTCCGTCTTTCCGCTTTATTGTAACGGAGATGTCGAGCATCGTTTAGGCGACCGCCTGAACGATCGAGCCGCCCGTGTACGTTGCGCTTACTTGGACGAGCTCTCCTACGGATACGGCGATCGGAGCTGAGGCTAGGAAGGCCCCTGAGTGGGTATACCTCGGCGAGCTCGCTCCGGGTGCTGCGGTGAGTGGCTCATAGACGATCGTTACGGATGAGCCGACATCGCCGAAGATGGCTTGGATCGCTTCGCCGGAGGCGAATGAGCCGAGAACGGTGAACGTCGTCTCCGACGACTGGAGGCCCGCTACGAACGTACGCGAAGCGTCCTTCAGTGAGGTGCTCTCGAGCGCGTCGACGTTCTTCGTCATCGTGATCGAGACGAGCTGGTCGGCGAGGTCGACGGAGTCCACGGTGAAGACTGTGGCAGCTCCTAAGAATGTTGCGGTAGGCATGAGTTCAGTCTAGTCCTTGTCTGTATCGGAGGCGTCTTTCCGAGCGCCCTTATGCTTTCGGGGTTCATCGTAGCCGATTTCCACGATGAGATTCTTCGCTCTTGCCCGGTCGAGGTCGACGCCGCAGAGCTGAAGTCCTTCCGCCGAGACGATGTCGCCGTCGGCGAAGCCGTAGAGACGGCGAGAGGTGACTCGGAACTTCTTCATCCGTAGCACACTACCTCGAAGCGGTAGGCGAGCATCTCGACGCCCGAGACGGTGACGGAGAGAGGTGACGCTCGGAGGCATCGGATGGAGGAGACGGAACCGCCGAGAGTCTGATCGGCTTCGATCTTCGTCTTGACGGAACTCGACCCGGTCGCGGTGAGAAGGCCGTCTAAGTAATCTTGTGCGGCGCGGTCACTCATTCGTCCGGCGATGACGGTGATGTCGAGGTTCGCGGTATCTGCTCCGCGCTTCATAACTAAGTCCCAGTCCATCGTCAGATTCCCGATGACTGCCGCCGGTGGGACGACGTTCTCGGGAATGGTGTCGTAGACGCGGAGTCCCGTGATGTTGAGCGCGAGTTTCATCTTGTCGCGGACGGTGGACGGGGTCACGCGACGACCTCGCGACGGTACGCCCGGACGATCGCCGAGATGTCTCGTCCGAGGGGACTCATGCGGATCGCTCCGAGTTCGGAGAGTCCGAGCACTCCACCGACGGAAGACGCCCGCTTGACGTAGTCGGCAGAGAGGATGAGGCAAGCTTCGACGATGTCGTCGGGAGGTGTGCCGAGATACCATCCGAACTTCGCGGTGACCTGGACTTGCGGTCGGCGTGAGATCGGTAGCGGGAAGAGGTCGGAGCCGACGATAGTAACTTGCGTGTAGGGGCGCTGCTGCTGAGGTGCGGTCACCGGGTCGAGGATGTAGTCCGTGTCCAGTGTCAGGATGTCCGTGTAGTTCCCATTCCCGGTCGCGTCGAACGCGACTTCCAGTCCGCTCGTCGAGCCGATGTCGTCGACGAAGAGCGTGTAGAAGTCGGTCGTGCGATAGAGACGTGCGGTCGCGTTCGTATCCATCCAGAATCGGCGGTTAGCGATCCGGTCGATCGTACGCGAGGCGGCTTCGATGGCCTGCTCGATGGTCGCCGTCTCGTCGGCGGTCACGGTGCTCATGTTGGCGTACGCTTGGAACGCGGCGAGCGTCGTGTATCCGTTAGTGATCGCCATGTCTAGGACTTCTTTCTCTTCCGCTTCTTGGGAGATGAATCGCCCCGGCTAGGAAGCGGATCGTCTTGGGCGCTTCGACTCAAGGAGGCGAGAGGAGCATCCGAGACGCCTAACCGGGACGACGCTTTAGTCGTCGTCCGACCTGCCCGGAAGCCTGCGGAGACTCGGATCATGCCGCTACCGATCCGAGCCTTCCGTGAGGCCTATGGGTTAGAAGGTTGGAGTGACGAGGCCAGTTCCGCCGATGAGGGCGAAGGCGTTCGGATAACGGTTCGCGGTGTACGCGGAGTAACCGTAGACGACCATCTTCACTTCGAGCTCGGCGGACTTCACGTCCTCGAATCGGAGCATGAACGGCGAACCGCCCGACGTCTCCCAGAGGTGCGACTCTTGGGTGTTGCCGACGACGATCACGTCTTCGTTCGCGCCTGCGCCGTTCGTCGTGATGACGTTCGCGTCGGTGATGACCGGGAGTCCGGCGATCGTGTAGCCGCTATTGCCGTACACGACGGAGCCGTTACCGACTGCGAAGGCGTTCTGCGGGCCGTTCGACTGTGGAACGGCGAGAGGACGCTTCGCGTCGTCGACTGCGGCGAGGATGAACGCCAGTCGGCGGGGGTGCATGAGGATGAAGTTCGGCCCGCCGAAGTAGTTCGTCTGAATGCGCTGAACGCAGTCGAGGATCTTCGGGTAGAGCTCGCCGACGGTTGGGCTCGCGTCCGTGTAGGTCACGACTTGGGTGATCGTGTTGATGAGCGAGGTCGCCGATGTGGTGACGTTCAGAGCGTCGAGCTGCGTGTGGTACGCGCTCACGAGGTCTGCCATGACGAGGGCGTCGATGCCGGTTCCACGCTCGAGAGCTTGGCGGCTGACGTTCTGCTGACCTGCGACGGTGACGACGGAGACGTCGAGCTTCGTGTCGTCGATGTTGGTCTCTTGGACGGCGGAGCCTTCAGTCTGGACGGCGACGGCGGTTCCGGTCGTGACCTTCGAGATCGAGAGGGTCAGTCCCGCACCGGGGAGAGTGTGCTTGCGTGAAACGTCCATGAATGGACGACCGGCGCGAGCGAATGGTGCGGCGAGGTCGGTGAGGAACTGAGGGACGACGAGTCCGGCGAACTGTGCCGTACCTACGTCGCGCTTCTCGATGCGCTCTTCTTGATGGTGACGTGCGATTCGTTCGCGGGCGTCGAAGTCGCCGAGCACTTGAGCGGCGAAGGCATCTCGTACGAACGAGAACTCACCTTCGGGGCGGTAGGTGCGCTCTTCGCGGGTTACGCGAGCGGGCGAAGCCTGACGGGTCTCCGACTTGGAGCCGTCGACCTTCTTCGCCATCTCTGCGGCGGCGGCCTTGCGGGTCTCGATGTCGGTCACTTGGGCGATGCGCTCGTCGAGCTTCTCGATCTCTTTCGCGAGGGCGGCGACGTTCGCCGTCTCGATGTCTGAGATGTCGCGGTTCTCTTCTGCGGCGCGGTTCAGTGTTGCGTCGATGAGGTCGGCCTTCTGCGAGCGCTGCTCGTGGAGGCGGGTGAGGAATGAGTTCACGGTTGAGTCCTTAGTTGTCGTGGCTGATGTTGCTCTCCGGGTGCTCGCTGCTCACCGTGGCGGGTGTCCCTTTCGGGAGGTGCGCTCTTCGTGGCCGAGGGTGCGGTGCTAGTGATACTAGCGGACGTCTGTCGGATTCGTCAACTGTCGGAACTGCTCGAGGATCGCGTTCGCCCACGCTCGTCCCGCGTCTCCGCCCCATAGCGCCCACGCGATCCGACCGGCGGACGGATAGCCGGGTTCACCGGGACGGAATCCTTCGCCCTTCTTGTCGACTTCGTGCCGTGCGAAGAAGGACGCCATCCGTCCGACCGTCGTCCGGGAGAGGTTCTTTCGGTTCGCGATGTCTCGCGCCCGGGCGACTCCGACTTCGGTTCCGCCTCGCCCGTAGGTCTGTCTCCAGTCGAGTCCGCGTCGAGCTTCGGCGACCATCGCGTCGTTCGGTGCGTAACCTTCTTGTCGTTCTTCGGGCTTCGGAGCTTTCGGATGATCGGGGTGGAGTAGGTCGTTGTCTCCGACATAGGCGGCGTTCTGAGGTCGGCCCGTTCGGGCGAGGTAGAGGAAGGCGTTCACTCGGGCCATCGACCACGCGGGGCGAGAGATTCCTGGACGGTGCGAGGTTGAGTAAGCGCCGGAGCCTCGTCGGTACACGGAGCGAAGCTTGCCGACGGTGACGCGAGTCCACGCCGGACGACCCGCCGATTCCATAGCTTCGTTATGCGAATCGCTCTTGTTCTGGAGTGCGGTCTCCGTCGCGGCGGTGAGCTCGATGTCGGCTCCCGATCCGGAGGCGGAGCCGGGTTCGTTCTTCTCGGAGCCTTCGATCTGATCTTCTTTCGGAGCTGGAGCGTCGGCTCTTTCCTCGTCCATCTCGGCGATGTTGAGCGCGGCGAGTTGGGCGAGTGCTTCGCGTCGAGTGCGATGGCATCCTTCCACGGTTCCGTCGTCCTCTTTCACGACCGCATAACCGGACGAACAGTCCGGGTTATTCGTCTCGATGCGCCACGGCATGAGCTAGTCGAGATCGGGGAGGAGAACTCTGAGCGTCTCAGTCACGCCGTTCGCGCACACTGCGTAGATCGTCTCGTTCGTAGGGACGAAGACGTCATGCGGTGAAGTGTGCTTCTCGTATGGGAGGCCGTTCGAGCTCGTGACGTCGGAGCCGCCGACGTAGACGACTGAGTTCCCGACGATCTGAATGTAGACGTGACGCGGTAGGTCTTCTTTCGCGACGACGATCTGTCGGGCGTCGGTGACGGAGTACGACTTCGAGATCACTTGCGGACTTTCGCGACGATCGCTTCGATCGAGGCGAGGTTCGGCTTCTCGATCTCTTGTCGGACGGCGACGATGTTTGCGGCGTCTCCGTATGCGCCGAACGTGACGAGGGAGACTTCGGCGAGATGTGCCTTCATCCGGTTGATGACTCCGTTCACCTTGCGATCTTCGAGCGGTTGGAATCCGACGGAGAGGTTCGAGAGGACGCCGTCGCGGATGAGCTCGAGGGCTTCGTCTCCGGCTTCGGTCTTGGAGATTCGGAACTCGCCATAGAGTCCGCCGTCTCGTTCTTCGAGCATGATGGCGCGTCCGATCGGGGCGTCGGTCTTGTGCTGATAGAGGAGCTTCACGCGGTTAGCGGCCCGGGTGACGTTCCGGAATACGCCTTTACGGAATACCTCTACGAGGTTCGGGCCGATGCGCTGCTCGACGTCGTAAGGGACTGCGATTCCGACGACGGTTCTTCCGTCCCCGTCGGCTCGTAGTTCGAGGGTCGCGTCGTAGTTCCTAGTCTCCATTGTCCTCGGATTCTAGTCCCTCGTCTTCTTCGAGTGGAGTAGCGACGATCTCCGCCGGGACTGGATCGGGGTCGACGCTTTCTTCGGCGAGCGGTTCACGGTTCTCGAGTTCGCGCACCTCGTCGACCGTGAGGAAGCCCGCGTCGAGTGCGATCTTGTGCGCTTCGTAGCGGGTCTTCGTATCGGGTCGCAGTAGGGCGTCGACGTTCATCTTCGCGAACTGTCCTCGCGGTAGGAGTTCGGTGACGCTCTGCTCGACGCGCTGAATCCACGGAAGGAGACTCCACCTTACGAGCTGGAGGTTCTCCTCTGAGACGTTCGAGTAGGTGCGCGAAGAGTTCGGAGCGCCGAGATAGTAGGCGGGGAGGCCGATCATGTTGGCGATCTCCGTGAGCGAGAACTGGCGCGTCTCTAAGAGTTGCGCGTCCTTCGCATTATCCGAGAGCTGCTGGAACTTCGTCGACTCGTTCAGTACCGCCGGAGTTCTCTTCGTTCCGCCGTACTGTCGAAGCCACTGAGCCTTCAGTAGTTCGGCTTCTTCTTGCGTGAGGTCGGGGTTCGCCGAGTAGATGATCCCGGTCGGTTGAGCGCCTCCGTCGAAGTAGCGCTGCGCGTAAGTGTTGACGGCGACCGCTCCGCCGATCGCCTGCCTCTGAGCTGAGAGGATTCCGTAGCCGACCATCTCACCGGGCATAGAGAAGCCCTTTATGTGGAGCACTTCGTCGGATGTGTAGTCGCGTTCTTCGATGCGATAGACGAGACGTCCCTCGACTCGGCGAATCTGTACGCGGTGAACTGCGACCGGATAGATGGAATCGGGGTAGCCGTTTACTCCCGGCTCGCCGAGGAGCGCGACGTAGTTCCCGTGAATGATGAGCGAGGCGACCATCGCCGACACTGTCTCGATGCGTGTCTCCGTCGGGACTGGCTTGATGAGGAGGTTCGGTTGAGGGTCGACGTACTCTTCGCCCCGGTACGCATGGAACGGAAGTCCGCCGATCGCGTCCGAGATGAGGGTTACGGCTCGCCAGATTCCCGGGACGCTGAGCGTCGACGTCTCGTCGACGATGACTCCCGAGTTGATGTCCGGGAAGAGTCGGCCCATCCGTCCGGCTTCGTCGACGTAGACGTTCGGATAAGTGAAGCCGTAGGAGCTGGCGCGTTTCTCGCGCCGGAAGAAGTCTCGGATCGCCATGAGAGGACTAAGCCTAGTAGATGATGCTTCGCGACTTGACGGTCGACTTGCTCTTCGTGGTCGCGTAATGCCACGCGAGACAAGCGGCGTAGAGCGGGGAGATGTCGGCGTCGGGTGTGTTTCGCTGGAAGAGCCACTGCTGACCTACTGCTCGCCGGGTCGCGGCGGCGATGGCCTTATCGAGTCGGTCGTCGCTCTTGACGTGGATCGTCTTGTCGAGGATGGCGTCATAGAAGAGAGCGCAAGCGGCGACGACGTCGGAGGTTCGGTAGATGTTTATCGGGACGCCGAGCTGCTTTAGTGGGTCGACGAACGAGGAAGCGGGGCCGTAGCCATCGACGACTACGGAACCCTTCCATCGGCGGAAGAGTTCGAGGGTGCGCTGCTGAATCCATGCCACGCCTTCCTTGTTCTCGATGAGTTCGATGTTGCCTTGCTGATCGCAGACTGCGATCGAACCTCGTGAGCGGTCGAGTGCTACGTCGACGGAGAACGTGAGCGCCCCGGCGGGAGCGATCTTCGCGGAGCATGACGCCGCCCAAACTTTCTGAGGAATCATCTGCTCAGAGACGGTGCTCCAGACGTTCAGATAGGAGCGCCTGAACTCGTTCAGAGTCATAGTCGACATGGCGTGTTCTACTGCGGATTCTTGGACGGTATGCCCGAGGGCGGGCATGACTCGACGCCAGACTTCCCGGTCGAACGGGTCGTCATCGGAACTAGCGCTCCACTCGAAGTAGGCGATCCCTTCGCCCGGGTCGGCTTCCGATGCGGCCCGCCCCTGATCAACTTTCCGCTTCAGATAGAGGGAGCGTTCCGTTCCTGCGGTGGAGACGATGAGGATCTGCGCGTCTTTCTTCGTAGCCATCGTCGGGAGTAGCGCCTGCTCGCGTACGTCGTCCTCGTCGGCGAACGCTTCGTCGATGATCGCGAGGTCGAGTGTGCGTCCGTGACCTGCGGAGATGGAGTTACGTAGAACTTCTATCCGTGAGCCGTTACCGAAGATTATCGCCTCGTCGCCGTTCGCACGATAGACGCGGTCGATGAGGTTCGCGAACGGTGAACGCTCGAGGATGGGAACGAAGTCGTCGAGTAGTTTCTGTCTCGCGTCGTGTCCGGTCTGCGCCGTGTATGCGATGCGCTGCGGCGCACCATAGAAGAGCGCCCGGTGAATCATGATCGCAAGGATGAGCGTCGTCTTCCCGGACTGTCGCGGAACGGTGAGCACGAGCTCCCGGTAGGCGGGTCGCCCGTCGAGACGTTCTCCGAAGACGTGAGAGACTTCTTCCTGCCATGCCATGAGCGGAAGCCCGAGGCCACGACCGACTAATGCGATGCGCTCCCCGTAGGAGTCGCGGTCACTTCGTCGGCGTGTTGCGTAGCGAGGCTTCGAGGTCACGAAGGACATCGTCGAACTCATTCCGACGCTCCTCTCCCGCTTTCACTAATAGCGCTACCGTCTCCCGATACTCTTTCCAGAGACGAGCGTTCTTCGCATCGTCCGGGTCATCTAGTCGAGCTGCGATCGTGCGAGCCATCGCGACGGTCGCCGCGTCCACCTTGCCGAGCGCGTCCTTCGCATAGAGCCACTGAATGACGTCCTCAACCGCTTCGCGATTTGTTCGGATTCGCGCAGATTCGGCGGTAATCGCCGCGACTTTCCTAGGCTTCGCCGAAGTTTGCTTGGCTTTAGCCGGATTCGACTTAGCCACGGG
>SXGU01239783.1_pt1 | contig 13965 bp, 15 predicted proteins | sample 3174531 | NCBI WGS metagenome assembly SXGU01 (sample SAMN11356863, study PRJNA531348) | freshwater metagenome | isolation source: freshwater sample F1-140 | place: China: Fuxian Lake, Yuxi | collected 2017-12-25 | reverse complement strand
ATCGGTCGGCAGCCTGGTCGTCGCGGCGACGCAGTCGGCGGCGCAGGCGGCGAGCGCCAGCGGATTTGCGAACAGCACCGCCTCGGGATTGATGATCGCGGTGAGTTCGGAATCCTGCCACAGCGGATCAATCTCGGTGATGTAGAGAATGTCGATCGATCCCGGCTCGAGGCACAGGAAGTCGGCGACGATCTCCATCCAGTAGAGCAAGGGGTATGCGTACCAGTGGACGTGCCAGCCGGACGTGTTCTGCGCCTTGCCGCCGACCGCGCTCGGGCCCGCGATTGTCTTGAAGCCGATGTCGAAGCCGGGATCGAGCTTCATTCCGCCTAGATTGACGAAGCACCAGGGCTTCATGCTGACGTCGGCGAGCCGGACCGGCTCCCAGAAGCCCATCGCGATGCCGACCCTCAGGCCGCAATTGCAGACCGGCAGGTCCGGATTGTCGGTGTCGGGCCTGCCGGCGAGCGAAGGCCAGATGTCGAGGCCGCCAACCGACATCGGGAACAGGCAGCTCCAGCAGATGTCGGTGATGGGATTGACGAAGCGTCCGGTGCATTTGCCGGGCGTGCCGCCGGCCTTTGCCGGCGCCGCCAGCAGCAAAGCAGCCGCGAGGATGGCGAATGCGAGCGCCCCCACCAGCGAGAGCCTGAAACGCCGCTGCCGGCGAGCGTGCCGCTCGCGCGCGGCGATCAGCCACGCGGGCTCGACAGGCGAAATCCCGCTCATTTGCCGCCTCCCTTCGAACCGCGGAGAACCAGCTCGCTTATGCTGAGGCTGCGGCCCTTCTGCTCGACGACGGCCGGCACGGCGCGGATGCCGAGCTTCGTGGTGAGCGTTCCGGCCTGGTCGAAATAGAAGCGGCGCTGCTGCGCCTTCATGAGCGCCAAGGGCGCGCCCTTCACGAGGATCAGCTTGGCATTGAGCGCGGTGGTGCTTGTCATCGCCCAAGCGACCTGCGCGGGATCGTCGCCGTCGAGGAAGACCAGCCGCTGCCGGAGCGGCACGGTGTCGAGCGGATTGACGCGCGTGCCTCGCGCGACGATCAAACGGCCGTTGGCGTGCCTCAGATCCTGCTCGACGACGATTGTCGGATCGAACGTCCAGCGCCGCGGGCTGGTGGCGGTCGCGATTCCCTTGACCGGCACCGGCCGTTTGACACGGGCAGCGGTGCGTGCGGCGAGCGCCTTGTTGGCTTGGGTAATCGCGCCTGATGCCTGCATGTTCATGAGCTTGTCGCGGATCACCGTGAGCAGGTCCGTCTCGACAACGGGGAACACCGCGCCCTGCTGCCCATAATCGCGCGACCATGCGGGCTCGGCGGCAGCGAGGCCGAGGAGCAGCGGCACCACGAGAAACGGACGGGCGCTCACAGGATCGCCTCCCCGACACCGACGATGCGCGGGCGGCAGATCCAGCCGATCGCGGCATAGCGGCTGTCGAAGCTGTCCGGATGCGGCGTCGACACGAAATAGCAGCCGGGCGTGATGATTCCGGTCGGCCCGAGCGCCAGCGGCTCGCCGCGGCGCGTCTGGGGTTTGGCGCGGGCGACCGGCCGTCCGTTGATGAGGAACAGGCGGCCGCGTGTCTCGATGCGGTCGCCGGCCACGCCTTCGACGATCTTGCCGAACGGTTTCAGGTCGGTCCCGAAATGCCGTTCGAGCAATTTGGTCTGCGGCGGATCGAAGAAGATGAAGTCGCCGCGCCTAGGCGCCGCTTCGCGGTCGATCAGGAAGGCCCAGTGCGGCAGGCTGGTGCTGGCATTGACCAGCAATGCATGCCGCTCACTCCAGCGCCCGAGCTCGCTCAGGCTCAGGAAGGCCAGACCCGCGGCCGCAAACGCCAGATAGCGACGACGGCGCGCGCTGTTCCAGAAGCGGGGCGGAGGAGCGACCTCAGCGCGGATCATGGCTCGCCTCCAGTCTCGCCTGGACCTGCGCCGCTACCCAACCGGTGCGGTCGGACACCGATTTGCCGAGAGTCGCTTCGCTGACGATCACCGTCGTGCCGTCCTGCGCGAGCGTGCCCAATGTCTCGTTGACGGCCGCGAGATAGGTGGCGGTTCGCCGGCTCGTCTCCTCAGGCGTTCCACCGTTCCTGGCTTCCGCGGCGACGAAATCCTCGACCAGCCGCGACAGGCTCACCGACACGATCTCCCGCTTCGACAGGTCGAGCAGCGTCCGCGTCGCCCAGGCCGCCCAGACCAGTCCGAGCAGCAGGAGCGCGGCTAGAACCACGTTCCTCACTGGCCAGCCTGCGACGGTCCGGCCCGGCTTTGTTTTCGCGGAGGAAAGGATGTCCGGTTGCACGGTCATGACTGCCCTCCCCGGTCCAGTTCGCGGCGCATCCGGACGACGAACCCCGGCAGCCGCGCGAGCAGGAGCAGGGTGACGATGGCGGTGAACAGAGCGAGCAGCTGCATGTCGAACTGGGCACGGCGCGCCGGATCGGCGGCCAAATAGTGGCTCGCAAGATTGTCGAGATGCGCGAAGAACAGGAGCGGCTGCAGGTCGGCGGCAAGGATCGCGAACGCGAGCACGAAACCGAGCGCGACGAGGACAATGCCGGTGAGCCACAGGAGCAGGCTCAGCAGCAGATGGCAGCCGTCCGCAATGTGTCGGCGCAGGCGAGGCAGCCGGCCGGCCGAGGGCTGAGAAGCGGCATCATGCATGGCGCGCCTCCCGAGAGGTCTGGAGGCTCGAGCCCGGCTCGGCAGCTGCGACCGCCTCGATCGCCTGGGCAATCGTTTCGCCGGCAGCGAGCCGCCGCTCGATTGCGGCATAGACGTCGGGCGAGGAGGAAAAGAGCGTCGCAGAATAGGGATCGAGCACGAGCCGGCCGAGCGCCTGAACCTCGGGACCTCGAATGAACACTTCCGAATATTCCTGGCCCGACCGCTTCAGCGAGCGGATCAGGCTTTCGGTACGATCGTCCATGTCGAGCCGGGCCGACTTGCGGAGGTCGGCGATCGTCTCCGGCTTCTGCTGGAGGACCAGCATCCAATCCGAATTTTCGAGCGCGGCGGTGGCCCCCTGAGACTTGTAGAAGTCGTTGAGCGACTGCGTAGCGGTGGCCAGCGCGCCTCCATATTTGCGAGCTGTGCGGGCATAGGTCTCGACGAACTCGGACATCGAGCCGCCCTTCAGCATCGCCCAGGCCTCGTCGATCAGGAGCAGCTTCTTCACCGAGCGCGGGCTTCGGGTCATCGCCTGGCTGGTCATGAACATGATCGCCGTCAGCACGACCGAGCGAAGCTCCTCGCGCGTCGCGAGATCGGACATTTCGAAGACGGTGAAGTCGGCCTCGAGCTTCAGCGTCGCCTCGCCATTGAAGAAGCCGCCATAGGTGCCGCCCACCCGAAACGGCCCCATCGCGATCGCGAGATTGGCCGCGTCAGGGTTGCCGCTCGCCTCGAGCGCGGCCGCGACGGCATCGATCGAGCCGGCGGAGCCCTGCTCCCTCCACACGCCGTTCACCGCATGATCGATAAGGCCGCGCTCGGTATCGGTCAGCGGATCGACGAAGCGCGCCATCTGGCCGACGATGCTCTTCAGCATCGCCATGCAGTCGAGGCGATAGTCCTCGTCCTCCTGAACGCGAGCCGCATCGATCATCGAATAGGGATTGAGACAGAAGCCGCTGGCGAGCGTGAACTCGATGAACGCGCCACCCTGGAGGCGGCAGCTGTTCATGAAGGAGCGGCCATCGTCGATCACAACGACCTTGGCGCCGGCGCCGCAGAGCGCCGCGCACATCTCCTGGAGGAGCACCGACTTGCCCGACCCCGACTTGCCGAGGATCGCGACATTGTGGTTGCCCGCCCTATTCTCGAAGGGCGACCAGAAGAAGGGCTGGCCGCGCCGCCCGACGAACAGCAGATGGGGAACGCTGCCGCCCAGATACTCGCCCTGCACGGGCGCGATATTGGCGGCGGTGGTGGAGAGCATGGTGCGCATGCGCCGGCAGCGCTCCATGTCCTGCGCGAGGCCGTCGGCAAGCGTCAGCGGCATCGCCGCCAGCAGCCCCTGGATCTGGAGGTAGCGCTCGTCGGCAAGATCCCAGCCCGCGGCCTTGTAGAGCGACTTGATCGTTCGCTCGTTCCGGTCGCCTTCGCCTTCCGGCGAGAAGGCGGTGACGCCGTAGAAGGCGCGGACTAGCCGCCGTCCCTCCTGCATCTGCGCCTGGACCTCGCGCCACTCCGCCGCCTGCTCGCGAATCTTCGGCACATAGCGCGCCGAACGGCCTTCGCTGAGGGACGTCGAGCGCAGGAACTTCATGCCGGCGCGCGTCGCGGCCGCCTCCTGGTCCGGATAAACGAGGCAGAGCATCGTCGCCGCCGGACAGGGAAAGCGAAGCTTGTCGGTGAACAGATCACCGATCAGCCGCGCTGACTCCCAAGGGGTCCACCTGAGCGGCATGTTACGGACACCGAAATGACGGACGTCGAAGCGGTCCGGATAGATTTCGCCGATCTCGGGCGCGCCGTCCTTGGTGGCGCCGGTCGGGCGGAACCGCTCGGTCCGGAGCAACATACGGCTTTCCTCGACCACGAGCTCTATGTCGCGCCGCAGCGCCTGCTCGGCGATCGGATCGAGCGGATTATAGTCGATCATGTCATCGCCGCTCGCGGTGGTCGGCGAGGTGATCTCGTCCAGAAAGGCGATCAGCTCGCCCGGGCCCACATCGGCCGATGGCACGTCGAGCGATTTCAGCACGCCGACGAGATTCTCCCGGACCGAGAGCAATTCTTCCTTCGACGTGGAGCCGGTTGCCGGAACGCCGACCGAGACCAGCAGCTGATGATGGCGCGCATGGAAAGGCGCGGAAGCCGACCCGCTCGCCCAGACCAGATCGTGGAGGCAGTCCGCGCGCGCCCTCGCAAGCCGCTCATATATGCCGCCGCGCGCATATCGCGGCAGGAACCATGGCGCGATGTTGCGGCCGATCCTGGGCGACGCCCAGTGGACAATCTGGACGCAGGCGCCGGCCGGCAGCCCTTCAGAGAAGAACTGGCCGAGAAGATCGGCGGTGCGCTCGTCAGCCCCCACCAGCGGCGCCACGTTCAGGACAAAGCCGGTCGAGCGCGCATTGAGATAGAGTCTGCTCGACGGCTCGTAGATGCGATAGGGCAGGAACCGCGACAGCATCTCGAGCCCGAGCGCGGGGCGCGCGGCCTCGTTCGCGTCGGCATCACCAAGCAGACCGCGGCTCAGGCTGTCGACAAGATTGCGGATCGACAGCGTCATTGGGGCTGCTCCGGGTTGGGCCGGACAGGCGCGAACACGGAGCCGAGGTCTGGATCGTCTTTGCGGCGGCCGGCTTCATCTAGCGCTGGCTGTGCCATTTGCCGCACGCGCTTCGCCGCCTCCTCCGAACCGGCCGGAACAACCTTGGCCGGCAGCTTGGCGTCGGTCGTGACGTCTGCTGGCTCGGCAATGACTGTTCCCGGTCGGGCAATGCGATGGCCGGCGCGCGCGGCGGAGAGCGCCTCGGCCGACGGCTGGGCCGGGCTTGGCGGCAACGCGGAGGCGCTTGGATCAGGCAAGTGAGGGGCTTGAGCAGGGGGGAACTCAAGCCCCTCGATCGCCGGCGGGGAGGAACCGGCGATTGCCTCGCGCAGCGAGGAAGGGGCGGAACTGCGCGAGAACTCTGGAGATGACGGGCTGCTTTCAGCCGCCGGCGCGAACGTCCAGCCTGGCCGTTCGACCACCGCATGCGCCCTCGCCTCGTCGTGCAGCACGCCGGCGGCATCGACATAAGCGGGAAAGATGATGGTGAGCGTCCGCTCGCCGGTGCGGGCAGGCGTCGCACCCGAGCGGGGCGACCCGATCAGATGCGGCTGCTCGATTGCCGTGCTGAGACTGCTGTCGTCCGACGCGGCAAGAGTCGCGACGGCGCGATCGTCGATTGCCGACATCGGCGCGCAGCTGCCCGACGGCGCCCGGCAGGCGAAATCGCCGCTGACATTGCCGCCGAGCGTGGTGCAGCCCGACGTCGCCGCCAGAAGCCCAAGCAAAAGCGTGATCCTGCTCCGCCGGGTCATGCGTCACCTCCTTTCAGAAATTCCTTGAGCATGGCGGCCGGCCGGAAGCCTTCGATCACAGCGCCGTCGGCGCGGATGATGACGGGCGTGCCGCCGAAGCCGTGGCGCTTCGCGAAAGCCTCATTGGCGTCGAGGCCCGAGGTGTCGCACTTGCGCGGGCTCGGGATCTTCCTGTCCTGATAGGCCGCGTGGAGCGCCGCGACAGGATCCTTCGCGCACAGCACGCCCTCGGCGACTGCACGGCTCGGCGGCCCGAAGATCGAGATCGGCCGCTCCTCGACCCGGGCGCCGATCGCCTTGAGCTCGGTAACGAGCGCACGGCAGTAGCTGCAGGCGAAGTCGCTCAGGACCACGAGGTTCGGCCCGTTCGCCGGACCCCAGTGGATGGCGCCGCCGGCCGGGAGCTCCCCGAGATCGACTTTGGCGGGCGGCTGAGGCGCCGTCGGAGCATCCGCTTCCTCGGCCTCGGCTTTCCGTGCCGCGCCGGCGACCAGCAGATCGGGATTGAGCGCGAGCAGCCGGGCGGCGGTGAGATCGCTCCGCGTCTCCATGTCGTAAACGCGGCCGATCATCAGATAGCGGGCGCCGCGGTCGACATAGAAGAGCGTGGTGCCGGCGACGACCTCGCACACGCCGCCAAGTCCCTGGCAGGTTACCTCCGAGATCGCCGTCTTGGGCAATCGCAGCTTCAATGCGGCCAATACCGACTTCGCGTCCGCGGCCGATGCGACCGGAGCGGCATGCACGCCCGCCGCGTTCGCGACAACGCCGGCGCCCATGCCGAGGCCAAGCGAGGTCGCCGCCAGCAGCGCCCAGAAGCGCGGACCGTCGAGGCGCTTGGGACGCCCATGCTGGTCGGAAGGTGCTGATACAGAAGAAGTCATTGGGTGTTCCTCACATAGACGCCGTCGAGAAAGACGATTTCGACATCGATGCCGGTCGGCATCTCGATCACCGGCTGATATTGCTCGGCACGCTCGATCAGATATTTGGAGACGGTGTCGGCGGCGTCCCCGGCCCCCTGCCCCAGTCCGCCCTGGACGATGTCGCCTGGGCTGAGCTTCTCGCGGCGTCCGTCGGCGCCGGCGGTGAGCCCGGAGAAGACGCTGTTGGCGTTCGCCGAGAAGCCGCGGCCGAACCCGCCGACGATGCCGGCGATCAGCGCCTGGCTGACGAGGCTGCCCTCGCGGCTGACCACGCGGCCCCGCACGCCGGTCTTGCCGGCAAAGCTGATGAAGCCCTTGACCTCGCTGACCGCCACCCGTCCGCCGGGCTGGTCGCAGGTCATCTTGGCGAGCTTCACATAGACCTTCTCGGAGGAGAGATCGCCGCGGGCGGCGCCATTGACGACGCAGCCTTGGATGCGGGTGGTCAGGAGCTTGCCGTCCTTGACGACCGAGCGGGCGGGACCGGTGATCCGGAGCACCACCGGCAACGGGTCGGTCTGGCTGGCGACACCCGCGGAGGCGTCGACGCCGACGATCACCCGTGCCGGCGCATAGCTGTTCGGCGGCAGATAATCGGGGCTGTCCTCGACCTCGATCGCCGGCGCCTGCGGCCGTCCGGCCCTGAGCCCGGCCTTGGCGGCGGCCGCGCCGTCTCCACCCGAGGCGCCGAACGACAATGTCTTGACCTGTCGCTCAGGTACCTGCGGCAGATCGCCCGGCGCGCTCCCGCCAGTCGCGAGCGGCGAACCGGACGGCAGGGACGGATCCCGCTGGGCGTAACCGCCCGCCGGACCATAAGCGGGAGCAGGCGCCGGCGGCGGAGCCGCCTCGGCCTCGGCCATCCGGCCGCGGAGCGTGCCGTTCTCCGCCGTCAGCGCATCGATGGTGCGTGCGCCGTCGGTCCGCATCGCCTGGTTCTCGGCCGCAAGCGCGTCGAGCTGCGCCTGGATTTCAGGCGAGACCGCCTTGCTTTCCTCGAGCGCCTTCAGCTGCCGCGCCTGTGCATCGAGCCGATTGCCGTAGATCGCGACGAACTCTTTCTGGCTGAGGTCGCGATTGACGATGCCGTCGGTCTCGATCCGGCGTGGCGCATCGGCCGCGAGCTCGTCGGAAGCGGGCGAGCCGCCGGCAACGAACCAGAGCGCGAGCATCGCGGCCATGCCGCCGCCGCCCAGGAGCAGCATCTTCTGCCGGCGCTGGGTCTTGGCGTTGAGCGCGCCAAGCGCATCGGCCGGAGCATCGGAAGGACGATCGGGCGCGTGAGCGCTGCCGCTCTCGAAAGCCGAGCTCACCATGCGCCTTCTCCCTGGGTTCCGACGAGCCACAGCGTGGTCGCGGCCTGTGGCGCGAGCTCACTGGCGCCGATGCTGAGTGCGAGGGTGCCCGAAGGCGCGATGTCGGATGGCTTTACCGTCACGGCCTTGGTGCCGCGATTGTCGATCCGCAGAACCTTGCCGACGAGCGCGGCGCCTCGATATTCGGCGATCAGCCGGACCGAGAGGGTGCCGATCCGGACCGGCGGCGCCGCGACCTGGCGCAGCTGGTATCCGTCGATCGTCGCCGAGGCTGCCATCGCCTGGATCAGGCGGACGGCCGTTTCGCGGGGGGACGTCTTCGTCTCCCACTCCCGCGCCTGCTCGGAGGCGAGCGCCGGGTTGGTGACGAAGACCTGCTCGGCCTCCGCTCCTCCCACGGTGCAGGCGAACTTATAGACATAGCCCTTCTTCGAGGTGGCGAAGAAGCTGAGCTGGCCGGGCGCGAAGCCTTCCGGGACCGACAGATAGATGTCGCCGCGGATCGGCTCGTTGGTCACCGTGAAATCGTTATAAGGATAGCCGGTTGTCACCTTGCTGACGCTCGCGAAGGCGTCGCCGACAAGGCTGATGCGGGTCAGATCCCGCGACGAGACGACGCAGGCGACCTCTGCGTTATCCGCTGCCTGGCGGTACTGGTCGGCATGGGCCGGGGCCGCCGTCATGAAGAGCGCGGCGCCGAGCAGCGCAAAGCCGAGGGACTTGAGACCGAGGTCGAGCGGGCGGGTCGCGCCGGCGGCGATCGAGGCTGCGCCCGCCGCGGCGAGGCAGGCCGGTGTTACGGCAATCATTTAGAGGGCCTCCTTGGAGTTGGGCACGAGCGCGAAGCTGGTGAGCGAGAGGCGAAGGCCGGTGTAATCCCAGCCGAAGCGGAACCGCTTGGTTTCGCTGGCGATCACCTGACCGCCGACGAAGGTCTTGAGATCCCCTTCGACCTCGGAGGTCAGTTGCTTCGGATCGACCGTCATGCCGGTAATCACGAAAGCCTGGCTGACGTCGGATCCGCGCTGTTCCGTCACGATCTCGACGAGCTCGGCGCGGAGCGACCCGTAGGCCGCCGGATGAGCGATCTTGAGGATCTGCTCCATCCAATAATCGAGCCCGGCCGGCGAGCGGTTGAGCAGCATCAGCGCGACGTCGCGGGTGACGAGCTCGAGATAGTCGGCGCCGACCTCCGACGAGCTGATCGTCAGAGGCCGCGTCGCGATCGGCTGCAGGATCACCTCGCGGTCCTTCGACGACAATGCCGTGACCAGCGCGAGGTTGGTCAGGAACGAGGCCGCCGCGACCATGAGCAGGATCTTGCGCTGCCGGAGCAACGTCTGGGCGCGCTGGTGCGCGATGTCTGCGAGCATCTTGTCCCTCCTCAGCCGGCCAGCAGCCGGCAATGGGAGGGCGGAGTGGCTTTCAGCCTGACAAAGGTCTCACCCAGATACCAATAGGCGGCGTGGATCACCCAAGATGAAGCTCGACCTGCTTTTGCCTTGCGCAGCGCGAACCACGCGCCTCCGGCGCCCATGATGCCTATCAGTATGTGCTGCGTGAGAATGCCCCAGGCGAACGGGATCGCCAGCCCCAAGAATTCATCAAGGGTCCAAAGGCCGATGAGCTCGGGATCATCGAGACGCCTGGGAACGATATATTTGTCAGACATGGCCGCCGCCCCGCCCTCTTGCCCCACCGCCGCTCAGATGATCGCGGTGATGGTGGAGGTGACGATCGGCACGCCGGTGCCGACACCGATGCCGACCGCGACCGGGATCGCGACCTGGCCGAGGCTGAACTTGCCCGAGGCCAAGCCGATGATGCCGCCGGCGAGGCTCATCACGGCGATGATCTTGCCGCCCGAACCTTCAAGGAAGTCGGTGAACTTGGTGAGCGCCGGCCCGAAGGTGGCGTCGGCGCCGGCATAAGCGGCGGTGGCGCAGAGCAGGGCGGCGACCGCCGGGATGGCATAGTCGCCGATCCGCCCGAGCCGGTCGCGCTTGAGGGAAAGAGTGGGCATCCGCATGAGCATCGTCTCCGAGAGTTTCGAGCGGCCCTTCGTCGGCCGCAGGTCCAGATGGGAGGAGCCGCTGAGCTTGGGCAATCAAAGCGAACGGATCGGGAACAAAGCTGATGGTGGGGAGCGGTTTCTGCTGTGGCTCCCGCCGTCCGCGCGATAGGAAAACTCAGCGACGCGCCAAGCGGCTGGCCCTGTCAGACGTGATTAGCGGCTTTCGCGATTTCGGTCGCAGGCCGCTGATTCCCTGCTTTTTTGCGAGTCGGACTCCGCATCGATCACCCCGTATTCCTAGGGAGTCGACGCTTGGCCGCAGTGGGAATGTTCCTATTTTGTTTCCTACAGGCAGGACGCTTGGTAGCCTGCGAGTCGCCATGGAAAACCACTCCACAGAATCGCCTGCCGAGACCGAGGAAGTAAGGCCCTCGCTCGACGCCCGGGTCGCGGCCGTCGTTACCGAACTGGTCGAGCGGTCGCGGCTGTCGCAGCGCGAACTCGTCGAACGCTCCGGCCTCAGCAAGGACCAGCTCAGCCGCTCGCTCCGCGGCGCTCGACAGATCGAGCTCGATGAAGCGCTCGCGATACTCTCTGCCGTCGGCCTGTCCGGACGTGGCGCGCTGACCCTGGCCTTATATGATCGATCCGACCTAGCAATCGACTGGTCGGAAAGCGGTCTCTCCGCTTTTCTGGAGACGCTGATCGCGGCCCTGCCCGACGCGCTCACCGCTGAGATTGGCGACCAGTGCGACCGTATCAATCCGCGCTGGGGGCAGCAGGCGGCTCGTTTTGTCGCGCAGCGCATCGCTCATCACATTCGCGATCTGGTGGAGCGGGAGGAGCAGCTGGGCGAATTCAGACCGGCCGCCTCACGGGCCGCCTGACAGCACGGATTTCCGAACCCAGACATGATCGAGAAGAGACTTAGGACGCAGAGAATGAGCCCTGAACTTCCGGCGATGAATGATCGCCTTCTTCGTCTTCCAGAGGTCAAGCGGCGCGTCGGCCTGGGCCGTTCGACGATCTACCGCAGAATGCGGGACGGCACATTCCCCACGGCAAGAGATCTTGGCGGCGGCGTGATCGCCTGGTCGGAAGCCGAAGTGAGTGAATGGATCTCGAGCCGGCCCCGGCAGTCCTCACCACAAATTCAAGCCTAGGCCGCAAGCGAGACGGCATCGGCGGCGGCGCTGTGCTCGTCCAGGCCCCGCTTCTCCGCCGCATCGAGATAATCGGCCCACCATTCCAGCATCCTGCGCCGGTGCGCCAGATAGCGCGCAGAATTGTAGGCCGCCCGCACTCCGCGCGGCGTGTGGGCAAGCTGCATCTCGATCCAATCCGGCTCAAAGAGGCCGGACTCGTTCAACACAGTGCTGGCAAGGCCTCGGAATCCGTGCACCGTCGCTTTGCCGCGGAGCCCGATCCGATACATGATGTCGAGCATCCGGTTCTCGCTGATGACGCCCGATTTGCTGCTGGCGACCGGAAACAGCAGGCTGCCGAGCCGCTTGTTGCCAGCCCGTGCGAAGACATTGATCGCCCGGATCTCGGTGAGAAGCTCAAGAGCTTGCGGCGGCAAGGGAACGAGATGCTCGGATCGCATCTTCATTCGGGCGGCAGGGATCCTCCACAGCGGCTCCGCACCATTCAGTCCCTCGAACTCGCTCCAGGAGGCGAAACGGGTCTCTTGCGTACGGACCATTGTCAACATCGTCCACCGCAAGGCCAGGTGGCTCATGCGTTCGCCCTCGTCCGCCCTTAGCTTGGTGAAGAATGCGGGCAGGTCCTTCGCTTCGACCTTCGCGCGATGCCGGACCGGCGCCGGCCGCTTCATTGCGGCGCTGAGATCCCGACTTGGATCGCTGCTGCATTTCTCCTCCGCAATGGCGAAGCGGAAGATTTCGCTGCAGTGATTCTTTACGCGGTGCGCCATCTCGACGGCGCTGCGCTGCTCGATCTTACGGATGGCCCGGAGCAGCAAGGGCGGATCGATCGTGGCGACATTCAATCCGCCGATCTCCGGAAAGATGTCAGCCTCGAGCCTGCCCCGGACCAGAGCGGCATATCGCGGAGCCCAGGAAGGCTCGCGCGAGGCGAGCCACGATCTTGCAACCGCTTCAAAGGTGTTTTCCGCGGCGGCACGGGTCTCCCGTCTTTCTTCCTGACGCACCACACTGGGGTCGTGACCCCCGGCGAGCTGGGCCTTGGCGCCGTCTCTCCACTTACGCGCCTCTGCGAGACTGACGGACGGATACGAGCCCCCGGAGAGCAGCTTCTGCTTGCCGCCATATCGATAGGCGAGCCGCCACAATTTTTTGCCGCTCGGCTGTACCATGATGAACAGGCCGCCACCGTCAGCCTTCTTCTGAACTTTTGGGCCACCTTTCAGTGACCTAAGGAGCACATCGGTCAACATTGTTGGTATTTTAGCACGATGTCGGCGAGCCTACCAACAAAAATACCAACAGATTGGGTGGGCTGCAGCGGCCAGGCCTGGGACCATCCGGGAGCATGGTGCGAGCCATGTCGCTGGTAAGTGGGAGTTTTTAAGTCCGTCTGGGACGATCCGGGACCATCCGGGAAAGATGTTTGGCTGGGGCGGCAGGATTCGAACCTGCGAATGCCGGTACCAAACACCGGTGCCTTACCGCGTGGCGACGCCCCAGCAGGTGCGCGAGGGGCTTATAGCCGCGCGCGGCGGCGCGCCAAGCCCCCGCGGCGGATCAGCGATTGGTGCGGCGGTTGACCAGATCGAGATAGTCCTGGCGGAGCTGCATGGTGAGCGCGCCGACTTCGAACCGCCAGGGGCCGGCCGCGGAGACGGGCGTCACCTCGGCGGCGCTGCCGGTCAGAAAGAACTGCTCGAAGCTTTCGAGCTCCTCCGGCCAGATGGCGCGTTCGACCACCTCGATGCCGCGGCGGCGGGCAAGGTCGATCACCGTCCGGCGCGTGATGCCGTCCAGGAAGCAGTCGGGGGTGGGCGTGTGGATGACGCCGTCGCGCACGAAGAAGGCGTTGGCGCCGGTCGCCTCCGCCACTTGTCCGCGCCAGTCGAACATCAAGGCATCGTCATAGCCCTTGTCGGCGGCGGCGTGCTTGGCGAGCGTGCAGATCATGTAAAGGCCCGCGGCCTTCGAGGCAGTCGGCGCGGTGTATGGCGCCGGTCGCCGCCAGGGGGAGATATCGAGCTTGAGGCCGCGGCGGATCGCCTCCTCGCCGAAATAGGCGCCCCACGGCCAGCAGGCGATCGCCATGTGCGGCTTGGTGCGCTGGGCGGCGACGCCCATCTGCTCGGAGCCGCGCCACGCGACCGGGCGCATATAGCCATCGGCCATGTCGTTGGCGGCCATCACCTCGCGGCAGGCGGCGTCGATCTCTGCGACGCTCCACGGCAGCTCGAAGCCAAGCAGCTCGGCGCTGCGGCGCAGGCGCGTGCTGTGCTCGGACAGCTTGAAGATCTCGCCGGAATAGATGCGCTGCCCTTCGAACACGGAGGACGCATAATGCAGTGCATGGGTGAGGACGTGGACGTTCGCCTCGCGCCAGGGCACCAGCTTGCCGTCCAGCCAGATCCAGCCATCGCGATCGTCGAAGCTGCGCGTGTCCGTCATGCCCGTCCCCGTTGTCTCGATTGGCGCGGATAGAGAGCGGGCGGTTGCCGGT
>SXGU01188121.1_pt1 | contig 13980 bp, 12 predicted proteins | sample 3174531 | NCBI WGS metagenome assembly SXGU01 (sample SAMN11356863, study PRJNA531348) | freshwater metagenome | isolation source: freshwater sample F1-140 | place: China: Fuxian Lake, Yuxi | collected 2017-12-25 | reverse complement strand
TTGCCGATGTTGTGTTGCCTGGCGCGACCTGGCTTGAGAAGGCCGGTTCGTTTGAGAACGCGACGGGACGATTGCAGTCATTCGAGCAAGCGATCGAACTCGTGGAGTTTGCTCGCAGCGAAGCGCAGATCGGCATGGACCTTGCAGCAGTGCGAGCAGCGAAGGACCCCATGCGATTCAGCGCCGACTGTGTGCGCAAGGAGATTGCGAAGTACGCGGGTTGCGAGAGTTTCGCGTCCGCGCTCTACCAGCCACCGGCGCGAACGCCAGTCGACGGCGACATGGTGCTGGTGGAGCTGTAGCCCCTCGCCAATCGCATTGCGTCAGAGACTGGGTGCAGGCTCACTCGAGCGATCAACCGCAACTTTCAAACGCCACTCGAAGTTGATGGAGCCTGTTCGCGAACGCTGTCGATGACTGTTCGCATGGGCGCATGTCCTGCAGGCAAGCCGTCGCTTTGATCGAAGCGGTGTCGAAGCGCTTCTGCAGATGTCCGTCCATGTCCGGGTCTTGCGCGCCAATCCGGGAGAGGGCGACGACTTCGAATGCCTCAAGCATCTCATCGCAGTCGCCTCGGGAGGCCATCGATCGCAAGGTGCTCACGGCAGTCTCCATCGCCGCGACGCGCGCTTCGAGTCTCGCGGTGTCCGAATACCTAGAGATTGCGGCAACCGCGAGTGTGACCGCAACGACGGCGAGTACGACAACGATTTTGGTTGGAAGGTGTTTCATTGCATGAACCCATTCGACTGGAAAGCCCGACGGTTCCAGCCTAATGCAATCGCGTTGGAAACTCTGCGGTGCGATACGAAAAGCTCGGAACTTGAGCGCTAACTGCGTGCGCAGGGCGATTGCGAAACACGCCGGCTGCGAGTGAAACGGCCATCTGGGGCATGCTGAGCCTTGATTGAAGTCTGCTCATTGTTGTTCCTCACGATGATCCTGGGCCGGTCGACGCTTCCTTGCGAAACTTGTCTTTATCCCAGTGGATGCACTGTTCAAATGGCGAAGCGAGCGATCAATATCTGATTCAACGCGTCCTCAGTGCCATCGTCGGGGTCCATGCAAGGCCTTCGCCTACCCTGCGCGTCATGATTCCCAAGGCTGACGACATCCGCGAGGTCTGGCAGCAAGCATGGCCGACCGTCCTTGCGATGGCGAGCTACACCTGCATGCAGTTTGTCGACAGCCTCATGGTGTCAGTGGTCGGACCCACGGAAGTCGCGGCACAGGGCAACGCGGGAATCTGGACCTGGGTCGTCATCGCATTCGCCTTCGGCGTGACGACACTTATCAACACGCTCATCGCACAGCGCGTGGGCGCGCAGAAGTTCACCGAGATCGCGTCGTACGCGTGGGCGGGACTTTACATCGCGCTCGCGTACTGGTTGCTTGTTCTGCTCCCGTGTGCGCTGCTCGCTGGCCCACTCTTTGAGTCGATGGGTCATGACGAGCAGTTCGTGGAGATGGAGCGGAGCTACGCGCAGATTCTTCTCGTCGGCGGCGTCTTCGTCGTCGCTGGGAAGGCAATCTCGAATGTCTTCTTCGGACTCCAGCGACCCAAAGTCGTCACCCTTTCCGCGATCGCGGGCAACGTGACCAACATCATCGCTGCGGTCATTCTGATCTTTGGTGAAGCGGGCCTGCCCAACCTCGGGATCAGCGGCATTCCAGGCACGCACGCGTATGGGCTGAACGGTGCAGCCATCGCCCTTGTCATCGGAACCATGGTCGAACTATTCATTCCGCTCGCCGTGTTTCTTTCCCCCGCGTGGAATCGCGAACTCGGAGTTTGGCGCGCCTGGCGGCCGAATCGCCGTGCGATTCTCGAAGTCGTGCGTCTCGGTTGGCCGGCGGGTCTGCAGTTCGCGAACGAGCTTGTCTGTTGGGCGCTGTTCATGACCGTGTTGGCGGGCGGATTTGGTGCTGACCACATGGCGGCGGGATGGATCACGCAGCGATTCGTGCACATGTCCTTCATGCCCGCGATCGGCTTGTCAACCGCAGCAACGAGTTTGGTTGGCAAACACATCGGCGAGCGAAACATCAATCGCGCAATGCGAAGCGCGCACGCGGCGCTTTCGATCGCGGTGCTGTGGATGGGATTGTGCGCCGCGATTTTCGTCATCTTCCGCGCCGATCTGCCGCGAGTGTTTCTGTCGCACGACGCGCCTTTCGAGCAATCGACGCACATCATCGAGATTGCGAGCGGAATCTTCTTGTGCGCGGCCGTCTTTCAGGTGCTGGATGCAGTCGGCATCATTTACTCCGGTGCGCTTCGTGGGGCGGGCGACACGCTCGTTCCAGGGTTGCTCACCATTCTGCTTTCGTGGGGAATCATTGTTGGGGGGGGAGTCTTCATGGTGCAGTCTTTTCCCGAACTCGAGTCCATCGGCCCGTGGTTGGCGGCGACGGTTTACCTTGTGATATTCGGCATCGTGATGGCGATTCGTTTTGAGCGGGGCGGGTGGAAGCGCATTCACTTGCTCGATGGGTGAGAGATTGCCTCCGTCGGGCGCAATTCGTCACAAACGCCGGAGTCGGCTCAAGCGAGTTGCCGCCCCAGGCCGACGAATGTGGACATGAACCGTCGTGATCGATTCGAACCTAGCTCGGGCCCTGGCATCGGGATCAGCATAGGGCTGACAATCGCCGCCCTCAGCGCCCTCTCGATCGCGTTTGTGCCCGCACATGGAGAGGTTGCGGACGCTCCGTCGCTCGTGCATTCACCCAACGCGCCGGCCGGCGACCTTCCGCTCTCGGCGAAATCCGAAGCCCGCGCGCACTGAGTTCCCGTCATCGACCCGCCGCGCGCTGGGATCGCGTATGGCAATAACTGAATTGCTTCGCGGCATCGGTTGCCCCTACACTCTGCCTCCCGATCACGGATCGGCGTACGATTGATTACTTCTTGTTTTTCGCTTGGAACCCCGTTTCGATTGGAGCTGTCGCTTGAGCCATGGTCTCGATACTGTCATTGGTGGTAAGTCCCTCGACGCGCAGAAGGCTGCGACGCTGATTGGCGAGGCGCAGCGCTGCGAAGCCGCGCACGACAAGATTGGAGCGATTGCTGCCTACCGCAGCGCACTGACCTGCTCCAACGAACCAAACATTACCTTCCGGCTCGCTTGCCTTCTTGATCTTGTGGGCGAAGAGGACGAGGCCATCAAGCTCTACTCCGAACTCACCAACGGCGGACGCCCTCACCTCAATGCGCTCGTCAATCTCGCGGTGCTCCTCGAGGACCGAGGGCAAGTCGTTCGCGCACAGCGCATGTTGCAACAGGTGGTCGCGACCGAGCCAAACCATGAACGAGGCCAACTCTACCTCAAGGATGTTTCGGCATCACGCGACATGGTTGTGGAATCGGAGGATATCGTTCCGAGTACGAATGTCATTCTCGACACACCGGTCACCGACTTCGAACTCAGCGTTCGTGCGCGAAACTGCCTGAAAAAGATGCAGATTCGCACGCTTGGCGATTTGCTTCGCATCTCTGAGGCGGAGTTGATGAGCTACAAGAACTTTGGCGAGCAGTCGCTTGGAGAAATCAAGCAGATGCTCACACTGAAGGGTCTTCGACTCGGCCAGTCGCTCGAAGGTGCCGCTCCGCGAGTGCGAACCGATGTGTACGACCAACTCCGAGAGAAGTATCCAGAGGAGCTGCTCGCGCGGCCCATCTCCACGCTTGAACTGAGCGTGCGTGCCCGCAAGGCGCTGCAACTTCTCAACATCGCCTCCCTCGGCGAACTCGCGGCGCGGACGGAAGCGGAACTCATGGGCGTGAAGAATTTCGGTGCGACGAGCCTTGACGAGATCAAGGATCAGCTCATCGCGGCGGGCCTCAACCTCCGCACGCTTGAATAACCTAAAGAATCCTCATTGAGATTGGCGTTCCGAGCGTGCTCAGGTCGAATACCTGATAGCACGCTCGGCGCGTTTTTGCATCGCGTCGGCGCTGCCGTTGTTTCTGCTTCAAGGCGATGTCGTTTCCTACTGCACATTCCTCCGAATCACCGCGCCCCGTCGCGCGGCGCGCGTTTCTCGCGGTCGCGGCCCTGGGCCTCGCGGGCAGCGTGCTCGCATCCTGCAAGTCGCCGCAAGGCGCACGGACGGCCAGTGGCGGGCCGCTCGGGGCGACGAACGCGGGCGGGAGTGGGGCGGCAGCCGGGAGTGGGGCGGCTGCAGGTGGTTCTGGTGCGGTACCTGGTGATGGAAACCAGCCCCCAGTCGCGAAGCCTCCGGCCGAGATGCGCCTCGAGCGACCCGCTCCCCCGAAAAACGAACCCGCGGTGCGAGTCAAGGTGGGGAGCGTCGTGCAGGGGAAGGCGTTGGAGGTTGGGGTCGCGGGGCAGGTCCTCGCGATTTCGAGCGGTGGCCTGCCTGAAGAAGTACGGCGCGTCAACGCACCCGCAATGATTACTGCCGTCCCTGAGGGTTGGGTGATCGCGCCGCGTGGTGGAGCGAGCAAACGCATGCGTGTGGATGGTCCGGGTGAACTCGTCGTCAAGACGGTTGGCTCCGCGGGCGAGGAGTTCCGAGTCCTCGGGGGAGTCTGGAGCGGCGTACTTCACCTCGTCAAGACCAAGGGCGGTGCGGATGTCGTCGCGCATGTCGGGCTCGAGACCTACCTTGCGGGCGTTATCGCGAAGGAGATCTACAACACCTGGTCGCTCGAAGCGCATATGGCGCAGGCGATCGCGGCGCGAAGTTACGCGGTGTGCGAAGAAGCGCGGTGGTCGCATCGACGGCACTTTGATGTGCATGCGTCGGAAGCAAGTCAGGCATGGGTTGGAAAGACCGACCATGCGAAGAGTCTCGACGCGGTCGCGCGTACGCGCGGGCAGTTGCTCGTGTTCGAAGGAACCGTCGTTCCTGCGTACTTCTCAAGTTGTTGTGGTGGTGCGCGCGCGGACGCGGAGGGCACGATTGCCAGCGAACTGCGTCACGACATCGCGCCCTTGTCGGCGGTTGGTGCGCCGCGAGGATGTGCATGTGTGGGTTTCTCGCCGCACGCGAATTGGACGGTAAAACTGCAGCTCGCTGGCGTTGCGCAGACGCTCTCAGCGTGGGGTCCGCTGGAAGGATTCCGCGAGCTGGGTTCCTTCGCAAGCGTTCGTGCCATCGAGGTGGTTGGTCGAAATGCCGCAGGCCGGAATCAGCGAATGCGAGTCGATGCACACGGGGGTCTGGCGTGCGAGTTGCCCGCGGAGCGCGTCCGATGGGCGTTGAGTGCGGATCCGGTCAACCCACGCATTTCGAAGCCGCTCAAAGAGCGAGTGAAGAGCGCGTACTTCGATCCGCGCGTCGTTGGTTCCACGCTCGTTCTCGACGGTCATGGATTTGGGCACGGCGTTGGAATGTGCCAGTTTGGTGCCGAGGGTGCGTCGCGCAAGGGCAAGCATGCGCGAGAGATCTTGGCGCATAGTTACCCCGGCGCCAGTATCGCCGTCAGTTACGCGTGAGGTCTCTCGCACTTCAACGCAAGCAAGTCGGTGCAAAAAAATACCGGTCGCGCCCTTGCGGACGCGACCGGTCCCAAATTGGGGCACGCCTGAAATTGCTTGGAGAGAGTCAGCAATCCCGGCATAACTGACGCGAAGTATCCCTTTCCGCGTCTTCGGAGCGCCGGCCCTTTTTTCCAACGCTCCAACCCTTGTGTCCTCCGCCCTACCGGTAAACCGGTACAGCGCGCGACGCAAGCGTCCCTTTCCGCCTGCGTGTCGAGCGAACCTCGACGCATCACATTACGCCACAAAACCGACCAAAGATCCACCCCTCTTGGCCGAAACCGGGGAAAATAGATGAACTGTGGCGGTTCCCGCAGGGGTCGAGAACTCGCAGCCTCTGAAAGAAGCGCACTTCCCGCACTCAGAATCAGGATGCCTGCGGACCAAAGTGCCACTCGGTTCCTGGCTCGTAACCGAGCGACGCGTAGAGCTCTTTGCGGGTCTGCATGCTTCCGAGCATCGATTCGAACGTCCCGTGCTCTCGCAGGCACTTGAGCGCCCCCTCCACAGAGTGCATGGCAACCCGCATGAGAGACAGCGGGAAGATCACGATGCTGCATCCGAGCGACGCAAACTCGGTCGCAGAGAGGTGCTTCGTCTTGCCAAACTCGGTCATGTTCGCGAGGACGCGACCGGGTGATCCTTTCGCGAATGCGCGGAACTCTGCCGCGTCCTGGAGCCCTTCGGGAAAGATGACATCCGCGCCCGCCTCGCGATAGAGATTCGCGCGAGCAATCGCGTCATCCATCGTCGTCACATGTCGCGCGTCGGTTCGCGCGATGATGACGAATTCGTGCGAGAGCCGAGCGTCCGCCATTGCCTTCACTTTGTCCGCCATCGCATTGGCGGAAATGAGTTCCTTCCCATCAAGGTGGCCGCAGCGCTTCGGAAACACTTGATCTTCGATGTGCAGTGCCGCAGCGCCAGCGCGCTCGTACTCGATGACGGTCCGGCGCGCGCACTCGACTTCGCCAAATCCGGTGTCGGCGTCCGCGATCACCGGGAGGTTAGAGGCGTCCACGATTTCGCGAATCGTGCGGCACATTTCGGTGAGCGTGAGAAGGCCGATGTCGGGGTATCCCGCGACATTGGCGCTCGCGCCGCCAGAGACATAGGTGGCTTGAAATCCAGCGCGAGCCACACTTCGCGCCACAAGTGCGTTGAATGCGCCAGGTGCGACAACGATTCCCTTCTCCATCAACGAACGAAGGGTTGCTCCTGCATGAGTTCTGTGCATAGTGTTTTCTGATTCCTTACTTCTGCGCGGTCGAGTCTTCGCGAATCGGTTGCGCGACAAGCGCGTTGCTCGGGGCGCATCGGACGAAGACGCAAGGACCCGTGCGTGAGCCCGCGACGATCGACCCACTTGCGTCATATCCGCGCTCCCACAATTGCAGGCCGTCTCCACTCGCGATGAGTTCGGTGGTGGCGTAGGCAACGCCCGTATGGGAACTCTCGCAGGTGGACCCTTCAGTGCCGCCGGTTGCGAGCGCACCGCTCTCAGCGATTGTCATAGTGATCGCGCAGCCATCGAGCGGCGTGAGAAGGACGGGCGTGAGGTCGTTGAGGGGATTGGGAAGTTTCCACGCGAGCGCGTGGGCGAGTGGGGGATCGGGTAGTGCGAACACGAGCATCGTGATCGTCCCGTCAAAGTTTTCGACGAGTTGATAGACGCGCTGCTTGTAGGGTTGATCGATGGTCGAACTACTCGACTGTTCAAGGTAAATCCATGGGCCATCCGTGCGGTTGGTCCAGCACGCGACCGCCTCGATGTGAAGATCGTGGAAGTTCGGATTCGCGATCGACTGCGCATGGGTGGAGAATGAGCCGGTCAGCCATGCGGCGAGCGTGGATTCGCTGGAGCGTGGATCAGCGGCTTCGGGTGTGGTGACCTCGGTGCGGGTCTGCGTGAGTGTCGTACAGGCGCTTGGCAACATGACGGTGCCCGTCACGGCAGCGACAACGCGAATCGAAATCCGTGGTTTGCTACGCATTGAGTTTGGGATGCTAACCGCACGGGGGTAGGCGGTGCTGCTAGCATGGATCCCCCCATGAGCTCCCCAGCCACAACAACTTCTGGCACGCCTTCCGCTCCTAAGCCGGTCGATACGCGAGGCCTCGCTGGGCAGACCATCGGTGAGACGAGTGTGTGCGCCGTCACGCAGACGGAGTTGATCTACCGTGGCTACGAGATCGCCGATCTCGCTGCGCATGCGACCTTTGAAGAAGTCGCACATCTCCTGCTCATCGGGCACAAGCCAAGCGCCACCGAACTCGCGCAGTTCACCGCCGAAGTCGCGTCGATGCGAGCGATTCCAACGAGTGTTCGCGACGCGATCGTCCGCGTGTCGAAAGAGAGTCCTTCGGCACATCCGATGTCGATCTTGCGCACCGGCGTTTCGCTGCTCTCGCACCTTGATTCCGATTGCGAAGATTGTTCGCCCGCTGCCGAGCTTCGCAAGTCCAAGCGACTCCTCGCACAGATTCCGACACTCATCGGTGCGTGCCAACGAACGCTCGAAGGAAAGGCGCCGGTGGAGCCCGACGCAAGCCTTGGGCACGCAGCAAACCTCATGTTCCTGATGAGCGGCGTGAAGCCCGATGCGCTTGCGGCCAAGATCATGGATGTCTCACTCGTGCTCTACGCGGAGCATGACTTCAACGCGAGCACATTCACCAGCCGCGTCATTAGTTCAACCGAGTCCGACATGCACAGCGCGGTGTGCGGAGGCATCGGCGCGCTGAAGGGACCGCTGCACGGCGGCGCGAATGAAATGGCGATGGAGATGCTCAAGCAAATCGACCACGACTGCGCGGGCGGCGCAATGACGGTCGAGGCGTGGATGCAACGCGCGTATGTCGAGAAGCGCAAACTCATGGGCTTCGGACACCGCGTCTACAAGAATGGCGATCACCGCGCGGGGATTCTGCGCGGCTGGGGGCTCAAACTTGCAGAGCAGCAAGGATCGCAATCGAAGAAGTGGTTCGACCTCGGTGACGAAGTGCAAGCGATCATGCTGCGAGAGAAGAACATTCATCCCAATGTCGACTTCCCGTGCGGCATGACCTACTTCATCATGGGCATCGCGGTTCCGCAGTACACGCCGATCTTCGTCGCGAGCCGAATCACCGGTTGGTGCGCGCACATCATGGAACAGCATCAGAGCAATCGCATCATTCGGCCACTCGCGGAGTACAAGGGCCCGATGAACCTCCGCTGGCAGAGTTGACGACGACGAATCGTTTTCGCAAGAACAACCAAGGCGTGTTTCGCGCAGTGCGAGACACGCCTTGATTCTTTGAACGGAGAGGTGCTGCAATCAGCCGAGCGCGCGCTTACTGCAGAAGATGCAGCGCGTTGATATTGGATGTCGTTGGAATGCCTAGCGCACTTCCCGTGATATGGCCCGCGAAGGTGCCCGCCGTATTGGTGCCCGTGGTTGTCGCGGTGAACTTGCATGCATCCTCATCAAGGCCACTGAGACCAGTCACGCTGAATGCGCCGAGCGTGGAGAAGTTCATCGCGCCCGTACTTGGGCAATAGAACGCATCGACATCCTCGCTGGAGTTCGTCGACAATCCAACATCGCTGCCGTCGAAGAAGTACGACCAACCCCCAGCGGTTGCGGCACCAAGCGTTGTCGGCGTGAACCCGAAGATGTCTTCGTCCTCGATGCCGGAGAGCCCCGTGATGGTTGCCGCGCCGAGTGTTGAGATCCCGATCGCGCCGCTTGGGAGTATGGAGATTGCGTCGATGTCTTCATTGGAAGTTGTGAGACCGACATCCGACCCATCGAAGTAGAAACTCCAGGTACCAGCGGTGTTGGCGCCGAGCGAGGTTGGGACAAACAACAAGAGGTCAGAGTCATCAACGCTTGTTCCGCTTGGACCACCCGTGAGCCCCGCGAGCGTTCCATCGAGATCGAGCGAGATGAGGAGTTCCCCGCTCGGAAGGACAGCGAGCGCGTCGATGGCAAAGCTCGCCAAGCCGACGTCGGAACCATCGAAGTACACGCTCCAGGAGTTTGTTGCGCTGTCATAGAGGGCGATGTCCTCGTCGGCGATGGCACCTGCTGCACCAAGCGTCGGCGTTCCCAGCACCGTCACCAGTGCTTTGCCAGTAAAGGTTCCGCCGCCACCTCCGCCGGTGTTGTTCGTCAGTGCGCGATGCAGATTCACACGACCGGAGCCAAGTTGTGTGGCGTAGTTTGGATTCACCGCCGCGATTGACTCAGCAGTCGTGCGTAATCGGTCCCACACTTGCGTGCGAGTCCAGGTTGGGAAGTGCGACCAGAGATTCGCCGCGCATCCCGCAACAAGCGGTGTCGCCATAGAAGTGCCGCTCATGGAAGCGACATAGTCACTCGCTGGGGCGGAATGGCTGTGATAAGTCGAGTAGATGCCCACGCCCGGCGCGGAGATGTCAACCCATGTTCCGTAGCTTGAAAAGGACGCGCGAACATCACTTGAGTCCGTTGCAGCAACGGAGTAGACATCCGTGCGCGCGCACATGTAGTCGGCGGTTGAGTTGTTGGAATTGCCGGCGGCCTTGAAGATCAAGCCACCCGCGGCGATGAAGTAGTCGCATGCAGCGGCGATGCCGCCCGTGTTGGAAGAGCCCCACGAACAAGTCGCGATGCGCGCGCCGTTGTCGGCGGCGTACTGCAATGCGCTCGCCGCGTAGTCCATACGAACATAGCCAACCTCCGATGCTCCCGATTGTGCGCTGTGCCCGATGCGAAGGCACATCACGCGCGAACCGTCACCCGTCGCGACGAGGGTGCCGTTGCCGTAACCTCCAGCCGGGCTCGCAACGGCGTAGCCGTTGTTGTTGAGCGCGCCGACGATGCCCGCGCAATGCGTACCGTGACCGTTGAAGTCGCGAGGGTCATTGTCGGCCGTCACGCAGTCCTCGCCGCTCCAACAAGTCGCGATCGCGGCGCTGACGAAGTCGTACCCCACCCAGTCATCGACAAACCCGTTGGAGTCATCATCGACGCCGGCCGTTCCGTTCTTCTCGGTCGTGTTGATCCAGATGTTGCCCGCCGTTGCGGTGGGATTCGAACTTGAGGCAGAGGCGCCGCCGAGGTCACGATGGAAGTAGCGCACGCCGGTGTCGAGCACCGCAACGATCTTTGCTGGGTCGCCGTTCTGAATGTCCCATGCTTCCGGCGCGTCGATGTCCTTGTCGTTCGTTTGATTCAGATGCCATTGCGAGGCGAAACTGGTGTCGTTGGAAGTCGCGTAGATCGGATGAATGCCGATCGGTTCGACATGGAACACATCGCCGTCGATGCGGAACTCGCCCATTGCCTCATCGAGGGAGGTCAACTGCAGGTCGATCGTGATGACGCAGAAACCACTCAGATCCGGCAGGTCCGCCTGTGCGAGATCCTTCGGCGTCACGGGATTGAAGAGTTGTCGAATCTTCTGCACTCCGTGCGCGGCGCAGAGTGCGTCTAGCTCCTCAAGTCCTGTGCGACCATCGCCTCCGAAGTTGGTGATTTCAAGTGACGCAATGACATGCGGCGCGAAACGCACGATGAACTCGTCCGCAACGATCTCTTCCGCCTGGCCAAGTTGCACGAGCAGCGGGTTTCGCGCTGGACTTGTGGCAATCAGCAGATGCGACTCGTTGGGTGTGCCGGCAACTTTGCACGCGCTTGGAGGAACAGCAGCCGCTGCGACGACTGTGGAAGTCGAGAGGGCAAGTAAACAACCGATCCGTTGGGAAATCATCGAGGAGTACTCCGCGGAATGGAAGGATGAAGGGGCAAAGAAACTCTTCTCGCGCACGGAGCTGCGAGGGCGAGGATGAGGTATGAAGATCGAGTCGACGCCATCCGAATCGATACCTAAAACAGCCCACCTACTCGCAGCCTACCCTGCTTTCGGAGGGGCGCAAGATCAATCAACGAAGTTGGGGCGAGTTCCCGCTCCCGATACGACCGTGGAATCGTGCTTGTTCGCGCGGATGGCCCCCTGGCAATCGCGTCGCGATGGTCGCTCAGGGAGATCCCAATGGTGACTCGCAGGAGTGCTTGATCGCCTCAATGTCGCCTCGCAAGGCCTTGCGCATTCCGCTCTTCATCAACGGCATCATGATCGCGCTCATGACTTTCGCCAGGAATGTGAGTGGCTTCGCGGAAAACTCGGATTCGAGGAGCGTTCCTTCGCCGCGCGGGGTGCAGCGAAGCGTCGCGCGATACTCGCAGCCGCAGCTTGTCGCACCTGCGGTGTACTCCTGCATGGGATGCCAGGCATAGATTTCCATAGTTTCGGTTGCATCGCGACCGAACATGACGCGCGTCTCGCGCCAGCGAGTGCCAAGCCCCACCGGAAGCGGGGTGAGCATCACGATCTCTTTGATCGCGGGTATCCGCTCTGCACAGTGTTCGATGTCCGTGATCGCGTTCCAAACGACCGACACAGACGCGTGCACTTCGACGGCGATGGTGAGCGGCTTCATGTGAGCAGGGTAATCCGAGGCACGAGAGTGCGCACGCATTCTCCGCGTAGGATGGGGGGGTGCCCGACCGAGAGCCGCCAATTCGTTTTCAGGAGGATGTCGCGCCGAGTCTCTCGCTCCTCATCGGCATGGCGTTGGATGAGGATGGAGCGAATCGAGACATCACAAGCGCGCTCGCTATCGAACCTTCGGTGCAAGCCCGCGCGGTCGTGCGCACACGCGAGCGATGCACGGTGGGCGGATTGCAAATCGTTTCCATGCTTGCCACGCGCGTGCAAGGTGTGCGCGTGATTGAAAGTGGCGTGTGCGATGGGGGGTGCGTGGAGGCGGGATCGACACTGGCCGCACTCGAAGGGTCACTGGTCTCCCTACTCGCGATTGAGCGAGTGCTTCTCAATCTCCTCGGTCTCGCCTGCGCCACGGCGACTCTCACGCGTCGGTTTGTCGACGAGATTGAAGGAACGCAAGCGCGAGTGTTCGATACGCGAAAGACGCTGCCGGGGCTTCGCATGTTGCAAAAGTACGCCGTGCATTGCGGCGGAGGCGGAACCCACCGACTCGGCCTGCACGATGCAGTGCTCTTGAAGGACAACCACCTCGCGGGCTTGAGCGCGAGTGCAATCGCCGCCAAAGTGGCTGCAGTCGCGGAGCGCGCGCGACGGAACTCTCCCTTCGGGCAAGCGCCGTGCTTCGTGTGTTGCGAGGTCGATGCCATGGAACAGTTGCGTGCGTTGCTCGCGCTGCCTGCTGGTGTCCTTGACATCGTGCTCCTTGACAATTTCTCGATCGAACAACTTCGCGAGGCCGTCTCTTTACGGAGCGCATGCCAGCCTCAAGTGCTCTTGGAATCGAGCGGGGGTGTGCGGCTCGAGACGGTACGCGCCATTGCGCAAACTGGTGTGGAGAGGATCTCGGTTGGGGCGCTGACCCATTCAGCAGGATGCGCCGACATTGGACTTGACATCGACGCCATCTAGTCACTCGCGGGACTGCTACAGTCTCACCCCACCTCCGTCCTGAGAACACCTATGTCAACCGTGCAGAGCATCGCCATCATCGGAGCCGGAACCATGGGTTCCGGCATCGCACTCGCCGCCGCCCAAGCTGGAATCCGCGCGTTTCAGATCGATGTGAATGCGGTCGCGCTCGAGAAGGCGAAGGCGTATCACCAGAAAACGCTCTCGCGCGCCGTCGAGAAGCAGAAAATGACGGAAGCGGATGCGGCAGCCGCGAACGCACGACTCTCGTACTGCAGCGCGATGGGTGATGCGAAGGACGCGGATTGGGTCGTGGAAGCGGCGACGGAACGCGTGGAGATCAAGAAGCAACTCTTCGTTGCGATGCAGTCCACCTTCAAGGCGTCGGCGGTTCTCGCAACGAATACTTCGAGCATTTCGATTACCGATCTCGCGAGCGCGGTTGGCGCAGATGCGTCGCGCGTCATCGGCATGCACTTCTTCAATCCGGTGCCGTTGATGAAGCTCGTCGAGGTGATCAAGGGCATCGCAACGAGCGAAGAGACGACCGCGCGCACGATGCAACTCGCGAAAGACCTCGGCAAGACCCCAGTGGCGGCGAACGATCGCGCGGGATTTGTCTCCAATCGCGTGCTCATGCCACTCATCAACGAAGCGTTTTATGCGTGGATGGATGGCGTTGCGAAACCCGAAGACATCGATCAAATCATGTTGCTCGGCTGCAATTTCCCGATGGGGCCGCTGCGACTTGCCGATTTCATCGGCCTCGATGTCTGTCACGACATCATGATGGTGTTGCACAAGGAACTCGGCCAGCCCAAGTTCTTTCCATGCCCGTTGCTCCGGCAATTGGTGCAAGCCGGGCGCCTTGGCGACAAGACCAAACGCGGGGTGTGTGAGTATCCCGCGAAGTGAGTTTCTCCCGCAGATGCGTGGGGATTTCGCTCGGTCGGTGTGCTATTCTCAGCGACAAGGATTTTTCGCATGAGTACGACTTCACCGAGCACCGCGCCGACCCTGCCCA
>SXGU01423739.1_pt1 | contig 13981 bp, 8 predicted proteins | sample 3174531 | NCBI WGS metagenome assembly SXGU01 (sample SAMN11356863, study PRJNA531348) | freshwater metagenome | isolation source: freshwater sample F1-140 | place: China: Fuxian Lake, Yuxi | collected 2017-12-25 | reverse complement strand
GATCAAGGTGCTGCGGTTCTGGAATCACCAGTTGCGAGGGGAATTGGAGTCGGTGCGGTTCGAGATTTGGTATGCGCTGATGGAACGGACGGGGCGAACGGCGGAACTGGTGCAGTTCAAGGCGAGGCCGGCGGAGGCGTTTCTGGGGTCGGCGAAGCCATTTCTACTCTCGGCGATGGCGTTTCCGCCCTTGGCGGAGGGGTTGCCGAGGCCGGTGAAGGCGTTCCGGGGTCGGCAACGCCTCGGCCAGGGTCGGCGGAGGCTCCGCCGAGGCTGGCGAAGGGGGTTCCAAGGCCGGCGGACGTGATTCGCTCTACCGAGAGGCCGCTTGGAATACCAGCGCCGCTTGGTTGCCCCAGAAGCCCGCCGAGACGGACAGCGCCGAGCGGACTTCCCCCGGCCCGCTGCTCGCGCGCAGCAGGTTCAGCTTCACCCCAGGGTCCATCGAATCGCAATTCGCGGTGCCCGGCAGCCGGCCTTCCCGAATCGCTTGGATGGAAATCACCGCCTCCAGCGCGGCGGACGCGCCGAGGCAATGGCCGGTCACGGCCTTCGTCGAGGAGCACGGCACGCGCACCGCAGCCTTGCCCAGCGCGAGGCCGAGCGCGTTCGCTTCCGCGAGGTCGTTGAGCCCGGTGCCAGTCCCGTGCGCGTTGACGTAGCCAAGTTGGGCCGGGGCAACACTTGCCATCGCGAGAGCGCCGGTGATGACGTGGCTCAAGCTCGCACCAGTTCGATCCATGCCCACACGCTCTTCGCCTTCTGCCGCGAGTGCCCAGCCGGCGAGGCGGGCAAGGATGTTTGCTCCACGTCGTTGGGCCGAAGCCTGCGATTCCAGGACGAGAAAGCCCGCGCCCTCACCAAGCACGATGCCGTTGCGGGCCGCGTCGAAGGGCTTGCAGGTGAACTGCGGGTCAGCGTCGTGGCCGAGAATGCCAGCCGCCTGAAGCTGCGCGGTGACGAGGGCGTTCAAAGGCGCTTCCGCCGCACCCGCGATGGCCACGTCCACAGCGCCGAGAAGAATCTGCTGCGCCGCCAAGGCAAGCGCCGCCGCACCGGACGCGCACGTGGCCGAGACGGTCAGCGCCGGGCCGTGAGCCGGGAAGGCCAGCGAGAGCATCCCGCTGATGTTCGCGAGCGAGCAATGCGCCGCGTCAGAGGGCCGTGCCGGCGATTGGAAGCCGCCGGCGCAAGCCTCCACCAACTTCCCCACCGCGCCGCGCGAAGTTCCCGCGAAAATTCCGATGCGCTCCGCTGCAACCGGCGTCGTGTCGAGTCGCGCTGAGTTCCACGCCTCCAACGCCGCCGCGTGCGCAAGTTGCGCGCTGCGGTCCAGCTTGCGCGTGAGCCGGGTGAGCGGGGGATTCCGAGCTCGGCAGCCGGCGACCTTCATGCCGGTCGGAGCAAGCTCGGGTGGTAACCAGTCCGCTGGGGATTCGCCACGCAGCACGGCTTGCCAAAGTTCATCCACGCTCGCCCCCGCGCCGCAGAAAGCCCCCTGCCCCGTCACGACGACGGGGTTCTCACGGAGCAGTTTTTGGAGCAGCGGCGGGTTCACGCGCGGGGCGGACAGGTAAAGCAAAGCGTCGCCATTTGCACGCACTTCCGCTTCACTTGCGGGCATGAACGCAACGCAACGCAGCTTCGAGACGCTGCTCGACCGTCACTTTGAATCCGCTCTTGCCGACAATCCTGTCTGGGCTAATTACGTCGGCCTTCGCGAGGGCGAAGGCAAGCTGGGCCGCGCCACGCTCGCGCACTTGCAACGGCAGGAGAAGCGCCGTCGCCAGACGCTCGCGGCGCTGGACGCGCTCAACCCGCGTGAGTTGTCGAACGAGCAGCACCTCGACCGTCTGGCGATGCGGGCAATGCTGAACAAGGAGTGCGAGGACTTCGCGCGCGGCAAACATGAGCTGGAGCCGGGCGCGCTGGACATTGTGCTCAACCTCCTCCAGCACGAGTTGCTGCGCAGCGATGACGAGCCGGCCCGGGCACGGAAGAACATACTTGGCGTGCTGCGAGATACTCCGCGATTCCTCGCCGAAGACGCCGCCGTCGTGACGCGACCCGAGCGCGTGTGGCGTAAGGTGATGCAGCAAACTTTCGGCGGGGCGGGTTCGCTCTTTGATGCGGTGGAGACATTCTTGGCCCGTGCCGGCGGCTTCCAGCCGCCGTCACCGCCTGCGGTGACATCCGCGCGCAAAGCAGCTCGCGACTACCACGACACCGTCATGAAACGCGCGCTCGCGCCGGCTGGCTCCTTCGCCATCGGCGCGGAGGCGATGCAGCGGCGCGTGCGGGAGCAAGTCGGCCTGGACTACACGCTGGCGGAGATCGAGACCCTCGCGCTTGGCGAGGCGCAGCGCATCGGTTCGCTTCTGGACGCGGCGTGCAAGCAGTTCGGCAAGGGACGCTCGGGGGAGGAAATTATTTCGGAAGCTCGCGCAGAGTGGAATCCCGGCGCGGACCTGCCCGCCGTTTACCGTTCAGAAACCAAACGAGTGGCGGACGGCTTTCGCGCGGCGAAGGCGGTGACGTTTCCGAAGGGTGACGAGCTGCAAGTCCGCCTCGTGCCGGAGTTCATGCGGCACTTGTATCCGACAGCGGCATACTCGTCGCCGGGCGCGTTTGAGAAACGGCAGCGTGGGATTTTCTGGGTCAACGACCTGAGCCTCACGAAGACGACTGAGGCGGACAAGCTCGCCGAACGGCAGCAACACTTTGGCCTGAGTCTCACGGCGGCGCACGAGGCGTATCCGGGGCATCATCTCCAGTTCGTCACGGCCAACCGCCACCCGCGCAAGTGGCGACGGCTCTTCGCCCACGCAGTCTTCTACGAGGGCTGGACGCTCTGGTGCGAGCAGATGATGGTGGACCTCCGCATTGACCGCACGCCGTGGCTGTGCATCCAGCAGCTCCACGACGCGCTGTGGCGCGTGAACCGCATCCTCGTGGACCTTCGGCTCCAGACCGGCCGCTACAGCTACGAGCAGGCGGCGGCGCACTTGCGGAAGCACCTTGGCTTCACGAAGGCGCGCAGCGAGGCGGAGATCAACTGGTATTCGGCCTCGCCCACGGTGCCAATGAGCTACTGGCTGGGGCGCTTGGAGAACGAACGGTTGCGTCAGCGGCTTGTGGTGGGTCGCGGCTGGAGCTTGCAGCAGTTCAACGACTGGCTCCTGAGCTTCGGGACAATTCCGCAGGCGTGGATCGAGCGGTATGGGCTGGAGTGAAGCCGCAGAGCGGCGACAGAACGTAGCCCACGGCGCGAGCCGTGGGTGGGTTGGCCGAAACCGCAAAGCCCCGGTGGGGGCGAAAGAGCCGGTTCGATCTTGAGGGATGCTGTCGCCCCTACCGGGGCTCGCGGTTCTCAACTCGCGCCATCCCACGGCTCACGCCGTGGGCTATGCTCTGCCGCGGCTCCGGCGCTGCTGACCACTGGCCTATGCCCCGCTCGCGGTCTTAATGGCTTCCAGCTCCTCCCAGCGTTTGTAGAGCTGGTTGAGCTTGTCTTTGTGCGCGGCTAGCTCGGCCATGAGGGCGTTGGTGTGCGTGGCTTGGGTCTTGTGGAAGTCGGGGGCGGCGAAGAGGTTTTCGATGCGGCCGATCTGCTCTTCCACGCCATAGACTTGATTCTCCATGTCGTCCAACTCGCGGGTTTCCTTGAAGCTGAGTTTGCGTTTGCCCCCGGTGGACTTTGTCGCGCCGTCGCGAGCAGCCGGGGCGGGCTTGTTGGCGACAGATTTGGGCGCGCCCTGAAGAGACGCGGCCAAGGGGACAGCGGGCGCGGCAGCGCGGCGCTTCTTCTCGATGTAGTAGTCGTAGTCGCCGACGCTGTAGGCGATGCGCTCGTCGCCCTCGAAGGCGAAGATGCCGGTGCAGACGCGGTTCAGGAAATAGCGGTCGTGGCTCACCACGAGCACCACGCCGGGGAAGGCGATGAGCGCCTCTTCCAGGACGCGGAGCGTGTTCAGGTCGAGGTCGTTCGTCGGCTCGTCGAGGATGAGGAAGTTGCCCCCCTGCTTGAGGATTCTCGCGAGGAGCAAGCGACTGCGCTCGCCGCCGGAGAGATACTTGACCTGCAAGTTGATGCGGTCGTCGGTGAAGAGGAAACGCTTGAGGTAGGCGCGCAGCGAGAGCTTGCCGTCGCCCCAGATGACGAACTCGGTGCCGTCGCTGACCTCGTCGATGACGGTGCGCTCCTCGCGGAGTTGGAGGCGGGACTGGTCCACGTAGTTGAACTTCGTGAGCTGGCCGGTCTTCGCCGTGCCTTCGCTGGGCTGGAGGTCGCCGATGATGGCTTTGAGCAAACTCGTCTTGCCCACGCCGTTGCGGCCAGCGACGCCGATACGCTGGCCGTTCTCGAAGACGAAGTCGAAGTTGCGGAAGAGCGTGCGCCCGCCGAACTCGATGCCGAGGTTGTTTAGTTCGACGACGCGGTTGCCGAGTGGCGGCGGTGGCGGGATGACGAGCTCCATGTCTTCCTCGACGGGCGGGCCGGCTTGGGCGGCGGTCTCGTAGTAGCGTTCGAAGCGGTTCTTCTGTTTGCTGCGCTGGGCACGCGGGCCTTGGCGCACCCACGCGAGTTCTTTCTCCAGAAACTTCTGCCGCTGGTGCTCGACGACGGCTTCGGCGCGTTGGCGCTCGGCTTTGGCGATCAAGTAATCGCTGTAGCCGCCGTCGTAGGAGAAGAATCGGCCCTCAGCCAGCTCGACTGTGATCTTGGTCACGCGGTCGAGGACCCAGCGGTCGTGCGTGACGACAAGGAACGCGCCACCGAAGTTTTCCAAGAACTCCGCGACCCACTCGATGGCCTCGGGGTCGAGGTGGTTCGTGGGTTCGTCCAGAATCAAGAGGTCGGGGCGCGAGACGAGCGCGCGGCACATGGCCACGCGGCGCTTTTCACCGCCAGAGAGCGAAGTGATCTCGCGGTCGCCTGGCGGGGTTCCGAGATGCGACATGGCGGTCTCGATGCGGTTGTCGAGATTCCAGCCGTCGAGCTGGGCGATGCGTTCTTCCAACTCTTCGTGGCGCTTCGATTCGGCGGGGAGGGACTCAAACTCCTTGATGAGGCCGAGCACATGGCTCGCGCCGTCGCGGATGTTCTCGAGGACGGTTTTCTTCGGGTCGAGGGTGAACTCCTGCGAGAGATAGCTGACGACGAGACCACGGCGCGCGGCGACTTCGCCGCTGTCAGGGGTGTGCAATCCGGCGAGGACTTTGAGGAAGGTGGACTTGCCGGAGCCGTTGCGTCCGACGAGGCCGACGCGGTCGCCCTCGTGGAGCGCCAGCGTGGCAGAGTCGAGGATGACGCGGTCGTTGAAGGCGACGACGAGTTCGTTGGCGGTGAGAAGGGCGGGGGCGGAATCGCTCACGGGTGCTTTGGGCAGTAGCGGCGGTCTGCGACCGCCGTTCGGACGAGCGGCAGTGCTGGCTAGAGTGGACGATGACGGCGGTCACAGACCGCCGCCACAGGAGAGGCTTGGCTCACGCGAGTTTGACCTTGAGCCGCTGGCCGCGGATGGCGGTGCGGTTGAGCTTGGAGATGATGGCGTGGGCTGAGTCGGCCTTTACGTCCACGAAGGTATGGCGCTCACGGATGTCCACGACACCGACGGTGCCCGAGGGCAGGCCAGTCTCTCCGAGGATGCAGCCGACGACATCCCCGGGGGCGACGCCGTGCTGCTCGCCGACGCTCATCCACAAGCGGGTCATCTCGGCGGGTGTGCCACGGCTGGCGGGGCGACGCGGGGCGGGACGGGGACCGGCAGCGAAGTCGTCACGCTGGGGGCGTTCGCGGGGTTGGTCTTCGTATTGGTCGTAGTCGCGGCGGACGGGCTGACGCGCGGCGGGGCGATCAAGCTCGGCGCGGAGGAATTTCTTTGGAGGGCCGGGCTTGCGTGGCTGGTTGATGAGCTTGCGCAGGTCGGCGGCAGTGGAAGGAAGTTTTAGCTCTGCGTCGTCTGCGGACTCGGGCTCGTGTTCTTGTGAAAGGGCGGTCGGGACATGGGATGGGACGGCGCTTGGTTCATCCGACGGATTCGCGGTGGGAGCAGCCGGTTCAGGTGTGGCAGCGGCAGGTTGAGCGGTCACAACCGCGGGTTCAGACAGGGCAACTTCGCGCGGCTGAATGGCTTCTCCCACACTTTGGCCAGCTTTGGCTGCGGGCGGCAGAGCAGCCGGCTGCGGGATGGCAATGGGAGCTGCTTCGGCGACAGGAGGCGTCACCGGTTTTGGAGCCGGCGCTTCGACAGGAGCGACGTGCTGGTCGGCCACTGCCGGAGCCTCAGCCGGCGGAGCGATGCGAGCGGGCGCGGGCGTCGCCGGTTTCGGTGAGTGTTTCGGCGCGGGGAGACTGCGCGGCTGCGCGTCCATGGCGGGCGCGGCGGGTTTCACCGGGGCGCGAAGAGGTTGCGTGGGCGCGACAGACGCGAGAGCTGCGGGGCGGACAGGAACACCGGGGACGGGGCGGGTGACGGCGGCGGGTTGTTCGACCTTGTCAGGCTCGCCGGGCACGCCGCCTTCGAGGAGATGGAGCATTGCCGAGATGATGTCGGTGCTGTCGAAACCTTCTTCGAGGAGGCGTTCGACTGCGTGGTCCTGGCGCTGAAATTTTCCGACCTGGAGTGTGGTGCGGACCTTGTCGAGCAGGACGTTGGCGCGCGCCTCGTCCACTTCCTCGACGGACGGCACGCGGCCGCGCTGGATGCGCATCTTGGTGAAGCGCTCGATGTTTCGGATTTGGAACAGCTCGCGGCCCGCGACGAACGAGAACGCCATGCCGCTGCGGCCCGCGCGACCGGTGCGGCCGATGCGGTGGACGTAATCTTCCACGTCGTAGGGCAGGTCGTAGTTGAAGACGGCCTGGATGTCGTCCACGTCAATGCCACGCGCCGCCACGTCCGTCGCGACGAGGAACTCGAGGCCGGACTTGCGGAACTTGTTCATCACGCGGTCACGCTGCGCCTGGTTCATGTCGCCGTGAAGTCCCTCGGCGGAGTAGCCCTGCGTGTTCAGGTGCTCGACGAGCTCGTCCACCATGCGCTTGGTGTTGCAGAAGATGATGACGAGCCTAAGGTCGTGAACATCAATGAGGCGCGTGAGCACCTCGATCTTCCAGCGACGGTCCACCTCGAAGTAGATCTGCTCTACCGTCGGCACGGTCATGGCCTGCTGGTCCACGCGGACGTTCTCGGGAGTCTTGGAGTGGCGCTCGATGAGGTCGCGGATCGGGCGCGGCATCGTGGCGCTGAAGAACACCGTCTGCCGCGTCGTCGGCGTGGACTTGAGGATGGTCTCGATGTCGTCGCGGAAACCCATGTTCAACATCACGTCGGCCTCGTCGAGGATGAGCATCTTGAGGTTCTCGAGCCGGAGCGTGCCGCGCTCCATGTGGTCCATGACGCGGCCTGGCGTGCCGATGACGATCTGCGCGCCCTGGCGCAGGCCGATGAGTTGGCGGTCGTAGGACTGGCCGCCGTAGATGGGCAGCGCGTGGATGCCGCGCTTGAAGAACGCGAGCTTGTGGACCTCCTCGGCGACCTGCACGGCGAGTTCGCGCGTGGGGCAGAGGATGAGCACTTGCACAACGCGCTCGCGCGGGTCGGTCTTCTCAATGGCCGGGATGGCGAAGGCGGCGGTCTTGCCGGAGCCGGTCTGCGACTGGCCGACAACGTCCTTGCCGGCCATCAAGACGGGGATGGCCGCGGCCTGGATGGGCGCGGCCTGTTCGAAGCCGAGTTTGTCTATGCCCTTGAGGATTTCAGGGGACAAGCCGAGTTCAGAAAACAGTTTGGGTATCATGCTGCGTCGAAGCGACTCGGAAAGAATAGCAGAGAACGGCCGGGGGGGGCGAGAGGTATTAAGCGGAATGTCAGCACGCTTTGCTGACTTCCCCGGCTTGGCGCGGCTCCGGTCTTCGTGTTCAATCCCTGCATGAAACTCCGCATCGGCTTTCTCGGCATCGGCGCGATGGGCATCAGCCACGTCCGCCAGTTCGGCACCAAGCTCGCCGCCCGGTCCGAGGCCGTTGCCATTTGCGGTCGCAACGAAGCCAATCTCCGACGCGCGCTTGAGGTTGCGCCCAACGCCCGCGTCTTCGCCGACGAGCACGAACTCATCCATTCGGACCTCGATGCCGTCTGCATCTCGACGCCGAACTTCAACCACGTCCCGCTCGCGCTGGAGACGCTCAAGGCCGGCAAGCATCTCTTCCTCGAAAAGCCCTGTGGCATCACACGCGCCGAGTGCCGCCTGCTGGAGAAGGCCGCCACGAAGACCGACCGCGTGGTGATGATCGGCCACGAGCTGCGCTACTCGCCGTTCTTCCAGAAGGTGAAGTCGCTCGTGGACGCCGGCGACATCGGCCGTCCACGCATGGTCTGGACGCGTGAGTTTCGCGGCCCGTTCCAGCCCAAGTCGCAGGACTGGATTCAGGACAAGCGGCGCTCCGGGGGCATGCTCGTGGACAAGAACTGCCACCAGTTCGACCTGATGAATTGGTGGGCCGGCGCGCGTCCGGTGCGTGTCGCCGCCTTCGGTGCGAATGCCGTCATGCGCCTCGTGGACGCCGAGCATCAGGTCAACGACCACGCCACCGTCAGCTTCGACTACGACAACGGCACGATTGGCTCGCTCCAGATTTGTCTCTTTGGTCGCGACTTTCCCCACGAGGACTTGGAGATGGGCGTCGTGGGCGAGGCGGGTTCACTTCAGACACGCATTTCCACCGCGGACATTCTCCAATGGCGGCGCGGCACCGGGCAGAAGGAACCGCTCGTCCACCATATCGAGTCGCCCGCCGGCGAAGGCTGGGGCAACCACCTCGGCTTCGACGAGATGCACGCCGCGTTCGTGGACGCCGTGCTCGATGGCAAGCGCCCGCTCACGACCGTGGCCGACTGCGTGGACGGCAGCCTCCTCGCCATCGCTGCCGAGGACAGCATCGCCCATGGGCACACGGTGGAGGTGAGTTGAAGCTCGACTCGTAGCCGCCGAGCTTCGGAGGTGGACTTCCGATGCGCAAGTTGCCTCTGCCTCCTGACCTCGGCGTCTACGGGGGCGGTGGCTGCGTTTGCGCGAAGACCGTCAAGGTCCCACCACGCGACGGATAATCGGACAGGCGACGGTAATTCATGTGTTGATAGTCCGCTGATATGGTCGGCGTTCCTTCCCAGCGAAAGATGACGAAGTCGAAGTTGCCCCGGCCTGCCAATTCGAGCGCAGCGCGCAGGGTCCCCATGACGTCGTTCGGATTCGCGACGGGCAGGTTGGCCGGCTCCACCCACCAGTCCAGCCGTTGCAGAGTCATGCCGATGCCGTAGGAGTGCGAGACGTTCGCTAGAGCGAAGCGGGCGTCGGGCTTGAGCTTACGAATGCCTTCGAGACAGTCGCTGAACTCATACCAACGCTCGCCGGAGCCGCCCCACACGGCGCGATGTCCGGTGCGGTCCACGGGGCTCAGCCATGCGTTTCCAGCGAGCAGGAGAAGCAGCGCCACCATCGCAGCGGTGCGGCGATGCAGCAGCCCTCCGAGACCTTCCCAAGCGAGTGCGAGGACGGCTGGCAGCAGCAGCAAGTTGAAACGCGCGAGGCCGACCCAGCGCGGTTCTTCGACGAGGTGGAAGAGCCACATCCCGGCGAAGAGCGCGCCGGCAGCGAGCAGTTGCGCCCACGCGCGGCGGCGCGCAAGCAGCCACCCGCCTGCGAGCGCGGGCAGCCAGAGGAAGCCGAACTGCTCCACCACGCTGCGCGCGGCATGTAGCCAGATTTCAGCCGAGAGGAAGTTTTCAAAGTGCGGCTGATAGGGACGCGAGCCGTGCATTGCGCGCAGCATCAGATAGAGCACGCCCGGCCCGAGCGTGACGAAAACAACACGTGCCTCCGCCACTAGCGCATCGACACTCCACTCGCTGCGTCGTGTCAGGAAGACTCCCCGCACCGCCGCCCGCGCGAGCCAGAGGATTCCGACCGCGATGATGCCGGTGTCCTTGAGGAACCCCAGCGTGAGCGCCGCCCACCATGCGTTGCCACCTGTCAGGCGTTCCGGCGACACCAGCAGCCAGCGCCGCCCATCGCGCACGAAGAGGACCAGCAGCGGAATCAGCGCGAGTTCCAGATACAGAAGCGTGCCGTGGTAGAGGAGCGTCGGCACAGTGGCCACGACGAGCGCACCCAACAGCGGCAGGACGGGCGCGGCCTTGTGCCAACGATTCTCCTGCACGAGCACGACGCCAAGGGCGAATACCGCAAGCACGGGGGTGAACCGCAGCACTTCGAAGCCGAACAACACTCCCGAGCCCCAGTTCGCACGCGTCAACTCCCACAGCCATGCGCTCAACCACGGCTGGCTGGCGGGGTAACGCAGCAAGCGGTCCTGGATGAACGCGTCTTCGAGCATGGCGCCGGAGTAAAGCCACGGCGCGCATGCGGCCAGCCCCAGCCCCGCCATCGCCCACGTGCCGGCGACTTGCAGTCGCCTTCGGTTGCTTTTGGTCGCGCCCGACGGCGACTGCAAATCGTCGGCACGGCGTGCAGCCAGCCAGACACCCGCGCCCAGCCATGCCAGCAGCAGCATTGCGAACCAAGCATGGCCAAAGAGTCCGCTGCCCAGCACGCGGCTCACCACGACAGACTTGAGGTGATAATGCTCGTCGCCGCCGTAGGCGATGTCTGCCGACCACGGCAGGAAGAACGCGCCGGTGAGCAGCAGGACCCAAGGCAGGACGACTCTGCCGCGCAGCGCCGCCACGCGTGCTAGCAGGGCCGGTGTGCCGGTGGATGCGGCGCGCACCCAGAAGCAGCCGAAGACCAGAAGCGCCAGTTGCACGAGCGGGGATGCGGAACCGGAGGCACCCGGAGCGCGCAGTGCCTGCGAAGCGCACACAGGCGTCAGCAGGAACGTCGTTGCGAACAAAACGGCGGCGAAGCCTGCGCACCCGAGCGGCCATGACTTCGGCTGGGACACACGGGGCGCGAGCCAAAGCGCAGCGCCGAGGAAGAAAAACTTGGGAATGCTCCCCGGACACAACACGTAGGCGGCGACAGCGGCAACCAGCCACCAAGACTCCCGCCGCGCATCAAGGGACGGCGCGGAGACGGCGGGGACAAGGGACGGTTTGCTCATGCGCCACGGGACGAGCGGGATCGAATCCTCATATCACCTCTTCGGCTCCGCCAACTGACGCAGGATTGACTCCCGCTCGCGACCGCCGAGCGGGATGTGCTGCAGCCGGAGGAACAGCTCGCGCGCTTCCGCAGGCTTCCGGGACGACTTCAGTTCGTCCGCCTTCCGCAGCACATCGGGCGCGGGCAGGATCCAGTCCTTCTTCTTCGCCGCCTCGCGGGCCTGCTTGATCTCCGCCTCGTTCAGCCAGCCGCCGGACATGCCGGAGGCGAGGAGGTTGGTGACGTATTGCCGGTGCGGCAACGTGAGCGCGTGGCCCAGCTCATGCGCGGTGACGCGCGGGATCGGCTCGTCCAGACCGCCCTCGACCGGACGGAGACTGGCGGTGTCCTTCACGAAGATGCCCTGCGCGTTGAAGTAAATGCCGTTGGGCCGGATTTGCTTGAGGTAGAAGACGTGAAAGCAGTTCGTGATGAGCGAATCCTTGGGGCGGAGCGCGAGCAGCGTGGCGCGCTCGTCCTCGCGGGCGTTCTCCACGTAGTTCGAGGCGTTGATGGCGGCTTCCACGCGGAGCGACTCCAGATAAAAGGTAATGCCCGCCTGCGCCCAAATGCGGTTCACCTTGCCCAGGATTCGGTCCGTGTCCTTCACGGTCAGCGTGGTGTGGATCGCCGGCTCGTTCGTGGCGGTGAGCAGGTGAATACGCAGCGGGGCGAGGAGCCAGTCCGCGAAGGCGAAGCCGTTGGTGCTCTCCTGCGCGCGCAAGTTCAGTGTGACGAAGAGCAGGATCAGGCACCACGCACCACGCATCACGCGGTTCGGCAACGAGGGTTTCATCGCCGCGCAGTCTGCTTACCTCGCCCTCGCGATGCCATTCCGAAATTGGCGGCAGCTCTGGTTCGACAACGCACCGGGCTTGCCCTACGAGTCGCGCCCAACATGAGTTCACGCTTCAAAGTGGCCATCACGGATTTCGTCGCCGAACCGCTCGACGTGGAGCGGCGCATCCTCGGCGACCTCGCGGACATCAACGCGCTCGAAGCGAAGCACGAGGACGAGATGGCGGGCCGCAGTGAGGACGCCGACGCGGTGATGGTCTATCACTTCCTGAAAGTGACTGAGGTCACGGTCGCCCGGCTGCGGCGCTGCAAGGTCATCATCCGCTGCGGCGCGGGCTTCGACAACGTGGACGGTGCGGCCTGTCGCGTGCGCGGCATCGCGCTGTGCAACGTGCCGGACTACGGCTCCGAGGAGGTCGCCGACTCCGCGCTGGGCATGACGCTCTCGCTGATGCGGGGGATTCACTTCCTCAACAGCCGGCTCCGTCGCGGGCACGGAGCCTGGACTTACGAGCAGTTCAAGCCGGTGCATCGGTTGCGCGGGCGCGTGTTCGGCATCGTGGGCGTCGGGCGCATCGGCACGGCGGCAGCGCTGCGGGCAAAGGCGTTCGGCTTTGATGTGGTTTTTCATGACCCCTACGCGCCGGATGGCCGTGAGAAGGCGCTGGGGGTGCGGCGGGTGGAGGCGCTGGACGAACTGCTCGCGCAGAGCGATGTCGTGAGCCTGCACTGCCCGCTCACGCCAGAGACGCACCACCTGATGAACCGCGACACGCTCGCGCAGATGCGACCCGGCGCATTCCTCGTGAACACGGCGCGCGGTGGAGTCGTGGAGCCGCTCGCAGTGGTAGATGCCTTGGCGCGCGGACATCTTGGCGGTGCTGGCCTCGACGTGCTGGAGCAGGAGCCGCCGGCGGAGGACCATCCGCTGCTCCTCGCGTGGCGTGACCCGAAGCATCCCGCACATGACCGACTCATTCTCAATCCCCACGCCGCGTGCTACTGCGAGGAAGGGCTGAACGACATGCGGGTGAAGGGCAGCGAGCACGTCCTCCGCGTGCTGCTCGGTGGCGCACCGCGCAACGTTGTGAACTGAGTTTTGCCAACGGATAACGCGGATAACGCGGATGGAACGGCCTTCAGACAATCCGCGTCATCCGCGTTATCCGTGGGAACTCTCCCCGCCAACTTTGGGTTTCCGGCGTGTGGCTGCCTTGGCTACACTGCTCCCGCACATGAGAACCAACCCCGTTGCCCTCATCACCGGCGCGTCGCGCGGCATCGGGCGCGGCATCGCGCTGGAGCTGGCGAAGGTGGGCCACGACCTCGTGGTGAACTTCGCCAGCAACGCCGCCGCCGCCCGGCAGACGGCGGCGGATTGCGTGGCGATGGCGCAGGCGGCGGGTAAAAGCATCCGGGCTGAGACTTGCCAGGCCGACGTGGGCAAGGCCGCTGACCGCGAACGGCTCATCACCTTCACGCGCGAGCAGTTCGTCCGGCTTGACCTGCTCGTGAACAACGCGGGCATCACGTCTATCGGGCGGCGTGACGTGCTGGAAGCGCGCGAGGACGAGTTTGACGCGCTGATGGCCATCAACCTCAAAGGGCCTTACTTCCTCAGCCAGCTTGCGGCCAGATGGATGATTGAGCAGACGCAGTCTGACGAGGCGCGGCGGCCCAAGATTGTCATCGTCTCCTCCATCAGCGGCTACGCGGTTTCGACAAATCGCGGCGACTACTGCCTTGCCAAGGCCGCGCTGGGCATGATGACCAAGCTCTACGCCACTCGGCTCGCGGACCACGGCATCAACGTCTATGAGGTCTGCCCCGGCGTCATCGCCAGCGACATGACCGCGCCGGTGAAGGAGAAATACGACCAGCTCTTCGCTGACGGCCTCGCGCCCCTCCGCCGCTGGGGCACGCCCGAGGACGTGGGCCGCGCCGTGACCGCCATCGCGCTGGACTACCTGCCTTACAGCACGGGCGAAACCATCAACGTGGACGGGGGGTTTCATGT
>SXGU01337931.1_pt1 | contig 13985 bp, 7 predicted proteins | sample 3174531 | NCBI WGS metagenome assembly SXGU01 (sample SAMN11356863, study PRJNA531348) | freshwater metagenome | isolation source: freshwater sample F1-140 | place: China: Fuxian Lake, Yuxi | collected 2017-12-25 | reverse complement strand
CGGCTTCAAGGTCGAGCCCGGCGAGCGGATGCCGCGGGCGAGATCGACGAAGCCGGCCGGCGCATCCCGCCCCTGCCCGCCGACATAGGCGCGGACGCGGCGGCCATCGATCTCGGCGACGACGACGGCGGCCCCGGCGGCATCGCCCTGCCGGCGCACCAGCTCCCGCGCCATGTCGTCGACGCGCCGCTGCAGCCGGCCGTCGATCGTCGTGCGGACGACCTCGGCCCCCGACCGCGCCGCGTCTCTCCGGGCGAGATGCTCGGCCGCCTCCGGCATCGGCAGGCGCTGAACCGGCAGCGCCGCCAGCGACGTCGCCTCGGCCTCGGCCGTCGGGATGAGACCGGCATCGGCCGCGCGCAGGAGCACGCGCGCCGCTGCCTCGCGGGCGACCGCGGGCGCGAGATCGGGCCGGCGCCGCTCAGGCGACTGCGGCAAGGCCACCAGCAGCGCCGACTCCGCCAGCGTGAGATCGCCCGGCTCCTTACCGAGATAGGCGAGGCTGGCGGCGCGGATGCCTTCGATATTGCCGCCATCGGGCGCCAGCGTCAGGTACATCCCGAGGATCTGGCGCTTGTCGAAGCGGCGCTCGATCTGGAGCGCGCGTGCCATCTCGATCAGCTTCGAGCCGAGCGTGCGGGGCCGTGGCTCGAGAAGCCGTGCCACCTGCATGGTCAGGGTCGAGGCGCCGGACACCGGCCGGCCGGCCAGCGCCGCATCGCCGATAGCGCGCAGCAGGGCCAGGGGGTCGACGCCCGGATGGCGCTCGAAGCGGCGATCCTCATAGGCGACCAGCAGCGAAAGATAGAGCGGATCGACCTCCTCGACCGAGACCGGCAGACGCCAGCGCCCCTCCGCCGCCGGCATCGCCGTCAGCAGCCGGCCCGAGGCGTCGATCACGCTCCGGCTGGCATGCGCCAGGCGGCCGAGGTCCGGCGGGAGCCAGCGGTCGGCAAGCACGATCCCGGCGAACGCCAGGACGACCGTACCGGCAAACGCCAAAGCGGTTCGAAGTCGGACGCGCGCACGGAGCTCGGCTGCTGCCGTCATCGAGCGCTTCCCGAGAAGCCGCTCCACCCGAATGCGCGGAGCTGCGGCTCCCAGGCCCGCACCGCCGCCGGATCCGGATAGAGGCGTCCGAGGCAGTCGTCCGTCGCCGTCGCGATGGCGAGCAAGCAGCCGCGGGCCATGTTCATCTCGCGCGCGTGATCGGCCGCTCTCTTCCACTCACCGATGTCGCCCAGGATCGTGAGGAGCGGCAGCAGGGCGGCTCCGCTGATCCAGGCTTTGCGCTGGATGGGCGTCCGGCCCGCGTCCGCTCCGGCACGGAACGCAGCGATGCCGAGCGGCACCAGGCTCACCGACATCAGCAGCGCCATGGTGACGTAGTGGCTGGAGAGTCCTCGCCCCGCCCCTATCCCGACGCGGCCGATCCCGGTCAGCACCGCGTTCGCGCCGGCGAAGGCGCCAAGCGCGATCCACGGCACGATCACCCGGGGCTCACCTCGATAGCGGCGGGCGGCAGTCACGGCGAGGACGCCAAATCCGAGGGCCACCGCAATCCCGATCGCCGCATGCCGGCCGAGTGGGCCCGACAGGTAGTTGCCGAGAAAGAGGAGGAACGAGAGGGGTTGCTCGACCGCCGACAGGAGCGACGGATGGGCCGGCGCCCGCTCGTAGCCGGCCAGGAACAGCGCGGACGCGGCAACCGCCGTGGCAAGCCACGGCGGAAGAATCAGGCGGCGTTGCGCATGAAAAGCGAACACCAGCGCCCCGCATATCCAGACGACGACCCCGCTGGCGATGCTGAACTGGCAGACCAGCGCGGCGATCGCGGCGCCCACGACATAGGCCCAAGGCCGTGCCTTTTCCAGGCTCCAGGTCGCCAGCGCGATCGCGGACACCGCCGCGAGCGCGCCGAGAAACCATTGGATCTGCCAGCCCCACAGCCAGTTCTGCCATTGGGCCTGCGAGAACAGCATGGCCGAGATCGTGAACGTCGCCCACAGCCGGACGGTCGGGCCGGACGGCCGCAGGATCGGAAGTGCGAGAGCGACAAGCAGACCGAGGATGGCGACGGCCAGCAGAACGCCGGCCAGCATCTCGGCGACGACGTTCCAGCCGGTGAGCGAGGCGAGCGACAGCATGGCGATCTTCGGGACGGCCATCCGATGCTCGTTGTGCTGCCGGAAGATCTCGGCCCAGCCGAGCGTGCCGTCCTGGAGCTTCGTCAATGGACCGACCAGCTCCCACTGGTCCCAGAACGGGACGTTCACGCCATGGCGAAGCACCAGAAGGACGACAACCGCCACCGGCCCCAGCAGGGCCGCGCCATACGCCGCACGGACGGGTATGGTCGTTTTCACGGTCCCCTCAGCGTCCAACCACCCTGGTCGTCCCCACGGCGGTCACGCCCATGACACGCGGGCGATACATGTCCTCCATGGTGGCCCCCGGCAGGATGTAGCTTCCGGGCGTCACCGCGCGCACGACATAGGCGACCCGCATGCGGTTGTCGCGGGCCTGGCTCTGCGGACGGGTGTCGCCCTTCACACGGATGACGGCGACGACGCGGTCGTCCCGGGCCTCCGCGTTCTCCACCTGGCTCAGGTTCGCGAGCCAGGGATAGGGCCGGGCGCGCGCCTTCGCCTTGGCGGCGCTCTCGTCCGCGGCCTCCGGCGGGGCCGGAACCATGGCCTCGACCTCCCAACCGGCCGGCAGCATGTCGACCAGCACGAAGTCGCGGATGCCGCGCTGGTTGCGGACAGCCGCGTCGACGACGACGACGAGGCGGTCGTGCTGGCGGGTCTCGGCCGGATCGACGGCCTCGCCGCCTGGCGCATGGAACGACTTGGCGAGCGCGATGCCGCCGTTCAGCGCCGGCGGGGCCATCAGCGGCTCGCCATGGACGACCAGGCTGCGGAACAGCGGGCGGTCGGCCCGGCTGGTCAGCGTGTAGTCGCCGGCGACGACGCGCTCGGCCGCCGGCCGGAAGGTGACAGGTCCGGAGCGCTTCGGTGCCGCGCTCGCCCCCGCCTCCTCGATCGTCATGTCGGCGGACGCCTGCACCGCCGCGACGGCGCGGACCATCCAGGCGAGTTCCTGCGTCGTCGCGTCCGAAACCGCCGGCGCGACGCGGGCCAGCAGCGGCATCAAGGCGCCGGCCGCCGCCGGGCTCCGCGCCTCGGCCGCCATCGCCGCGGCGATGGCGACGTCGATCGCCTGTCCGCCGTAATAGAGATCCCCGGCAAAAGAGACCAACGCCAGCGGGCGGGTCGTCCGCGCGTCGACCTCGGCGAAGACCGCATTCGCCAGCGCGGTGTCGCCGGCATGGAACAGCGCCGCGCCATACATGGCGAGCGGTCCGACGCCGAGCCCGCCGTTCCTCGCCATGACGCGGTCGTAGAGCTGGCGGAGCGCCGCCGCGTCGATGTCGCGCGAACGCGCCAGGACATAGGCGGCATAGGCCGATGCCGGCGGCACCACGCGCTCGTTGCGGGCATCGGTGAAACGGCTCCTGAGATACTTGCGGGCCGACACCAGAGCCGCGGGCGGCACCACATAGCCCTTCGACGACGACAGCAGCAGCAGGTCGAGCGCATTGACCGCCCCCCATGAGGAGTTCGATCTGTCGCCGAGCCGCCAGAGGCCGATCTCGCCGTCGGTATCCTGGCGATCGACCAGCCGGTCGATCGCGCGCTGGAGCTGGGTGCGCAACGTCTCGCCCGCAGGCCCGCTGCCGAGCACGGCTTCGAGATCGAGCGACATCAGTAGCGGCAGCGCCCGGCTGGTGATCTGCTCGGTGCAGCCGAAGGGATAGCGGTCCAGCGCCTGGATCATGCCGGCGACGTCCATCCCGGCGACCGCGCTGTAGTTGACGGAGATGCGGGTGGAACCCGGCACGAGGCGCTGCAGGAGGCGCGGATCGACCGTGAAGGCCTGACCCGGCAGCTGCCGGCCATCCTGCGCCAGGGTCAGCGGACGGAACGGTGTCCGGACGGCGATCTGCCAGCGGCGTTCGCGCGCCGTGCCGTCAGGCGCGGTGACACCCAGGATCACCGTGCCGATCCCGACCTCCGACCGCGCATTCATCCTCACGGCGAACTGAAGCCGCTGGCCGCGGTCGAGCGTCAGCGTCCGCTCGGCCGGCCCTTCGAAGGCAATGGCGCCCTCGGTCTTCAACGACACCCGATAGTCGCCGGCGGCGCCCTCGACATTGTGGAAGGAGAGCGCCGTGTCGGCGCCGTCATTGGGCGCGAGGAAGCGCGGCAGATACGCTTCCGCCACCATCGGCTCGCGCACGAAGACCTTCGCCTCGCCGAAACCGAAACGGCGCGTCGCGTAGCCGACCACCATCAGCCGAAGCTGGCCCGCGAAGTCGGGCACGTCGAACGTGATCGACGCCGTCCCGTCCGCACCGATCTCGACCGGTCCTGAGAACAGGGCGACGGTGCGCGTCGGCACCACCGGCAATCCGACGCCGCCGAGGGAGTCGCCGCCCTGGCGCAGCGCGCCCGCGGCCGCCTGCAGCCCATCGATCAAGGCACCATAGTCATCCCGAACCTCGACGCCGAGGCGTCGCTTGCCGAGAAATTGACGCTCGGGCTTCGGCGTCTCGAAGCGGGTGAGCTGCAGGATGCCCTCGTCGACGGCAGTCAGCGTGACGATGGCCTTGTCGCCGGGCTTGTGACCCTCGACCGAAACCTTGGCTACCAGCGGCCCGTTCGGGCGCGCGACGTCGGCCGCCTCGATGCGGACCGGCATGCGGCGGTCGGCGGTCTCGACACCGAGATGGACGACGCCGACGGCGCGCTTGGAATCCTTCGACGCACCGGTCGACAGCGGCCGGTAGGCGGTCACCAGCACATAGGCGCCGACGCCCCAGTCGGAACCGACCGGCACCTCGATCGTCGTCCCCTCGGCGGAGACCGACAGGCTGCGCCAGGCATGGATGCGGTCGCTGGCGACCACCAGCGAGACCTCGCCGGCGAAGGGTGGGCGGATATGCACCTTGGCGACCTCGCCGGCGGTATAGGCCGGCCTGTCGGCGGAGACCTCGGCGCGGTCGGGCGTCTCGTCGCCGCTCTCGCCCCGCCAGCCGACATGGAAGCGATAGCTGGCGGCAGCGCCGCCGGCATCGAGCGCTTCCAGGCGATAGGATCCCCAGGAGAGCGTCTGAGTGAGCCGCCACGGCGCGTCGCCGGCCGGCAGCAAGGCCTTGCCCGACGCGACCGGGACATCGCGCACCGAGCGGCGGTAGCGCCAGGCGCCATCGGCCCGGAACCAGAAATACTCGGAGCGTTCGGCGACAAGCCGATAGGTGACGTCCGGCCGGGCGACGAAGGCGCCGGCGCCGTCGAAGGCGGCGACATCGAGCGCGATCGGCGTGTCGACGGGCGCGCGGTCGCCCTCGAAGCCGGGCTTGATGCCGATGACCAGGTCGCGCATGCGAACCGGCACCGCCGCTTCCGCGCCGACCGGCCGGCCGCCGGGCTCGAAGACCTGGACATCGACGACGGCCTTGATCGGCCGCGACGACTGGACATCGACCGGGACCTTGCCGGTGGCCCGGGTGTGCCCGGCCGCATCGGTCGGCTCGACCTCGAGATCGGCCTCGGCCTCGACGAACTTGTCGTCGTGACGGCCGAAGCGCCAGCCGCGGCGGTTCGGAAACGGCTCAGTGTCGGGCGTCAGCCGCAGCTTCGCCTCCGCCCTCGCCTCCGCTGCCGGGGCGCCGTAGAGGAAGGCAGCATCGATCGCGACCGAGACCTCGTCGCCGGGACGCAGCGTCGCGGTCGGTCCCGCCGCCTCGACCTTGAGCTTCTGCGGCACGAAATCCTGGACCTCGATGCCGAGCGTCGCAACCGGCGGTGCGGCAGGATCGACCGTGGCCTCGAGCGTCCATTGTCCGCGTGGCGCATCCGGTGGCAGCTCGAAGCTGTAGTGGAAGCCGCCGAGCGCCTGGGCGGGCATGGCGACGCGGCGGAACTCGACGCCATTCGGTCGCTTCAGCCTGAGCGTCACCCCGGCGTCCGCGATCGCATCGAGGGTGGCGCCGCCACGCAGCAGCAGGCTGGCATGAACCGTCTCGCCCGGCCGGTAGATGCCGCGGTCCGCATAGACGAACGCATCGAAGCGTCCGGGCGGGGTTCGACCATCGACGCCGCGGTCCGAGAGATCGAAGGCCGGCCGGTCGAGCGGGTGGATGGCGAAGTCCTCACCGGGGCCGTAGGCATAAAGAGCCATCGCCTGGGCGGCGCCCTGCCCCCGCATCAGCGCGGCCGGAAACGCGACATGGCCGTCGGCGTCGGTGGTTGCCCGCTCCAGGCGGTCGTTGTTGCGGGCGACCAGGTCGACGGCGACCCCGGCCAGCGGCTTTCCCGAGTCGAGCGAGCGCACGAAGACATGGGTCGCGTCGCCGCCCTGGACGCTGGTCAGCGCCATGTCGGTGACGACGAGCCACTGCACCTGGGCCGACTCGTAGTCATTGTCATCGTCGTCGTTGGTGACAGAGGTCATCGGCACCGGCGCAGCGAGCAGCGCATAGACCGCCGGCCGCCGGTCGGCCAGCATCTCGGTCACCGGCACCGATGTCGTGACCATCTCGTTCACGCGATTCTCGACGTCGACGGTGCCCTGCCAGACGGTAATCCCCTGCTCGCGCTCGAGATTGCGACGCTCCCAGTAGGACAGTCGCCGCGTGGCCAACGAGCGCCCGGCGACAAGGGAGGGGCGCAGGCTGCGGTCGGCGACGCGGACCAGGCGCAGATGCAGCTTGTCGAGGTTGCGCGAGCGGACCGGCACCCCGATCGCATCCTCGCGCGCGAGGATATACCCGGTTTCGGCGAATTCCACGGCCGCGCTCAAGCGCGACATCTGCATCGGAACGGTTTCGGAGACCGCGGTCCTGTCGCCGTCGGCGGCTGCGAGACCGGCGCCGATGCGCACCGCGTAGGTGATCGCCGGCGACAGGCCGGCGAGGCAGATCTGGTCGCCCTCGACCCTGGCCGCAGGCTTCACCGCCGGCTCGAAGGAGAGGAAGTCGGCCGGCGTCGACGCGCCGGAGGTCGCCAGCGCCTTGGTGAACTGGAGGCAGACCTCGGGCGTCGCCGCCTCGGGCTTCGGCACCACGCGGCGGAACGCCATCCCCTTCGCCGCTTCCTCCGCGACAGCCGGCTTCCGCACCTCGCGAACGGATGGAGCGGCGGGCGCTCCGACTGCGGCCGGTGCCTGTGCCACCGGCACGGGAGGGGTGCGTTGCGTCACGCCGGCGAAGTAGCCGACGATCCCGGCGACGGCGATCGCCCCGATCGTGGCAGCGAGCTGGTCTCTGCGCATGCTGGTTCCCGCTATTGGTCGAGGCCGCCCTTCGATCCGGGTGCCACGTATTTATAGTCGCACAATGCGGCGCAATTTTGGATGGAGCGTGCTGGACATCGCATGCGCGTTGCCTGAGGCTCGCGCCCGATGACGACCAGCTTCCCCGCCCTGTTCTCTCTCGCCGACCGGGTCGTCCTCGTGACCGGCGCCGGCCGCGGCCTCGGCTTCGCGATCGCCCGTGCGGTGGCCGGCGCCGGCGCGCATGTCGTGCTCAACGGCCGCGACGCCGCCCGCACCGGGGCGGCGGCCGAGCGCATCGTCGCGGAAGGCGGCAAGGCGTCCATCGCCGTCTTCGACATCGCCGACGACAAGGCGGTCACCCGCGAGATCGCCGCCATCGGCGAACGCCACGGTCGCCTTGACGGCCTGGTCAACAATGTCGGTGCCCGAAACAGGAAGCCACTGTTCGAATTCAGCCTGGAGGAGGTGCGGGAGCTGATCGACACCGACCTCATCGCCGGCTTCACGCTGACGCGGGAGGCAGCCCGGGTGATGATCCCGCGGCGCAGCGGCCGGATCGTCCACATCACCTCGATCGCGGGTCCCCTCGGCCGGCCCAACGACGCCGCCTATGTCGCGGCCAAGGGCGGGCTCACCTCGCTGATGCGGGCGCTCGCGGTCGATCTCGGCCCGCACGCCATCACCGCCAACGCCATCGCCCCCGGCTTCTTCGCGACCGAGACCAACGCCGCGATGATCGCCGATAAGGCGGTCCACGACAAATTCGTCCAGCGCACCGCGCTCGGCCGCTGGGGCCGGCCCGAAGAGATCGCCGGCGCCGCCGTCTTCCTTCTCTCCGACGCCGCCTCCTTCGTCACCGGCCATGTGCTGACCGTGGACGGCGGCACAACGGCGATGTTCTGAGAGGACTTACCTAGGCGCTTGCATACCTGTCGAAGCACGCACGACGCAGATCCCAGTCGGCCCTATACCGTCCGCCCGAGATCCGCGGAGATCGCCGCCGCGGCCTCGCGCAGCGCCGGGAGGAAGGACGTCCGGATCGCCTCGTCGGTGAAGCGGACGGTGGGGAGCGTCAGGCTGAGCGAGGCGGCGACCTCGTTCGCGTGATCGAGCAACGGCACCGCGATAGCGCAGACGTCGGTGCGCCATTCGCCGCGGTTCACCGCATAGCCTTCGGCCTTCACCGTCGTCAGCTCCTTCCGGAGCCTCCGCGCATCGCAGATCGTCCGCTCGGTGTAGCGTCGCAGCGGCACCTCCAGGATCGCCTCGACCCGCTCCGGCGGCAGGAAGGCCAGGATCGCCTTGCCGGTGGCCGAGCAATGGACCGGGGCCCGTTGGCCGACATAGGTGTCGACGCGCACCGGCTGCGCCGCATCGACCTTGTCGATGATGACCACGCCCGATCCCTGAAGCACCGCCAGATGCGCCGACTCGGCCGAGCGCTGCGACAGGCGCTCGGCGCGCGGGCGGACAAGATCCTTCAGCTTGAGGCGCCGGACCGCCCTGGCGCCGATCTCCCAGGGCTTCAGCGACAGGCGGTAGTGGCTGTCCGCCTTCAGCGCATAGCCCTCCGCCACCAGCGTCGAGAGGATACGGAACAGCGTCGGCACCGAAAGATCGAGACGGCGCGCCAGCTCGGTCAGGCCGATCTCGTCCACGTCGGCCAGCGCCTCCATGACCTCGAGGCCCTTCGCCAGCGTCGCCGTCAGGTTCGGCTGCCTTGACATGGCCGCGCGCCCGCCCCTACCGTTGTCAATAAATGAAATCATATTTCAAATAATGAAATACAACAAGGAGGGAGCGCCATGGACGACACCGCGCCTCGGGGCATCACCCGGAAGAGCTTCCCGGTCTTCGACTGCGACAGCCATGTGGTCGAGCCGCCCGCCGTCTGGGACGAGTATGTCCCCGCCAAGTCGCGGGCCTGGATCAAGACCCAGTTCTGCTTCCACACCGACTCCGACCTGCTATTCATCAACGGCCGGGTCGTCCCGGCGGCGCGCGAGCGCTCGAACGCGGCCGAGGTCGGCTGGGCCCGCTGGAGCAAGGTCGAGGTCGGCAAGCTCACCCCCGGTACCGACGAATGGAAGGCGAAGTTCGGCCGGCTGCTGGGCTGCCGCGATCCGCATGCCCGCATCGACGACATGAACGCGCTCGGCACCGACCAGGTGATGCTGTTTCCGACCTGGTTCGTGCGCCTGGCCCTGCTGCGCGATCCCGTCGCCGCCGCGGTGCTGGCGCGTGCCTACAACGACTGGATCCACGACTATTGCGCCGCCGACCGTACCCGCCTGTTCCCCTGCGGCGTGCTGCCGCTACAGAGCGTCGAGGCCTCGGTCGAGGAGCTTCGCCGCATCGCCAAGCTGGGATTCAAGGCAGCCGCCGTACGGCCCTGCTTCTGGAACGGCCGCTATCCCACCCTGCCCGAGTTCGACCCGTTGTGGCGGGAGTTCGAGGCCCTTGGCCTGGTGCTGGCCATGCACACCTTCCCCTCCCGCGAGGCGCTGACGCCGGAATGGGGCAAGCGCATGGCGGAGGCCCGCGGCAGCTCGGGCCAAGGCCTTCTGTTCACGGATGAATCCGTGGTCTATTCGCCGGGGCAGTTCGTCCGCAACATCACCGCCGCCATGGACCCGGGCATCGATGCCTCGGAGACGCTGGGCTTCGTCATGGAGGCGATGACCTGGGTCACCACCGTGGTGATGACCGGCTGGCTCGACAAGTTCCCGAAGCTGAAGGCGGCGGTGCTGGAGTCGAACGCCTCCTGGCTGCCGATGGTGCTGGGGCGATCGAAGAACTTCCTCGACCTCTTCGCCTTCCAACGCGACAACCGCAAGATCCGCGACCCGCACGAGGCCTTCTACGAGCGCTGCTTCATCGGCTTCGAATCCGACGAGACCCTGGTCTATCGGCTCTGGGACTTGTTCGAAAACGTGGCGATCTGGTCCTCGGACTATCCGCATCACGACGCCGAGGACGCCTGGGACGCCCTCAGCCATATGGCCGAGCTCAAGGTCCCGGAGGCGGCGCAGCGGGCGCTGCTCGGCGAGAATGCCCGCCGGCTCTACGGCATCGAGCCGGTGCTCAAGGTGACCGAACGGATCGCCGAGTACCGGCCGGCGATTTTGCCATAGTGAAGCCGGGCCACGGTGACTAGCCTTCGGTTTGATCGCCGGAGGTTCCGATGCCCGACATTCCCAACCAGCCCTACGAGGTCGCGATCGAGAGCGACCATATGGTTGCACTCCGCGACGGCGTGCGGCTGGCGACCGACGTCCACCGCCCGGCCCGCGACGGCCGCGCGGTCGACGGTCCCTTCCCGGTGATCCTGGAGCGGACGCCCTATGGCAAATCCTCGACCTCGCGCGCGGAATCGCGACCCGAGATCGCCGCTCGCTTCGTCCGCCACGGCTACGTCGTCATCTACCAGGACTGCCGCGGGCGGCACGGGTCGGAAGGCGAGTTCGTGAAGTATCTCTCCGACGCCGAGGACGGCGTCGATACGCTCGCCTGGATCCTCGACCAGCCCTGGTGCGACGGCCACATCGGCACCATCGGGCTCTCCTATGGCGCGCACACCCAGATGGCGCTGGCCTCCCTCGGGCCGAAGGGCCTGGCGGCGATGGTCGTCGACTGCGGCGGTTTCTCGAACGCCTATGCGAGCGCCATCCGCAACGGCGGCGCCTTCGAGATGCGGCAGGCGACCTGGGCCTATAACCAGGCGAAGGAGAGCCCGGCCGCAAAGGCCGATCCGGTCATCCGGGCCGCGCTCGAGGCCGAGGACATCAAGACATGGTTCAAGAGCTTCCCCTGGAAGCCCGGGCATTCGCCGATCCGGCATGTCCCGGAATACGAGGCGTATCTGTTCGACCTATGGAGCCGTGGCACCTTCGGCGACGACTGGAAGAAGCCCGGGATCTATGCCGCCGGCTACTACGACCGCGTGCCCGACATTCCGCAGGTCCATATGTCGAGCTGGTACGACCCCTATGTACGGACCGCGACCGAGAACTTCCTCGGCCTCAGGACGAAAGGAAAGACGGCGCCGATCCGCCTGATCATGGGACCCTGGCTGCATGGCGACCGCACCTCGCCATTCTCCGGCGACGTCGACTTCGGACCGAAGGCCCCGCTCGATGGCAACCTCGCCGCCGATTGGACAGATTTCCGGCGGCGCTGGTTCGACCGCTGGATGAAGGACCTCCGCAACGGCGTCGACGACGAGCCGGCGGTACGCCTCTTCCTGATGGGCGGCGGCTCCGGCCGGCGCATCGCCTCCGGTCGGCTCGACCACGGCGGCCACTGGATCGCGGCCTCGTCCTGGCCGCTGCCGAAGACCCGCCTGACCCCCTACTATCTCCATGGCGACGGACGCCTCGCGCAGAGCAAACCGAGGAAGGGCCCGGCGCCGCTCTCCTACGACTACGATCCGGCGAAGCCGTGTCCGACCATCGGCGGCAGCAACAGCTCGGGCCAGCCGATCTTCGAAGGCGGCGCCTTCGACCAGCGCGAGGACCCGCGTTTCTTCGGCATCCAGAACCCGGGCCTGCCGCTCGCCGCCCGCGCCGACGTGCTGGTGTTCGAGACCGAGCCTCTGGCCGAGGAGATGGCCGTGATCGGCCCGATCACTGTCAAGCTGTGGATCTCATCCTCCTGCATCGACACCGACTTCACCGCGAAACTGATCGACGTGCATCCTCCGAGCCCCGACGACCCGCGCGGCTTCGCGATGAACCTGACCGACGGCATTCTCCGCTGCCGCTACCGGAAGTCCTGGACCAGGCCCAAGATGATGTCGCCCGGCAGGGTCTACGAGATCACCATCGAGCCCTTCGCCACCGCCAACCTGTTCAAGGCCGGGCATCGCATCCGCCTCGACGTTTCCTCCAGCAACTTCCCCCGCTTCGACGTCAATCCCAATACCGGCGAACCGGAAGGGATGGCGCGGCTGAAGCGCATCGCCACCAACACCGTCCATGTCGATCGCGACCGGCCGTCGCATGTGGTGCTGCCGATCGTGCCCGTGGTGTCGCTCCAGCCGCTGGCGTGAGGGCAAACGTCGGTGGCCGGGAAGGGTGACCCCAAGGAAGGAGAAAGACCTGGCCGGCTGCGGGTCACCCGGTAGCGGTCAGGCGGCGGGCTTCAACGATTTCGGCGGCGGGTCCGCAAGCTCGACGCGATCACGGCCATTGGCCTTGGCGCGATAGAGCGCGGCGTCGGCGCGGCCGACGATCGCCGCGAGCTCGTCATCGCCGGCAAGGTAGGGAGCGACGCCGACGGAGATCGTGACACGCAGGCTCTCGCCCGACTCAAGGACGACCGGTGTCTCCCCGACGACCTTCCGAAGACGCTCGCCGAGCGCCTGGCCGCCTTCGAGAGCGGTTTCCGGCGTCATCACCAGGAACTCCTCGCCGCCCCAGCGGCCGATCAGATCGGAGGCCCTGATCAGCAGCCGGCAGCGGCCCGCGACCTCCTGCAGGACGAAATCGCCGGCGGCGTGCCCGTAGGTGTCGTTGACGCGCTTGAAAGGGTCGACGTCGAAGAGCAGGACGGAGAACGGCCGGTCGTAGCGGGACGCCCGGAACAGCTCGGTCTCCGCCAGCTGCTCGACATGGGCCCTGGTCGCGACCTGGGTCAGCCGGTCGCGGTTCGCGCCCTCTCGCAATTCCTTCTCTCTCGCCTTCTGCTGGCCGATGTCGCGGATCACCAGGGTGAAGGCGGGGTCTCCCGGCTGTTCGACACGGCCGCTCGTCACCTCGATCGGAACGAGGGCGCCGCCGGGCCGCCGCCCGACCAGCTCGACCGTGGCGCCGGGCCTGCCGACGTCACCGGAGAGAAGCATTCCCCTCAGGTAGTCGAGAAAACCCCGGCTCTGCCGGTCGGCCATCAGGTTCAGGCAATCGGTGCCGATGAGGCAGACCGCCGGGATCTGGAACAGCTGCTCGGCCGAGCGGTTGGCACAGGCGATGATGCCCTGGTGATCGACGAGCAGGACGGCATCGCGGAACGAGTCGAGGACGGCGCCGAGGCCGGTATCGGCGACGGCAGGCAGGTTCCGGAGGTCAGCGATTCGGTCGATGGAGGCCGGTTGCATGATGGTCGTTCCTTCTCGACTCCGACTCTCCCCCCCCTTTCAATTAACAACCGGTTAGCGCGCTCACGTCTGTGACGGCCGTTACATTGTGCAGAACGCCGGCCCCGGCTTATCATCCGCACATGACCGCCGCGCCCAAGTCCCCGGCCGCTTTCCGCCCGTCGCCGGCCCCCGGAGCGCCCACGGCCGCTCCCGCGGCGCCCTCGTTTCCGACCACCCGCATGCGCCGGGTCCGGATGCAGGGCTGGACCCGCCGGCTGGTCGCCGAGAACCGCCTCTCGGTCGACGACCTGATCTGGCCGGTATTCATCCAGGAGGGCGCCGGGCTTGCGACCGATGTCGCCGCCATGCCCGGGGTGAAGCGCCACTCGATCGACCGGCTGGTCGAGGCCGTCGGCGGCGCCGGCGAGCTCGGCATCCCGGCGATCGCCCTCTTCCCGTTCACCGATCCCGACCGCAAGGACCCGGACGGCACCTATGCGACCGACCCCGGCAACCTGATGTGCCGGGCGGTGCGCGCGCTGAAGAAGGACTGCCCGGCGATGGGCAT
>SXGU01238556.1_pt1 | contig 13985 bp, 14 predicted proteins | sample 3174531 | NCBI WGS metagenome assembly SXGU01 (sample SAMN11356863, study PRJNA531348) | freshwater metagenome | isolation source: freshwater sample F1-140 | place: China: Fuxian Lake, Yuxi | collected 2017-12-25 | reverse complement strand
GCTCTAATCAATCAAAACTTTCTGGCGCAAACGAGACAGGTATCGGTGGCGGTTATAAGAATTCGCTCAAAATTGTTGCCCAGAAAGACAATGTGGATGCAACATCGGCTGCTGTTCTTGCTCGCAATTACATCGCTGGCGGTAAATCAGATTGGTTTTTGCCTTCCAAGCTTGAGTTGAACGAGTTGTGTAAATACGCGCGAAATCAAGAGACTGGCGACACTTCGGTCCCCTGTGACTCGAAGGAGACACTGCGGGAGGGTTTTGCCGGGATGAAGTATTGGAGTTCTTCTGAGGACTCCGCGCCCGGCGCGTGGGGTCAGCGTTTCAACTTCATGCAACAGGAACAGGTAGCCGACTATAAGGGCTCCACGGGCTACGTGCGTCCAGTGCGGGCTTTTAAACAATAAAAATATAAAATACTTAGTCGCATAATATTTGTCATCGTTTTAGAGTCCTGCAACACTCCTCTTTATGTCGTTGGAAATGAACGAACAAGTCGCATTGCCCCTGGGACGTGCTGAAAATCAAGAGATTTGGTTTCACCCAAGTAATCGCCGTCTACCTGAAATGGAAACGGTCTGTCATTAGTTATTACAAGCTGTTGCACATCAGGGCGTATGTCTAGCCATGGGGCGGGAGAAATACCCCCGCCACGCAATGCCGAACCAAGCGTTCTTATTACATGTGATGCCTGAAGCGATGTGAATGTAATGACGGCGAGACCATGCTCAAGGCCTGCGGTCGGAACGAGATCAAATGGACGGTTGCCTAGATATGTATACGGATTCGTGTTGAGAACAATTGTAAAAAACGCATTTCGAACGTGGTCGTCGCCGACAGCTATAGAAAAATGTGGGTTGCGACGGTCGTAGTCACGAGCCCAAGTACGAAGTGCAGCGGCGACAAACAGTGGATGACCGGCAAATCGTTTGAGTGAAGCGCGCTCCTCGACTCGCTTGACGACCATCGCGTCATATCCAACCCCAGTGTGAAAGCAAAAATATCGGCCATTGACTCGACCAAGACCGACTGAGATGACATCGTTTTGGTTGAGGGCGTCAACGATCAGATCAACACCGGCAATCGCGTCATTTGGCATTCCAAGTGTGCGCGCAAAAACATTGGTTGAACCACCCGGCAAAACCCCCAATGCCGTCTCGGTGCCAGCAACACCAGTGGCCACTTCATTTAGTGTGCCATCTCCACCAAATGCAATTACCGCATCAAGACCACGTCTGGCGGCGTCTTGAGCAAAGCGCGTGGCGTGCCCACGGCGGTTGGTTTCAACGACTTGCACGTCGTGATGGCGAGCAAGTCGCTGGTGGACCACCACCGTATTGCGGGCAGTAACTGCCGAGGCAAAAGAGTTGACGACTAACAAGATGCGCAAGATGTAGACGGTATCAGCGCCCTGCGACGAGGGTCACCCTGAAAGAGACTTCTATTGGTCCACCAGTTGGGGGAAAGGGCTACTTGTCGGTAACAATAGAGGTCTTATGAACATCATCGTATGTGTAAAGCAAATACCCGATCCAGCCGCCCCCGGAGCGCTCAATAGTGACACCCACACTTTGAAGCGTGATGGCAAATTAGTTATTGATGATGCCGATATGTATGGAGTTGAAATGGCCTTGCAACTTGTTGATGCCGCTGGCGGGGGCGAGGTCAGTCTTGTGTCAATGGCCCCAAACGGCGAGACATCAGGCATGCGCACCGCTCTGGCGATGGGCGCTGCTAAAGGTGTGCTTGTGTCTGACCCGGCGCTGCAAGGGAGCGATGCACTCACAACGGCAAAAATTCTGGCTGCTGCAATCCAACGGCTCGGTGGGGCAGACTTAATAATTGCAGCAACAGAATCAAGTGACGGTTACACCGGCACGGTTCCTGAACAAATGGCTGAAGTCCTTGGACTGCCAAGTGTCACGTTTACAAAAAAAATCACAATCAACGGAACAGCGATTCAAGCGTCTCGTCAGACAGAAGCCGGCTATGACGAAGTTACATGTCCACTCCCCGCTGTCATCAGTGTTACTGCTGGTGTTGTAGAGCCTAGATATCCGTCGTTTAAAGGAATCATGGCAGCGAAAAACAAGCCCGTCGAACAAGTGACTGCGTCTGATCTTGGAGTCTTGCCCGTTGGTTGGGCTGGCGCCGGTCAAAAAATCAGCAGTGTCACTCAAGCCGAAGCTCGTCAAGCAGGGGAAATAATTGAAGACGATGGCGAAGCGTTCAATAAAATTGTCGGGTTCCTCGAGAACCTCAAAGTCATCTAACTCGGTCCTAGGAGGAAAACACAAAATGGCAATCAAAAATGTATGGGTCTTTGCCCAAACCTCTGATGGTGTAGCAACCACCGCTACTCTTGAACTCGTCACCAAGGCTCGTTCGTTATCTGAAAATGTCAGTGTCTTTGTCAGTGGAGACGGGGCGGCTATCGCAGCAGCAGTCGGTGATTTCGGAGCCACCAAGGTTTATGCGGCAAACTGTGGTGCGAATCTTCCAGGAGTAGCGATGGCATCAGCAATGAAATCGGTAATTGACGCTGGTGAAAGTCCTGAACTGATCATGTTTCCTCAGAGTTACGAGGGTCGCGACACGATGGCGCGCCTTTCTGTGAAACTGGACAAAACCGTGATTACAAACAACGTTGATGTTGAAGATGCAACCGACGGAGTAACTGTTACAACGCCAATCTTTGGTGGTAACACCCTGGTCACATCTACGTTCACTGGTTCAGGGCCACACCTTGCGGCGTTTCGTCCCAAGAGCTTTACTCCAGAAGCCAGTGGAGGTGCGGCCGCTGCGGTGACTGCTGTTGTCGTGCCAGATCTCGGTGTTGCGGGTGGTGCTCAAGTCAATGCTGTCCATGTCGAAGAAACAACTGGTCCAAAACTCGATGAAGCAAATGTTGTCGTCTCGGGGGGTCGTGGCTTGGGCGAGGCGGACAAGTATGCAATGGTCGAGGAACTTGCCAAATTACTTCAGGCTGCTCCAGGTGCATCCCGAGCAATTGTTGATGCCGGTTGGGTTCCCTATTCTTATCAGGTCGGCCAAACCGGAAAAGTCGTGAAGCCGAGTGTTTATATCGCAGCAGGAATTTCGGGGGCAACACAGCACATGGTTGGAATGAAAGGATCAAAAAACATCATTGCCATCAACAAAGACAAGGAAGCCCCGATTTTCGGTATCGCTGATTTAGGAATTGTTGGTGATGTGCACAAAGTTTTGCCAAAACTAATTGAGGCACTCAAAGCACGCAATTGAGTTTTTTCTATTCGATTTCGTTATCGGCTGCGTACAATGCGCAAGAGGTCTGTTCTTCGGGATCATGAATCACTAGGCGCAGCTCCCAACCCGTTCGAGCTTCGCCACTGTCCCACCACCAAAAGTTCATTTGCTGCAAAATTTCGCCAAACTCGTCTTGGTCGAGTGGCCATTCCTCGGACATTCCTGAGATCGCTGCAAGTGTCCACCATGCTCCGAATCGACCGCTTGCAGCCCCCCGTCGTTTGCCGTGTGCTCCACCACTCGCGCCGGCCCACGCCAGCCATGCTAATGCAGAAGAAGTAGTCAATGGTTCTGCATCTGCATCGATAATGCCTAGTGCGCTCAAGGCATGAGACGCATCACCTTGGGTCATCACGCATGATGCCCGCCCGTTTGATTGTGCAGTCCAAGGCTCCATGAGTTGTCGAAATGCCGATTGCACATCAACGTCATCAAGCACAACAAAGTCATTTGCTGGATTCAGTGCATCACCGCGATCTGGCATTGGTGGAGCGGGGAACTCACCACCCATGTCGGTGTATGTTGCAACTGCATATCGGGGTTCCCAATCACACGGCATGATTGGAATATCAAGAGTGCCCAACTCGTCCTCATCTATTGAGTCACCGCGTAGTGCCCGTTCATAGGCGTAGAGCGAGCGGTCGTGCCCACGTGCCAGCAATGGCGCAAGTTCATCCCAGGTGTGATGCACTGCCAGGATTTCACTCACCGGACCTGGCATGAATGTCCGAACATGATCATCAAGAGATTGAACGGCGTACTCAGCAGGTGCCCACAACGCAAGTCGCACATTTGCCAGTGTGGCAATTGGCCACAATTGTCTCCCGGTGTCAACAGCCGATCGTGATGCGTTGCGAATAAGCACCAGATGATCCCAATCCTTTTCGGCAACTGTGACGTCAACATGGCGCACTAAACCATCAAGGTCGGCCCGCTGCACGAGTTGTTCAAGATTGTTTGTGCCCACAACGACATTCTTGCCGTTCCAAGGGTCTATTGACGCATAATGTTCTCTAGACGATTGGCCAAGGATATCGGCGACCAGAATCATCAGTCGGGAAAGTCTTTTGTGCGATGAGCCACCGAACCCGTTCTTGTAGGGCAAGGACTTCTTCATCACTTAGTAAGGCCGCAATATTTAATGGAACTTTGGTCGCTAGAGGTGTAATCGCCTCCATCAGATAATCGGGGATTGTCTCACCCCCAAACTCCCAAATCACGGTGCGCAACTTAAAGTCTGCAGAAAAACAAACCCCGTGGTCAATACCCCAAACATTTTCATCATGCCCAAGCAGGCAGTGGCCGCTTTTGCGATCGGTATTATTTGCTACAAAATCGAAGATTGCAAACTCACGCAAACGATCATGAAGATCGGGGCGTTGCTCAAACAATGAAAAATAATGCTGACGGGTGTCAGACTCAACAAAAAACTGCAGAGAGCCCTCTCCGAAAGGTCCATCTCGCAAAATCGTCACTGGAACTAGACCTAAACCGAGTACTTCGCTCAGCAGAAATGCGGCTACTTCACGCCGATGCAATCCTGGCTCAAAGTCCCATAACGGACGTTCTCCTCGCAGAGGTTTATAGATGCCTCGCATATTTATGTCACCATGCGTAATCGTGACAAGAAAAGTGGCGTTACTGCTGTCGGGCATGCGGCCAACAATGTCAATGTCGCCGTGTGTTAGAGCCTCAGTGATGACATCATCGGGGCACTGCATAGTTTAGTTCAATCGGGGACAGGCGTGGCCGCTTATATCTTTGGGAGCTCCGCACCACTGACATGGCTCTCGTCCTGCGACAACAAGATTGTCTACTTGATTGCAAAAAGCAACCGCCTGAGCAGGCGTAATGTATACACGAAGCCTCCCAAGGTCAGGGTCTTCCACAATTTCAGATTCATCGCCGTCTTTATCTTCGCCTTCGTCTTCAAGATCAAGGTCACCAAAGATTTCATCAAATAACTCATCTTCTAGTTCATCACTCAGCGCAGGTTGTGGCATTTCTTCTAGTTGCAGTATCAGTCTGTTCGCAGGACGATCCATGCCGAGGCCCACGGTGCCAAGTACAAAATCATGTTCAATCGGGGCATTAATCAAATTCCCCGTGCCGGTAGCAACAACAATTTCTGGAAGGTCAGAAAGAATATTCCGTAAGTAACGAGCGATCGCAGTGACCTGCAATTTTTCACATTTAACGGTCAGCAGTTGATCGGTGCCACCAATCTGCATGAAAAACGTCCTGTTTCCAGGCGCACCTACAGTTCCAGTTGCAAAGATATCAACTTCATCAAACTCGTAATAAAAACTCATTGCTGTTCCAGGTTCATCAGCTCGGACGCAGATCCGTCAAGGAACCGCCCATTGAGTTTACGGTCAGCACAATGGGGCCAAAGCTCGAGTATGAGACGGCACTTATTGAGCACGTGCTCACAACAATGCGCTGAAATAGGTCTAGATGAGTCCCCATTGCGTGAGCCACAGCAGCTTTTATGGGATCAGCATGTGAAACGCAGACCACGACACCACCTGCATGCTTCGTCCGAATCTTGTCGAGAGAAGACACGATCCTTGCTTGCATATCCGTGAAACTTTCACCATTTGGAAATGTAAATGTGCTTGGTGCGCGCTGCACTGTGGACCACTCTGGTTTTTTCATCAAGGCAGATAGTTCAGCCCCCGTCCAGTCACCAAAATCACACTCCAAGAGCCCCTTATCAATCAGTACTTTTTGTTTGAGGGCCTTGCCGATTGGGGCCGCAGTTTCTCTGGCACGCTCTAGCGGCGAGGAATAGATGGCGTCTACACGTGGCAACTTAACAATGCGGTCGGCGGCACCATGGGCCTGGGCAATTCCTGATTCGGCAAGGTGCAGCCCAGGTGCTCGACCAGGAAGAATTTTTCCAGTGGTTGGGGTTTGTCCATGGCGCACCAAAATAATCAGAGTTGATCGCGGAGAAGGAGCCTTTTTACGTGTAGCCATTGATTTATCAATCTAGTGGGCAGGGCACCTATCGTGTGATGGTGGACACGATGAAAAAACTCAAAATTGAAATTGAGTCGTGTCGCAAGTGTCCAAGATTGGTGCAATGGCGTGAACAAGTTGCCGTTGAGAAGAGGGCGTCTTTTAGAGACGAGCAATACTGGGGGAAGCCAGTTTCCGGATTTGGAGATCCGTTAGCGCATTTATTGGTGATGGGACTAGCGCCTGCTGCGCATGGTGCAAATCGCACAGGTCGAATGTTTACGGGTGATCGCTCGGGTGATTGGTTATACCGAGCGATGCACCGCGCTGACTTTGCAAATCAAGACACTTCTATTGATCGGAATGACGGTCTGGTGCTGAATGATGCGTGGGTCACTTCGGCAGTCCGTTGCGCACCCCCAGACAATAAACCGTCTCCAGACGAACGAGATCAATGCTCGGCATTTCTGGATCGCGAGATTGCACTGCTTCCTAACCTTGACGTCGTTGTGTGCTTGGGTTCGTTTGCCTATATCGCGGCTAGCGCTCATTTTGGACTCAAGCCACGACCAAAGTTCGGGCACGGCATAGAGGCAACAACACAATCAGGAATCACACTTTTGTGTTCCTATCACCCAAGCCAACAAAACACATTTACCAGGACATTGACCGAGCCAATGCTTGACGCTATTTTTTGGCGGGCAAAAGTTTTGGTTGCTAGTTAAGTAGCAAAATTATTTCTCCGCCCCCGTATACGACGGCAATGCAAGTTAAAAAGACCCCAAATACTCGGCGCAACTTTTGATCATCCATGCCTAGTGCGAGCCTTGCTCCGATTGGAGCACCTGGAATCACTCCGATTGTCAGCAACAGGGCATAGCGCCAGTCGACGCCGCCTTGCAGCGTGTGAGTGATAGTGCCGGGAATTGCAAAAAGGCCAACACAAATCAGGCTCGTTGCAATTGCATTTTTCATTGGAAAAGTCAGCCATTTTCGAAAAAGTGGAACCATGACGATGCCGCCGCCAACCCCCAGCAATCCAGACATTCCTCCTGCAATCGCACCGATTATCATCGCCTGTTTTAAGTCTTTGGTCTTTTGCTTTTGATGGTCAGTGGTGTGAGAGTCTTGATTTTTTCCACGAATCAGGTCGGTGGCGCTCCACATCAAAACAAGTGCAGTCAGAATCATCAATGGGTGGCCATCTCCAGGAAGTAGGTCCGCAGTTCGTGCGCCGACAACGGAAGCGATGATTCCAACAGGAGCAGTAATCTTGACGATTCGCCAGTACACAAGTTTCTGCGGAGCATATTTGAGTGATCCTGTGATAGCGCCAGGTAATAGTGATGGCAAGGTAGTGCCGATGGCTATTGCGGCGCTACAACCAAGTGCCCGAATCGCCGGAGTGCTTACGACGGCACCTCCAACACCAAAAGTTCCAGACATGATGCCGGTTCCGACACCTGCAACGATGGTTAGAGCATCTCGCAGTATTCCGGGATCCACAAAAGTCAGCGATTCAGCACTGACGACATCATTGACGCTGCGTGGGCGTGGGCGGCACGACCGTCATCCAGGAGATCAGCCATCGAGAGAAATCCGTGGAACATCCCGTAGTAACGAACAAGGCTTGTTGGAACGCCGTTGGCAGATAATCGTGCGGCATATTGTTCACCCTCGTCACGAAGTGGATCAAACTCTGCCGTAATTACTAATGCGGGGGGAGTGCTTGCTATTACAGCATCAGTCGCCATGATTGGTGAAACACGCGGGTCTTTACTGTCGGTTGCACCGCCGATGTAGTGATCAAAGAACCACTTCATAATATCGCGCGTGAGAACTGGACCGTTCTTGTTTTCCTCATAAGAGGGCGTTGCCATACGTGCATCTGTCACCGGATAAATAAGCAACTGGAACACCAATGGTGCGATTTGAAGTTGGGCAACAACAGCTGCAAGATTTCCGCCAGCACTGTCTCCGCCCACCGCAATTCGGTTGGGGTTGCAACCAAGCGAAGCCGCATTGGCATGTGCCCATCTGGTGACCATCACTGCGTCCTCTACCGCTGCAGGAAATTTATGTTCGGGAGCGAGTCGATAATCAACTGCAAGGATTGCAATGCCAGATTTGTTGCACAAACTGCGACAGACCGAATCATGTGATTCAAGGTCCCCGACCACCCAACCACCCCCGTGGAAAAAGACCAGCAGTCCCAGATTGCTGTCGTCATTAGGACGGTACAGGCGACATTTCACTCCTTCAACATCAAGGTCGCGCATGTGATGGACGTGCTCGGTGGCGGGAACTCGACCGCTCTCATACCACTCACGACCCTCCGTGGCGCTTAATTCGTTGAGTTGTGGACCACCCATTGCTGAGAGCATGTCAACTATCGTCTGGGCTTGAGTATGTAAAGGCATGTCAGATCATTTCTTTAGGGACTTCAGGTTCAATTTCTGCCGGAACAACAACTTTTTTCTTTGGAGGCGGTACCCCAACGCTTGGTTCTTTGTTAGCCCACTCTGGCCAACGACGACGACTCACGATGGAGAGCTGGCGCAGCAGTTTCATCGCGACTTCGTCTTCTTGGGCTGGGCGCGCGGTAATCACCCCATCAGCAACCATGCGCTTTATAACTTCTTGACCAAGTTCGGTGCGCACGATTGTCAAGGTCCAGTCGTTGTCCGCCCCAATGCCACCCGTTGCGATGTCAGAGTGCTCTGCAGCAAAGTCAGGGCATGTCTTACATCCCTCTCTCGTCCATTGATGACATTCTTTGAGATTTATCTCGTGATACGAGCCATCTTTCATCCAGATCTGAAAAACACCTTTGATGTTCATCTTCAACATGTCTTGTTTTTTTAAACCATATTTGGCTTCGAAGAGTTCGGGGAAAATTGCATCGTCAAATGTCTTTGAGCACAGCAAACCAACCGTAAATAGGAAAGGACGAGAGACCTTGCCCGCTTTGCGATCCCACATCACAGGAGGTGACGATGTCTGACAACCCATCCCGACGAGGGCAAGACGACTGAGTCCAAGTTCTTTGGCCTCAACGAGTGCAAGTGGATTGGCGCAATATGTATATCGGCTTCCAGCAGTCGCCAAAACTTCGTCAGGAGTGCGCACGACGGCTGGCTTGGCCTTCCATGCATCATCTGTTTCAACCCCACTCACGAGAGCTCCGTCGATGTAGTCGTTCTTCAGCAACCAAATCAACATCGCCGAGACAAAACCGCCATCTTGCCCTTTTTCGTGTTGCACTTTGTCGGTGGCTCGAGTGAGCAGAAGTTCTTTCCAAATGCCGGCCATCTCGTCTGGCTCACGAGTGCGACCAAAGAGATGCATGTCAGCGGCTGATTCCCAATGTCTAAAACGCGGGCATGCACGAGTGCAGGTGGTGCAACCTTTTTCTCCGTGAATGCAATTGTCAAGTCCAAGTTCTTCTTCTATGTGAAAGGGCTTGTACTTGCCTTCTTCATGTTCGTAACCAATGACGTCGTGAGGGCACGTCACTACGCATCCCGCACACCCGGTGCAAAGCCCCGTATTGATGACTTCTTCGTAAAGTTCTTTCCACTGCGCTGTCCAACGCTCCGCTTTGGCTGGGGCTTCACTCGTCATTGACATAACAAGAGATTAGGCGCTCAGGGTCAAGACCTCTCCATCGCACCACCTGTTGCCCGTTTGCCGTTTCTAAATGGCGTCAGAACCTTGCTCGCCTGTACGAATGCGCACGATCTGCTCAACTGAAGTGACCCAAATTTTGCCGTCGCCAATCTTTCCTGTTGAGGCGGCCTGCCGAATCAGATCAACAATTTTGTTGGCATCAGAATCATCGACGACGAGTTCAATACGCACCTTTGGAACAAGGTCGATCTGGTATTCGGCGCCACGATAGGTCTCCGTGTGGCCACCTTGTCGTCCGAAGCCTTTAACTTCCGTTACGGTCATTCCTTGCACGCTTGCGGTCTTAAGTGCGTCTTTTACGTCGTCCACCTTGAAAGGCTTGATTACTGCGGTGATGAGTTTCATAGTTTGATCTCCTGTGGTTTGAAATGGTAGTTGGTCACGAGTGGTATGCCGTCTCGGCGTGCTGGCTTTGGTCCAGTCCGATGAGTTCATCCTCGGTACTCACACGTAGACCGATTGTGCGGTCTATTGCCAGGGCTGCCAATCCAGTTACAACAAATGAAAACAGCATTGTCGCTACGACCGCAACGAACTGGTCACTAAGAAGCGCGGAACCTCCACCCGAGAAGAGCCCATCAAAACCAAGAGAGTTCACAGTGGTGTCTGCAAAGAGCCCAAGCATCATTGCTCCAACTATCCCGCCTACGAGATGCACCGCAATGACATCAAGGCTGTCATCGAAGCCAAACTTGGTCTTGAGCGACAAGCTCAAGTAGCACACCACTCCTGCGACCGCCCCGATAATCAGAGGCGAAGCCCCACCGACAAAACCAGCGCATGGAGTGATGGCAACCAGTCCAGCGACTGCACCCGATGCTGCTCCGAGAGAAGTTGCATGGCCAGTGCGAAGTTTTTCTGCGACCAGCCACATCAGCATCGCAGCAGCCGCAGCCAAGTGAGTGTTGACCAATGCTTGGGCGGCAAGACCATTTGCACCCAATGCAGATCCGGCGTTGAATCCAAACCAGCCAAACCACAGAATGCCTGTACCAAGCATTGTGAAGGGCAAATTGTGTGGTGGCATGGATTCACTTGGCCAGCCCCGTCTTTTGCCCAAAACAAGCACGACTGCGAGGGCAGCCGCACCGGCATTGATGTGCACAACGGCGCCTCCAGCAAAGTCCAAAGCCCCGCGCTTAAACAGCCAGCCGTTCGGGCTAAACACCCAGCGGGCAACGACTGGATAGACAATAATGCCCCACACTCCAATCAGCACTGCGTAAGCCTTGAACTTCATGCGGTCAGCAGTCGCACCCGTGATGAGTGCTGGGGTAATCACGGCGAACATCATCTGGTATGCAAAAAATGCCAGAATCGGGATGATTAGTCCAAAATCTCCGGTGTATCCAGGTAGTTCGGCAACTTTGGCAAGATCTTTCATGAAGGCAAAGTCCAGATTCCCAATGAATTGACCGGTGCCTCCAAAGGCCAAACTAAATCCGACTGCTGCCCAGATGATGCTGATCAATCCCATCGCAAAAAAGTTTTGGATCAACATTCCAAGCATGTTCTTTGAGCGAACCATCCCGCCGTAAAAAAAGGCCAAACCTGGTGTCATAAACGCGACGAGTGCCGTCGAGGTCAACACCCAGGCAGTCGCCCCCGAATCAATATCTGCGAGCAAAATTGTCATTTTCATCTACTTTCGTTTGAGCTGCTTTACCTTTCACAAGATAGAGGTTCTTTGTTGCTGGAATGTTTCGACTGTGTGACTGTTTTTAGACGGGCAACAAAACCCCCTCGCTACATGTAAATACAAATATCGAGAAATTTTGCCTAAACTAGGGGCACCGAAATGTCGTACAACTCCTACAGTCCCATTGGTTTTTTGGAGAGATTTGTCGCAGTTCAGTTACGCGCCGCAGGTTTGGTTTTCGGGGCGGCTGGGCTAGGTGTATTTTTGGCAACAATCGGGGACTACTACGTACAAAATAACTTCACTGAGTTGATCAGTGAAATTGCAATCGGTGGTTTTTTTCTGCTCGTTGGCCTCGAGTTAAGGCGGGAATTTGCAAGTGGTGCACTTTCTGGCGCAACACTCAGAGTTGCAATTGCCGCAACACTCGCCGGCATAGTGTTACCTGCGACTTTTTTCATTTTATTTGCACCTGATGATGCGCGAAACGGTTGGGTCGCCGTCGTTGCCACGGACATTGCGCTCGCGTCAGCAATCGCGGTGCTTGGTGGCTTTCGAAATAAAGTGCGCGTCTTGTTGCTAGCCATTGCTGTGCTTGATGATTTAGGTGGAGTTCTCGCCTTGGCGACGACCGGCCAGAATCCAGAGTTTTTCTATATATTTTTGGCGGTGACGACAATTGGGGTGTTTGCCTGGGCAATTCGTAGATTCAATCTTGGCGTGTTATTTACACTTGCGACAACGGCCCTAGTTGTTTGGCTGATGCTGGGAGCATCGTTGCATCCCTCGCTTGGGGCTTTTGCAGTCGGCTTTGTTGTGCCCCATTTTGATCCAGACAATCCATCCGTGGCCGAGCGAGTTGAGGAAAAAATTCATCCCTACGTTGCTGCAATCCTGTTGCCAGTATTTGTATTTTTGCACACACTCATTCCGCTCCGTGTTCCTGATGGCACCTCCTCAGACCTAATCGTTATCACGATGGGGGCGATTTTGGTTGGTAAAATTTCAGGTATCGGTGTTGTGCTGACCGTGATGCGTAAATCGGTCGGTATTTCCATCTCCGAAGCCCTCGCAGTTGGGTTTGCTGCATCGGCTGCATTGACGGTTGCATTAATTGGTGTCGACGCGACGCTCGCAGACTCCAAATATGAAGAAGTCATCGGTTTAGGAATTATTGGTGCTACTGCCATTGCCGTAGTTTTGGGAGTTGTTGCCGGTCGAGTTGCAAAAAAAGAAATCTCAGAATCAACCTGACTTTGCCGCATCACAGCCCACAAAAGCTCGGCATTTGGGGGTGACATTTGAAGGTTGTGCAAATAGACACACGCAAAAGTTGCCCATAACACGGGATTTTGCGTAAGACTAATCAAATGGATCTTGCATATTCCCCTGAAGCAGAAGTCTTTCGCACTGAAATACGAGCATGGCTCAGCAACAATTTACCGAATGGTTGGTTTGATGATGACTTTCAATTAACTGGGGATGCTCGCAAAAAGTTCAATGAAGATTGGCCCGAAAAACTTTTCTCTGGTGGATGGATTTGTGCAACTTGGCCCGTCGAATACGGGGGTAAAGGGCTCTCAATAATGGAAGGTGTTGTATTGGCCGAAGAATTTGCGCGCGCCAAAGCTCCGATGCGCGGTGATTTTTTTGGCGACACTCTTGTTGGTCCGACGATTTTGCAGTGGGGAACCGAAGAGCAAAAGAAGGAATTCTTGCCAGGCATTCTCAAAGGACAGACGCACTGGTGTCAAGGCTTTAGTGAGCCAAACAGTGGCAGCGACCTTGCATCGCTTAAAGCGACAGCAGTGTTAGATGGCGAAGAGTGGGTCATCAACGGACAAAAAGTTTGGACAACGCAAGGACACAATGCCGACTATTGCTTCTTGCTTACTCGTACAGATCAGGCCACATCCAAGCACGCTGGAATCTCCTACATGCTCGTTCCAATGCGCCAAGCGGGAGTAGAAGTAAGAGGCATCACCCAGCCAGATGGAACTGCAGAGTTCAATGAAGTCTTTTTTGACAATGCTCGCTGCCCCAAAGAAAACATTGTTGGCGGTCTCAACAATGGCTGGGCTGTCGCCAATAGTACGCTTGCCTTTGAGCGGGGAATGAGCGCCACAACTGGATTCCGCAGGTTTGAAGCAGAGTATCTATTGATGGTGCAAGAAGCGGTTGAGAATGGCAAAATTTGCGATCTGCCGACGCGCCAAAGATTGATGGAGTACTACTCCAAGATTCAGATTCTGCGCATCAATGGTTTGCGCTCGCTCACATCTACCCTGAACAAAACCAAGGATCTATCGGTTGTTGCACTTGGCCTAACAAATAAAATGTTCTGGTCAGAAATGCATCAAGAATCAATGGAACTTGCGCTCGATATCTGTGGTGCAAAATC
>SXGU01103509.1_pt1 | contig 13988 bp, 7 predicted proteins | sample 3174531 | NCBI WGS metagenome assembly SXGU01 (sample SAMN11356863, study PRJNA531348) | freshwater metagenome | isolation source: freshwater sample F1-140 | place: China: Fuxian Lake, Yuxi | collected 2017-12-25 | reverse complement strand
TCTACAAGGAAAACAACCGCAAGTTGTTTGGTGACGCCAAAAAAATGCTCGATGAAGTGCTGAAGCACCTGCAAGGCTGATCACCGCTCATCCGCCGCAATAAAAAACCCGCGCAGGCTTAACCGTCTGCGCGGGTTTTTTTGTTTCGGGTAGCCGCTCAGGTGTGTTCCATGCGTTTGATCACGACCGCGACCAGCGTAACCGAGAAGGTCATCCGGTATTCCAGGGTCTGCATGTCCGAGCGTAGCGACTGTATTTCGGTCTTGAGTGAAAGTTCGAGTGCCTTGAGGTCATGCCGGGTGACCGGGTCAGCTTGTTCCTGCGTCTCGCGAAAGGCCCCTTCTGCCTGCTTTTGTTCGAAGCCGGCATTTTGCAGGGTGGTGACGAATTGATGCGTATCAAAGCGGATATTGGCCATGGGTATCACCCTGAGTGTTTTACCGGCCTGAGTCTACCGTCGGGGCAGTGCTGTTTCCAGTCTCATGACATCTTCATGTGATTGTCGTTTTAGGGACATGAAAAGCACGTATGGTGTCGCGGTTCTGGCCGGGCCAGAACCGCTTGCCGGTATCAGGATATGGAAGCAGATACCGTCGTTCCCACGTCGAAAAATATGAGGTTTACATGTTTGCAAAAAAGAACCTTGCGGGGTTGATTCTGACGCTGGTCAGCCTGCTCCCCGTTTTGGCCACTGCCGCCAAGGCCCCTGCCGTACAGGTGGGTGTTCGCCCCTATTTCCTGGTTGACGACATGTCCCCGGGTGCGTTGAAGAAGAAATTGCAGTCCTGCGCCAATGGTCCTTTCCGCAAGACCGATTTCTCCATCGGACACCGGGGAGCTACCCTGCTGTTTCCGGAACACACCCGTGAGTCCTATGAAGCCGGTGCCCGCATGGGAGCCGGTATCCTCGAATGTGATGTCACTTTTACCAAGGACAAGCAACTGGTTTGCCGTCACTCACAATGTGACCTCCATACCACCACCAACATCCTGACCAGCGAGTTGGCCGACAAATGCCGCAAACCCTTCGAACCCGCAGTCTATGACGACAAGGGCAACCTGGTCACACCGGCATCCGCCGAATGCTGCACCAGCGACATCACCCTGAGTGAATTCAAGACCCTCAAAGGCAAAATGGATGCCTCCAACAACCGCGCCCGTACGCCGACCGAATACCTGGGCGGCACCGCCACTTTCCGCACGGATCTCTACTCCGGGCCCTCCAGTGGCACCCTGATGACCTTCAAGGAAAGCGTTGCCCTGTTCAAGAAACTCGGTGTGAAGCAAACCCCGGAACTGAAAGGTGCCAGCGTTCCCATGCCCTTCGACAGCGATGGTGACGGCAAAGGTGACTACAGCCAACAGGATTACGCCCAGCAGTTGATTGACGAACTCAAGGCGGCCGGGGTCAAACCTTCAGAGGTTTTTGCCCAGTCCTTCGACCTCAACGACGTACTCTACTGGATCGGGAACGAGCCGGAGTTCGGTCAGCAGGCGGTTTATCTGGACAGTGCCGATCCCACCGTAACACCAGCCATTCCTGTTCCCACCAGGGCGGATTTGCAGAAACTGGTCGATCAGGGGGTAAAGATCTGGGCTCCACCGACCTGGGTACTCCTGTCCGTCAAGGATAACAAGATCGTACCCTCTCAGGCGGCCCTGGATGCCAGGGCGGTTGGTCTGAACATCATCACCTGGACCCTGGAACGCTCCGGCATCCTGGCCGATGGTGACGGTGGTTGGTACTACCTCTCATTGGGAGAGGTACTGAAAGACCGCAAGAACGAAGGGGTCACGATGGAAGCCCTCGACGTGCTGGCCAAACAAGTCGGCGTTCTCGGTGTCTTTGCCGATTGGCCAGGCACCGTAACCTATTACGCCAACTGCATGAACATCAAATAATTCAGACAGCAATCCAAACCCTTCGACCAGCCCGGGCCATTGCAATGGCCCGGGTTTTTTTGTCGCTGAACGGCGACAGATTTCACGTCTTTCAAAGGACTGTTGCCCGCTAAAATGGCTTGTCAACGACCTGGCAAGAGCTGGCACGGTTCGTGACCTTCATGCGTAAGAGTACGGATGACCCCGCTGAACCTGACCGGTTCACCCGGTTTTCCGACTGACGGCATCCGGCCTGGGGCGTCGTCTGTGTATTACGCCATGAACTGTCACAGGGTATTCGATCAGACAGCTTTCATGGACTTTGATCGGCCATTCATTCCCATGTTCACGACCAGAACGCCCCGAACAACGCTCTTTTTATACGGTTTGCTCCTCTTGATTCCCGCCAAAAACCCGCTGGCGGCTGAAATCACCCTGGCCTGGAATGCCAGCCCCTCGACCAGCACAGCCGGTTACCGGCTGGATTACGGCACACAACCCGGTCGCTATACTGCGGGCATTGATGTCGGTAATACCACCCGTCACACGGTCACCGCTCTCGTCGAGGGAACCCCCTATTATTTTGCCGTCAAGGCCTACAACCCGGGTCGAACCCTGGAAAGCATTTATTCCAATGAAGTAGGTGCTACCCCTCCCGTTACCGTGCCTACCGTCAGTTTTTCCGCTTCGGTAACCGTAGGCGATGCGCCCCTGATGGTTTCATTGACCCCGGCAGTGACCGGTTCCATCGCGTCCTGGGTGTGGGATTTTGGCGATGGCACCCGGAGTAGCGGTTCGGGATCGGTCGTATCTACCGCATTAAAATCTTATACCCTGCCCGGCCAGTACACGGTGCGTTTGAGTGTGACCCATTCCGGAGGAACGGTGAATAGTGCCCTGACGCTGACGGTAAAATCGGCGACTGATTCCTCCGTACCTCCTTCTCCGGACGGCTCAGGAAGCGGGGGACTTACCGAATCACCCCATCCATCAGGGTTGGTCGCCGCCTACGGCTTTGAGGAGGCAGCGGGTAGTTTACTGACGGCCGATGCCTCGGGGTGGGGCAATCACGGCACATTGGTGGGGGCAACACCAGCGAGCGGACGCTTTGGTTCCGCCTTGCAATTCAACGGATACCGGCAAATGGTGAGCATCAAGGATCACGCTTCACTGGACATGAATGCAGCCCAGACTTTGGAGGCCTGGGTTTATGCCAGAACAAACAGGGGACAGCGGCCCGTATTGATCAAGGAACAGGGTACGCTGCCGGTCTATGGTCTTTGGAGCAATGGCAGTCGCAATTTACCGGTGAGCGCACTCCAGACCAGCGATTTTGGTTTCCTCTCCGGTCTGGCGACACTGCCCCTGTATCAGTGGTCACATTTGGCCACTACCTATGACGGGCATTATCAGCGTCTCTATCTGAATGGTCGTGAAGTAGCCCGTCGCAGTCGCAGTGGTGCCATTGCGGGTTCGGTCGGCTCCCTCAGAATAGGGGGCAATCCGATCCTGGGCGATTGGTTCTCGGGCCTGATCGACGAAGTGAGGCTATACGACCGGGCCCTGTCAGCCAGTGAAATTGGTAACGACATGAATGTATCCGTAATGACTACCCATCCTCCCGTAATGGTTTTGGGGGATAATGTTCACCCGGATCAGTTTGCCTCCCTGTCCATGGGCAGCGTTCAGGCGGTACAAACCCTGGCGACCCACGCGGCACTGCTCAATCAATTGTCGATCGAACTGGATGCGCGTTCAGGTACAGGTCCCTTGATACTGGGTCTTTATGCCGATAACCAGGGACATCCGGGCAACCTGTTGGCCAGTGGGCGAATCAGCCGCCCCAGGCCCGGTCAGGGCAATACCGTGCCTGTCAAGGCACTGAAATTATCGGCCAACACGCTTTATTGGCTGGCAATCCTTCATCCGTATTCGAGCGTCGATTCGGCCATTGTGCCGGGAACGGGATTGATGTCCGGTCTTACCGAAGTCAGCAATGCCACCACATTAACGGATTTACCGCCGGTCTGGCGTGATGGCATAGCGACGAATGCCAACCGCTGGGCCGAACAGGGCCTGGGCTATTCAAGTCCGGGGAGCGGGCTTTAGGCCACTGGAGCGCGGGCATCCCGTCCGCTTTGCAGCCAGGACTCCCGCGCTCCAGCCAGACTTTATATTGAGAGGGAAACTACCATGAAACAGGAATCACGCTGCACGTTTTCGCAAAGAGGTCCGGCCTTCGGCCTGCTATTGCTGGTGCTGAACAATACAGCCCTGGCAGCCAGTCATTACATCAAACCCGGTGCCAGTGGTAATGGCCTCGGTACGGACTGGGTCAACGCCATGACCTCGCTGCCCTCGACCTGGATCAGGGGCGACGTGTATTACCTGGCCGATGGCAACTACCCGGCACAGGTTTTCAGTACGCCAGCCAGTGGCAGTGCGCCAATCACCCTGCGCAAGGCAACGCCCTACGATCACGGCACCGATACCGGTTGGCTCGATACCCTGGGTGATGGTCAGGCGGTATTCAACGGTATGCTCGAATTCACCAGTCCATACTGGGCGATTGACGGGGTGACCGGCGGAGGGGCTGCCAATCAGTGGAATCAGAACTTCGGGATCCGCATCGTCGAGAAAAGGGATGCCTACGCCCTGATACGCATCAATTACACGGGTAACAGCCACGACATCAGCCTGAGTCACCTCGATCTGGAAGGCAAAGGCAGCGTATCCGGCCAGGGCGGCTATTACTCCAATGATGGTGTGGCGATTTACAACAATGCGGAAAACATCACGCTATCGTACGCCTGGCTGCACGAAACCGGCCGCTGTCCGGTCTTCATCACCAGCGCGCAAAATGTGCTGTTCGAATACCTGTACGTATCCTCCTTCTACGGCTCTCCCGCCGTACACTCGGAAGTCATGAGTGCCGGTCAAGGTCCGCTGGGAGACATTACCTGGCGGTATAGCCTGATCACGGCAGTGAAATCGACCGGCGGCCTCATGTTCAACAACATCGCCCAGCCGACATCCCATCTCCATGTCTACGGCAACGTGTTCTATCATCCACCGGGTGTCGTCTGGGATGTCGCCAATGGGGTCATTGGCGGGTGGACTTCGACCAGCAATGCCATGAACAACGTCTGGGTTTACAACAATACCTTCATCAACATAGACCAGCAAAGCCTGACGGTATTGCCGCAGTTGTATTCCGGTAACCGGGCCTACAACAATTTGTTCGTCAACAGCCAGAGTCCCGATTTTTCCCGATTTGCGGAGCACGATTACAATCAGTTCGTCAATGCCGGGAGTAATCATGCGGAAGTCCACGGAACGGTGGGTTCAAACCCCGATTTGTTCATCGATGTCAACGGCCTCAATTTTCGCCTGAAAGCGGCTACTGATCCGGGGAAACCACTGGAGGCACCCTATCACCGTGACGGTTGGGCGACCTTGCGCGGTGTGGATGGTCTTTGGGATCGGGGGGCCTATGAATGGGTCGCGCCTGCCCTGCCGGAGCCGCCGACCAACCTGCGGGTCATGTAGGCTGACCGGGCATGGAGGCATCCCTTTCGATCGTCCTGTTCGTCCTGGCACTGCTGGTTTTGCTGTTGCCACGCGAGCACCTGATGCTGCCCTTGCTGGTCTGTGCCTGCTATCTCCCGATCGGCCCCGCGCTGGAACTGGAGAGCCTGAGTTTTTCCAGCCTGCGACTGCTGATCGGAGTCGCTCATGTGCGATTCCTGCTGAGGGGAGAGTATCGGTCGGTTTCACTGCAACCCCTGGATTACTGGATTACGCTATGGGCGGTATGGAGCGTGCTCAGCAGTCTGCTGCATGAGGACATACCGGCAACCCTGATCAACCGAATGGGGATGGTCTATAACGTATTGGGCATCTATTGCTATTTGCGGGTGGTCTTGCAATCCGTTTCAGCGGTGTGGCGTGCTGTCAGCTTGTTGGCACTGCTCTGGCTGCCGCTGGCACTGGAAATGTCGCTCGAACAACTGACGGGAAGAAACCTGTTCCACTGGCTGGGTGGCTTGCCTGAACTGGCAGAATCGAGAGGCGACAGGATACGGGCACAGGGGCCGTTCGCCCACCCCATCCTGGCCGGTACCGTTGGTGCCGTGATGTTGCCACTCATGTTGCAGTACCGGCGAGCTAGTAGAGGCGTGGCCTGGGCCGGTACTGCGGCCAGTCTGACCCTGATTGCAGCCTCGGCCTCCAGCGGTCCCATATTGGCTGCACTGGCCGGTTTGGCAGGCTTGTGGTTGTGGCAGAAACCGGCACGCATCAAGGGGTTGCTGCTATGGGGGGTGTCGGGCTATGTCATCGCCGAACTGCTGATGCAAGCACCGGCCTATTATTTGGTCAGTCGCATTGATCTGACGGGAGGCAGCACCGGCTGGCACCGGGCCGCCTTGATCGAGGCGGCCTTGCAGCATCTGGAGGAGTGGTGGCTGGCCGGATCGGATTACACCCGCCACTGGTTACCTTACGGGGTCTCCTGGAGCGAAAACCACGTAGACATCACCAACTATTTCATTCGCATGGGGGTGGATGGCGGCCTGCTCCAGATGCTGCTGTTCCTCAAAGTGCTGCAAACCGGGTTTGGCCGGGTCTGTCTGCTTCCGGTAACGCCGCTCGGCGTGGCACTGGGGGCTTCCCTGTGTGCTCATGTCGTCAGTTTCCTGTCGGTCGCCTATTTCGATCAATCCATCGTTTTCCTCTACCTGATCCTGGCGGCGATGGCCGCACTGGAATACCAGGCCAGCCCGGAGACTCATGCGGCTGAACCGCAGCCGGTTTTTTTTCGTTATGCAACGGTATCGACAGGCGTTTTGAAAGGCTGACCCGATTCCTCCCTGACCAGTTTAGGCACCAGATACCCGGGCAAACGACAGCGTAGCGCGTTCATCAGCCCCAGGGCCTGAGTCAGCTCCACTTCGAAATGAGCGGTTCCCGTTGCCCGATCCAGCAGATGCAGGTAGTACGGCATGACCCCCTGCCCGAACAGGGTTTCACTGAGCGAGACCAGGGTGTCCGGGCAGTCATTGATGCCTTTAAGCAGCACGGATTGATTCAGCAGATGGCACCCGGCCCGGGCCAGTCGTTTCAGTGCCGTACCGGTCGCGGTATCCAGCTCCCGGGGATGGTTGGCATGAATGACAACCACCACGTCGAGACGGGTGTCTTGCAGTATATCCAGCAACCCCTCGGTCACTCTGGCTGGCAGCACCACCGGCAGGCGGGTATGTATGCGCAAACGAACCACATGCGGAATCAGGGATAGTGCCTGGATCCGGGCAGCGAACTGGGCATCGGTCAATGCCCACGGGTCGCCGCCGCTCAAGATCACTTCGCGGATCGCCGGATTTTGGGCAATGTGTACGAGAGCCTCCTGTTCACGACGCTTGCTGATCGTATGATCAGGATAAGGAAAATGCCGCCTGAAACAGTAACGGCAATGCACGGCACAAGCCCCGGTCGTGATCATCAACACCCGTCCCTGGTATTTCTGCAGCAAGCCTGCTTCATCGATCACGGCAGCAAGATCACCGACCGGATCCATCCGGTAACCCGGCGCCTCCTCCAGTTCCCGCGCCAGGGGCAAGACTTGCCGCAGTAGCGGGTCATGGGGGTCACCCGGTGTCATGCGGGCGGCATAAGCCCGGGGTACCTTGAGCCTGAACTGCATTGCGGCCTCATCGGAAACCGGCAGTCTGGTGCGATCCAGTTGTAAAAAATCCAGCAGGTCATCCAGCCGGGTAAAGGCGGCTGCCAGTTCGGTTTGCCAGGTGTCGGTCATGAGAAGACTCAGGTTTTCCTGAACTGATCGAGCAGGGCCGCCTGGGCCGAGATGGGCAGTTCCGCGGTATTGACCGGTTTTTGATAACTCCCGTCGGTATTCATGAGCCAGGCCTGGGTATTGTCCTTGAGGTAGAGTTCCAGGTCGGAAACGATTCTGTCTGCCAGTTTGCGGTTTTCCACCGGGAAACAGGCTTCTACCCGGCGGAACATGTTTCTGGCCAGAAAATCGGCACTGGCGAGGAAAACGTCGGGATGACCCGCATTTTCAAAATAGAACACCCGGCTGTGTTCGAGAAACCGGCCGATGACCGATCGAACCTGGATGTTGTCGGAAATCCCGGGAACACCCGGCCGCAGCGAACAGATGCCCCTCACGATCAGCCTGACGTCCACACCGGCTATCGAGGCCCGGTACAGTGCCCGGATCAACAGGGGTTCGGCTACGGCATTGACCTTGATGATGATTTTGGCCGACTTGCCGGACTGGGCGTGTTCGATTTCCCGATTGATTTTCCTGATCAAATTCTGGTGCAGACTGAAAGGCGATTGCAGCAGTTTATGCAGTTTGCTGACTTTACCCAGGCTGGTGAGCTGCATGAAGATCTTGCGGACATCCTCACCCAGTTCCTGATCAGTACTCAACAGGCAGTAATCGGTATAACACCGTGCGGTGCGTGGATGATAGTTGCCGGTACCGAGGTGGGTATAGTATCGCAGGCTCTTGCCCTCCCGCCGCAATATCAACAGCATCTTGCCGTGGGTTTTGTAGCCCACGATGCCATAAACCACCTGTACTCCGGCTTCCTGCAGACGGTTGGCGAGGGAGATATTGGCCTTTTCATCAAAACGGGCGCGAAGTTCGACCACGACGGTCACTTCCTTGCCGGCATGAGCCGCCTGCAACAGGGCTTCGACGATCGGCGAGTTGGGACCGGTCCTGTAAAGGGTTTGCTTGATGGCCACGACCTGTGGATCATCGGCGGACTGACGGATCAGTTCGATCACGGGATTGAATGACTCGTAAGGATGATGCAGCAGGATATCGCTCTTGCGTATGGCGGCAAAAAAATCCTGCCCTACCGACAAGCCCCGGGGAAAACCGGCGGTGAAACCGGAGTATTTGAGATCAGGCCGGTCGATCAGATCATAAACCTCACGGGTACGGCTCATGTTGACCGGCCCATCCACCTTGTAGAGTCGATCTTCGGTCAACTCGAACTGATCGATCAGAAACGCCACGATATCGTCGGGGCAGTTGTCAGCCACTTCCAGACGAACCTCGTCACCGTAATTGCGACTGCTGAGTTCACCTTCCACCGCCTGTAACAGGTCGTCGATTTCTTCATTGTCCAGGTACATTTCACTGTTGCGGGTCACCCGGAACTGATAGCAATCCTTGACTTTCATCCCGTGAAACAAAAGATCGACAAAGGCATGGATGATGGACGACAGAAAGACGAAATCGTGCGGGCCGCTTTGGGTTTCGGATTGAGGCACCTGTATGATGCGGGACAGGGCGCGGGGGGCCTGCAGGATGGCCAGTTGAATATCCCGCCCGAAAGCATCCTTGCCAGACATGGACACGATGAAGTTGAGACTCTTGTTGAGTACCCGGGGGAAGGGATGCGCCGGATCCAGCCCCATGGGAGACAGTATCGGCAAAAGCTGTTCTTCGAAATAGCACCGCAACCAGGCCTGTTGTGACTCATTCCAGTCCTGACGGCGAATGAACCGGACACCCTCGCCGGCCAGCTCGGGAATGATGATCTCGTTCAGTACCCGGTATTGTTCGGTCACCAGTTGATGAGCGCGGTGGCTGATATTGTTCAGGGCCTCCTGCGGACTGGATTGATCGGCTTCGATACGGGTCGAACCCAGTTCTGCACGCTGGATCAGCCCGGCGACCCGCACCTCAAAAAACTCGTCAAGGTTGGAACAGGAAATGCAGAGGAAGTTGAGTCGCTCCAGTAATGGGGTATGCGGATCCTTGGCCTGTTCCAGCACCCGGTGGTTGAATTCCAGCAGACTCATCTCCTGATTGATGTAGAGATAAGGATCCGCCAGGCTGGTGATTTCACTCTCCTCTTGGGTCTTTTCCCACAGTTGGCGGGCTCCCGGGTTGGTTTCAAGGTCGCCAATCATGTGCCGGGCTGCCCGTATCATTCGGGCGGCCTTGGTTTTGTTGAATCCCGGTATTTTTTCCAGTTGATCCACATCCGTGCTGGCCAGCTCCTCGACCGAGAATATCCCGTGTTCGGCCAGTATCGACCGGGTCGTTTTGCTGATGCCTTTTACGTCTTTGATAATCAAGTGAGTCTCCCCCTCTCTGCGGTTTTGAATGCGTGTATCTTGCGTGAACAACCCCTCGAAGGCAACTCGACCCTGTTTTGCCCTGCACGGATTCCACCTTGCCCGGATAGCCGCAGCAATTCTCATTATGCCAAGATCGGGCTAAAATCTGGTCAGTTTTAACTTTGTTACAGTCGCACCCGATGAGTAGCTCCTTTGGTCAGACCGCGCTGACATTCAGCAGCATCACGCACGAACTACGCAACACCTTCGAGAACCTTCACGATCGGCGAACCGGAAAAAACGTAACTACCTACCACAAGCCCCCCGTCGTCACCAGAAGAATCATAGGGGAATCGCTGGCTGATAGGGACGCGAGGAGGCAGGTGTTGCAGTTCTTCGATGGGCTTCGAGTGTGTGTTTGACATGATGGCGAGATTACAAGCCGTTTTCTGCCGTGGTAGGTAGTTACAAAAAGTCAAAAAAAACAGCGTTTTGCCCCCTCAGCCGAAACACAAAATCTTTCCCACCCTTTACAATCCCCCTAAACGCCTCCCCGAAACCACAACGGCGGGAAGACTGCTTTCCTCACTGAATACCTATCTCAAGGAACTTGCACTCATGGCCACTCTGACCCTCACCCCCAATAACGACAAGAAACCCGGCACGGCCCAGGCCGATTCCATCAACGGCCTCGCCGGTAACGACACGATCAGCGGTCTGGTCGGAAACGACACCCTGAACGGCGGCAGCGGTGCTGACTCGCTGGATGGCGGAACCGGTAACGACCTGCTGCTGGGCGAAGCCGGCAACGACACCCTGCTGGGTGGGGCGGGCAGTGACAACCTCGATGGCGGAGCCGATAACGACAAGCTCGACGGCGGGGCGGGGGCTGATACCCTGAACGGCGGCACCGGTGCTGACAATATGACCGGCGGCGATGGCAATGACCTTTACGCCGTCGACAACATCGGCGACAACGTGACAGAAGCCGCCAAAGCCACCAGCGGAACCGATACGGTCAGAAGCTCCATCGACTACACCCTGCCGCTCAATGTCGAAAACCTCGAACTGACAGGCATGGCCAATCTGAAAGGTACCGGCAATGACGGCAAAAACAAAATCACCGGCAATGACGGCGATAACCTGCTGGATGGCAAAAATGGATTCGACACGCTGATCGGCGGCGCGGGCGATGACACCCTGATTGGCGGCGGCGGCATCGATCAACTCATCGGCGGCGATGGTTCCGACACCTATCAAATCAGCAGCACCGAAGATACCATCATCGAAACGGCCAAAGACGGCGATCAGGACGTGGTCGAATCGAGCGTCAACTATGAATTGGGCAATAACCTGGAAGTGCTGATTCTGACCGGAGCCAACCGCCTGAACGGTACCGGCAACGGCCTCCACAACACCCTCGAAGGCAATGACGCCAGCAATACCCTGCAGGGTGAAGACGGTGACGACACCCTGTCCGGCAATGGCGGTGATGACACCCTGCAAGGCGGAGCGGGTGATGATGAGATCGACGGCGGTGAAGGCCGGGATCAGGTCGTCTATCTCGGCAACCGCGCCGATTACAAAGTCTTTCTGGATACGGACACCCAGACCTGGGTCGTGGAAGATGTCAACGGCACTGAAGGCGATGGCGTGGATGAAGGCGCCGACCGTCTCACGAACATCGAATCCATCCTCTTCGCCGATGGCCCGTATCTCCCCGGTCAGCCCCGACTCAGTGTGGCCGACATCAGCCTGAATGAAGGCAACAACGGCAGCGGCAGCACCCAGTTCATCCTTCACTTGTCAGAACCCGCCACTCAAGCCATCACGGTCAGCTACGCCACCCTCGACAACACCGCCCAGGCCGGCTCCGATTATCTGCCCAGCTCCGGCGTCATCGATTTCGCACCGGGTGAAAGCGACAAAACGATCAGCGTCAACCTGCTCGGCGACACCCAACCGGAAGCCAATGAAAGCTTCTTCCTGCAACTGACCGATGTCACCGGCGCCGATCTGGAAAGCACCCAGGCCACCGCCACCTTGCTGAATGACGACCGCCCCAGCCTCAGTCTCAGCGGAACGCGCATCGGCGAAAGCGCCGGCTCCACTCAACTGACCGTCACCCTCTCGGCAGCCGCCACCGCTCCGGTCAGTGTGCAATACGGCACGGTCGATGGCTCGGCCACCGCCGGCAAGGACTACGTCACCGCCAAAAGCACCTTGAACTTCGCCATCGGTGAAACCAGCAAGACGATCCCCCTGACCCTGCTCGGCGACACCCTGACCGAAGCCGATGAAACCTTCCGCGTTCAGTTGAGCAACCCCACCGGCGCGATTCTCGACACCGCCGCAGCCTCCGCCGTGGTCACGATTGCCGACGATGACGCCCTGAGCTTCACCCTCAGCAGCGACAAGCCCAGCCTGAAAGCCGGCGACACCGCCACCCTCCGCTTCAGCTTCTCAGACACCCCCAAAGGTTTCAGCGCCAGCGACGTGATCGTAAGTGGCGGCAGTCTCGGCAGTTTCCAGACCGATGCCAGCGGCAAGGTTTACACCGCCCAGTTCACACCCACGTTTCAGAGCAACACCTATCAGGCCAGCGTCAGCGTCACCCCCGGCAGCTACACCGACAGCCAGAACCGCCAAGGCCCAGCCAGCACTCTGACGCTCACCGGCGACACCCAGACGCCAACCCTCACCCTCAGCAGCGACAAAACCAGCCTCAAGGCCGGTGACACCGCGACCCTTCGCTTCAGCTTCTCCGAAGCGCCACAAGGCTTCACCGCCGCCGACGTACAGACGACCGGCGGCACGGTGAGCAACCTGCAAGCCGACGCCAGCGGCCTGAACTACACGGCCCTCTTTACGCCCGCCGCCAACGGAACCACCACCAATAGCCTCATCAGCATAGCCGCCGCCAGCTACACCGACGCAGCGGGCAATGCCGCCGCAGCCAGCAGCCTCAACCTGTACCTCGACACCCGTCTGCCCATTCTCACCCTGAACGGCACGACCCTGGCCGAAGGACAGAACGGCGCCAGCCTGGCCACGCTCACCGCCACCCTGTCCGCCGCCTCCAGCCAGACGGTCACGGTCAACTACGCAACGCAAGACGGCACGGCGCTCGCCGACTCCGACTACACCCCCGGCAACGGCCAGCTCACCTTCCTGCCCGGCCAGATCAGCCAGACCCTCACCGTTCCCGTACTGGCCGACACCGTGATCGAGACGGATGAAAGCTTCGGCGTCATTTTAAGCAATACGCTCAACGCCACCCTGGCGACACCGGCAACGGCGCAGGTCACGATCCGCAACGATGACAGCCTGACCCCCACCGTCACCCTCAGCAGCGACAAGACCAGCTTCAAAACCGGTGAAACCGCCCTGCTGAATTTCAACTTCAACGTGATGCCGACAGGCTTCAGCGCCAGCGACATACAACTCAGCGGCGGCAGTCTCGACAATCTACAAGCCGACGCCACGGGCCGCACCTACACCGCCCGTTTCACGCCCACCGCCGGTTTCAACACCTGGAGCGGCGCCGTCAGCGTCATGGCCGGCAGCTACAGCGACAGCGCCGGCAACCCCGGACTGGCCAGCAATACCCTCGATCTGCGCGGCGACACCCAGGCTCCGAGCCTCACCCTCACCAGCGACAAAACCAGCCTCAGAGCCGGTGACACCGCCCTGTTGAGCTTCCGCTTCAGCGAAACGCCCTACGGATTCGGTGCCGACGACATCACCGTCACCGCCGGCGTCCTCTCCGCCCTGAGCGCAGGCGCAGACGACAAAACCTGGACGGCCCTCTACACCCCGACCGCCAACAGCAACCAGACCGCAACGATCAGCGTAGCCGCCAACCGCTACACCGACGCCAGCGGCAACCTTGGATTAGCCAGCAACCCGCTCAACCTGCTGCTGGACACCGTCCAGCCCACCCTCACCCTCACCGGCACAACGATCACCGAAGGCAATGACGGCATCCGCAACGCCAC
>SXGU01398304.1_pt1 | contig 13997 bp, 18 predicted proteins | sample 3174531 | NCBI WGS metagenome assembly SXGU01 (sample SAMN11356863, study PRJNA531348) | freshwater metagenome | isolation source: freshwater sample F1-140 | place: China: Fuxian Lake, Yuxi | collected 2017-12-25 | reverse complement strand
TCAAACATTTTATTTTGATGTTTCAATAAGGCATCAGCCTTTATAGCTTCAGAAGCCATCTTAGCATCAATCTCCAACGTTTTCCTAGCATTATCACTTGCTTGTTTTGCTTCAGCCCGAAGTCCTTGGTTTGTGACAGCGTTTGTTTCAGCAGATTCAAAGTCTTTAGTTAATTGAGCCTTTCTACCCTCAAGGCTTGTAATCTTCCTCCGCTTATCTGCTTCAGCTTTACCAAAGTTCTCCTCTATCTCATTTACATAATCAGACCAAACCCCTTCAAGTAACTCTTGGTTGCTAGCTAAAGTGGCAAAAGAAGATAAGGTACCATTAGCCATCTTACCTATACGAGTAACCTTATCTGTATTTAGTTTACTCTTATTAAGAGCATTAGTGGTATCTCTGTCTATCTGCTCTTGAGCAATACTAGAAGCTTTCATACGATAGTTAATAGCATCCTGAGTGTGTCCAAGAGCAGCTGCTCGATCAGCTATCTTATTCAAAGCACCAGGAGTATCTTTAAGATCCTCTTCAGACAGACTCTTAAAAATAGCATCCATATCAGATGCTCTCTTAAGTCCTGGGTCCTTAGACTTAGCCCCAAAGATATCTGCAAAGCCTTGAGCAATATTACGACCTCTAACCTTAGCGTCGTATATCATACCCTCCTCTGGGTTTAGCTGAGCTTCGGCTAAAGCATTAGCTTTGAAGATAGCATCCTGTTGTCGAGCATAGTTGTAGGGGTCCAGATCTTGTGGATTAAACAACCCATATTCTTGATTAGCCATATTTATTAAAACCTCCCCATAGGGTCATAAGAACCCCCACTACTCCATTGACCACCACCACCACCTCGGTTAAAGATACCACTCCAATCTGTATTCTTAATGGTTTCCATAGCAGTGTCCCAACGACCTTGTTTAGCTTGTTGACGCTGTAATTGAGCTAAGTAATTTTGTCTATCTGTAGCTGCATTTACTTCTGCTGCCTTAGCTCCTAGCTCGCCTACACCTAAACCTACATTTAGACCTTGAGCCATAGTATTAGCACCTAAGTTCTCAATATTGCTACCATAACCAAATAGAGTATTAGCTGTATTGTATGGGTCTGTTTCATAAGATTTACCTAAACCATACAAAGCCCCTGCTTGTCGGAAGTCTTCTGTCTGTAAGTTACGTACTCTATCCTCTGCACCTAGGAGTAGCTCTTTATTTTGTTGTTCTCTAGCCATCTGTAGAGCAAACTGTTGGGGATTCACATAACCACCACCCATACTTACACCGTGACCTAAAGAACCTTTACTGTACATAATATCAGCTAAGCGACTAGCCTCTTGCTCACGTCCAGGAGCTAGGATATCTTGTTGTCTGTTGTAGTAGTCAGATGTTAGAGCACCTATATCCATATCAGAGGCTCTGTTAAAAAGACCCATGCCTTGCGCTTGTACCTGTTTCCCAAAAGCAATATCCTCAGCTGTTGGCATAGCACTTCTAGCACCTGTATAGAACTGATCCCTAAAGGCCTTCATCTCTGGAGATAAGGTATAAGTAGCTGTCTTAGCATTTGGATCTATAGACGAGGTACCATACCCACTAGTAACAGCATAGGGAGTAAACCCAGGAGCTTGTGCTGAAGGAGTAAACTTACCTATACCACTACTCGCTAATAATCCACCACCAACAGATAGGGCAGCTCCCCAAGGTCCTGGAACAACCTGTCCAGCAACACTAGCAATTTTACCTATTTTACTTAATAAGCCCATTATATTTATCCTACCTTTTACTTAAATTATTAGCGTAGCTCAGCCCAGTAAGTCCCTGTATAGCCAGATACTACATAAGAAGACCCATTGGGAACAATAGTTCCTAGATAGTTAGTGGCATTGTTAATACCACTAAAGGCTACTACAACACCATTAACAGTGATAAAAGCACTTCCTATTACAGTCAAGCCAATCATTATTGGTTTACCTGTAGAATTAGTGTACGTAACTCCATTAGAGCGACTGCCTGCTAAATGTTGCCAAGTCTGTCCAAATCCAATAGCATTAGTTGCATCTGTAGCCGTTGTGGCTGTAGTAGCAGTTGTGGCTGTTGTTGCCGTAGCAGCATTACCTGTACATGAACCTGATGAACCAGTTACGTTACCTGTAACATTGCCTGTTAAGTTCCCAGTGAAGGTAGCAGCAACCGTACCTCCTGTAATCGCTACGTTGTTAGCATTCTGAGAGGACATTGTACCTAGACCAGCAGTAGCTGCTGTAACAAAGGCTGTGGTAGCTATTTGTGTTGTATTAGTAAGAGCTGCTGCTGTGGGAGCTACTGGAACTCCTGTAAATGTAGGTGAGGTAGTATCTGCTTTACTTGCTATAGATGTAGCAATAGCGTTAAACTCATCATCTATCTCAGTACCCTTAATTATCTTAGCAGGATTCCCAGAGAGTAGCGAGTCCTTTACATAGAATGAAGTTGCTTTTACGTAGTTTGCCATAATATTAGACCATCTTCCCTGTTTTTAAGTATACTGTTAACTGTTGCAAGCTTACTGGAGTACCTTCTACAGGCATCTCAACACCAAATTGCATTATCTTACCTGAACCACCTAGTTGTACTGATATATTGTTTATAGCTAAACCTGCAGTAAATTCACCTATGTTATACTCAGCTATGTTGTACTCAGCACTACCCCCAATAAAGTCTTTTGTATAGGTTCTACTTGAGTAGTTATTGGAATAATCAAACCCATACTTCATAATTACATCTTGACTACCTGAAGCTATAACTACTAAGTCTACTTTCTTAAGGAACTTAAGAGCAAAAGGCTCACCTGCATCTATATTTGATGTGAAATACTCAAGACGATAAGAGGCTCCATTGTCAGTGTATCCAAAGTATTTACCAACACCCCCAGCCATACCTAAGTATAGATTCCTGTCACTTGTTCTACAAAGTGCTCTAGGGGTAAATCCTTGCCAAGAAGTTACTCTAGCTGCTCCACTTGGAAGAGCTTGTCGTAAGTCAAAGTAGAACGATTGTTTTAGATTAGGCAACACTAAGAGATAAAAGGCATCTCTCTCAAAGTAAATTCCCTTGATACTATCTACATCTTCACTAGATAAGTTAGCTATCAAATCATCTCGAATGTTCATAGACAAGTCACGCATAGGCATGCTCTTCTCTTGAACTACTCGATTAAAACTACGAACACCACTATTGCTAAGGAATATTAAATCTGTACCTGTCTGCTGGATAGTATCTCTAGCAATACAACCTACCCCGTTAATCACATCAGCTAATACTAAATTAGTTGGGTCATTAGGAGACTCATAGACTACTATGTTGTTTCTACAAAAGATAATAAGGTATTTGTTGTGAGAGGATATCCCAACAATCTCATCGTTGTTTCCTACAACTGATTCTATGTCTATTAACCCAGACCCTACTGAAGAGAAGTTTGCACCATCAAGTAGTTTGCTGTAATAAACAGTTGTCTTAGCTCCAGTCACTCCAGCAACCCAGTGACGACCAAAGGCTACGTGAGAGCAGTTAGGGTCAAAGGTAGACACTCCAGAAGGTTTAGAACCGTAATCACCGATACGTTGCCATATATAAGCACCTACGTGATTAATCCTACGGTAGACTAGAAGTGGATTATTAGCTTGTGCTGCAAACCCATACATAATACTACCAAGACCAGCACCTTCAGACAGTTGCGAGAACTGCCAGTTATTTCCTGTAAAGGTAATACTTAAGTTAGTAGTTTGGTCAGCTTGTTTAACAGGGAGTTGTGTAAGAGTTGTTGTACCACTGTACATCATACCCCCACCACAAGAGAGGATAGTAGCGGAGCCATCTATATCCGTAAACTCAAAGAGAGCTTCTAAATAGGTATCTGCACCTAAACCATCTCTGTTTGTAGTAATAGGTGTCCAACCTCTACGACTACCTAACCTACCAAACTTATCAAAGATACAGTTAACTGCCTTTGTAGCATAACCACTCTCAAGAGTTACTCCACTTTCTTGAGTGTTTAACCCTAAGAAGCCTAAGGCAGCATTACTTATTGCTTTTAAAGCACCAGACATCTACTCAGGTTTCCAAGTAATTTCATCAGAACGGTTAGCTGATTCAATAGCAATATAATCGTTTACCATACTGCGGTAACGTTGCTCTTGTTCCATGTACCCACCATCATCACCTCGCTCACTAATAGCCCTAGCTAAGACCCCTTCTACAAGAAGAGTAGCTGGGATTTGAATAACAGTAACATCAGCTGTGAGTTCCTGTTGAGGAAGTACCACGTTTATACGGATACTATAAGTACCATCAGGTATTGGGAAAAAGTCTATCTGTGTATCCCCACTAGAGGTTACACCATTAAAGTTGTAGTAGTAAGGCACACCCTGATTTTGAGAGCTCATAAGGAACTGTCTATCAAACCAGTTTGAATCTTTAGGGGTCATCTCTACATCTGAGGTATCATTAATAATATTCAGTACTCGAAATCTAGTACCTGAACCTACTAAGACATAATTAAACAAGGCACTGGAGGTTGTCGCTGTGAGTGTGGTGCGTAACACTGACCAATCCCAAGCGTTCTCTATCTCTACCTTTACAACATTGACTAAATCCCCTATCAACTTAGAGTAGGGGGTTTCATTGACGGTTGTAACTTCGCTCTCACGAAGGCGTCTTAGTACTCGATTTACTACTTCTAAGTAAGTCATTTGTTTTAAAAATTCCCTTTAATCTTATTATCAGTATACCACAAAGGTATTAATTTGTCAAGAACTATTTACGTAAAGTTAGATACATTCTCTCACCGATGACAAAGCTCATACACGCTCCACTTAAGTCAAGCATAATAAGGGTAATTGCTTCAGGTATAGTCGGAGTAAATACAGCACCGATAGTCGCTAACCAAATAACAATAATTGCTACATATCGAAAGCTAGACCTTAGATTATTTACCCAAAGAGAGGGTTCACCTGCTGGTTTATCTATCTCTGCCAGTGCTTGTAAACGAGCAGTCTCAGCTTGCATTAGTTGTATACGCTCAGATACATTGACTGGATTACCTCCAGCTCCTTTAGTGAACTTAGCGAAGATGCCTCTGACACCATCAGTGATAGCTGGGAGTAGTGCTGGAAATAAGACTTGCCACATAGTTAAACAATCCCCTTTATAAAGCCATTACCATCTTTAGTTAACAACTCTCCACGCATCTTTGGGTCAAAGGATATATGTGTCCAGAATTTCTCGTAGATAAGCTGGTCGAATTTCAAACCACTACCTGAGATTATCTTACACACATCCAAAGGACTTATCCCTTTAGCTGTGAAGTCCACTGCATATCCAAGCATATGAGCTGAGTGATTAGACCCACCAACTGCTTTGTTTACTTTAGGACTTCTGTAGCCACTATTTACATTTATTGCTACCTTTAGTAAATCTCTTACCTTCTCCATGTAGAAGGCAGTGGTTCGTAGCACTTCAGTGACACTAGGTGAAGGTGTATTATCTAAACCAGTATCTGTCTTTGTTAACTCTTCAAGAGAGAAGTGAGGTGTTAGTTGAATAGTCAAATTATTAGTGCCCTATCACAGTCCTAGAGATATAAGAGATAACTGCCCCTACAAGAGATGCTATCATCATACCTGCCCAGAAGCCGCCTCTACCTTTATTGGCTAAAGCTAATAACTCTTCAAGAGTAGTTTCCAGCTTGTCTATCTTACGTTCAAGGACCTCTACCTTAGCCAGAAGTTTGCCGTACTCTATCGGGTTTATCTCATCACTCATCTATATTATCCTAATTCTACCCAGTTAGTTGTAGCCTCATCCCAGTCGTACATCTTGTCATCTGTTGGCATAGGAACAGGTGGTTGCCAGTGACAAGTATCTTCATCAAGTGTCCAGCTAGGATAGGGTTGTGGTTCGTAGAAGGCATCTCGCACCTTGTCATATACGAAGCCTATACCTGCGTAGTTCTTACGGAAGTTCCCGTTGTAGGATGTTTGTACCCAAAGAAACGAATCACCTACGTGACCACTGTTTATGAAGTCTTGTTCGGCTACTATTACCTGTGTAACTACACCATTCTCTACTTTTGCGAAATGTGACATACTTGTCCCTAATTAAAATGTAACCACACCAGAAGAAGTCCAGCGATATATTCTATAACCATTTTCTATAGAGGATGTAACTCCTCCTGATATGAACGCAGGCACTGGATAAGCTACTGGATACCTTAGGAATACAACCCCAGATGACCCAGCGCCACTCGTAATTCCAGATGTAGTACCCCCTCCTCCACCACCTGTGTTAATCTCAGATGCGACTAAAGCATTCGAGGAGTTAGAGTAACCCCCACCACCTAAAGGAGCTTCAGCGATTACATATGGCATATTGCTAAGTACAGGGGCATACCCATTACCACCACCACCATAATATCTAGTCACCCCTGATATATCGGATAAAACTCCTGGACCACCTCTTCCTGGACCAACAGGTGTGCCTGCAGCCCCTATGCCCCCTGCCCCTCCACCACCACCACTGGGGCGATAAGATATTGTCCCTAGATAATCCATAGGAGATAACGCCCCTCCAGAGAAACCAGGAGTAGTTGTTGCCCCCACAATCTTAGACCCAGAAGAACCACCAACAGCAGCTGTAGTAACTCCCAAACCTCCAGCACCGCCATTGACTGAAATACTTGTACCGAAAGATGATGTACTCCCAGATAACCCATTATAACTAGAAATGGATGTCCCTGAATAAGAGTTACTGGCCCCCCCTGCCCCAACCACTATGGCTATAGCAACTCCTGCTGTTACAGTGTAACTTCCTCCATGAACCGCACCACCACCACCTCCAGCACCATAAAAAGCATACGCCTTACTAGCACTGCCACCACCCCCTACCACCAATATATCAATAGATGGAGTAGGAGAAGCAGAGGGAGGTATTGTAGGGGCTACACTCGGTGAAGGGAGTATAGGGGATGTTGGTGTGGCTGCTACAGCAAAGCTAGCTGTAGGTGAACCTACCCAAGCAGTCCCAGAGTAGTACTCATGTAGTCCTAAGGTTGTGTTAAATCGCATAAACCCAGGTTGAGGATTACTTGGGCGCTCTGCTGTTGTTCCACTTGGGAGCAGTATCCCACTTGAGCCATCAAGAACTAGGGCCATCTATGCTACTCCTTTTTTAGGGTATTTAGCCTTAACTGCTAGGCAGGCGTCTGTGTACTTTTGTAGGTCTGTCACTTTTTAAACTCCACTTGTTGAGGCTAGCAAATAGTAAGTTGTACCATTGACTTGTACAGCTATCTTATTGGTTACGGCCGTTAAAGTAGATGCACTAACCGCTGTACTGCCTAATAACGTACTCGTAGCGCTAGGCAACGTAATCGTAGCCGTTACAGCATCTACTGGGTTGAGTGTAGTCGCTCCCGAAGTTGCCCCGTTTAATATAACTCCAGCCATTTAGTTAGCTCCTCTTATAACTTGTCTAGCAGCTGCTCGTAACACTTTAACTTCTGTCGTGTCTTTATCGTAGTCAGCAGTCATCATGTAATCTGTAGAGCTTAAGTAGGCTAGTGCCTCTTGTCGTTTAGCCTCAAGTGCTTGCTCTGCTTTAACTAGGTCTAGGTCGTAATCAACAATATTATTATCTTTGTCGTAAGCAACCCCTTCTCTAATTACAACCACTTCAGGATGAAGTTTAAAAACGTGTTCATAAGAATTTATCATCCTGCTATCTCCATTGCATATAAACTAGCTTTTCCATAACCACTATATTGCCAATAAACTCCGTTACCTGAAGCAATTTGAACTTTATAAGTAATTGCACCTGAAGTCCATCCAGTTAAAGACTGTTCCCAAGATGATGAAGGGGCTGCTACATAATGGTTTGTAACAGTATCATTTTCACCTAAATGGTATGTTGCTATGTTATGAGTAGCTGCACCTAAACTAGAATATATTTGTATTTTACCAAAAGGATAACTTGGTCCACGATACGATAAACCGCCTAAAGATACTACTACTATTTTATTAGATGCGCTTGTTGGAGTTATGTTAAGCGTTAATCCTGTATCTACCCAAGATGTACTTGTTGTTTCAGCTCCAGTTGTTCCTATTGAAGCAGAACTAACCACTTGCAACACACTACCTGTAGGCAACGATGCCTTACTCAATCCAGTAACCGCTACACCTGCTGATGTCACCGCTATCTTAGTAACTCCACCAGCTTGTAAGTCCAAATTCCCTGACGTATCAGCAGAAGTAACTAAACCTGCTGTCGTACTTGCATTTAATGTAACTGCCATAATATATCCTTAGAGTATTACCCAGCGACTACCACTAGGAACTGTAACTGTAGCACCTGAAGCAACGGTGATTGGTCCTGCTGACATCGCACTATTACCAGTACCTATTGTATAATTACTAGAGATAGTTTGAGAATTCTCATACAAACCTTTAGTTGTAATATTACCACCAGAAGTTGCATTAACCCATGCAGAGCCATTGTAAGATAACACTTGACCACTAGAAACAGAAGTAATAGTTACATCAGATAAATCATCTAAAGCAGGAGTTACATTAACTGTAGCCCAAGAAGCAGCAGTTCCATTAGTTGTTAGATATTTACCACTATTCCCTGTCTGTGATGGGAGTGCATCCACCGTACCCCAAGAGGTAGCTGTACCATTTGTAGTAAGGAATTTACCACTATTACCAGTTTGACTTGGTGTGAAGCTTGCAGCCGTTACAGCAGAGGCAGCAGCATTTGTTTCACTTGTAGCTGCATTAGATGCTGATGTAGAAGCTGCACTAGCTGAATTACTTGCATTAGTTGCTTGTGTAGTAGCCGTTGTAGCACTAGATGCAGCAGATGTAGCTGAACTTGCTGCGTTCGTAGCCGATGTTGCTGCATTAGTTGCAGAGGTAGAAGCAGCACTGGCACTAGAACTAGCATTAGTAGCCTGTGTGGTGGCTGTAGCAGCAGATGTTGAAGCACTTGATGCAGATGATGCCGCATTGGTTGCTTGAGTAGTTGCTGTTGATGCGCTACCTGAAGCACTGGTTGCTGACCCACTAGCAGACGTTGCACTTGATGCAGCATTGGTGGCACTTGTAGAAGCAGCAGTGGCAGAATTACCTGCATTAGTAGCAGCAGTAGAAGCAGTGGAAGCAGATGTACTTGCACTAGAAGCACTTGTAGAAGCAGCACTGGCACTAGCAGCAGCATTAGTCTCTGCTGTTTCAGCATTAGTTTCAGCTAATTGTGCTGCTGTTGCTGAAGTTGACGCTTCACTTGCTTTAGTTGTAGCAATCCCTGCTTGTGTAGTAGCAGTTGAGGCTGATGTTGAGGCAGAACTGGCTGAAGCGGTTGCATTGGTTGCTGAGGTAGCAGCAGTTGTTACACTACCCGAAGCACTTGTTGCAGCAGTAGAGGCTGTAGTGGCACTAGCGGCAGCAGCTAAGGCACTATCTTGTGCATCATTAGCAGCAGCAAGAGCTACAGCAGAGGCATTAGCTGCATCTGCTGTTGCATCTCCACTACCCCCAACACCTCTATATGTAGCCATATTTAGTCCTTAGATAGTGGTTTTACTACTACTGTTTTTTCTTTTACTAGGCTTTCTACTTTAACAGGTTTGACTTCATCAACTACTAAGTCATACTGAGGATGGTTCATCATATCTTTGATATCATGTTCATATTCAAAGTTTACAATAGTACCAGATACCTTACATTTAAATTTAGCCATTTTTTAGGATTTCCTCATATTGTTGGTAAATACTTACGCTAAAACCTCCTCAATGTTCCGAGGAGGTTTCGACTTAACTACTTAATACAACTATGCTGGTACCGCTAAGGCAAAGCAAGAATTGTCTCGTAACTCTTTAACACCGTACAATGTATCTGCAGTGTATAGAGTACCTAAGTATTCTTGTTTGTATTGAGTTTGTGAACGAACGCCTTGTTGTTCTACCAAGACAGCTGCATCTTTGTGACCCAATAAAGCAATACGAGCACCACCAGTAGCTGTATCACAGTTGCTAGATACAAATACAGGAATACCATATAGATTACCGATTTCACCATTGCGGATTGTATTGCCACCACCAACTTCACCAACAAAGGCTTGTTCGGTGTAGCGAGCTAGACCCATCAATGTATTACGAGCTGAAGGAGGAATCAAGAAGAAACGACCATCCATTGGAACATCATTATCATCTAGACGTTGGATTGTACGACGGATAGCAGCATCAGTTAATGCAGAAGCATTGCTTGCACCTGATGTGTAGGCAGTAGTACCGTCACCACCGATGTAAGCACCACCGTAAGTAACACCTGTACCACCGTTGAACGTACGACCTAGTTGAATCAATGAAGTATCAACTTGTTTAGACAAAGCATAACCAGCATCTTCAGTGTAGAAACGACGTAAAGATGATAAGGCTTGAACTTCTGTAATATCCTCAATCATACGAGAATACTCATAGTGCTTGTCTACTAAGACTTGTACTTCACCTTCAGTAGCAGCTTGTAGTGTTACTTGTGTTTCAGCTGCTTTTAGAGATGCTACACCACGGGTAGGACTAGGGATATGAATTGTATCACCTTTTTTACCTGTGAAAGACATTTTTTTAAATAAGTTAGCCGCTACAAGTGATTTCTTGTAAGCAGCGATAATCTCATCACTCCAGACCTCTGGAACAAAGGTTGCTGCGGTGGTGAGCGTTACGTGAGATGAGCCTAAAGCCATAATTTAATTCCTTTTCTTAAAAATTTGAGTTTAAATAACCCTATTTTCTCGATATGCTTGCATTATCTCATTGGACATACTATCATACCGATCTGGGTCAGTTTGCATAAGTTTAATAATATCGCTTCGACGATATTTCTTTTTTGAAGAAGTCTCAGTAGCTCCTGATGTCCCCATATCTGCCGATTTAAGTTGTTTCTCTCGGTCTAATTTAGAGGTATCAGTTACCTTCTTAGTGTACTCTTGTCGTTCAATCCAAGTAGATAGAAGTTCATCAGCAGAGTCAAAATCATAGTCATTCTGAGCCCTGTTGTATAACTCTAAGCGTACTTTAGATCCACTAACCCACTTACCAAAATCCTCACTCTCAGCAATCTCACGGAAGTTAGGAAACTTAGTAGCAATTTGATTCTGTACTGCTGCTTGTTTCATAAGTCTTGCTTGATTCTTAGCATCTGCAATAGCAGGGTGCTCATCAATAGCCCGTTTAGTTGCTTTAATAGGATCTGAGTAAAAGTCATCTTCACTAAGATCTGGTGCTTCTTCTCTTGTCTTTAAGTTATTAGAAGTTTGTGTCTTAATAAAATCATCTACTGTTCGACGTAGTTCGCCAACTTCGTTACCTTGCTTACCAATGAGTTTCTCACTTTCTTGGTGCATAGCTATGATGTCTTTAAGCGATTTGTTACGGTATTTCTCTGGTAGATCATCGACAGCTTGAACATCTTCTTCCGTTTTGGGTACGATGTCTTCAAGAGTATCTGAGTTATCAATATCGTTTATTGAGTCAGCCTCTACAAGGTCATTTACTAAAACTTCATCTATTACTTTTGCCATATATTATTACTCCTTGTGCGATTACGCATTTTAAGGAAAGGGACTAGTTAATTGGCCTAACTATTCGCCTCTTGGTGATGTGCAACCATTCGATGTTTTTTCTCCCAAGCGGCTGCAGCACCTGGGAAACTACCTGAATAACCCTCTAGTTTGATAGTAGGTGTGCTAATCATTCGTTTAGCTTTACTACCACACTCAGAGCACTCAGTGTATTCCGTATTATTATCTATGTACCTCTCGTCTATGTGAAAGCAGGAGGTACACTCAAAATCAAGGGTTATCCGCATTTAGTAAATCCTCATAAGATTGTTCAGATACTTGTTGTAGTGAGAGAACCCACTGTAAGATATCTAACTGACCCTTGCGTTTGTGAAACCCTTCAAAATTCTCTGTACTACTGATTTGATTAGTTACCTCGTATATCTTTTGGACATCTTCTACGAACTCTTTCCAACCAGTAGTAGCAAATGTAGCAAATCTATTTTCGTAATAATCTTGTAATTCTCGATCCATTAACTATTGCACCTTTTGTTAAAATGTGTTATAATAGCCTTATTTATACTATCATTGTATCACAGAATTTTAAGATTGTCAAGCTTTATTTACAGTTTTATTATTATTATTACTATTATTATGCATCTGCATCTTTACAATCTCTCGATTCTGACGACTATCTTCCTGCTTATATTCAAGAGCTTTCTCTTTTAGAAGTAAATCAGCTACCTTAACTCGACGTTCAAACTCACTGTCATCATCAGAACCTGCCTCAAGATTAGTAGAAAGAGCTGCTACTAACTTAGCTTTTACCTCTTCAGGTTTAAGTTGAGTCTCTACAGCTGTTAACTGAGCTTCTGCCTGTTGTTTCTGTGCTTTTGTGTTTAAATCAGCTGTCTGTGCTTGTAATAAACCCATTTGTAGCTGCATTTGTTGCTGTTCTATCTGTTCTTGTTGAGGATTAGGCTGAGAAGCTTGTGCTAATTGCTGTAAAAGCTGTGTTTTGTTAGCTAAATTAGAAGTTTCTAAGACACCTTGCATCAAGATAGGTACAAGAGGGCTCTCTGGACCTAAAGTTTTCATTAAATTAATGAATTGTTGCTGCTCTACCTCACGTGCTAGCATACCTAAAGAGCTAGAAGGGATAAATTTCCAGTCTTTTGCTTGGAAGTGATCTGGGTCGAACTGCATAAACCTCCAAGCAGCCTTCTCAACAAATGGGATAAGGAACTGATCTTGGAAATTAACTAGGGTTCGTTTATTTTTCTTAATAATTGCAGATAGTGCAAAGGACATATTAGCCCCTTCAGGCTGTGTCTGCAGTGCTGCTGTATCCATAGTACCTGTTGCTTGGAGTAACATCTGTTCAAACTGTTGAGCAGTCTGTATGTTAGCTCCATCCAAAGTACCAAACTTAAATGGCATCAAGATCTCTGCTGGATTACCATTTGTAAGGATAGTCTTACCTGGGCGTACCTCAAACTTACTACCTCGAGGTAGACGTGTAGCGTCCATAGCCATCATAGGAACTGTTGTTAAAGCTAAAGAGTCTAGGTGACTACGTAACTGTGCATCAATAGCCTTTTGCATGTTGTAGCCCTTCTCAGCTACACCACGACCCCAGAACTTGTTAGGGATAGTATCATCTTGATAAGCAACTACTGGACGATCCTTCATCATAAATGGAGTAGCTTCTGCTTTTAGAAGAGCATTATCATTTGCTATGACTACTACTGCCTCTACTAAGTCGCCATATTCCTCTAGAAGATCACTTATCTCATCTTCATTAGAGTCATTATCTTTGAATAGGTCTACTACTTCCCCATCACCTGCGAGAGATGCCTCTAGGAGTTTCTTAGGGACTAATCCATAGTATCTAAGTACCTTAACTTTATCATCATTAGAGTCTGTCTCACTTAAGAAGGATACCTCTAAGTCAGCATTAGGCGTAGCATCATCACCTAAGTCTTTAGAGTCTTTGTATATACCTTCCTTAATAGCTTGAGCTACTGAGTGTGCAGAGACAAACTCTTCAATAGCTACACCTAAAGAATCCTCAATCGTTGCAGCATTAGGATCTATAAGGAAGTTCTGTGGGTTAATAGGGCGTAAGTATACCCCTACCTTTTCTTTACTTGTTACACCAATAGCTGAGATATCTAAACCTTCAAGAGGTTGTGTGGTAGGGACTAATTCCTTAGTCTTCTTAACTGAGATCTCACCAATACCTGTACCAAAGACAGAAGCTAATAAGATAATATCTCCTACAGCTTTTCGAACTTTATTCTTCTTAAAACACTCCTTCATGTAATTCTTCATGTACTCTACATCTGAAGGGTCTTGATCGTTCATGTCATCTTCAATGTCAAAGAGATAGTCTCCTTGCCCAAAGACAGC
>SXGU01169529.1_pt1 | contig 14001 bp, 13 predicted proteins | sample 3174531 | NCBI WGS metagenome assembly SXGU01 (sample SAMN11356863, study PRJNA531348) | freshwater metagenome | isolation source: freshwater sample F1-140 | place: China: Fuxian Lake, Yuxi | collected 2017-12-25 | reverse complement strand
TCCTCCTCGCGGCAGGCCATCTGCCACACCTTCGGCCAGAGCTTCTGCATCTCGAGGTCGTGGTAGGCCTGGGTGGTGTAGCGATGCACCGGTACCGTCACCGGCCCGCCGTCGTAGGCGTTCTCTAGCGTGAGGGTACGCGGGGGCGGCACGACGTCCTGGGCGATCAGTTCCTGGTAGCTGATGCCGCCGGAGCGCGCGAGTTGCTTTGCTGGCGTGGCCATGGGGGTCTCCGCTGAGCCTGGTGGTTCGTTGTGTTCGGTGGGCGATGCGCTGGCAGGGGGCGATCAGCCGCGATGGCGACGCACGGTCTCCGGCGCGCCCGGCAGCTGCGGCCCGGCGAGCCACAGCAGCATGTGCGGGTCAGCCACCCGCAGGTCGCCGGAGTGGTGGCGGCCGTCGAAGTGGAAGACACCGCGCAGTTCGTTGTTCTCCACGTCCACCAGGCCGTCCGGACGCAGCGTGTAGAGGGCGCCTGAGAGCGGATGCTTGAGTTGCGGCACGGACGCCACCTCCTTGGAATCGGCTGGAATGGGTGCCCGCGGGCGGACCGGAGCGCAGCGGCCCGCACCCCCACCCGCGACGGTCGCAGACGATAACCCCGAGCGCCGCAGGGATGAACCCCCGGACGGAAAAAAAACAGTCAAGGCTGTCCGTGAGGCTGTGCGCCGCGCCGCACCGGTGACGCACGAAAGGCTGCCAGTTCCGCGGGCTCCCGGTCCGCGCGCAACACCAGCAGCATCCCTGCGCCGGCGCGATCGGTCGGCTGCAGGCGCGTATCCGCGTCGGTCAGCTCGATGAAATCCTGGGCGAGTCGCTGCAGCTTGATGCGCACTTGCTCGGCGGACGCGGGCGACAGCATGCCGAACACGCAACGGAACTGATCGCCCTTGGCCGCACTCTGGTTGCCGAGCACGTCGCGCAGCACGGTGCTCATGAAGTAGCGCTGCATCGGACCATTGCGCTGCCAGGTGAAGTTGCGCGCGAGGTTCAGGTGGTAGCGGTTGCCGGGCAGCAGCGTGATCACGCCCAGCCCGTCCAGGCGCGCGAGCAGGCCAATGATGGTCGGCTCGTCCAGCGCAAAGCGCTGCCGTATCTCCTCGTAGGGAAGACGATTCAGCGCACACACCGCAATCAGCAACAGTTTCGGATTGCCAGCCAGCTCCCGCTCCTGCGCATCGCTCAAGCGCTCGACCTGGCGTCGCTGCACATCGGCCAGCCGCGCGAGATCGCTGAAGTCCATGCCCAGCAGGTTGCACAGCGCGTCCAGCCGCTCCAGCGAGAACGCGCGCTCGGAGAACATCCGCTTCACGCTCGCTTGCGAGAGCCCGAGTGCAGCCGCGGCATCGGCGTAGGTGAACCCTGCACGCCGAAGCGCACGCTTGAGGGCATCCAGGAGCGCCTCGGTCTGGGACACGCGCGTCTCTCGAAGGTATCGAATGGCGCTACCCTTTAGTCAGTATCGCGCGACCTTGCAATCACAGGTTGCGCGGAGAGCACCCGGCAACCATGTTCCCGCTCGTTGTCACGAAACTGCCGCAGCCCCATGGAACTCGTACTGCTCGTCGCGCCACTCGCAATCCTGATGCTCGCGATCGAGGGGCTCGCACCAAGAGATCGCGTCGCATCGCCCCGCTGGTATCCGCGCGCACTGGCGTTCAGTGCGCTCCAGGTGGGTGTCGCCTACCTTGGCGCCAGTGCCTGGCAGGGCTGGTTGCCTGCACCTTCCTGGTCGGGACAACTACCCTTCGGAGTGGACGTGGGCATCGGGTATCTCACGATCACGTTCGTGTACTACTGGTGGCATCGTGCACGCCACGAAGTGCCGTGGCTGTGGCGCAGCATTCATCAGCTACATCAGAGCCCGGTGCGACTGGAGGTATTCACCAGCTTCTACAAGCACCCCGCCGAGATGCTGCTCAACGGTCTTCTGTCCTCGCTGATCCTGACGACGCTCGTGGGGCTCGATGCGAAGGCAGCAACAGTCACGGTCGCCATCACGGCGATTGCGGAGTTCTTCTACCACTGGAACGTGCGCACGCCCTACTGGGTGGAGTTTCTCGTGCAGCGTCCGGAGATGCACTGCGTACATCACGAACGCGGCGTTCACACCAGCAACTTCTCGGACCTGCCGTTGTGGGACTGGCTGTTCGGCACGTGGCGCAATCCACGTGAGCGCAGCATCACCTGCGGGTTCGAGGGCCAGGGCGAGTTGCAGCTACGCGCACTCCTGATGGGACAGGAGGCAGGTGCGCGCGACGCGCAGCGTGACGGCATCCACGCCCACGGGCTTCGCACCGCTGCCGCGACGGCACGGCGCTTCTCGTCATGAAACAGCAGCTCGTGTTCCTGCTTCTCGTAGCGATCGGCTCGCTGCAGTGGATTGGCGACGTCCTCCAGATGCCGGCGCTGAAGCGGATCGGCTTTGCGCTGCACGCATCACCAGCGCCCAGGGTGTTCACCAGCCAGAACGGCTTCGAGACCTTCGCCAATCGCTTCTTCGTGGTCTGGAGGGACCAGAACGGTGCCCGGCAGCGCACGGAACTCACGCTGGAACGCTACGACCGCCTGCGCGGCGCCTACAATCGCCGCAACGTCTACGGCGCGGCGTTCTCGTACGGGCCCGTACTGGCAAGCAATCCGGCCACGCGCGACATGCACCTGACGGTACTGCAGCGCTCGGCCTGCGGCGATGCACTGCAGGAAATCGGCATCCCTGTCGTCGCCCGGGAGAACCCGATCGAGGTCCGGGTCGAGCCGCTGCGGCCAAGCGCACTGGCGCCGCGTCTGCCGATGTCGCACACGGTGAGGTGCACGCGATGACTGCCGATTTCGGCTGGACGGCTGGCCAGTACAGCCTGTTTCGCGTGCTGTTGGGTTGCTACCTGTGCGCGCACTTCATCGGGCTGATGCCGTGGACGACCGAGGTGTTCTCGAATGTCGGGCTGCTTCCGGACGCCGACGCGAGCCCGGCCTTCGCGGTCCCGAATCTGCTCTGGCTGTCAGACTCGCCCGGCGCACTGCACGGCCTGGTGATCAGCGCCGCGTTGGCGGCCCTGTGCTTCGCCATCGGCCGCTACGACCGCATTGCGGCCGTGTGGATGTGGCTCGTGCTGATGGCGCTGCTGGCGCGCGATCCGCTGATCGCCAATCCCGGCATGCCCTACGTCGGCTGGCTGCTGCTCGCGCATCTCTTCATCGCGTCGAAGGCGCAGGTCGAGCCGCGAAGCGGTATTGGTGCAGTCGCGCGACACGGTCGCACACCTGTGCCAGATGCCGTGATCGCCGCGAGCTGGGTCGTCCTCGCGCTGAGCTACAGCTACAGCGGCTACACGAAGCTCTTCAGCGCAACCTGGCTGTCGGGCGATGCGGTCGCAGTGGTGCTGGACAATCCCCTGGTGCGCGACTGGTGGCTGCGCGACGCGTTCGCCGCGTTGCCAGCATCGCTGCTCGGCCTGCTCACCTGGTTCATCCTCTGGGTGGAACTGCTCTATGCGCCGCTGTTCCTCGTGCGGCGCCTGCGCGTGTGGCTGTGGTCATCGATGCTGCTGGTGCAGGTCGGCTTCCTTCTGCTGCTGAAGTTCCCGGACCTGACAGCTCCCATGCTGCTGATGCACATGCTGGCTTGTGAACCACGCTGGTTCGACAGGCGCCACGCGCAACCCGCCACGCTCTACTACGACGGTCACTGCGCGCTCTGCCACCGCATCGTGCGCTTTGCCCTGGCCGAGGACCGCCGTGCGCTCATCCGGTTCGCAGCGCTCCAGAGTCCTGCCTCGCAGGCCGAGAGGATCATCGCAACGCAGCGCGATGGCGACACATTCGTCGTCGAGGCCAAGGACGGCACCCTGCTTGTTCGCAGCGACGCCCTCCTCGAGTTGCTGCGGACACTCGGTGGCGTGTGGCGCATCCTGGGTGTGTTGCTTCGCTGCATTCCGCGCCGGCTCCGCGACGCAGGCTACGCACTCGTCGGCAGGCACAGGCTGCGGTTCTTCGGAAGCACGGAAACGCTGTGTCCCCTCGTGCCGCAGGCGCTGCGCGGCAGGTTCCTGCCTGATCACTCCAGCACGCCGGCCGCCGCGAGCGCCGCGACGCGCTCGTCGCTGTAGCCGAGCAAGCCCGTCAGCACGTCGAAGGTGTGCTCGCCGAGCATCGGCGCACGCGCGGTCGTCACCATCGGCGTGGCCGACAGGCTGATGCGCGATGCCTCGACCACGGCGTCGATGTCGCCGAAACGATCCACGGTGACCCAATGCCCGAGCGACCGCAGCTGCGGGTCGTCCATCATGTCCTTCGCGTCGGCGACGCGGTGTGCGGCGATGTGTCGTGCAATCAGTGCCGCCTCCGCATCTGCAGCGGTGGTCACGGATGACCATGCGCAGATCGCGGCATCGATGAGTTCGCACTTCGACCGACGGCCGGCGAGGTCGAGCCCGGCCAGCTCGGCGCGCCCGACGAGAACGGCAAGGCGCGCCCAGGCGGCGTCGTCGGTGCACGCGATTGCCACCCAGCGATCGTCGCCCGCGCAGGGATACACGGCGTGCGGAGACATCTCTGCATCGTCATTGCCGAGCGGAAAGGCGAGACCGTGCTGCTCCGCAAGCAGGGCATCCGCCAGCAGGTTCAGCGAGCATTCGCCCTGCGACAGGTCGATGTGCTGCCCCTGCCCGGTGGCATCGCGATGCGCCAGCGCGCCGAGCAGGGCGACCAGTGCGAAGCGTGACGAGACGACGTCGGTGTACGCGAGGTAGGGCGCCGCGACAGGGCGACCGGGCCAGGCGGTGACGGCGGCGAAGCCATACAGCGCCGCCGCCAGATTGCCGTAGCCCGGAAACACCGCGAGCGGCCCCGTCTCCCCGGTGAGTGACGAGGCCAGGGTGATGATCGCGGGGTTGCGGCCTGACAGCGCCCCGTGGCCGATGCCGAGGCGATCCATCACGCCAGCGGAGAACGAGTCGATCACCACGTCCGCGTGTTCCGCGAGGTCGAGCAGCACCGCGCGCCCTGCGTCGCTGGTGATGTCGAGCAGCACCGACTCCTTCATGGCATTGGTGTTGTGGAACGCGACCGTGTGATCCGGGATGTCCTCCAGGGTCCTGAAGGTGACCGTGCGTGCGACATCGAGCCGTGTCGTCGATTCGATCTTGATCACCCGCGCGCCGGCACGCGCCAGCGTCTGGCCGATCATCGGGCCGGCGTAGGACCAGGTGATATCGAGCACCACGAGCCCCGCCAGCGGCAGCGTGCGATCGGCCGCCGGCGAACCGATCCCGGGATTGCCGCGTGGCGTGGCCGGCGATGCGACAGCAGCTGCTGTCGTCGACGCATCCGGGACCGGCCACGTGGGCTCCGGGCTCGCACCGAGATCAGGCGCGGCGTGCAACGATTGCATCGGTGTCGCGGAGAGCTTCGCGAACGCGCCTGGCAACTTCATCCCGGCACTGTCGATCTCCCAGGCGCCCCGCGCCGCCAGGTGCGGAAGGTGCAATACGTCGGCCAGTGTCGAGACCGACTGCAGCAACACGTTGCGCTCCCTGGCCAGCGCATCGAGTTCGGCGCAGGTTCGCCTGGCCGTCCAGGCGGCGATCGCCGCGTTGGCTTCGTCGAGGATGCCGGGAGAGGTCTGCCCGGACAGCACGCGCATCATCAGTTCGCCCCACGGAAAGGTGCCGAGTTCCGCCGAACAGCCACCCTCGGCGTGAATCCACGCGAACAGCCGCCCGATGTGCGCGCCGAGCGTCGGCCCGAAGATCTGCGTGATCGATACCTCGCCATCCCGTGCCGGGTAGCCGAAGCGCATCACCAGCGGCCCGAACCCCAGGCCATGGCCGGCCCGCTGCACGAGGGTGCGCTGCCAGGCGTGCAGCAGCGGCGTACCGAAGGTGGCCTGCAGGTACGCGCGCTGCACGCTGACATCCACATGCTGGCCGAGTCCGGAGCGCTGCCGCTCGGCCAGCGCGAGCATCACGCCGACGGCGGTATCGAGTGCGCCCTGATGCCAGGCCTGGGGTACCGACATGCGCAGCGGCGGGCGATCCGCATCGCCCGTGATGTGCAGCACCCCGGACGCCGCGGCGAGGGTGATGTCCGTCGCGGGCCAGTGCACCTTGGGCCCCGAAAGCCCGAATGGACTCAGCGTGGCGAGCACGGCCTCGGGCCGCCGCTGCGCCGGATCGAAGGGCAGCGCCAGGGGGCTGCCCGACCACAGCACCACATCTGCCGCGGCGGCCAGCCGCGAGCGCGTGGCGCCATCGACGATCACGGACTGCTTGCCGCGATTGAATGCCTCGTGGCGCAGCCCCTTTCCATCCGCGACGGGAAACGAGCGCCGACTGCTCACGCCATCGGCAGGCTCCGCCAGCACCACCTCGGCACCCAGCTGGGCAAGCAACAGGCCAGCGAGATGGCCATTCGCATCCGTGCAATCCAGCACCCTGATCCCGTTCAGCATGCAGGACGACCCTCCGTGAATGCCGCAGGCGCGACTGCCTGCGAGCGAGTCGCGAGCGTCCGCCAAGCGCTACACGCAAGCAACAGCGGAACAACTCGCGATTCCGGCACCTTCGGCACACAGGTTCTCGAAGCAGCGAGCGCATCACGCGGAGTCGCACGCCCCCGTGATCTGCCGGGATTCCCGAGCGCAGTTCCCCGCGACGCGATGAAGGGCGCTTGACCCGCACCCACGCCACGCGGAGGCTCCTGCGCATCGCGCACCCGGAATCACCACCATGGCGAACGCCTTCAGCAAGGACCCGAAGCGGCTGGGGCTGCTGCTGACTTCAGGCAGCCCTTCGCGCGATGTCGCGCTCGCGTGCCGCGCGGAGGCGGCCGGCATGCACGCCGTGTACACCGTCGACTTCCAGGCCAGCAACGCGCTGGTGCGCCTCGGCGCGATTGCGCAGGCCACGCAGCGCGTCCGCATCGGCAGCGGCATCGCCAACACATTCACGCGCTCGCCGATGGTGCTGGGCACCGCCGCACTGGATCTCGATGAGCTCTCGGGTGGCCGGCTGGTGCTCGGCCTCGGCACCGGCCTGGAGCGCATGAACCGTGAGTGGTACGCAGTGCCCTTCGGCAAGCCTGTGACGCGCGCGCGGGAGCTCTTCGGCCTCTTGCGACGACTGTTCGCCACGCCGGGCCCGGGTTTCGCCTACCAGAGCCCGCACTGGGACATCCGCATCCCGGCATACCGTCGCGGCAGCATCGTGCGCAGCGACATCCCGCTGTGGCTGGCTGCGGTGAATCGCGGAATGATCCGCGCCGCCGGGGAATTCGCCGATGGCATGGTGGGCCATCCAGTGCACTCGCGGAAATGGCATCGCGAGGTGAGCCTGCCCATCCTGCGCGAGGCCGAGCACACGGCCGGCCGGCCCGAAGGCGCATGCCCGATCCATCCGCACCTCATCGTGTCGGTACAGCGGGACCGCAATGCCGCGATCCTGAATGCCAAACGGCAGATCGGCTTCTCGTTCAGCGTCGAGCACTACCACTCGATCCTCGACGTGCATGGCATGCGCGAGGTCGGCCAGGCCTGCCGCGCGCACCTCGCACGCCAGGACTTCGAGGCGATGGCAGCGTGCATCCCGGACTCGCTCGTTGACGAGATCGCGATCGCCTGCACGCCGGACGAGTTCGAGGACCGATTGGCGCAATGGGACGACATCACGCCCGAGCCAATGCTGTTTCCGGCCGCCGTGGGCGTGCAGCCGGCACACATGGAGGAGACACTCGAAGCCGCGTTCGAGCTTGCCAGGCGAAGGTCGCGCTCAGCCTGAGCGCACGACGGAATCCAGGCTACGCGCGGCGCCGCGCGGCGATTGAATCGCTCGTCGCGCATACACAGACACCGACACAGCCACAGACACAGACCCAGGACGAACGCATGGCAGCAGAAACGAACCTCACCGGCCACGTGGCGGTGATCTCCGGCAGCGCGGTGGGCATCGGCCGCGGCGTGGCGCTGGGTCTCGCCGCGCGTGGCGCGCACATCATCGGGCTGGACATCGACATCGCCGAGAACGCAGAGACGGCGCGTCAGGTGCGAGCACTCGGCCGCGAATGCATGGATCTGCACTGCGACATCGGCGACCCCGCGTCAGTGCAACGCGCGATCGCCGCCGCCACCGCGCGCTTCGGGCGTATCGACGTCCTCGTGAACAACGCTGCACTGTGGCTCGACTGCGCGCTCACCAGCGGTACCTTCGAGTCGCAGGTGGAGAACTTCACGCGCTCGATGAACGTCTGCGCCCTCGGCAGCTACCACTGCGCGCGCGCGGTGGTGCCGGTGATGCAGAAGCATGGCGGCAACGTGATCAACATCATCACCGAGCACATCAAGGAAGGGCACCTGATCACGGGTCGCCCGGCCACCGGCTACGACTGCGCGAAGTTCTCGCAGTGGCGGCTGACGGAGAGCTGGGCGATGGAACTCGCAACCCACGGGATTCGGGTGAATGCGCTGTGCTTCGGCGCGACGGACACGCCAATGCTGCGCGCCGCGGCGCCGGAGATCGCTGACAGGGCGATGAAGGCGTCGGATCTTGCGGATGCGGTGATCAACGTGATCGCGCACGGGAAGGATGGGCCGACCGGGCAGAGCTATCTGTTCGGGACGTCGGGGACGGGGCGGCAGGAGAGCGTGCGGCAGATTGCGGCGCTTTCGCCTGGCTGAGGCTGGCCTGGGAGGCTGGTGTGGGAGGCTGGTGTGCGAGGCTGGTGTGCGAGGCTGGTGTGCGAGGCATCGAGCTAGCCCGCGCCGGGCTCGAGCTTTTCGCCGGCCGGGGTACTGGCGTTCCGCGGACCGCACCGGCTTCGCCGGCACATCCCTGATGCGCTTGCCTCGCGCATCCCTGCGCTCGGATGTCCGCTCCAGCCAGTACCCCACCCGGCTCGCACGCGCCCTGGGGCTGGGAATGCGTTGACAGCGAGGCATCGTGTTTGCGTGCCGCGCGGGTGGGGGTGGTGAGAAGAGTGACGCCCAGTTGGGCCTCTGCAAGACGGGGCGATGGCGTCCTGCGTGAGTTGCTCGGCTTCGCATGGCAGGAGGAGGGCGACCCGCGTATGCGCGCGACCCGGGACGGAACATGGCAAAGGCGGTGCTCAGTGGATGGGAACACCGCAGCGGATTGCAAGCACGTACAACGTCGCAAGCATGACCAACGGCATCACGAGGGCGCGCAGCTACAGCGAGCGACCACCATCCGCCGTCAATCGCACGAACACCATCAAGGCGCTTCCCGCCTCGAGACTGACGCCAGCCAACGAACCTGGCGACGGCCCTCTTGTTCACCACCCTCCCCAGGGCGCGAGGTGTGCTGAACCGATTTACGCGCATTGTGCAGCGCCGGGGACTGTGCGAGGGCGTGTGGGGGCTGTCGAGCGCGACGTCTGCGCACCCCGATGTGCGAAGAGGGGATGTGCGCAACAAAGCTCATCAGGGATGTGCCGGCGAAGCCGGTGCGGTCGCGAGCGACAGCCCCCGCGCAGCCGGCAAGCTCAGTCACTGGCGCGGGCTACCTCGACAACGCCGACTTCTGCCTCACCCTCCCGCCTCCGCCTCCGCTCAGAACTTCACCTGGAGCCTCCGACTGCAATGCATCCCCTGCAGCCGCAGACACCTCGGCGCCTCCGCCACACCAGCCACCCTCAGTGCAGGCGCCGCTTGCAGCAGCGTCTGCACCGCGATCACCGCGCAGTCACGCGTGATCGCATAGAGCGACCTCGGGCGGTCCTCGGGTACCGCGGGGAACTTCGATGGCTTGCCCAATCCATAGGCAATGCCGGACGCAAGCCCGTCAGCGCGGAACTGTCCCCGCGGTTCGCGCTGGCAGAGATCCTTGCGCCGTGCATCGAACTCCTCGGCGCGGGCGAAGATTCTTGGGTCACGATTTGCCGCAGCGGCCGCGCAGATCAGCAGCGCGCCTTCAGGTAGCAGCTTGCCGAAGCGTTCGACCTCATGCTTCGCGAAGCGTTGCGCAAACGGCACCGGCGCCGAGTGCCGAAGCATCTCGAGCCACGAGAACTTGAGCAGCAGGCGATCCGAACGGGCAAGTGCAAGCTGCTCCGGATGCATCAGCAACAGGTAGCAAAGGTTCGCGAGACCGCCGTGCAGTGTCTCGTGGTCACGCTCCAGCAGCGTCACCACCAGGTCCTCCGCCTGCGCCGGCCCCCCGCGCGTGGAGTCCTCGCGCGCGATCACCGAGATCAGGTCATCGGCATCGCTGCCACGACGCTGCGCCACGAGCGGCCGCAGCAGGGCGATCAACGCGTGCAGCGACTGCCTGCCCGCCTCGCGCGCTCGCCCTTCCCAGCCATGGCCCTGCTGCATGCGCAGGTAGTTCGACACGAACGGTTCGATCACATCCTCGGGGAGCGCCAGCCAGCCAACGAGCAACTCGAGGGGCAGGCGGGCCGCGAAGTCCACCGCCAGGTCACCGCCACCCTGCGCAGCCAGCTCGGCCACGATGCGCGCGCTCGTCGGCCCCACCTGCGCATCCAGCCACTGCGCCTGCGACTGCAGCACCGGCAGGCGCTGCCCCAGGTCTTCACCGATGTCCGGCAGCGCACCGTCCGGCAATGCGTAGTACCAGCGCCGCGGGCGCGTCTCGAAGTTTGCATCGTCCGCGAACACCGAGGTCACGTCGTCGTAGCGCGTGATCCAGTAGTCGTTCGTGACCCAGTTGCGATAGCTCGGGTAGTGCTCGCGCAGGATCGCCAGCAGCGGGTACGGGTCGCGCGCGAAGTCGGAGGTCAGGAACTGACCCGGCTTCACCAGTGCGGTGGACTCACCCACGCGCTCGCGCTGGTGCACCTCGTAGGTCCGGAAGCCGGCGCCCGCACCCGCCTCGCGCCGCCTGACCGCGACGCCATTGAGGCCTTCGATGGTCATCTGCTCGCTCATGCTCGTCATCCAGTCGAATCGGTCCTGATCGGGCCGGCGCGCGCCGGCCCGACCTGCTGCTTGCGGCGGGTTCAGCCCGCCGCAGGCGCGTCGTAATCCAGGAACAGCTCGCGCACCGAGTTCAGGCCGATGGGCCGCAGCGACACACCGTCGATGTCCTTCGGCATCTTCGCCACGTTGATGCGCGGGTTCTTCAGGTACTCGATGAGGATCCTCGAGCCCACCACCGCTTCCTGGTGGGAGATCCACGCGCCCGGGCACAGGTGTGGCCCGACGCCGAAGGCCATGTGGCTGCAACGGCCTTCCTTGCGATAGCCGCTGCGCAGCAGCTTCCCGCTGTAGAGGTCGGGGCGAAAAATGTCGAAGGTCTCCGGGTCGTTGAAGATGCGCTCGTCGTGGTTGGCCGAGAAGTCGACCATGTTCATCAGCGAGCCTGCCGGCACGCGCACGCCCTGCAACTCCACATCGAAGCTGTTGTGCCGAGGCTGGCCGCCGATCGGCGTGGAGTGGCGCAACGTCTCGTGGAACGCTGCGTCCCACAGCGCCGTGTCCGCCTGCACCTTCGTGAACTGGTCAGGGTGCTGCAGCAGCAGGTACCACATGTTCAGGATGGCGCCGCGGGTGGTCTCGCCGCCACCGCCCACCACCAGCGCGATGTTGGAGGTGATCTCCTCGGTGGACAGCAGGTCGCCGTCGATGCGCGACTCGCACAGCTTGCTGATGATGTCCTTGCCGATCGGGTTGCCCTGCAGGTCGTACAGGTAGGTCGGCTTCTTGCGCCGCTCGGCCACCAGCGAGCCCACGTAGTCCTCGAGGTCCTGGCGTGCCTCCAGGCCCTGCTGGTGCGTCTCGGAACCGCCGAGACCCGACATCATCGAGTTGTACCAGTAGTAGAACTGGCCCTGTGCCTCGGGCGGGAAGCCGAGCACCTCGCACACCACGCGGATCGGGAATTCGTTGGCGAACGCGCGCCCCAGGGCGACGGTGCGCACGCCGTTCACCGTGCTGACGATCGCCGGGTCGGTGATGCTGTCCCACGCCGAGATCATGCTGCGCGCCAGGCGCTCGATCGACGGGATGCGCTGCTGCAGCGCCTCGCCCACGAGGTGCTGGCCGTACAGGTTGCGGCGGCGGCGGTGCTCCACGCCGGAGAGCTCGAGCTGCGTGTTGCCGAGCACGCCGTTGGAGCTGCCCTTCGGGATGGTGTTGTAGCCCTCGTCGTCGAAGTAGCACTGCGTGATGTCGTCGTAGCGCGTCACGTAGTAACAGTTGTGCAGGGTGTCGTGGTAGACCGGGTAGTGGTCGCGCAGGATGCGGTAGTACGGGTAGGGATTCCGGAAGAACTCCACCGAGTCGAAGATGCGCGGGTCGATCAGCGGCGTGCCATCGGCGGCGCGGCCCATGTCGTAGGCGGTGCCGATCGGCATCAACGGGAAGTCGCGACTTCCCGGGGCATCGGCGTCTGCCTGCTCGATGCTGGAACGAACGAGTGCTGCGATGTTCGCCACGATGTGACTCCTTTGATCGATGAGTGCCCCTGCGGGACGCGGCGCACCGCGTGGGCGCGACGGAAGGACCTTAGCGAGCGCTGCCAAGGATTGGCAACGGCCCGGGATCGCGGATCGGCCCCGACCCTCAGGTGCCGATGATGTAACCGTATACCGCCGCCGCGCCCATGGTGCCGATGAGCAGGAACGTGCCCTGCGCGCCAATCAGCCGCGGATAGTTCGCGCCCGGATTGCGGCTCATGCCGAACGCGTGCAGCAGCCTGCAGGCAAGGAGGCCGCCCCCCAGCAGGTGCAGCACCTGTGCAGGCGCAGACTGCAGCTCGAGCACCAGCAGAAGCAGAAGTGCCAGCGGCACGTTCTCCACGAAGTTGGCCTGCACGCGCATCACGGTGTCCGGCAGCCAGTCGGGCACCTTGCCCGTGCGCAGGCGCGCGTACAGCACCTGGTTCGCAAGGAATACCGCAAGCAGGCCCAGGATGCCCGCATAGAGCGCAGTGATCGGTACGCCGCTCATGCGAACACCCCCCTCATGCGAACACCCCCATTGCGACCAGCGCTGCACCCAGCACCGACAGGGTGACGCCCATCCACGCGTACTGGTCGATCCAGAACTGCCCGAAGCGCTGCGGCGTACCCTTGGCGGCCAGCGGCGGCGCAGCCTTCTGGAACATGCGCGGCCCGCCGGATACCACGGCGATCTGGCTGCCGAGCCAGAACATGCCGCAGCCGAGCAGCATCAGCCATTGCAGGGTCGTGACGTCAGCCATGCCTCTTGCTCCTCCCCGCCCGCATCTTGCTCCTCCCCGCCAGCATCGGGCGTCAGATCAGCAGCCTGAACGGCGCCTCCAGCAATTCCTTCACGGTGTTCAGGAAGCGCGCGGCCGGCGCGCCGTCCAGGACGCGATGGTCCCAGGTGAGCGACAGGCGCATCTGCTTCTGCTTCACCGGCCGGTCGCCGTCCCAGCCGAGACCGTCGTAGATGCGGTTCACGCCAAGGATGCCGGCCTGCGGCGCGTTGATGATCGGCGTGAACGAGTCCACCCCGAACATCCCCAGCGCCGTCACCGTGAAGGTGCCGCCCGAGAAGTCCGCCATGCCGAGCTGGCCGTCGCGCGCCGCCACGGCGAGGCGCGATGTCTCTACCGCGAGCGCCTTCACCGACAGGTTGTCGGCGTGGCGAATCACTGGCACCACAAGGCCCGTGTCGAGCGCCACGGCCATGCCCACGTGCACTTCCTGCATCAGAAGCATCTCGCCGTCGCCCATCTGGGCGTTCATCAACGGGTGCTCGCGCAGCGCCTTCGCCGCCGCACGGATCACGAGATCCGTGTAGCTCGGCTTGATGCCTTCCTTCTTCCATTCGGCACCCAGCTGCTCGCGCAGCTTCACGCACTCGTCCATGCGCACGTCCATGTCCATGGTGAGTTGGGCCATGGATTGCAGGCTGTCGTGCATGCGCGCGGAGATCGTCTTGCGCATCGCGCTGAGACGCACGCGTTCGGCGGGCACGTTCGATGCTGGTGCCGCGGCCGCAGCAGGCCTCGCAGCCGGCGCGGCCGCAGGTGCGGGCGCGGCCGCTGCCGGGCGCGCAGC
>SXGU01017329.1_pt1 | contig 14007 bp, 14 predicted proteins | sample 3174531 | NCBI WGS metagenome assembly SXGU01 (sample SAMN11356863, study PRJNA531348) | freshwater metagenome | isolation source: freshwater sample F1-140 | place: China: Fuxian Lake, Yuxi | collected 2017-12-25 | reverse complement strand
ACTTAATCTTGAAGGTAGCTCAACAAGTTGGGGCCATTATCAAGTTCAATTTTCAGGATTGAACAAGTTAAAAATCAAGCTGCATCATAATAAAGACATCTATTATTTCATCATTTTTGAAATATTTTTTATTGTTGTGGTGATGGTAATATTCACAATCTTGAATAGAACCTTCAGGAAAGTTTCTGAAGAGTATATATATGCACCTGTAAAAATTATGACGGAGTCTTTCAGCAAAGGGAAAAAGACAAATCCTGAGAAATTCAACATCTTTGAAATTCGCTTTTTGGCAGAGGCGTTAAATAAGTTTTTAGACAAGTCCAAACATGAGGAAGCTCTTAGACAGAAGGCAAGTTTGTATGAACTATCTCAGAAAGTTGCGCATGATATACGGTCACCTCTAAGTGCTCTGGAGATGGTTGTTTATGATATACAGAACATTGCCTCTGAGCAAAAGGAAATTGTTAGTCTTTCTATAAAAAGAATAAGCGATATAGCTAATGACCTCTTAAATAAGAACTACTCCAATTATAGTGACATGGGCTTAAAAATCCAGCTTTTGAATCCTGTTCTGCAGTCAATTGTCTTTGAAAAAAAGTTTCAATATAAAAATCATCAAAATGTAAGGATCGAATTCGCTGAAACTAATCAAGGATTTCCTTTTGTTGAAATAAATACTTCTGACTTTAAAAGTGTGTTGTCAAATTTGATAAATAATTCAGTAGAGTCGTTTGTCGAAACCAAAGGTTCAGTTGTAATTAGTTTTGAAGTCGTGGCCGATATGGTTAAAGTGTTGGTTAAGGATAATGGTAAAGGAATTGATAAAAATGAGTTGAATGATTTGATTACGAATCCAAGATCATTAAATAAGGCAGGAGGATTTGGAATAGGTCTAAGAACAGCATTTGAATCTGTGAAGAAATTTTCCGGTGATTTATCAATTCATTCTGAGCTAAGGAAAGGAACGACCGTAGAGATATCATTACCAATAAAAAGAACTCCCGAATGGTTTTGCGAAAAAATAGAAGTTACATCTAATTCAATTATTATTGTGATAGATGGTGACAAACAAAATCATCAATTGTGGGAAAAAAGATTTAAAAGTTTAAATCTTCCGAACGAAAGATTCTTCTACTCAGAGGCTCCAAATATTATGGATAAGAAATTTTTATACATTATAGAATTAGAGCTATTAGATAACAGTCTCAATGGACTTGAGCTAATTGTCAAAAATAGATTAGATATGTCTTATTTAGTAACTCAAAAATTTGAGGATGAGGCTATTCAGGCAAAAGCAATGAGAGAAAGTATAAAAATCATTCCTAGAACAGAATTATTAAACCTACCAATCGAAATAATGGCATAGATGCAGGATATCTCTGCATCTATGCTTAACCCTGGACTAACTTCTAACCGACTCCGCATACGCCTTCTTATCATCAACTAACGCCGCAATCACAAGATCCCCGCTGACGTTTAGAGTGGTCCTACACATATCCAGGAATCGGTCCACCCCGAGGATGAGCGCAATCCCTTCCGCGGGAATACCGACTCCGTTCATGATGATCATGATAAGAGGCAAGGATCCACCCGGAACCCCGGCCGTACCGATACCGGCGATGATACACATGATGACGACCTGGACCTGCTGGGCAGTGGTCAGGTCAACCCCGAACACCTGGGCAAGGAAGAGAACCGTCACACCTTCGAAGAGGGCGGTTCCGTTCTGGTTCGCCGTCGCTCCCACCGTCAGAACGAACCTCGAGATGGCCGGAGTAAGGCCGAGCTTCGTTTCCGCAACTTCGATGGACTTCGGTAAGCACGCGTTGGACGAAGAGGTGGAGAATGCGTAGAGCATCACATCCTTCGAATCAGAAAAGAACTTCCACGGAGATCTCTTAGCGACAACCTTGAGCAGGAACGCGTAGACCACGAACTGCTGGATCAGGAGGCCCGCCACGACGACCGCGGAGAAGTAGAACAGGGACTCGAAGATCGAAAGGCCGAACTTGAAAGCGGTGTTGAACACGATACAGAAAACGGCATACGGAGCGATCTTCATCGCAACTTCCACGATCTTAAGGGAGGCGTTGAAGATCTCTTCCAGGATCGCCATGATCTTCAGTTCCTTCCGCTGCTCGGCCTTGTGGTACATGTAGAAAGCAAAGCCGAAGAACAGGGCGCAGAACATGAGAGAGAGCATCTCGCCTTCGAGGGCCCGCACGGCCGCTTCCAGAGGGTTCTTCGGAATGATCTCAACCAGCGCCTGGGCGAAAGACTTGGAGCTCTTGGCGTTGTTGGAGATGGTTTCAACGTTAGCCTTGGTAGTCTCGTAGATCGAGGTGTCGACCTTGAAGCCTTCGCCGGGTTTGAAAAAGTTCACCAGGCCGATTCCGATGAGAACCGAAGCGGTGGAGGCGATGATGGTGTAGAGGAGGGTTTTGGATGCGACCTTCCCCACGCCTTGATGACTAGCCAGGTCATAGACGCCAAGGACCAGAGCTGAGAACACCATTGGAACAACTATCATGAAGAGGAGTCGGAGGAAGATCTGTCCAACGGGAATCATTAGGTATTCGTTAACCTTCTGTAGCCAGAATAATTCCTGGAAGGGGTGGGCCATGGAACCAAGGATGATACCCGCGACCAATCCTAACAATAACTTGTAATGGTTTTTCAAACTCTACTCCTGGTAAGCTTTGACTAAATCTTAGAATGATTAAGGAAATAAGTCCATTATTGAGAAATAAAGATTCCTCGCCCCCTTTGATGATCGGTTTTTGAGGAGTATCGTTTTAAGTGGTCCCAGAGTGATCCCATAATGGAGTAAGTTTTATTATGGATAACAGAGTCTTTCTTTTTCCGATCAACAACTCGGTCCTCTTCAAGAAGGTGACCCTCCCGTACCACATCTTCGAACCCCGGTACAAGCGCATGGTGAACGACTCGATCCGGCTCCAGGTGCCCATCGCGGTCATCCCGTACGATCCGTCCAACGTCTACCGGAACGAGATCTGTGTCGCGGGGATGCCGCACATCCTGGCGACCTACCCCGACGGCCGGTTAGACATCTACATCACGGGGACGGTGAAGTGCCGGCTCACGGACTTCATCTCCGAGGATCCGTACAACGTTTACCACTACCGGCCCATGCAGGAGGATACCCTCATCGACGAGACCTACCAGCTCGAGATCGAAAGTCTGAAGACCCTGCTCGAACGGTGGTCGCTCCACTTCCTCCCGGATCCGACACAGCGGGAAAACTTCTCCAACACACTGGAGGACCCGGAGCTCTTGGTGAATTACTGTACCGTGTTTCTGGTGGACGACGCTGAGGTGAAGAAGGAAGTGATGGAGGCCAGTAGTCTGAAGGAAAAAATCCGGATCATCTTACAGATGATTGGCCCTAAAGAAATCTCTCTCGGGCCATTCATGCCAACGCTGAAATTCTAATTACTTCTTTTTGTTTAGCTTGCCTGCAGCAATCTTTGCTTTGATCTTTGCTTTCTTCTTGGCCTGACCTGCGCGCTGAAGCATTTTCTTGGCCTGACTTTTACGACCGTAACCCATAGTTCAATCCTCTTTGTAAGTTCTTAATAGGGACACATTATTGATAAAGGTTTTTTTATTGTAAAGCTTTTCCGACTGTTTAACAATGATGAGGCTTTGATTTATATCTTAAGGAGTTCATATGAAGACCATAATCTTAATCGCCTGTCTGTTAGTATCGTTTTCCGCTCTCGCCGCCAAGAGAAACATCACCCTCGTGAACTACGAGACCGACGGGGTTAAGCAGTGGCTCCCCGGCACCATCATCGTGCAGAAAGGTGACGACGTGGAGATCACGCTCATCAACAACGTCCCCTCCGGCGTCCACGGATTCATGATCCCGGACTTCAACGTAAGAAAGGAAGTCCAGAAGGGGAAGAAAGAAGTCGTGACCTTCAAGGCCGAGAAGGCCGGCCTCTTCGATATGAAGTGTCATCTCCACCCGGCCCACGTCGGCGGCCAGCTCCTCGTCATCGAATAAGTCTTCCTAGACAGGTCTCTGGGCGGCGTACTTCGTCCGGAGGCCTGCGATTCCCCACCACGCGAAGGTCCCCAGCCACACCAGGCAGCCGAAGGGATGGAGGATCATCGCGCCCCAGGATTCCTGGAACACGATCTTGGAGAAAAACCGGTAGAGGAGTAAGAGCGTGAAGCTCGCCAGCGCCCAGAACGGGTGGGACATGAAGCTCACCACCGGGAACGACCAGATGAAGAGGGCGCAGATGAAGAGCCCCAGGCCCACGTGGTCACCCTTGCTCCAGAGCTCTTCCCAGTAGGTCTTCATCTGGAAGACCTGGACCTTGAGGTCGTCCGGGTAGTAGCGCTTGAGGTGCTTCTCGCCGAAGGCGAGCATGTAGGTCCGGTTCTCGGCGTCCCACTGGCGGGCGAGGGCTTCCTTCCAGGACGGGATGGTGATCTTGCTGAAGTCGAAGCGGAGGAAGGTCTCCCGGGTCATGCCCATCCACCCCTGGGCGATGCTCATGAGCGGGTGGGAGATGTTCCGGCGGAACTTCCGGAAGCCGAAGACCGACACCAGGGCGAGGGTCGGGTTCAGGGCGGCGACGGCTTCTCCCAGGAGGTTCACCCGGGCCGTCTGCGGGAGCACGAAGTAGGGCTTCTGCTTCTCGCTCACGAGCCGCGCGAGCGAGAGGAAGGCGGTTTCGGTCGGCACCAGCTCCGCGTCCCCGATGATCACGACCTCGCCCTTGATGTGGGTGGAGATCTGCTCGATCATCCACGGGATGGCCTCGCGGCCCGCGGGCCTTGCGCCGAAGATGTGGAGCTCGACGTAGGGGAGCTTCTCCTTGAGCTGGTTCCAGGCGATGAGCGACGGGTGGTAGGAGTCGATGAGGATGTGGATCTTCAGCTGGCCCGGGACGAGCTTGTAGGAGCTCAGGCTCGCCATCCACGGCTCGAGGTAGAACTCCGAGCGGGCGGCGATGGGGATGATCAGGTCGATGGTTCCGGGGAAGACGTCCTTGCCGTCGAGCTGCTTCCCCACCAGCGCGTTCTTCACGAGGGTGTAGATCATGACGACGGTGAGTCCGAGTGCGATTAGTCCTAACATAGCGGAGCCCTTTCTCTGGGGTTTTTCGCCCCCCGTCTTACCTCATTCGTCGAGCAATGTCCCTTTCAAATTGAGGGAGAGGCTGTAAAGAATACCTAGTGTGAGGACCCCGAAGAAGAGGTGGGGCGGCTGCATGCTCGCCGGGAACTCGAAGTAGTTCAGGGAAACGCCCGTAACCACATTTCCCAGTGAGGAAAGGAAGGCGAGGGTCGCGAGGAAGAAGGCGCTCCGGTTGAAGTTATTCCGGAGGTACACCAGGAGGTAGAGGAAGATGCAGATGATCAGGATGGAGAAGGTCCGGTGGACGTAGAAGATGCTCCCGAGGTGGGAGACGACCGTCTCATGAGTCGCCGTCTGGGTGTCCCGGGTGAGGTGGTCGACCTGCTGCCGGACCTGGGTCCCCAGCAGGACCTGGAGGAAGGTCACGGAGACCAGGAGCTGGGAGATCCCCAGGGCCGTGGCGTCCACCTTCTGGACCACCCCGCTGTCCTGCAGGTCCCGGCAGTACTTGCGCAGGTACAGGAGGCCGAAGAGCAGGACCACCGCCATGAACATGTGGACCGTGATCAGAAACGGCTTCAGGTGAGTGGAGACCACCAGGGCGCCGATGGCCCCCTGGACCAGGATGAGGAAGAGGAGGCCGCCGCAGAACCAGGGGAGGTTCCGTTCGTAGTCCCGCATGCCGAAGGAGAGGCCAAAGAGTACCACAATAAAGAGGCCCAGGATTGCTCCCAGCAAACGGTTGAGGTATTCAGTCCAGGTTTTAAACGGGTCGAAATCTGCGATTGTTTTTCCCGCAATCTTGTAAACTTCCTTATAATCAGGAGGTAGCTCGGTGATGTCCATGGGCGGGACCCACTGGCCGAAGCAGCGGGGCCAGTCGGGGCAGCCGAGGCCCGAGCCGGTCCCGCGGACGACCGAGCCCGCGAGGATGACGAGGTACGTACCGAGGATGGAGAAGAGGATGACCCGTTGGAAGCCTTTCATAGCATAAAGGTAACACGGTCAAAAAAATTTTCCAGAAAATTGATAAAGGTCCCAGGAATGTTTTTCTCCGAAATAGTTTTACTTGGCCTGGCCCTCGCCATCGACGCGGCGGTGGTCGCCTTCGCCATCGGCCTCCTGAACCTCAAACTCCCTTCTTCCCTGCGCTGGCAGCGCGGGGCCACCGTCGCCCTCCTCTTCGGGGCCTTCCAGTTCTTCATGCTGTGGCTCGGGAGCTGGGGCGGCTACCTCTTCTCCTTCTCGTCCTACGGGTACCTCTTCCAGTTCGTCGTCGCGGCGATCTTCTTCCTCATCTCCCTGAAGTTCTTCCAGGAGAGCCTGAAGCACGAGGAGCGGAACCTGGAGTGGAAAATTCTTCCCATGCTCCTCCTCGGGGTCGCCACGAGCGTCGACGCCCTGGCGGCCGGGATCAGCTTCGGGACCTTGCCCAACTCGACCTCCGCCGCCCTGGAGGTCGGGGTGATCACAGTCGTCATGGCCGGGGCCTTCTACGCCTTCTCCCAATTCTTAAAACAAATCCCGGAGCGCTGGCTCCTCCGGTTCGCGTCCGCGATCTTCCTCTTCCTGGGAGCGCAGACCGTCTGGGAATTTTTCTACCGAGGTAGCACATGAACGTCGACTACAAGGACCTGAAGGCCGCCTACGAGGTCTTGAAGAAGATCATCCACCCCACGCCACTGGTCTACAACGAGTGGCTCTCGCAGCAGTACAAGTGCCAGATCTACCTCAAGCTCGAGAACATGCTCCCCATCGGATCCTTCAAGATGCGCGGGGCGACCTACAAGCTCTCCCAGCTCACGGCCGCGGAGAAGAAGCAGGGGGTCCTCGCGGTGAGCGCCGGGAACCACGCCCAGGGGGTCGCCTGGGCCGCCAACCGCTTCGGGATCCAGGCCTCGATCATCATGCCGCTCGGGTCTCCGCTCACCAAGATCCGCAACACCGAAACCCTCGGGGCCAGGGTCATCCTCCACGGCAATAGCATCGAAGACGGCTTCGTCCACGCCCAGGAGCTGATGAAGAAGAAGAAGATGACCTTCGTCCACCCGTACCACGATCCGTCGGTGATCGCGGGCCAGGGGTCGGTGGCCTTCGAGCTCCTGGAGCAGCTCCCGCAGCTGGACTACGTCTTCTCCGCCATCGGCGGGGGCGGGCTCGTCTCGGGCATGGGCCTGGTACTTAAGGGAAGTAAGTCCAAGGCCAAGGTCATCGCGGGCCAGGCCTCCGGGTGCAGCCCGATGGTCGAGTCCCTCAACGCCGGGAAGATCAAGAAGATCGAGACCGCGACCACCTTCGCCGACGGCATCCGGGTGAAGAACGTCTCCGAGGACATGTTCAAGATCCTCGGGAAGGTCGTCGAGTCCTCCCACTCCGTCGACGACGAGAAGCTCGCCTGGGCCATCCTCCAGCTCATGGAGAAGGCGCGGGTGATCGCCGAAGGCGCCGGGGCCCTCCCGCTCGCGCTCTTCGACCAGCTCTACCAGAAGAACCCGAAGCAGTTCAGAGACAAGAAGGTCGTCCTCGTGATCTGCGGCGGGAACATCGACGTGAACCTCCTCGAGCGGATCATCGACCGCGGGCTCATCGAGTCCCACCGGAAGGTCCGGATCTCGATCCCCATCGCGGACAGGCCGGGGATCCTCCACCACCTCACCAAGATCATCAAGGACGTCGGGGCCAACATCCTACAAGTGGTCCACGACCGGGACTCGTCCAACACGGGGATCACCGGGACGAACGTGTTCTTCACGCTGGAGACGAAAGGGGAGGAGCACCTCACGGAACTCCTGAGGGAGCTCAAGAAAGACTTCCCGCAGAGCAACGTCATCAGTTAAAAAAAAGAGGGGCCCGAAGGCCCCTCTTGGGATTCGTTAGCTTACTGGCCCATGCCCTCGGGGTTGCCCTGGTTCTCGATGGAGCGGTAGTCCTTCTTCGGAACTTCCTTCCCGGGCTCTCTCGTGTTCTCGATGGTCGCCTGGCCCTTCTTATACACTCCGTCCGGACAGGAGATGGTGTTGGCGTCTTCCTTCTTGCATCCGGAGAGCTCGTCGGCGGCGGGCTTATTCTCAACGACCTTCTCCCGCATGAGCGGACCGGGCTTCGACTCACACTTCTTGGTCTTCTCGTTCCAGTGCGGAACCGAGTGGCCCGTGTGCATCTGTCTTTCACACTGCTGCTTCGGCGACATCCCGAAGCGTTCGGCCTGCGCGAAGGAAACACCAGAAACTGTGAGGAGCAGGGTCAGGGTCGCAAGGTACTTCATAATCCACCTTTCCATTAGAGTTGTTGACTCAATCTTATATCGGCAGGTCGACTAGATAAAATAAAACAAATTTGAGCAAAACAGTAAAAAATTTATCTGGTCGCGCCCGCCGAGTGTCGAAGGTTTAGACACTCGTTCAGAAGCCTCCCTGGGGTGAGGAAGTAAGTGTGGGTTTTCCCGACCGGCCCGCTGGCCCTCGGCTTGCTCCTCCTGGTGAAAACCACTTTCCAGGAGCCTCGGTGAAGTCCACCCCTTCTCGTTTCTTTAACGTCGCCTTCTTCCTCGCCCTCGCTTCTCTCACCACCGGCCCCCTGGCCCGGGCCTCGAGCGAGCTGTCCTGTGTGGACCACGGGGCGAAGGGGATCCTGGGAGCGCTACCTGCCACGGACCGCTTCCTCCATCTGGACCTGATCAAAGACTTTAAGGACGTGGAAGTCCTCCGGATCTTCGGGAGCACGGCGGGGAACTGCCGCCTGGTGGGGGGCGAGCTCTTCCTCTCCAAGGAACTCCGAGACCAGTTCTCCCGGGAGGAGAAGCTCCTCAAGCAATACATGAAGGCCGCGAAGGAAGAGCTGCCGAAGAATAGCGACCAGCTCGCCATCCTCTCCCGCGCCCTGAGGAAGATCGCCGCCGACGGCGTCTGCGGAACCTTCGACGCGGAAACCCTGAAGGCGAACCTCCCGGTCTCCCTGAAGACCATGGCGGCCATCGACGTCGGCTTCGACTACGTCGTCGGCACCGGCATGAGCCCGGAGGAGATCGCGAAGCTCCACTACCCACTCAAGAGATTCCTAAGCAAGTTCGACTACAAGATCTCCGAGCTCGGGGGCCTGGGCTACGGCCTCATCGACATCATGAACGCCCAGCTCCCGAAGACGGAGATCCGGGCCGAGTTCACCGCCGCGGACTTCCGGAACGTCGGCTACAGTGCGAGCACCGTGCGAGACGTCGGCTACACCCTCGCCGAGGCCAAGGCCGGTGGCTTCACCCTCATCTCCCTCGTCAACGCCGGGTTCTCGAACGCCGACCTTAAGAACCAGTTCACCGCCGCCGACTACAAGGACGCCGGCTACTCCGCGAGCTCCGCCAAGGCGACGGGCTACAGCGTCTCTGAGCTCGCAAGCGGAGGCTACGAACTCATCTCCATCGTGAACGCCGGCTACCCGAGCCAGGACGTGAAGGCGCAGTTCTCCGCGAAGCAGTTCAAAGACGTGGGCTACTCCGCCAGTAGCGCCAAGGGCTTCGGCTACAGCGTCGATGAAATGAAGCGGGGAGGCTACGAGGTCATCTCCATCGTCAACGCCGGGTTCCCCGCCTCCGACATCAAGGCGAGGTTCTCCGCAGAAGACTTCAAGCACGCGGGGTACTCCGCGAGCACCAGCAAGAGCATGGGCTACACCGTCGCCGAGCTCAAGGCCGGGGGCTACGACCTCATCTCCATCATGAACGCGGGCTACACAGCGGCCGAGGTCAAGGGCCAGTTCTCCGGGAAGAGCTTCAAGGACGCCGGCTACTCGGCGAGCAGCGCGAAGGGCATCGGGTACGGCGTCGCCGACCTCAAGGCCGGGGGCTACGACCTCATCTCCATCATGAACGCCGGGTACCCGGCCCAGGAGATCAAGGTCCAGTTCTCGGCCTCGAACTTCAAGGAGGCCGGCTACTCCGCGAGCAGCGCTCAGCAGGTCGGCTTCAGCGTCTCCGAGTGCAAGCGGGGAGGCTACTCGCTGATCGAAATCATGAACTCGGGCCTCTCTCCCAAGGACATCAAGGAAGCCTTCAGGACCTCGGACTTCAAGCAGGCCGGGTACAGCGCCTCCACCGTCAGAAACCTCGGCTACACCGCGGCCGAAGCCCTGGCCGGAGGCTACGACAGGGACCAGCTTAGAAACGCGGGCTACGACGTCGAGTAAGGGATAAGGAGCTTTTATGATTCGCATAGCAATCTTCGCAGCAGTCTTCGCGCTCACGGCCCAGGCCCGGGCCGCGATCGAACCGCAGGACTTCCTCCCGGCCAAGGTCCTCGGCAAGTACGAAGACCGAAACAGTCCGACCAAGGAGTCCTACATCATCGACACCGGAACCGGCATCGCCGTGGTCCGGATCCCGCAGAAGAACGGCCGAGAACTCCTCACCTCGCTCTGGGGTGACTGCCGGGGGGCCCTTCCGGTGAAGCAGGCGGCGAAGCTCGCCGAAAGCGAGTTCTGCCGGGCCGTGCGGAACCCGGAGTTCGACCAGCCGGAGCGGGGCCTCGAGGCCTACACCTTCAGCGACCCGGAGACGGCGGCGCGGAACTACCGGAGGAACCTCGTCTTCTTCTCCCTCACGCTCGTGCCAGGATTTTTCTTCTCGGATGCGGCGACGGTGACCTTCCTGCTCCCGACGGATTTGAAGCAGCTCGAGAGCAGGCCCCTCGAGACGGAGATCCGGATCTACCGGGGGACGACGCGGAAGCCGGAGCTCAAGATCCAGAAGCTGAAACCACTCTAGGCTGTGCGGGAGCGAGCTCCCGCACTCGAGCCCCGGGTCTAGGTCTTCTTCGGTTCTTCCTTCTTGCAAGAGCCGTCCTTGCACTCCTTCTCCTTGCAGCAGGCCTTTTCCTTGCTGCAGCTCTGGGCTTCCTTTTCCTTCGCGCAGCACTTCCGGTGGTGGGAGCAGGCGGAGAGAGAGAGGATCGCGGACAGGGTAACGAACGATAGCAGCTTCATCGAACTTCCTTTGTAGGTGTGGTGTCTCTTAGTATAGGTCCGATCGAAACCCGAGCAAGACCGGAAGAGATTAACCACCTAGAGGAAGCCGTGGTTGAAGAGGCTGAAGGAGAGCTCCTGGAGCTTCTTGAGCCGCGCCTGGACCTCCGGGTCGTCCAGCCGCTTGGGGAAGTACTTGAGCTGCGGTTCAAGTATCTTCCAGTTGTCGAGGAGCATGATGTGCTCGTCGAAGGAAATCTTCCCCACCCAGAGGGAGCGGAGGTCGGCGTTGAAGAAGTGCATGTGGTAGAGGAGTTCGATCATCCCGTGGAGGTAGAGGAGCTCCTTGGTGAAGGCCATCCCGCCCTCGAACGGCACGCCCCGGAACACCCGGAGCGTGAGCTTGAAGGCGTCCAGGTCCGCCATCTCGTGGTGGCGCAGGTACTCGTAGACCTCGGTGATGCTCGACCCGCGCTCGGCCATGGAGGTGGCCAGGTGCCGGAGGACGACCTTGTTCCACCGCTCCTTGGTCATGCACCCGGTGATGAGCTCGGTGACGATGGCGAGGCCCTCCTGCATGAAGGTCGTCTTCGGCGCCCAGGTCGAGAGCCAGGGGTTGTCGACCTGGGCCGCGCCGTTGAGGGAGGTGCCGAGGTGGACCCAGCCTTCGTGGACGAGGAAGATGTCCAGGTGGCCAGTGGTGTAGGCCTTGAACGGGTTCAGCTTGAGCGTGCGTCGGCCAGCGGAGGAGTCGGAGAGGAGGGAGGTCGAGGGCTTCACCTCGAAGTCCGCCGGGTCGAAGGTCTCCGTCATCTTCTCCCGGAGGTACCGGAGGGCCTCTTCGCCCTGGAGCTTCCGCTCGCTCGTGTCCTCGATGCAGAACTCCGGCACCTTCTCGAGGAAGTAGAGGAAGGCGTTGTTCTTCCCCATCTTGTGGGAGGTCCCGTAGAGCTTCGTGCAGTGTTCGTAGAAGAAGACGTTGTCGAAGTTCTCCATCATCGAGAGGAGGAGGTGGTAGTCCTGGATCCGCTGGGTGAAGATCTGCTTGAGCGACGGCGGGAGCTCGGCCTTCGCGAGCTGGGTCAGGAAGGTGGCCATGGCCCGCTTCTTCTCGTCGACGTTCACCGGGAAGGGAACGCTCACGTCCTCGAGCTCCTGGATGAAGGTCCGGTGCTGGGGGAAGAGTTGGTTCAGCTCTCTGATCGGGTAGCGGGGATGGCCCAGGAAGCTCAGGTCCTTCGCGATCTCCTTAAGCCGATAAGAGAAGTCCTTTATTAGCGCTCGATCCATGTCCCACTATCGGTAAGTAAATGTCTGAATTGTAATGTTAAATTTACGTTATTATTAAGTATTACGCGAAATAGATTTTAACAAAAGGAATGCAATGAAATTTCTTATGCTTTTTGCCGTCTGTGCAAGTGTAAACGCATGGGCGAATCTCCATTTAGCACCGCCGGACTTCTATACCCAACTGGGGAAGGCAGTCTTTGTTGATTTCACGAAAGCGCAGTACGACGTCACCTACGACATCCCTTCCGAAACCACGAAGGTGAAGACCACCATCTGGTTCACCGCCACCAAGGCCGGGAAGCCCGTCTTCGACCTCGTCCCGGACGTCGACGGCCTGACCTTGAACGGGGCCCGGGCCGGCTCCCGGCAGATCAAGTTCCCCGACGGGGCCTCCGAGCTTCGCATCGTCGACCGGGAAGTGGCCCCCGGCGACCACGTGCTCCAGATCACGAGCTCCTTCGACGCCAACGTTTCCTATGACTACACCAACCGCACCGTCTCGAGCGCGTTCTGGATCCGGGACCTGCGGGACCGCATGTTCCTCGAGCAGTACGTCCCGTCGAACTTCGAGTTCGACCAGTACCAGATGGTCCTCAACGTCACCTTCGTCGGAAACCGCCGGGCCCAGGAGATCTTCACCAACGGAGAAGTTTCGAAGAAGTCGGCGAACTCCTGGAGCATCACCTTCCCGAAGCACTTCACCGTCTCCTGCCCGTACTTCCACACGGCCCCGAAGGGGAAGTTCGTCCGGGCCGACTTCAGCTACCCGTCCATCAGCGGCCGGCAGATCCCGATCACCATCTACTCGCCGAGCGCGGGCCAGACCGAGGAGTTCCGGCAGGAAACCAGGAGAGTCCTGGAGGAGCTCGAGAGCGACTACGGGGCCTGGGGACATCCGAGCTTCCTTGCCTACGGCACGCCGAACGGCTCCGGGGGGATGGAGCACGCCGGGGCGACGGCCACGTCCTTCTCCGCCCTCGACCACGAGATGCTCCACTCGTACTTCGCGAAGGGCGTGATGCCCGCCAACGGAAACTCCGGCTGGATCGACGAGGCCATCGCGAGCTGGAGGGACAAGGGCTACACCCGCCTCCCGGCCCCGGGGTTCGGCGGGAGCAACCTCGGAAGCCAGTCCGCCTACAAGAGGAGCACCGACGACCGCGCCTACCGGCTCGGGAACGCGTTCATGAGCTACGTGGACTACCGGCTGCAGAACGTCGGAGGCCTCAAGGCCTTCCTCAAGGGCTACCACCAGGCCTACAGGAAAACCGTGATCACCACGGAGCACTTCAAGAACAACCTGGAGTTCTTCAGCGGCCTGGAGTTCGACGGGGATTTCCAGACCTACATCTGGGGGAAGAATTCGAAGGACGCTCCCGAGGCAGGCGAGAACCCGGCCCACCCGGAGCTGACGGAAGAAGAACTCCGAGGGCTCCTCTAGGCTAGCCCCGGGCCTTCTCCGCCCAGAGCCGCTTGGCGCGCTGGAGCTTCTCGTAGGACGCGAGGAGCTTCTGGTGCATCTCGAAGCCGCTGAGGTTGAGGTCGGACTCGTGGAGGCCATCGAACTTCTCGAACCCGTTGATGATGTTCTGCGACCGATCCACCAGCTCCTTTCCGAAGAGCTTCTCCACGGTCGGAAGGTACTCGTTGGT
>SXGU01025789.1_pt1 | contig 14008 bp, 12 predicted proteins | sample 3174531 | NCBI WGS metagenome assembly SXGU01 (sample SAMN11356863, study PRJNA531348) | freshwater metagenome | isolation source: freshwater sample F1-140 | place: China: Fuxian Lake, Yuxi | collected 2017-12-25 | reverse complement strand
TCGGCATACATTTTCTTGAGCCGGCTGTTCTCGGCCTCCAGCTCCTTCATCCGGCTGATCATCGCCGTATCCATGCCACCATATCGGGCCCGCCACTTGTAGAAGGTGGCCGAGCTGATGCCTAACTCCCGGCAGACTTCAGGTACCGCCAGGCCGGCTTCGGCCCGCTTGAGGGCATCCATGATCTGGCTGTCTGTGAACTTCGATCGCTTCATTGCAGAACTTCCTTTCAGAGAAAATTCTACTTCTGATTACCCCGCTTTTGCGGGGGGATTACCATAGCATGCTGAACAAATTAGTAATTCTTGAAGGCGAGAGCAGGCGATTGGTATGGATTCCATCATAAAACTAGGCTATGGAAGTACTCTCAACAATGCGCTTTGCGTCGCCGATCGAAAGATGCGGTCCAATGGGCAGACTCAATACCTCATTGGCAAGTCTGTCCGCGATGGGAAAATTGGCTTCAAGGCAATAGGCTTCCTGGCGATGTGGCGGAATAGGATAATGAATTAGGCTTGCAATGCCTGCATCTGAAAGTTGTTGCTGGAGTCGATCGCGACACGACGATCGTACAACAAACAAATGCCAGACCGGATCGGCATAGTCAGGCACCGATGGCAAGATCAGTCTTGAGTGATCAATGTCGGCCAGGTAGATGGCAGCAATCCGCTGTCGTCGTGTATTCCACTCATCCAGATGTTTCAGTTTGACACTCAGCACCGCAGCCTGGAGGGGGTCGAGCCGGCTGTTGTAGCCCCGCACCTCGTTGATATACTTCACCCGGGAACCATAGTTGCGCAGCACGCGGATGCGGTCGGCGATATCGGGGTCGTTGGTGGTGACTGCGCCGCCATCGCCCAATGCGCCAAGATTCTTACCAGGGTAGAAACTCCACGCCACCGCATCGCCGTGTGCGCCGATGCGCTTGCCCTTGTAGCGCGCGCCATGTGCCTGCGCGCCGTCTTCCAGCACTTTCAGGCCGTGCTTACGCGCAGTGGCCAGAATCGGGTCGAGGTCGGCGGGTTGCCCGTAGAGGTGCACCGGCAGGATGACCTTGGTGCGTGGTGTGATGGCCGCCTCAATGCGATGGGGGTCAATGTTGTATGTGTGCTCGTTGGGTTCCACTGGCACTGGCATAGCACCGCACTGGCTGACGGCGAGCCAGGTGGCGATATAGGTGTTGGAGGGGACTATGACTTCATCGCCGGGGCCAACATCCATGGCAAGAAGAGCAAGATGCAAGGCGTCGAGCCCGTTAGCCACGCCAATCGCATGTTCCGTGTCACAGAAGTTGGCAAATTCGCGCTCGAAGGCATCGACTTCTGGGCCAAGGACATAATATCCACTGCCAAGAACATGGGCCATGGCCGCATCGATCTCCATTTTGAGCTCAAGATATGCTGCGCGCAGGTCGAGAAATGGAATATTCATGCAGCGATCAGATTGCTCAGAAATATCTGATAGTCGCGGTAATAGTCGGATTCATCGAAATAATCCGAGGCCAGCACCATGCATACCGAGCCGGAGGAAAAATTGTCCAGCTCTCGCCAGATCATCGGACAAATATAGAGGCCATAATAGGGTCGATTGAGATGAAACCGCTGTCGCTTGCGGCCATCGTCCAGTACCACATCAAAGCTGCCTGACATGGCGATGATCAGTTGGTGCAACGCCTTATGGGCGTGCCCCCCTCGTTCAGAGCCACCTGGCACATCGTAGAGATAATACACGCGCCGGATATCAAACGACACTTGGCGCATGGACTCAATGAAGGTCAGATTGCCACGGTGATCGGAAATCTTCGGCAGTTCGATGATGCGTATATCGTCCAGCGACATCATTCACCTCCCATTGGATTCAACTGGGCCTTGACAACATCTGCACCATCTAGGTAGGCGCATGCTCCACACCACGCTGTCGGCTTCGTCGCGGATGTTGATGCGGAGTGTTGGTCGCCAGCGATAGCCGCGTCCAGCAGGGGCTGGATGGCGTTTTGTGTGGGGGTCCGAACTTCTGTGGGGGCATGAATGCTTACTCCCAGAGTTACTTGTCCGATAGCATTTGCCAGGTAAGCACAGTTTCCGCCTTCGCCTCCTGATTCAGCTTCTTGCCCAGCACAGTTTGCAGATGCATGGGGGCCAGCCCCGTTCCAGGTCGCTTGGTGTCCAGATCCGCTTCGGTAATGATATGACCGGCTGGTAGCGCGTGCCGTGTAATAAGACTGCGCCGCATCTTCGGGATTTGCCTCTGCTCCTCCACGCTTAGCACGCGCCCTGTTCCACCCAATGCCGCGTGGACCCGGCGGCAGGCGTAAGTCATGGCCTGCATTTCCGCTGGCTCGGTGGCCATTTGGTTATCCATGCCGATACGGGTCTTGTCCAGGGTGAAATGTTTTTCGATGAGACAGGCTCCCAGCGCGACTGATGCCGCAGGGATCTCGATGCCCAGACTGTGGTCTGAGTAGCCAATGGGATGATTTGGGAATTCGCTTCTTAGTCCAGTGATATTTTGCAGGCGGATGATTTCTGGGGCAGCGGGGTAGACCGAAGTGCAGTGCAGGATCACCAGCTGCTGCATGTTACCCGTAGCTTCAATGGTGCGTACGGCCTGGATGATCTCTTCCAGCATTCCCATACCGGTAGACAGCACCAAGGGAACATTCAGATGCCCTAGCTGGGTGAGATAGGGCAGATTGTTCAGTTCCATGGACGCGATTTTTACGAACGGCACATTGCATTCCTGGACCAGAAACTCCGCCTCCTCAATGGAGTAAGGGGTCGAGGCAAAATCAATGCCCACCGTGCGGGCATGAAACGCCAGCTCTTTGAGCTGGGCATTATCCAAGGCGAATTTCTTGACGACGCGCCGAGCGATGGCGTTTTCCTTGTAGTAGCTCTCGCTGTATAAGGTCTCAGCACTCCAAGACTGAAACTTCACGCAATCACAGCCAGACGCTTTGGCCTGGTCGATCATATCCCGGGCGATGCCTAGATCGCCGAAGTGGCTGGTATTCAACTCGGCAACGATGTACGGAGACATATAATCTCCGATGATGCGACCATTTCTCAAAGTTACGGTGGACATGGGGTGGGTATCTCTATTGGTCAATGGGTTCGATGATCATCTCGGCAAGAAACAGATCACGAGACAAAAAGGGGGCCTGATCTTCTAGGGGGCGTCGGGTCAGGCGTCTATCCACCGCGCTACGGGTTTGGCCAATCTCAATGTAGCCCTGATCGGCACGACCCATGATTTCACACAGCACTGGACCTGGATGAGCCAGCAGAGCTGCGAGCCCCTCATCCAGTTGCGCGATATTTTCGATGCGCAGGTAATGCAGATCAAAACAGTCGGCGACCTTCGCAAAGTCCGGGCAGCTCACGCCGTTTGCTGGGTCGGTACCGATAGTGCGCTTGCGGAACAGGTCGTGCTGGCGACGACGGATGATTGAGTAGACATTATTGTTGATGACGATAATCTTGATGGGCAGTTTCTGGTAGCGAACGCTCTCCAGTTCCTGCAGGTTCATCATGATGGAGCCGTCGCCCACCACCGCGACAATGGGTTGCGATTTGGCATGTTGTGCCCCGACGGCAGCGGGCAGGGCAAACCCCATGGCACCTTGGGATACGGGGTGGATGCAGTTTATACCTGGCGCGAAGCGAAGGTTGGTTGGCAGAATGACCTCAACCAGGCCAGAGTCGGTAACCAAGGTAGATGGCTGCGGCAGTAGTTCGCTCAGACGATCTGCCAACTGGTACAGGTCAATCACATCCGTTGACGCGAACTCGGTCTCTACGCTGCTGAACAGCGTCTTCCAGTGCAGGCACTTGTCCACCCATGCCGGATTGACGCCCCGGACTTCTTGTTTGTCCATGGCATCCAGGAACGCGGCAATGTCACTTTCAACAAAATAGTCAATGCGGATACCGTCCTTGCTGTGTTCAACCCGGTCAATGTCCACCACGGCGATGCGTGCCGCCCGAGCAAACTTGCGAAAGTCCGGCCCCGTGGTGAGGGGCGTCAGCCTGGATCCCAGCACCAGCAAAAAATCAGCGTTCTGCACCGCAAAATTGCCCGCCCTTGAACAGCCCATGGCACCCACAGAACCCACTGACAACCGGTTCGCCGAGCCGTAAACATCGGTGGCCGAGGCAGCATAGGTGAGCGGGAAATTCCAGCGTTCAATGAAATTCACCAGCCGATACTCGGCACCAGCGGAACGCACACCTCGACCGATCAGTACCACTGGACGCTGGGCAGTGCGCAGGGCTTCGGTGATCTGGGCTATATCCTCCGGAGCGGGGACGGGTGTTTCAGCATTGATCGACGGTGCTAGTTCCGGAATGCCATCGGGTTCGATCAGTGCGCTTTGCAGGTCAAGCGGAATATCCAACCAGACGGGGCCCTTTCGGCCCGACTGGGCCAGATGCAGTGCTTGGTCCATGGTCGCGACGATGTCCTCCGGCCGGCTAAGCATGTGGGCAAACTTGGTAATAGGTGCCACCAAGGCGATGATATCCGCCTCCTGTTGGCCATAGGTGCGTAGAGGGACGCCGGTGTGGCGAGAGGTCTCTCTGAGGATATTCTGTCCGGAGATGAAGATGGTGGGGATGCCATCCTGCCAGGCCGAAAGTACACCGGTCATAGCGTTCGTGGCGGCGCAACCGGTAGAGACAAGACAGGCTCCCAGTCCGCCACTCTGTTCCGCATACCCAACGGCGGCAAAAGCGCAGGACTGTTCGTGGTGCAGGGATACCGGTATCAGATCTGGATGCTTTGCTAGGGCATCGTTTAGGAATAATGCTCCGCGTCCAGTGACCTGGAAGACATGCCGCACCCCGGCCTTGGCCAGCCGCTGCATGATGTAGTCAACCACCCGCATCACCTCGATACCCCTCATCAGGCCTTGGGTTTGAAACGATCCAGAACTGCGGGCACCGCGACAACGAACTCGGCACTGCACGCCGGATGGCTATCGACAAAGCTCTCGGCGCGACCCATGGCAATGCCGCGCTTGAAGGATTTCAGGCTGGCCTCCACACGCAGGACATCGCCTGGAACGATTTTGCGTCGGAACTGGATGTTGTTGATGGAGACAAAATTGGTCTTCATGCCCGCATATTCTTCCTTGCAGAGAAAGGTCAGGATGAAGGTCTGTACCAAGCTTTCAATCTGTACGAAGCCAGGGACGTTGGGCTCGTCGTTGAAATGTGCGGGGAAAAACCACTCGTTATATGTGAAGCATTTGATGCCCGTAGCACGCTCGCCAGGAACCAAATCAATGATCCGGTCGATCAACAGAACGGGATAGCGATTGCACTGGTGCTTGAGAATGCTGTTGATGTCCATCACTGTCGGGGCGGCGCTCATACCGTTCACACCAAGGTCACATTATATTTGGCAAGGATGGTCTTCCCAACTTCGAAGCTGGAGAACTCAATGATGTCGTCGATATCCAGCTCAATGCCAAAGGCTTCTTCCAGAGCGGCCATCAGGGCCATGTGCCCGACACTGTCCCAAGTGGCTACGCCTTGGTACTTGAGGTTTGCAAGATCGCTTTCCTCGACCATAAAGGTTTCCTTGAATGCGGTGATGTATTTGTCCAGATTGCTCATACTGTTCCTTGAATTAGTGAAAATTGTCTACTGGCTTGATACCACCCTTGACAGAGTGCTTATCAGATCATATCCATCCCAGATCACGCTGATATCCAGGGCTCTGCCCACCGGCACCACTCGGTCAATGCCAGTGAGGCCAGACTCTACCACCATGCTGATTATGGCCTTCGGATCAATGCCAAAACAGGTGACGGTTTGATAGCGTTCCCCGACGATGGACCTTAGCCCGGAAAAGTCATTGTCGATAGCCTCGAAAAAAAAGCCGTGTTGACCACGATAGTTCTCCATCTCCACGGGTAGTGCGTTTAGGCGTACCCGATAAATCAGATTCTGGTGCCGTGCAGCCGACACACACGCGTCCATCAGGATGGCCGAGCGGCAGAGGTGGGTGAATTTTTCCACGGCATGGATCGCTGGGGGGAGCGGCTTGGTCAGCAGGAAGCGCTCCATCTCCTGCCAGAAGCGGTTCATGGCATTGGGGATTTCCGCTTCATCGCCTTGCCATAGGATCAGGTGGGGGGATGAGCAGGCATTCTGGTCAAGCAGAAAAACATCGTTGTAGAAACCCGCCACCAAGGTTTTTAGATCGGCCGCATCGGCCGCCAGGATGGCGTTGGCACTCAACACACACAGGGAATAACGGTCCGCGAAGCAGACATCTACGCACCGGGGCGAGGTGCGCATGGCGCGTAGATGCAGAATGGTAGCGTCGCCACCCCATAGCACCCTAGCATGACAGATATCCGACAATGCGGCGGTGATTTCATCGTTGCGCGGGTAGCGGATGATGCGCGTCATGCCAGCCACGCGGGTATGTTCGGGCTGGGACAATAAGGCTGCGATTTCGCTACAGATGATGTCCGCCTGGGGGTGGTGTGTGCCGGGGATGCGCACGATGTTGGCGTTACCCGCCAGCAAGCCGAATGCCAGAGAAAAAGCGAAGTTTACCGGTACATTGCTGGGAGCGATGTGTAGTACGAGCCCGCGGCCGATCCGGCGGTGGGTAACATCGAAGCTCCGCGCCAAGCGTTCCAGGTTCGCCCGGCGGCACCAGTAGGCGAAGCCACCCACATCCGGATAGGCCCGGATAGCGGGGCTGACCAGTAGACGCCTAGATAAGGCGGCCAGGAATTCCATGGCTTCAGCGGAGTAAGGTTGTAGCGGCCGGGTGTCTAAGTCTCCAAGACTGGTGCCCACCAGGACATCCACGGGCAGATCAGGGACGGACTTCATAAGTATCACTGCAGCCTCGGGTCTCGGCTTTGGCCAGTCGCCCCAAGACATGAAAATACTTACCACGCCGCCCGCATGGGCAGTCGTCCTCGCCCAGCAATACGCCTACATCCTCAGTTAGCAGAGCATGTCCTGGGTAACTGCGCGGGAGAATGGACAGCACTTCGATAACCCCTTCCGTTCCGATGGGGGCTACGTCGAAGTTTCCAGGATCACGCACTATCACATCACCATAAACTGGCGCGTGCAGATGGCCTGCCTCGCACTCCATGAACAACGAGCCGGTTTGCTCCACCATGCCGTAGTAATCAACCACCCGTCTGATGCCAGCACAACCATGTAGCGCGGCCCGGAAGGTCGCATTGTTCACGGCTTCGTCGCGCAATTTCTTCCAGCCACCACCATGGAGCAGGACGCCCGTATCCATGGGCAGTTTGATTCCTTGCTCGCGCAGTGGCAACACGAAGTGGCGCCAGATCATGAAGGTAAAGCCAAAGATGAACAGTGGCGTATCCGGGTGGCGGGCGAGAAAGGCTGTGATGGCCGGCAGGTTCAATTCCATATCCTCGTTAAGGGCATAGGTCACATTCTGCCCAAACATGGAAAAGCCGAGGATGCCAGCACCTCGCGCAGAGAATGCCTGGCGATCCTTCAATACGCCGGGCGAGTCGATGATGAGCATGGGCAGGCGTTTTTTGCCCAGTAGTTGACCCATCAGACGCGATAGCACCCTGGTCTGCATGGCCGCAGTGTCCCGATCTAGGAAAATGCGCGACACCTGCTGCCCACTGGTGCCGGAGGATGTCATAGTCTTGAAGACCTCGTCCCGATCCACGCTCAGCAAATCAAATTCCTTGAACAGGCGTACCGGAATGTAGGGCACATCTTCTAGTCGCTGAATGGCACTGGTGTCAACCCCTTGCAATTCCAAGATGCGATGGTAGTGCTCGCAACGGGCTGCATGCCAGTGGGTCAACTCGACCATGGCGCTGGTGAACATGGTGGCCTTGGCCTCGCGTTCCAGAGTATAGGGTTCAAGATCCAGCCAAGTAGTGAAATCGGGCGGGGTCATGCCAACAGTGTACCAATGCGGGGTGTCAATTCGGCGTATTGAATCTTGCCGGAGTCGTTGCGCGGCAGGTCCTCAATACCATACACGGCCACACCCTTCACAGTGACCTGAAGGTGATCCATTACCTGTTTCTTGATGTTCTTAGCCTGATCTACCGTGGGTTGCCGAACATATATCTCTAGACAGTCGTCCCGGCCGGAGCAGGCTACCACATACCCGGCGTCCAGCAGTAATTTCTCCACATCCAGCAGATTTGTCCGGCGGCCGAACAACTTGATGAAGCGTTTCAGCCGTCCGACGATGTAATAGTCGCCTTCTGCATCTCGTTTGGCCAGATCGCCCGTGCGCAGCACGCCCTGATGCTCGTCGCCGCGGGCCAAGTCTTTGTAACCCACTGCGTAGCCCATGGAGACATTGGGGCCTGCGTACACCAATTCTCCTGGCATATCGTCCTGGTCGATTTCATGGCCTGTCTCGTCTTCCAGCCAGAATCTGCCACCTGGAATGGCAGTGCCAATACTTCCGGCCTTGCGAATAGCCTTGTCCGGTGGCAGATAGGACATGCGCGCCGTCGCCTCGGCCTGACCATACATGGTGAAGAAGCGCATGCCGCGATTGGCGCAATGTTTGGCATATTCTAGTGTTAGATCTGGTTCCATCCGCCCGCCGGCCTGGGTCAGGGTGCGCAGGTGGGGCAAGTCCATACGGGTGAAACGCAACTTCTTCAGTATCTCGTAGTGGTAGGGGACACCGCTAAAACTGGTGGCCTTGGCTGTGCGCAGAAAATCCCAGAAGATACGGTCGAAAAAGGTGGTATTGGTAACGGCAATGCTAGCCCCCACCAGGATGTGGCTGTGAATAATGGACAGCCCGTAGGTGTAGCTCGGCGGTAGGGTAGTGATAGGCACATCATCGGCGCTCAGTCCAAGGTAATCAGCAATGGAGCGGGCATTGGACAGTATGTTGCCATGGGAAAGCCGGACGAACTTGGGGCTGCCCGTGCTACCAGAGGTTCCCAGTAGCAGAGCCAGATCGTCGTGAATCTCCAGATCCGGATTGCCCATATCCAAGAGTGCATAGTCACCATGAGTGAATACCGGGTTCGCGTTCTTAAACTCGTCGCATCGGAGAGCAGGCAGCCAGAGATGGCTTGGCCGGTAATCCTCCAGCAGATTCCGCAGCTGCTCAGCTGGAACATTGGGAGCCAGCATCAAGGGCACCGCATCAGCCAACAACAGGCTCAGATAGCCGGCCAGACCATTCAGGTCGTTATCCGTCAGGCAAAACACCAGACGCCGCCGGGTATGGGTGAACGCGGCATGTCGCCCCAGTTGCAGAACCTCCGAATAAAACAGATGTTGGCCCGATGCATCCCGGAACAGGGTCCGAATGCCATGCGCCGCCAAGACATCAATCAGTCGTTCTTTCTTTTGGGTCATGATCGCTCAATCAGGTGTTCCAGTACCCACAGATTCGGTTCAGATTGCTATCACTCATATCGTCGTGGCTGTCGGGTGTCGTAGATTTCTGGGTGTTCAGAGTCACAGGAGGAGTGCAGATTGAGGGGCTCAGAATATCATTTGTATGAAAATCTATGGAGTTTTCTGCTGTCTACTTGGATAATTTTGCCGGATGTTGAAACAACAGAACAGTAAGGATCTGTGTTCATGTTCACAAACGTGTTTGGTGAAACGAGAGTGTGGTGAGCAAGGCTGGCATTTTGTTTAACAGATACATTCATTCCTAAAACACTGCAAACCCCAATTTGTACAGATCCTGCCAATATTGTGCCTGATCCAACCCAAGAATAATCTCCCAAGACAGAATCGTGCCCAAGAACGGCTCCGCTGCTTATAAAAACGCCTTCGCCAATATTCACGCCATCATGGATATCAGAATTGCCTAGAATAATAGTGTTTGATTGCACATTAAATCTGCCCGGTGTTCTAACGCTTTTATCTATAAACCCAACGAAATCATAACCAAGGCCACGCAATTCAATAGACTTGCGCATGCGGAACTCATTTAGATCTCTAAATCCAAGGGCAACAAGAATCGAGTACTCATCAGGGGGAAAGTGATCGTTGATTTTGCTGAGAGGGTACACGGTAGTTGAACCTATAATTGGTTGATCATCGACAAATGGATCATCAACGACAAAGCCCTTGATAACTTCTTCGTCAAAGAAATACCCGTGTATGGTTCTGGCATGCCCACCATTCCCAAAAACAATCAGTTTTTTGGTTGGGCTAAAAAGTCTCCCATTAATGATTTCTGTGAAGAATGGCATGGTTCAAGATAGAAAATAGGATGGGAATTGCGCTAAAGCTGGATTCAACAAGAAGTGCTCTTATGATTGGCGTTATGAGCGAATTATTTGTGAGCGTTTCTTGAGTAAAGAAATGGAAGACGGAATAGCAAAATTAGCAGTCTAACAGATGGGGCAATGCGAAACAATTTAGACCAGAGATTAAGCGCAAAAGTGATTTCAGCCTCTTTTGCGAGATCTTTTATTAAGTCGTAATAGATGTTTTTAACGGCTTTGTTCTTGTGCTCTTGTGGCGTATATCGTCGAATGAAATCGAGTTTTGAGTTGACTTGGCGGAGGATATTGGCATGTAAACCACTGGGATGGAAACGATAAACGAAGGTTGGTGTGTCGATGTATGAGAACTGTGATGGCGATGTGAGAATGGAAAAAATGTGGGCATTATAACACCAATCATCAGAAATACCGTGTTTGCAGTGATTGATGGCACTTAGTAGTATTTGTTTGTGTACCAGAAGTGATTGTGTGAATATCGGATTCACATGGGTTACAAGGTATTCAAATATTTGCGCTGGAGGGTATTGCATTAAGAGTGTTACATTGGGTTTATGAAGTAATTCACAGACATGATCTGACATTTTGTATCCATTTGTGAATACAGCCAGCATATGGCGATTTTCCATGAGCTTTCTAACCTGTAATTCCAGTTTCTGTGGCAGCAAGAAATCGTCCGATCCAAAAACACAAATAAACTCGCCTTGACAGTGGCTTATCCCGTGAAGTGTATTTCCCACAACGCCTAAATTATGATCGGTTCTGAAGGCCCTAATTATGTTTGGGTGCCTCCTTTGTGAATCGGAAATGATCTTCCATGATGAGTCGGTTGACCTGTCGTCTGAAATGACGATCTCGAAGTTGCGGTAAGTTTGGTTTAAGGCGCTATTGATGGCGTCTGATATGTAATTCTCATGATTATAAGAGATGATCAGAATCGAGATAAACATGGATGACAATCAGTGGTGACTATGTATCGGTGTTATGGTGTACTTGATTTCCCATGCAGGGAACATCCATGAGAATCGCCGCTCATAGAAAGCCTGAGTGTGGAAGTTAATATTTACGAGAAATCTGACTAAAGGTACTGTTAGGCGGTCAAAAAGCGAGGTTCTGTAAAAATTTAATTTTATGTCTAGGACGCGAAATCTGGTGTCGCTGTAAAATGCAGGAAGCGATCGCCCTATTTGATCTCCTGGGTCTTGGAAATAGTGCATTGTATATAAACCAAAGAATCGTACATGCGTTGGGTCGGAGTAGAAGTTCGGATTCGAAAAGTGCGGGACAATTATATTAATCTTCGCGGTTGCAGTGCAGATTCTGTGAATCTCTGACATCAAACCAATTAAATTGTCGATATGTTCAAATACATGTCGTGAATAAATCTCTGATACTGAGTTGTCTGGAATGAGGCTTAGTTTCTCATTTAGATCGGCCACGATGTCTATTCCTGGCAATTCTTTTATATCGAGATTGTAGAATCCTTCAATTGGAATTTCTCCTGCGCCCAAATGTAATCTTATTGGTTTGTTATTTATAAGATCCAGTTTGACGGATTGGTTTATTATTTGCATGCTAGGCTTTCGTTGAGTATGTCAATAAATCTTGGTGAGATCTGGCTAATGTCATAAGTTGTTTCAACGCTGTTTCTGCCAGATTGTCCCATTTGCGCTCTGAGTTTACTATCTTCAATCAGGCGCAAGAGGGTGTTGAGCCACTCTTCCTGGCGTTTAACGACAAAACCATCTATCCCGTTCCTGACAACTTCCTTGTTTCCGCCTACATCGCTGCAAATTACGGGGATTCCGCTTGCCATATATTGCAGAGCCTTGAATGCGCATTTCCCCCTTGTCCATTCATTGTCGGGCATTGGCATGATTCCGATGTCAATGTTTGATAATGATTCCGCCTCGGTTTCCTCGCTCCACGGGATTAATGTTGTTTTTATGTTCCTTATCTCCGGATTGCCCTTTGATATGATTAGCAGTTCTGTTTCCGGGTGTATTCTTGTTAACTGTGAAAATACATTCTCCAGATCTTTTATGTATGGGTAATTTGTTGGTTGTCCGATCCATCCAATTATCACAGATTTTCTTGGGGTGTTGGCTTGCGGATCATATTTGTTTTTATTGACGGCTGTTTGTAGAATATGCACTTTGTTGCGGTATCTTTCATCGACTCTGCTGGCTAAATAACGGTTGCCAGCAATAATTGCTACCGAGTGTTTGCATATGGCTTTAAAGCGCGATTGCGTTCTTGTCGCCGTAATTATTGAGAATTTTTTATGCTGGGATGTCGTTATTGCATCGTCAAAGTCATAGATTATTCTGTGACATGACTTCTTTATTTTCGAGATTATTATGGGCGGAAGCAGCCTTTTTTGCACAATTACTATGCCAGCATCTCTTGCTGCTTTTATGATGCTTGAATATTCATTGCGTTTTTCAAATGTTTTTTTGATCCATGAGCCTGATTTCTTTATAGGGTAATGAGTTCTGACTGTAAATCCTCCGGAATCTAGATATGGAATGTGGTCTAACACTCTGAGGCGTGTGCTTGCTGTGTTTCTGTCGCCAAAGGTTACTAGTAAAATATGCTTTAGTTTTGAGGCGTTATAAAAAATTGCCTCCATTCTTTCGATCATTTGCTTGCTGCAATGTTTGGATGTTGCATCAACAAGGGCTTGGTTGCCGAATTGATTTCTGGTGTTCTCATTATTTGTTAGGTTGTGTAACGCAATTGCTATAGATTGTGAGTTTTTTGTTTGAACAATTATTCCATTGTCGTTATTAATGGCTTCTGAGATTGCGCCTATGTTTGTTGAGACTATAGGTAGGCCTGTTAACATGGCCTGCATGATGGATTGAGGCACGCCTTCATTCGCGTAGGACGGCAGACAGAATATATCAAGGGCGCGCAGCCAGTCTTCAGGGTTGTTTTGTTGGCCGGCGAGGAAGACATCTTTTGAGATGCCCAACTCGTGCACTTTCGCCTGTATGTTTTCGCGCTGTGGTCCATCGCCCACAATCAGCAATTTCCAGCTGGGTGCGTTGATCTGTGCGAACGCCTCCAACAGGTACATATGCCCTTTCCAGCTGCGCAGGGTGGCGACGATGCCGATGTAATGGCTATCCGGGTCGAGTCCCAGCATGCGCCGTGCATCCTGCTTGTCGCCGGGTTTGAAGCGTTCGGGGTCGATGCCGGTGGGGACGGAGGTCACCCGGGCGGGGTCGGCGCCGGTCTGTTCGATGACCTGTTGGCGCAGGGCCTCGCCCGTGGTCACTACATGCCGCACGGCCTTTGTGTAGAGCCAGCGGCTGGCCCAGTTGTCCGGGATGGGCGAGGCGATGTGGCGGGTGCGGACGATGGGTGGGGCGTTATTCAGGGTCTGGCAGGCCATGGCGGCAAGCCACGAGACGGTGGAGCTGTGTGTGTTGAGGACATCCACGGGGTTGTGTCTCAGCCAGTGGCGCAGGGCGAGCAGGCCTTTGAGGTTTTTGCGGGCGATCGGCAAGGCGATGGTGGGTACGCCGCGCTTGGGGCCTTCTTCATAAATGCGCGACTCGGGGGGGCAGAGGACGCAGACCGCATGGCCGCGTTCGATCAGTCCTCGGGATTCTTCCAGGATGCGGATCTCTTGCCCGCCCCAGCCGCACGAAGCCTCGGTGTGGACGATGTTCATCGTTGATCCTTATGTCCTGATTTAGGCGTGGACTGCGGCACGCCTAATGGTTCGGCGCGGCTGGGGGTTGGAGCGGG
>SXGU01486413.1_pt1 | contig 14009 bp, 14 predicted proteins | sample 3174531 | NCBI WGS metagenome assembly SXGU01 (sample SAMN11356863, study PRJNA531348) | freshwater metagenome | isolation source: freshwater sample F1-140 | place: China: Fuxian Lake, Yuxi | collected 2017-12-25 | reverse complement strand
TGAAGCTGGTTCCGACTCACCAGATCCTGTCCATGACTGGTGAACGCACACGTGCATTTGCACTTGTGCATCCGTGACGGGGTGGTGGCGCAGGGGCGGCAGGGGCTGGCTGCTGGTGTGGTGGCCCGCTGTAGGCTGAGCGCAGACAACTGTTGTTTTGGGTTGGCGCCGCCAGCGCGAGCCTAGCTTAGTTTTTGCGGCCCGCAGGTGCGGATACGTATCGTATTACAGCACTGGAGTTTGATCAGACGTCGGCTTGGTAATTCTGCGCTGTAGTATTGGCACACGCGGCGCAGTGTGGGTAGGCGTGGTGCGGCTGCTGGCAGAGCGCACTGAATGTCTAGGGCTGCCAATGCTGGATTGTCCAAGTAGCGTAATTTCCGCTGTTTACTTAGCTCATATTTCTCGGAATATCCAACAAAAGTGATCATTGACCATTAGGTAATGGCGGAGTGCAGGTTGGCGCAAATTGGTACTTGACAAGTTCGGGCTTAGCGCTTAATCTTTGCTTGTTGTTGGCTTGAATTTCCTATCCATTTAAAGTAGACAACATTGATTGTTGCGATCAAGGTTCCGGATTTTGGGGTCACTGTGGACACAGTGACCCTTTACAAATGGTTTGTCGCCGAGGGCACTGAAGTCGTCAGAGGACAAACAATCGCCGAGATTGAAGCAGACAAGGCCGTAGTGATACTCGAGTCCGTAGCCTCAGGCGTCTTGTTGAAAATCGTCGCCTCCGAAGGCGCGCAGGTTTCCACCGGCGAGGTCATTGCATTCGCAGGAGACCCGACAGACACAGTTCCCCAAAACTGGGAGGGTGCGCCGAGTGCCCCGCTTTCCCCGGAGCCCTTTCCAAAATCAGAACCCCGTTTCATCTCAAAACCTCGCGTGTCGGCCATCCTGCGGAATCTCGCCAGCCAGAAAGGCGTCGACATCGACCGGGTCTTTGGAACAGGCCACGATCTTATGATTACCAGAGAGGATATTCTCGCTGCCGCCGCCAGTCAAAAAAGTGAGCATTAAGGCGATGCTTGGTGTGGCAGCCGCGGACCGAAATTCCGGCGACCACACAGCGGACATGCCCAAACCCATGAATTCTAAGGAAAAATTACTCGAGTTTTTTCACGACATGCTTCTCATTCGCATTCTGGAGGAGCGGATCGGCTATCTGTTTCTGGAAGGGATCATTCCGGGCACGCTCCATCAGTCCCTGGGCCAGGAGGCCGTGGCAGTCGGCGTGTGTTCAGCCATGAACAAGGATGATGTGATTACCAGCGGCCATCGTCCGCATGGGCATGCAATTGCCAAGGGCGTGGACCTGACCGCGTTTATCCTCGAGCTGTTTGGAAAACCCGGTGGATGTTGCGGCGGAAAAGGCGGTTCGATGCATGTGGGTGACCTGTCCGTCGGCATGATCCCATCCCTCGCCATTGTCGGAGCAAACATTCCTGTGGGGACAGGCGCCGGGCTTGCGTTCAAAATGAGACGCGAACCGCGCGTCGCAGTTTGCTTTACGGGCGACGGCGGCGTTGCCGAAGGCGCGTTTCATGAAGGCGTGAACATCGCCGCCGTATGGAATCTTCCCGTGGTGTATGTCATCGAGAACAATTATTATGCTGCCTCCACGCATTACTCCAGGAACACGAAACTCAAGAGCCTCGCGGGGCTGGCGGCGGCGTATGGGATTCCCGGTATCTCAATCGATGGAAACGATGTGGTTGCGGTATATCAAGCTTCGAGTGAAGCGATAGAGCGCGCTCGCAGCGGTGGCGGACCCACGATTTTGGAAGCCATGACCTATCGGCTGACCGGCCATAACCGCCGAGACCCGCGCAACTATATGCCGTCGGCAGAACGGGAACAAGCCGAGGCAAACGATCCGGTCCGGCGGTTCGAAGCAGAGCTCGTCGCTGGTGGATATCTCAGTTGGGCCGAGGCAGCGGAAACAAAAAAAGAAATCGAACAGCTCGTTGAGCAAGCAGTGCAAACAGCATTGGCGGCGGCCGATGCCAATCCGGAAGACGCGTTCAAGGATGTATTCGCTTAGGTGATGCCTTGATTACCACAACAACCAGACAGTCCATTGTACAGGCACTGCGCGATGGGCTGGCAGATGAAATGTCGCGAGACCCCAATGTCTTTTGCATGGGCGAGGACATTGGCATCCCGGGTGGCTGGGGAGGTGTCTTTACAGTCACCCTGGGACTGGAGAATGAATTCCGCAGCCAGCTGCTGGACACCCCTATCTCGGAGCTGGGCTATTTCGGGGTGGCTGTCGGTGCCGCGATCATGGGCATGCGTCCGGTTGTCGACGTCCAATATGGGGACTTTATGTTTCTCGCCATGGATCAGATCGTCAACCAGGCGGCCAAAATGCGCTACATGTCCGGCGGCAAAGCCAAGGTACCGATGGTCGTCCGTGCTCCGGTCGGTGCGACGGGCCGTGGGGCACAGCACGCCCAGAATCTCGAGCGGTTCTTTGTGGGAGTGCCCGGCCTCAAAGTGGTTTGCCCTGCCACCGCGTACGACGCCAAAGGACTGCTCAAGTCCGCAATCCGGGACGACAACCCGGTTATCATGTTTGAGCACAAATTGCTTTACGGCTCCAAAGGGCTTGGTCAAGCGTCAGGTGCAGTAGACGCTTCCAGCGACATTCCCCTGGAAGACTATACCGTCCCCATTGGCAAGGGCATCGTCCGCCGCCCCGGCTCTGACGTCACAATCATCGCCACGCTCTTGATGATGCACGTCGCCATGAATGCCGCGGAGGAATTGCAGGCAGAAGGCGTGAGCGCCGAAGTGATCGATCCGCGCTCTCTCAGCCCGTTTGACTGGGAACTGGTAGAAGAATCCCTCATGAAAACGACGCGGGCTGTCATCGTTGAAGAAGGACCCAAGACAGGGGGGTGGGGCGCGGAAATCGCAGCTTCGCTGGGCTCCAAAATGAGCGAGTATCTCACCGCGCCGGTGACTCGCGTCGCGTCACCCGACATCCCGGTCCCGTTTTCACCCAAGTTGGAGGAGCGTTACCGCCCAAATCGCGCTGATATTCGCCGGGCGGTGCTCAAACTCGTCGATTGATCCGGAGTGAGTATGTCTCATATCAAACCATTACCTGGAGTAACCACCATGCAAGTTGAACCATTGCGCGCAGTGGCCGGCAAGATTGCCATCGTCACCGGCGCCGGGCGAGGTCTTGGCAAGGGCACTGCGGAAGCGCTTGCCGACGCGGGCGTGCATGTCGTCGTATCGGATATCCTGCCGCAAGTCAGAGAGACGTTTGCCCAAATTCAAGAAGAACATCCTGACAATCAAGGGTATGCCGAGATTACGGATGTCTCGGATGAAAACCAGGTCAAGCAGCTGGTGGAAGGGGTCGTCGCCAAGCTGGGGCGCTTGGACATTATGGTCAACAACGCCGGCATGCATATGCATGAAGGTCTGGTCGCCGACATGCCAAAAGAAACACTAGACAAGATTTTTGGCGTGAATTTCTACGGCGAATTCTTTGGCTGCAAGCACGCAGCGCGCCAAATGATGAAACAAAAATCGGGAAGCATCATCAATCTTGGGTCGTATGGTGGCAAGGTGGGCTTTCCCGGATATGCAGCGTACTGCGCCTCAAAGGGAGCCGTCCACACGCTCACGATTGCGCTCGCGCGCGAAATGGCCCCCTACCATGTCAACGTCAACGCGCTCTGCCCGGGTTTGGCAGGCACAGAAATGCATTGGAGTTTTATGAATGCAGAAGCGCAAGACCGCGGCATGACCTTTGATGACCTGCGAAAAGAAGAATTGACAACCATCCCTCTCGGACGCTATGGCGAGGGGCGTGATTCGGCGGGAGCGATTCTTTGGCTGGCTTCCGAATCCGGGTCGTATGTCACGGGGCAGCTCATCAACATCAACGGCGGTTTATATTTTGCCTGACGTTAGCCGACCCGACCTACCCCGGCATGCTGGGGCATCTCAAAAGGAGAAACGGAAATGACACTGGGCTTGATGGCAAAGGACTGTGAGATTCGCATTGACTATGACAAGTTGAGAAAAGACCGCTTGCGAAAAACCAAAGATCAAATGAAGCAAGACGGGCTGGCAACCCTGCTCTGCTTTGATCAGGATTGGATTCGGTACATCACCAGCACCAAAGTCAACGATTGGGCGAATAACAAATTGCTGCGCAGCACGCTTGTGACCGTTGACGAGGCCCCGATCCTTTATGAATTGGGCAGCGCGATCGCGGCAAAAAAAGAGCTCTGCCCCTGGATCGCCGACCGAATGTATCCCTCAATCGGGACATGGCGGGGCGCCTTTCCGACGGATGTGGTCACCGGCAACGCGAAAAAGTTTGCAGTAATGGTCAAGAGACAGCTGCAAGAATGGGGTGTCGCCAATGAACCAATCGGTGTCGATATTACCGATGTGCCCATTCTGCGGGCATTGGAAGCGGAAGGGGTCAAAGTAGTCGATGGCCAACAAACTCTTTTGAACGCCTCCAAGATCAAAACTCCCGAAGAGGTTGAACTGATCGAAACCTCCATCGCTATCGTAGAGGCGGCATTTTGGGAAGTTGTGAACACCACCAAACCGGGCATCCGGGAATTGGACATTGCCGCCATGATGCGTGACGTCATGTATCGGTATGGCGCGGAGGAAATGCTCAACATCAACGTGATTTCCGGCAACCGTTCGCACCCGCATCCGCATGACTTTTCCGATCGGATGCTCCGCATGGGCGATATGTTGTTTATCGACGTGGTGAGTGTGTTCAACGGATACAAGACTTGTTATTACCAGACATTTTGCGTCGGCAAGCCCTCGAAACTACAACAGACGGTATACAAGCAGTGCTATGACTGGCTGTTTGACGCCATCAACATGGTCAAGCCGGGGGTCAGCACGGCAGAAGTAGCGGCGCTTTGGCCCGGGGCAAAAGAGTTGGGACTGTCCAATGAGGCGGAAGCCTTTGCGCTCCAGGTGGGGCACGGTATCGGCATCACCCATTGGGGCAAACCGGTCACCAGCCGCTTTTTCTCGTTCGAGCACCCCGAGATCTATGAAGAAGGAATGGTTATGGCGTTCGAGACCTACTGCGGTCAAGGCAATGATGGCGCACGGATTGAGGAACAGTTTGTCGTTACCAAGGATGGCGTGAGAATGTTGAGCCAATTTCCGTCAAACGAGCTGATTTCCTGTCCCTGTGTCGGCTCCCTATTGCCGGGGTAGCGTTCCGGTCAGCTGTTTGTCGTTTGAATGGCTTTTGCAGAGTCGCGTTCCATTACAAGAGACTTTGCAAAAGCCATGCCGCGAAATGAATACGCAAATCTCAGTCATGCTAAGTTCACGCCGGGCACTAGGCTTCGCGGCATTCATAGGCTGTAGAAAGGGTGCAGGCGGCAGTGCGGCAGCGGCGATCCTGCGCTGTAGTAATGGCACACGCGGCGCAGCGTGAGTAGGCGTGGTGCGGCCGCCGGCAGAGCGCACTGAATGTTTAGGGCTGCCGATGCTGGATAGAAGGCACTGTGCAACTTGCGTGTTCTACGCGGCTCATGCCTCTTGGAATATCCAACAAAAGTGATCATTGACCATGAGGCCGTGGCGGAGGTGACGTTAGCGCAAATTGGTGCTTGACGAGTGCGGGGCCAGCAATTACCATTTACCTATGATCGGGGGCCCGAATTTTGGAACCTTCATAAAGTTGGCAAGCAGGGCCCCGCGGCGCTGTCCTTCCGCTGCATCAATTCGGGTAATGCTTTAGTCTACTGGCCGATTTGCTACGTGATAGCTTATCTGATGGATGGTGTGACCGTTGCGCGCAACAAGCCGCGTTAGGTAGAATGTAAAACGTTGTCTCAGTTGCTTTTTCTCGATCTACCCGGACGACTGGATACCGCCGGCTACAGCGATATCGTGATAGTCAACGGTTTTGCATTTCTCGCCGGTAAGGTCGCTGCGGATTCGCCGCGGCCGATCACGCTCGGCAGTATCGAGGACGAGACGTGGGCCTGTATGGAATTGCTCAGCGCTGCATTGAAGCTCGCGGGACTTGGCTTCGGCGATGTCGTGCGCGCGAACGTGTACATGACGAAGCTCGACGAGTTTGACCGCATGGATGCGGTCTATCGCACGTATTTCGTAAAAGGTCGCACGCCGGCTCGCACCACTATCGGGGCTGCCGAACTCGTCTTCGGTTGTCGGGTCGAAATCGACCTCGTCGCCAGGATTAAAGGCTGATATGCTTTTAGCTCCAGAACGAAGGCGACCCAGCGCTTCCATCAGCTTCCTTGTGCCGAAATCCGTCGGACGATTTCGGATGCGGGCGTCAGCAGTGTATGTGCCTGTTACCTGCGACTGACGCAGATCGTGGCACCGCTAAGAATCAACAAAAATTTTTTTTTGCTTTGCATGATCTTGATCTGCCCTGCGGGTGGATCGGTCAATCTGGTGGAGGCCATATCAATTCTCCTTGGCGGTGAAAACTGAGCTTAACATTCCGGAAAGGCACCGTCGACTGAAGCACCGATGCAGTGCATCTGGTGTGCGGTGGGTCGGATGCACTGCTGTCGCCACCTGCCAGATATGGTTTCAGTGCGCTCAGCATATCGCCTAGCTGGCTTACCGTGCGGTGGTTCCTTTGCTTGATGCTGTCCACATAGATCTGATTGGGTACTGCCAGCATATGGCCCTTGGCACAGTTCAACCCGGTGCTGAAGCGGGCGGTGCCGCTATGGGTCGCGGCGCGCTCCAATCCAGCACCGTGCACACACGCCAGGTCACCGCGCAGCCTCGCTCGGTCGCCATCATTCTTAAACGCCACCTTGATGATTTTGTGTCACCGTGCAACAGGCTGGAACGCGAGGATCACATGCGCTGCTGGGCAAATGCCAATTGGCCGCGGCCCGAAAACTGGATGCATCGACGATTTCGATCTCGTGGTTGCCGAGAAGCAAGAAAATTGCCTTTGCTGCACCGATCGGCGAGTTTGAGCTGTGTCGGAGGGAACAGACCAGTTTCGAGCGCGGTCTGCGACAGTATCGTGGTGGTATTACCGTTGCTCGGCTTAGGATTGCGCGAGGTTGTGTGGGCTGTCTCGCTCCAGACCTGCGTGATACTTCGCTTGATTGCGAGTTCCGCCGCACTCGCATCTCCGGAATTAATGGAATCGATAATTTTGGCATGTTCGCGCCAGTCACTCGCCACCTCAGCGGCTGTCAGCTTGACACCTTACCCCGCCGCAGGCGCCCGCGAACGGATCAGGCTAAGTGCAAACTAGAGTGGCGTCAGGAGTGCGTTGTGTGTCGCATGGGTGACCGACTGGTGGAGCATCTCTTACTGCAAATTGAAGGTTTCGGTGTCGAACGAGTTTTGCGCTGCCTGCAGATGGGCTTTCATGCGCGCCAGATCGGTGCTCGACGCCGGCTGTGCGGCGGGCCGCGCAACTGCGGGCTTGAGGATCGAACGGACTTCAAGAACGCTTTCGGCACTGTGCAGCGAGGATACGACCAGAGTAAAACCAGCTACCGATCTCGAGCGACGGCCTGCAATGGTGGCCCGCCCAACATGGAGCCAGACCAGCCCCTCGCTTTCGAGGGTGCCGAGTGCCCAGCCGAGCGCGCCACAGCCTTACGGCGTCTAGGCCAATTCGCGTTCGGGCGGCAACCTGCATCTTGGCAAAGTTCTATCGCCGGCGATCTTCTCGCGCAGTCGCTGCAATACCACGTTGTGACGTGTTTCCTTGTCCACCCGTGTTGCCAGACGACATCAAACGTCCTGTTCATCGTATCCTGTATAGGCCCGAGCATGGAGAGCATCTGCCACGTCCTGATGATCAACCGACTGACCTATGGGGCAACTGTCACGAATCTCAATGCGGTGCGTGGGGCGACGGAAAGGTCGGCCAAATGCCTTGGGCGCTACGACATCGGCGTGATCGCGGTGGGTCGGCAAGCCAATCTCGCCATGTACAACCTGCATGAGCGGTGCTTCTCGGGGGCTGATCCGATAGCGGCGTTGGGCTTGTGCTGCGCCCATCGCGCTGATTGCGTCATGCTGGTGGGCCGCTGGCTGGTGGAGGACGGCGTGCCTGTCGGTGGCGATTTGGACCGCCTGCGCCGCGAATGCGGCGCGCTCGCCATTAGGTTCGTGGACTGATGGCGCTCTCTTTCCGGATCGGTTCTAATACGCTTGTCGAGCCAACAATCAGGCGTCTAATCCTTGCTGGCTTCGCTGGACGGCTAGCAAAGGACGTGAGGGCACATATCGAGGAGATGGCGCGGCAGGGGGTTCGGCCTCCGTCGGTCGTGCCGTCTCTTTGGCCGGTGATGCCCCATCTCGTCACACAGGATCTTACCATCGAGGTGTTTGGCAACGACACTGTGCCGGAGGTCGAATTTGTCCTCTTTACTTGGGATCGCGTGACCTATGTCACCGTCGGCAACGATCAATGCGACATTGCCGTGGAGCGCGATCTCGGCGCGGAAAAGTCGAAAAACCTCTGTCAGAAGGTCGTTAGCAGGGAAGCTTGGCGGTTGGATGATGTGCTCGGTCACTGGGACGATCTTACTTTGAGGCTCGCATGCAATGGGACCTTGATGCAGCGCGGCCGGCTTTCGGGTCTGCTGCGGCCGGAAGTACTGCTCGAGAAGGTGGCAAAACTGTCGGGGGCGGACAATGAGGGGCGCATGGTGTTCTCCGGTACTATCGGCACAGACGGCGCGTATCCCGCCGCTCCGTACCGGGTGGACATGAGCTTGAGCGATCCTGTGACTGGTCGATCGATCGATCATAGCTTTATCGTCGGCATTGTGCTACCGCTGCAATGAGCCCTTGGGACGGCTAACTCAAGGCCGCGTCCCAGATTCTGAGAAACCCCACTGGCTTTTTCAGAATTTGGGAGGCAGGTGGGCTCGGAAGCCGCAGGCTGCCCGCATTGGGCAGCGTGTTTCCTCGCACCTCGTACGTGCCGTCCTTGCTGAAAGCCTGAATATGCGCGGCGATCTCCTCCAGTCGAGTGAATCCGACATCGTCTGGGTCGACTAAGGTTCGATGGTCTTTTCGATGCGCAGCCAGCCTAACAGCCGCCTGCGGAAGATCGGGTGCCAGATGCCCTTCCACAAACCGCCTCCTTTTGAACTTGGCCACGAAAGTCTCCATAGTGCGGGCTGGCAATTCGATCTGGAACATGCAATCGAGGTTGATTGAAAAGACGTAGGGCGACTAGTCGTCCAGCGCCCATCTCAAGGGCAGTCCGACGACCTCGCATTTGCCCGTGTTCAGACCGGAAGTAACGTCATCGCTCATGTGGAAGGAATCGTAGATGCACCCTCCCTTCATAAGCAGATTGGCGGTGTTGATGGAAAATTGTAAAGAGGCGAATGTTTGCTGCGCGGCATTCGGACCGTGTGCTAGTCGATGACCGTCATGGAGCGCTGCATTCAGTACTGGTTCTCGCAGCGCGAAAGGCTATTGGGCGCTTCGTGGATGTTGCTGTGGAAGGCGATCCCGTGCGCTTTCGCGATGGTGGCCTCTACGGTCTAGGGGTTATGCTCGATGCACCAAGCGGGGATGAAGAAAGTTTGCTTGAAGCCGAAGCGCTAGTACTGCTACACGATGTACCGGACGCCTACCCCCGGCCCATATTTCAACATGGACACCGTCGAGATGAGGGTGATCGAGTCATTACGATGCTCGATACGAACAAGGCTGTCGGCCCACAGGTCGAGGGTGATCGCAATCGCGACTTGGGCCCCATCAGGCCACGGGACAGGCTTCTTCAACATAAACGCTTTCCCCACGGGGTCGGATTGTAAATTGATCTGGTCTTCAGCTTTGTGACTTTCGACGATTTGGCGTGCTGACTGCGGCCAGCGGGCTGACTTGCTCAGCGAGGCCAGCCAGGACACGGACGGAGGCGAGGTAGGGCAGGACCGTGAAGAACTGGTACGGCGCATCTGGATTGGCGAACTGCAGGCGCAATTGCAGGGCATCGCATTGTCTCAGGAACCAAGAGGTTAGCGTAGCACCACGCGAATCCCAGTTGCCTAGGATTATGTTGGCGAGCGTAATATAGCCTCTGCAATAGCGGGGGTATCGGTCATTAACATGTTCGTGTTACGGATCGTACTTCAATGCCCTCACTTTCTGCGATGCCTACAAGCATCTCGATTTACGCCAAATTCGCACCAGGCCTTTCACCCGCACGACCAATAGCATGGTCAAAAGCTTCAGAAAGACTACACTCACCAAATAGTTATATGTCAGTGCCTTTAGCTTCTCGGACCAGAGCGCCGCGGCACTCCCTATATGGACCTACATGTACCACTGGAGCCGCCCGTATGGTGCCCTAAAGAGTGTTGCTTTAGTTGCGCTCTTAATATGTGCATCGCCGTTGGCATGCCGGGGACAAGCGCAGCCAATGACCGCACCGCAGGGCAGCGTGTCCGGGTATATAAACCATGGCAGCCAGACCTACTTTGGGCTGGTAATTTTGTGTTGCAGAGATGGCATTTGCATCGGAGCTTGGGTAGGCGTGCGGTGGGTACTGGCGGGGTGCGGTGAATGTTTCGACGCGTAGAGCCCTACTTAAAAAGTTTTGTAATTTCCGTTTGTTTGGCGAATCAAACCTCTCTAAACATTGAATAATTGTTGTCTCTGACCGTAAGTCAAGGCTTGGGTGGAGGTTAGCGCAAAGTGGGTCTTTACAAGTTCGGTGTCAGGGTGTGCTACTTGGGGGTGCATGTGCCTTGATTTTCCTATCCGTCGTAATATGCGGAAAAGGCGGTACTGGATGCGATGTCCGACGGTCTAGAAATGGCGAAGCGGGGAGTGACCTGCGGCGATGTGGCGGATGTGTTTTGGATAAATTAGAGCGTCGCGAATTTAAAAAGGACTCGGGCGTTGACTATTCCGTCGGCTTATCCTATTGGCCAGATTAGAGTGCGCGCACGATGTCCGTCCGCCGGGGCGACAGCACGGTGTTTGAGGTCAGCATGACCCTGCATTTCATGCCTGCCGTCTGGTTTGACGATGGCGGGATTGAATTGTCGCAAACAACCTTCATCACGCCCAATGACGCAAAGTGCCTGTGCCATACGCCACATAAACTGGTGATAATTGCCTTAACGAGAGGGTCGTGCCTACAAAAAATTCAATCAGCCCGCCTCCAGTTGTCGTGTCACGTTTTGGCGGCATTGCTTCATTTAGATATACACGACCTCTGACAATAGTTTGCGCGCTCTGTGCTTGTTAAAATTTGGCCATGGGAGATATGGGCTCAGTACAATTAACAAGGGTTCTTTACCAAATAAAGGGATTGAACTACTCGAAGGGATGACTTCTTTGAATATTATTCTAGATGATGCTTATCTTGCTTATAAGTGTTGGTACCATGGACTTGTTTATATCTGGGCGTGGTGTGGGCAAGTCACAATAGTCTGCGAACAATAGTTGTTTAATTTTGATAACCAAACGGCTATCAGGTAAAGCTTGTCATTGAAAGGGGAGCTGTGATCGGAGGTGAGCTAGATTTCCTGCAGATCAACACCAGATTTTTAGACTAAAATTTTTATCTATAGTGACTTAATATGAGTTTCGAAAATCTCGCTAATCATTGAGATAAGATCTACCACATTGCTGGTAGCAGTTTATTTCATTGTATTAGGCAGTGGTCTTGATGATAGAATCAGTATTTAATAGGCTCCTTGGAATATGAATTCAATTAGGGACCCTTTCACATTTGAAGATAATTTTTTGAAGAAAGGTATTCATCAATAGGAAAATGGAACTATATCCAGCCAAGCTGGCTTTGGCTTCTGAGAAAGACATGGCTATGATTATTAATAATGTTATTTGATATCAATTTGAAGTAGCATCAGACTGAGGGATTGTACGGAAGCAGTAACCGTCTTCTAGGTAAACGCATCAAAGATTATTTTTTATCCCATCTCACATATGCAACTTAACAGAGAGGATGTTTTATAACCTTGGTTATTTGGAGCGGTGAGGAAACAGCTGTAATGGTTTTTGTAAATACATGATCCGTGCGTGATGACCCTCTCCTGCGTGTCTGAAGAGAAATTAGTTGAAAGGCTGGTTTGCCAATTTCATTTTTCATTTGTTGCGCCTTTGAACCTCCTCTTCTTGCCATATTTTATCGTTTTTCTCTGAATTGATGGGTGAATGGAGGTTGGGCAAAGTGAGAATTGACAGGCGCGGGGTTAGGGTGTACAATCTACAAGTAGCTATGTGTTTCGACTTGGTAGCATCAGTTCGTCGGTTTCATACTTCTGGTGTTCGCTAGCATGGCGAGTACGCTGATCAAGAAATTGGCGGTTTTTGGCGATCATCATGCCAGAATTTGCTTACAAGGTGTTGAGCGTCATCGGTCGCATTCTATGCCTGTAACTGTCTTCACTTTGATCGCGGCTCTCTACGGCCCACTGGCGGGGTCGCTACTTCTTTTTCTTCGTTCGGCGTCATAAAATTTATGCTACTCTGATCGGCCGTGCGCCGCGGCGATTGACCCCATCTGCTAAAAGCTAAGGAGATACCATGTCAAAAATCACCAGTGCACCGCGCAATGTCTTCCAAACATTCTTCAACTTTCCATTTATTGATGATCTCGACGATCTTGAGGCGGATGTCGCCATCATTGGTATGCCCTATGGCGATCCCTACACGGTGGATGAAATGATTAACGACCAGACGAATGGGCCGACCGCTGTTCGCCGCGCCTCCAAGCGTGTCTTGCAGGCGCTTGATCGGTACGATTTTGATATAGGTGGACCGATCTTTAATGGCCAAGCTGTTCGCGTCGTTGATGTCGGCGACATCGTGGCTGAGAGCGCCGACCTAGGTGGTCACTACCACCGCGCTGAAGCGGTAGTTCGCAAAATCCGGGCGGCTGGTACATTTCCGATCACCATTGGCGGTGACCATGGTATTCCAATTCCCATATTTCGCGCCTTGGACGGGGAAGGGCCGATCACGCTGATCCACCTCGATGCGCATCTTGACTGGCGTGACGAAGTGAACGGTGTCAAGAACGGATACTCCAGTACCATACGCCGCGCTTCGGAAATGGCGCATATAGACCAGATCTTCCAGGTTGGCATACGCGGAAATGGTAGTGCGCGCACCGAAGAAGTTGAATTCGCTGCTAAATACGGCGCAAACATCATCTCCGCCAACGAATGGCAAGACATCGGCACGGCGGCATTGCTGAAACGCATTCCGGACGGTGGTCGCTACTATCTGACGATCGATGCGGACGGGTTCGATCCCTCTGTCATGCCTGCGGTCGCGGGTCCCCAGCCGGGCGGTGTTACCTACCGCCAGTCGATTGAACTGATCAAGGGATTGTTCAAGAAGGGCGGAGAGGTTACAGGCGTAGATCTCGTTGAGATCACGCCATCGCGCGACCTCAATGAGATCACATCGATTACCGCCGGCCACATCATCTTCAACGTGATCGGCGCGGCTGTGCGCGCTAGCCAGTTTAAGTGCTAACCTCCAACCGGACTGAAGCAATGATTTGCTTCGGTCCCACCTGTATTCTGCTAGTTATGATGACGGGCTCCCCGTTGCGTCTGGTGAAAGGGGGTGCTAACTTGTCGAGAGGCTGGTATAGCCTGCGGGCGGGGCACCGGCCTAGAGGCAGAAGTCTATGTTACTGTGGCTTAGCTCAATCGGGTTTCTGGATTGCGTTGCAGCCTTGATATCTCCGCCGTGCAAGTATTGGCACCGTTCCCTGAGGGTGCTGCGCCGAACTCCTCGTTGTGGGCGCAGTTGACGCCAGAGGCTGGCGGGAAGCTCGCGGTGTAGAGCAAGGCACCTTGGCCAAATCCAGTGTGAGTGAATGGTAGCCCCACGCTCAGAACTCTGGACGCGGTATCCTCGGGTAAGTTTGATAGTATTCATCACAGGGGCGGCGACGGTGCGGCAACTACAGGACCATGATGGCGAGAGTGCGACGGCACTGGCAATCCCACCAGCGCGTTTTCCGGCCTTGG
>SXGU01345177.1_pt1 | contig 14010 bp, 11 predicted proteins | sample 3174531 | NCBI WGS metagenome assembly SXGU01 (sample SAMN11356863, study PRJNA531348) | freshwater metagenome | isolation source: freshwater sample F1-140 | place: China: Fuxian Lake, Yuxi | collected 2017-12-25 | reverse complement strand
GTCATGGACCGGGATGCGCGCAAGATGCGGGGCACGCGCCCCTTCCTTTTCAGCAATCTCAAGGAAGAGCGCGGGGTGGCGGAGATCGCCGCATTCATCGTCCAGGCCGGCGCGGTCGAGGTAACACCATCGGCCTGATGCCGCCGGCTTGATCTGCCGGAGATACAGCCAAGGTCACAGGAATGATGCGTGCCGCACCGCAGCGCGGCCGGTAACATCACGGTATCACTGCACCAGACACTCATTCCATGTGCGCTCTCGCTGTCGTCCGCAACGTCGCTTCTCCCTCCGCCGTGATGCAGTCGCTCCGCGATCGTGTCGCTACGATCAGCCGGCTCATCCCGCGCGAGCGGCCGGCCGTCTATCTCGACTATCCGGTCCACACGAATATCGGCGATCTGCTGATCGAGCGTGGAACGGAGCGGTTCTTCGAAACCGGCGGCTACGACGTGGTCGAGCGGCGCTCGGCGCATGATTTCTGCGCCTGCGCCCAGTCCCGGTTACCCGCGGATGCCACCCTCGTGCTGCACGGCGGGGGCAATTTCGGCGACCTTTATGATCTCCATCAGCCGTTCCGCGAGCGCGTCATCGAGACCTTTCCGCACCACCGCATCGTTATGCTGCCGCAGACCATCCATTTCCAGTCGACGGAGCGGCTGCGCCGCGCCGTGGAGGTGTTCTCGCGGCACGACAATCTGACGGTCTGTGTCCGTGACTATGCCTCGCTGGAGTTCTTCCGGCGTCACTTCCGCAATCCCGTCCATCTCATGCCCGACATGGCGCATTGCCTGTGGGGCGAACTGACAGCATCGGCGCCCGGGGCACTGGAGAAGGGGCGGCGGACACTGCTGTTCACGCGTACCGACAAGGAAAGCCGGCCGATGGACGGCCTGCCGGACGGCACCAGTGCGCCCACGGACTGGCAGGACGTGATTGCGCCCTACGAGGTTTTCGCGTTCCGCGCCCTGCGCAAGCTTCACTACAAGCATTGCGCCTTTGGCGGTAAGCGCTCCCTGCACCCGGCCTGGCGGCGGGTGCGCGACCGGTTGATCGTCAAGGGGCAGCGATTGATCGACGGCTACGATGCGGTGATCACCAATCGCCTGCACGCGGCGATCCTCGGGCTGCTGTTGAGCCGCGAAGTGGTGATGATGGACAATTCGAACGGCAAGCTATCCGAGTACTACGCCACCTGGTTCAAGGATATCGCCACCGCCCGTTTTGGTCAGTGATTGGCGACGGCCGGGGGTTGCCGGCGTGAGGCGTGAAGACGGTCTGCCAGGCGCTCGCCGAGCTTGCCGGCAGGCCGGATGAACAGCACGTAGACCTGATAGAGGGCGAAGGCCACCGTGGCCAGCGGCCGCGGCACCTTGAGGCCGGCACGCGCCGCATAGCGATCGTAGTATTTCCGATAGAAGTAGTTCGTGTAATAGACGTTCCAGAAGAGCCGTGACAGCCGGCTGACGCGCTGGCCGCCGCTCGGGTTCTCCTGGCGGCTGAGCTCCACGCAATGCGTGTCGTTGGTCACCAGGATCGTGTGCCCATGAACGAAGGCGTTCATCTGGAAGTCGGATTCCTCGCGGTAGCCGTTGCCTTTCGAGTAGAAGGCGTCGTAGCCGAACTCCTTGAGCAGCGCGCGGCGGGTGAGGATCACCGAATGGGTGAGCGGCAGCGTGATGTCGCGGTGGAATATCGCCTCGCCCCGGAACTCGATGAACAGGGGCCGGAAGGGCGCCTGCCGCGACGAGCCGTAGCCGAACGCCTTGATCGCCGCCTCGGGTGATTGATGCGGCCGTTTATGCACCAGGCGACCCGAGACGATGCTGGCCCCGCACGAGTGCAGCTTCTCCAGGCAGGTGCGCGCGTAGCCGGGCTCGAGATGGACGTCGTCGTCGCTGAACATCACGTACTCGCTCGTGGCGTTCTCGAAGCCGGCGGTCCGGCTGTAGGCGGCGCCCCGGCGGAAGCTGTTGCGCAGGATGCGGGTCGCGGTCGCCGGAAAGCGGGACGCCAGCTCGGCTAGGACCGACGGCGTGTCGTCGGAGCCCGCATCGTCGACGAAGATGATCTCGCTCACTCCGTCCTGGCGATAGAAGCTGTCTCCGACCAGGCGGAGCGCGTGAGCGCGGTTGCGGGTGGGGATGACCAGGCTGATCATCAGGTGTTCCCCGGGAGTTTGCTGAACGGGCGAAGCGCCCGGATCCAGAACGTCTCCGGGACAACACGCTCGCAGCGTTCGATGTAGGTCTTCACATCGTCGGTCAGGCGATAGAGCCCGGAGGCGCGGCCGATCGACGAGCGGGCCGCCATCAGCGCGGCGTCGGCAAGGGCATGCAGGGTCTGTCCGGCGAGGCCGTTATAGACACCCTTGACCGTCAGCGCCGCGGCAGCCCGCGCCAGCCGGAGCCAGGAGGTGCCGTATTTGTATTCGATGTAGAGTGTGTTGCGGACCGCGTAATAGTAGCGACCGCGACTCCATTGGATCCGCGCCTCAGGATCAACCCGGTGGCGCACGATCAGCTCCGGCAGATACTTGATGTAGTAGCCGAGATTGAGGATCCGATAGCTGAGGTCGCGCTCCTCGCCGCCGAAGAACAGGCTGGCGTCGTAGCCGCCGGCCGCATCGAAGGCGCTGCGACGCACCGCGTATCCGGCGCCGACGAAACGCGTGACAAAGAATTCCCGGTCCGAGCGTGGCTTCAGGGCCTGCGGGTAGTCCCAGGAGACGTCGTCATCATGTCCCGTGAAGTAGTTGAGAATGCGAAAGGCGATGGCCCCGAGCCGGCGATCCTCCTCGAAGCGGCGCACGGTGCGCAGGAGGACCTGCTCGTCAAAGAAGATGGCATCATTGTCGAGCGCCACGACGTAGGGAGCATCGCCCATCTGCGTGGCGATATTCCGACCCATGGCCACGCCGACATTGCGGCCGAGTTCGCGCAGCACGACATCCGCCTGGCCGGCTGCGAAGGTGCGCATACGGGCCAGATTCTCGGGGGAACTGCCCTGATCGAGAACGTAGACGCGACGAGTCACGCCTTGCTGGGCGAGGGCGCTCTCAATGGCGTCGATGGTTTCGTCTATCCGGTTCCAGGACAGGACGACGATGTCTACCGAAGGCAGTTGCGACATGGATATCCCATGGGTTGATGAAGGGCAGGGCTAGGCGCGGGGAGTGCCGATGTCACGGATCGAGGCCGCGGGGGTCCATATCCGCAGCTTCTCGCCTCTCAGGGCACGCCAGATACCGATGGCGGTTGCGGCGAACGAACGCAGAGCTTCGACGAAAAACGTCAGCGGGCGCCAATGCAGATAGGGTTCGCCGCCGATCAGCAGGACCCCGAGCGCCGCCAGGCCGAGGGCGTGCACCAGGCCGAGCTCCACGGCGATTCCGGCGAGAGCGAAAAGCGCTGCGAGTGCGAGAAAGACGATGGTGAACCAGCGCATGAGTTTGTGCGACAGATATTTGTAGACCGTGAGCCAGTCGAGTTGGCGCAGGCGCGGCCAGAGCATCTGATGGGAGGCGAAAGCCTGACAGGCGATGCGGACCTTGCGGCGAAACTCTTCCTTGGGATCCGGCACCGAGCGCTCGAAGGCACGGACCTCCGGTGCGCGGACGATCCGATACCCTTCGCAGAGGATGCGTAACGACAGATGCATGTCGTCGGCAACGCCCCGGGGGATCGGGCGATAAAGCTCCCGCCGTATGCCGTAGAGCGAACCGTCCGCCCCCATGACCGACCCGGTGTCGCTCTCGAGCTGCTTGATATGCTCCTCCAGCCGCCAGTAGGCCGAACCGGTAGCGGCCGTAGCGGTTTCAGCGTTGACATAGGTGAGACTGCCGCAGACGCAGCCCACGGCGGGATCCTGGAAGTATCTGCCCATGCTGGTCAGGGCCTGGGGCTCTATATGCACATTGGCATCGGTCAGCACGACAATGTCGGTCGTGGCCAGGGCCATCAGGCGGTTGAGGCCGTAAATCTTGCCGCGCCGCTGAGGCGAGACGACAAGATCGATCTGCTGGGCATAAGGTTCGAGGATTTCAGCCGTTCCGTCGGTGGCGCCGTCCACATAAACCAGGATCTGGAGGTGACCGGTCCGGCGCCGCAGCTCCAGCATGTTCTCGACCTTGGTGCGGATGACGCCGGCCTCGTTGTAGGCGCAGACGCAGATGGCATAGGTCAGCGGCACGGCGACGGCAGATTTCTTCCGGATGGGTGCCTGCCACAAAAGCCGGATACCCCGAAGGGATAGCGGGTAGGTCACGAAAGGATGAACGGCCAGCGAAAGGAACAGCCCCGCCGCTGCAAACAGGAACAGACCGACGACGTCCACGATGGCGATCTCCTAAAGGCTCGCGCACCCAAGGTGGTATGGCGGCGCTCGCACCGCACGAGTTCTTTCGGAACGCGCGGAACCGTAGCCGTGGCAATTTCGTGTGTGTCTGCGACCACGAATGACCCCGAACATCGTTGCTTTAAAAGACGTGGGAACGCCCCATTTGTTCCCGAGCGCGCGGATCTGCGCTTTTTCGGGCGTTCTGCACGGAGCACCCTTGGCCTCCCAACGAATGGGCGAATGACCAATGAGCTATCAACAATCTGCGTCTTTCCCGGGGCGTCGTCGATCGGGTGCGCTTGAGCACCGGCCGTCCACGAGCCGCAACGGCCTTGTCGAGAATGATCCGTCCGATGCGGCACTGCTTACGCCGATACGCGGAATCGAAGGCATCCCGTATCCAGCGGAACGGACGCTCGGCCAGATCTTCGGCCTGCTCTGGCGGCGTAAGTTCCTGATCGCGGCATCAGCACTGGTCGTCGGGATCGTCGGTTACCTTGTTTCGCTGCAGCTCTCGCCTCGCTTCCTGTCCCAGGGCGTGATCGCGATCGAGACCCGTCCGCTTTACATGCCGCAGCTCGGCACTGTTGTGCCGCCCACCCCTGCGGATATCGCCATGGCACGCAGCGAGGCACAGATCCTCCGCTCCCGTGAGCTCCTCGAGAATGTGTCGAGGCGCCTGAAGCTCGATCAGGATCCCGACCTCAACCCCTATATCCGCGAGGCGACGCTCTGGGACGAGATCAACCGCTCGATCCGCTCCGGTGTGGACAGGACAGTCAGGTTTCTCGGTCTGGCCCCGCACGCGACCAGCCGCGATTCGGATGAGAGCGTCCTCGTGTGGTCGGCGGTCGTCGACAACGTGAACAAGAATCTGAACGTTCGCACGGACGGCCGCAGCTACGTCATCTATGTCGAGTTCGAAGCCGAGAATCCTCAGGTCTCGGCGGCCGTCGTGAACACGCTCATGGAGATGTTCATTACACGTCAGATCGAGTCGTCGACCAAATCGATGGTCGAGGCCAATTCCTGGGTGAAGGAGCGTGCCACTGAGCTGAAGCGCGACGTGGATGACGCCGATCAGAAGGTACAGGCCTATCGCAGCCGATATTCTTTGGTCGAAACCCGCCTTGGCACGGTGAACGCCCAGCAGCTCAGCGAGATGAACACGGCGCTGATGATGGCGCGCGCCGAGCGGGCGCAGGCTGAGGCACGCTATGCCCGAGCCCGGGACGAAGCCGGACGTGCCGGCAACCGTGGCACGCCGGACGCCGCCAGCGAGGTTCTGGCCTCGCCGCTTATCCAGAAGCTGCGGGAACGGGAGGCCGAGCTGATCTCCCGCGAAGCGGAGATGTCGATGCGGCTCGGCGAAGAGCACCCGCATCGTCGTGCCTTGCGGCACGAGATCACCAACCTGCAGTCGCATATCGACAAGGAGATCAACAAGATCCTGCGTTCACTGCAGAGCCAGCTGGTCGTCGCTCAGTCGCGCGAATCGACCCTGGACAATCAGCTGCGTGACTCCAACAGCCGGGCGATGAAGACGTCCGAAGCGGAAGTCGGGCTGCGATCCCTCGAGAAGGAAGCGGAGACCAAGCGCAACGTCTACCAGACGTTCCTGGCGACCGCCCAACAGACGGCGGAACCATCGCGCATCAATCAGGCGAACGCGCGTATCGCCTCGAGCGCGGTGCCGCCGACCATCCCCTTCAGCCCGCGCAAGACGTGGTTCCTGGCCTCCGGTATGTTCATCGGCCTGCTGATAGCGGCAGCCATTGTGCTGCTGATGGCCGAACTGGACCGTGGCTTCGAGACATTGGGCGAGTTGGAGGATGCTACCGGCTTGCCGGTGCTGGGTGCCGTGCCACTGCTGAAGCGCACGGCAAAAGGCTCGGCCCTGCAGCGCGAGATTGTCAGCCGGCCGAATTCGGCGGTGTCGGAGACGATCCGCGGCCTGCGGGTTGCCCTGCGGTCGCGCGCACGGCGGGCGACGTCCCAGGTCGTCCTGGTCACGTCGTCGGAGCCGGGAGAGGGCAAGACCTCGTTGGTCAGCGCACTCGGCTTCCTCTCGGCTCGTGACGGTATGCGGGTGTTGATTGTTGATTCAGACCTGCGGCGCCCGCGCATCCATCGCCTGTTCCGCGGCTCTCCCTCGGCAGCTGGCGGGCTGCAGGACGTGCTGCGCGGCAATCAAGCCTGGATCCAGGCGGTACGCACCGATGAGGATTCAGGAGCCGATTATCTGACCGCCTATGACCGGACCGACAGTCCGGTGGCACTCCTCGGTTCGGGTCACTGGCATGAGTTCCTGCGCCAGGCACGGCGGATCTATGACCTGGTTATCCTGGATTCGCCGCCCATCATGCAGGTCGCCGACGCGCTGACGCTTGCTGATTATGCCGATACCGTCATCTTCGTGGTCGGTGCCAAGACCACGCGGCGCCAGACGGTTCAGGAAGCGCTGCGGCGGTTCGCGGCAACGGGTCGGCCCATCCTGGGCACAGTCCTGTCGAAGGTCGTGGGCCGGGTTCCGGTCCTGCAATACTACAGCGGGTACGCGACCTGATCTGACGCGGGAGGTCGTGCAACCGGCCTCCCCCTCTGACCGGTCGAGAACACTCAAGAGCCGCCGGGTTGGCATGACGCCGACCCGGCGGTTTTCGTTTGTCGGCGGGGGCTGCGGGAAACGTTCGTGCGGGACGGTGTCTGCTGCGCATCCACTGCCTTCCCGGACGGGACGGGACGCTCCCGGCTGCAGGGAGGCGCATCGTCTTTGCCCGATCTAGCAGGTGCGGCTTGGCACGCCAAGCTGACCTCATAGCGGGGATCTAGCGGACCTGGCGAGAGGCTTGGCAGACCTCAGAAGGCGCGCTACGCGCCTTGCTCACCGGCTGTCAGCCGGGACTCACCTGATTGAGAGAGCAGAAGGAGAGGGCTGTCGCCCGGGAGGCCCGCGGCGTGGCCGCTACGACGTGCGCAGTCCGCGTACACCGATCAGAGCCAGCTCGGTAAAGCGGCGTACGGCCGCGCGATCCGCAAGGCTGACGATCGTGACATAGGTCACCGCGCCCGCCGGTATCAGCGCGACAAGAGCGAGCCATGCGGGCCGATCATGCAGCAGGGAGTTTGCCAGCACGGTCAGGACCAGCACCATGACGGCGACCGCGGCGGCCGGCACGGCGACCTCCTTTAACACCATCCACGGCGAGACGCCGAAGAGGCGGCTCACCAGATAGATCATGAACGGTGCGGTGACAGCGGTACGGCTGATCCACACCAGTGCCACGCCGACAAGGCTGCTCGGCTTAATCAGGACAATGCCGCCAATGGCACAGACGAAGCTCACCAGGCTGAGGCCGACGATAAGCCCGGGCTGGCCCATCGCCATGATGGCGACGTGGCCATAGAGGAGCGTGAGGTTGACCGCCGCCATCGCCGCCAGCAGGCGGACCACGGGAGCAGACCCCATCCAGGTGTTGCCCAGCATGAGCTCGATCGCCCAGGGGGCGCAGAACGCCAGGCCGATGAACACCGGGAGCGCCGTCAGAGCCGTGAAGCTGGTGGCCGACTGATAGGCCCGGGCGAGCGTCACGCGATCATCCTGGCGGCGCGAGAAGATCGGCAGGGCCAGGTTGTGGGCGGCACCACCCAGCAGGTCATAGAGGGTGTCGACGATCCGCAGAGCGATGTTCCAGAAGCCCACGGCGGTCGTATCGAGGTAGTAGCCGATGAGGACGGTAAACAGGCGGGTCGTAGCGATCCAGATCACCCGGGCACTGAGGGCGAGGGCACCGAAGCCGAGAAGCTCCTTCAACCCGCTGAGGGAGAACCGCAGCTGGGGCCGCCAGGTACAGGCGGGCCAAACGAGCACCGCGTTGATGGCGACCTGGACGACCTGTTGGACAATCAGCGCCCAGACCCCCCATCCGAGCAGGGCCATGGTGACGCCAATGACGCCTCCCGCCAGCTTGCCGTAGAGCGAGCGAAGAGCCAGCGGTTTCAGCTTCAGGTCGCGGCGCAGCAATGCCATGGGAACGCAGCCAATGCCGCTGAACACCAAGCCGATGCCGGCAACCGAGATCGCCGGCCCGAGAAGCGGTTGATCGAAGAGCTCGGCGAACGGGTCGCTGATCACCACACAGAGGCCGGAGAACAGGATACCCAGGCCCAGGCACGTCCAGAATGCGGTGTCGATCTGCCCGTCGCGAAGCTCGGCACGCTGCACCAGGGCATCGTGCAGCAGCATCTCCACGATGATGGTGAACAGCTGGACGATTCCGAGCGCCAGCGCGGCCAGACCAAACTCGGCGGGCCCGACCAGCCGCGCCATGATGAAGAGGCTGGCGAGGGAGAGGATCGAGACCCCGCCACTTTCGAAGAGGGCCCAGATAGCCGATTGGGCCGCCTTGTGCGACGTCACCATGCTTTGAAGAATCCCGCTCGGCTCTTCGCCCCTGTGGCTCCGCGGCGCCTGCTGCGCGGACTCATTCTTCAGATGAGGTAACGGACTGAAATTACAAGGCGCGGAACGCGGTTTCCCGCCGGGGCCGATAACCCGAAAGAGACGTCAGAAAAGCAAGCCGATGACGAAACCGAACAACATGGAAATCACGGCGACCAGCCCGAAGGCAATTACCGTGGGCGAGCGGTCTCGCGCTTCGGGCAGCGACTCAGCTACGGACTGAGGCACCGTTTCGGGTAACGCGCGCAGCGCACGTTTAGGTTCTGACATGTGTCCTCGTGCCGGACATTTTTGTGGCCAACTTTCTGATTTATCGAGCCAAAACGGCAGCTCAGGACGTCTAAAATTATCATAAACCGCACACGTGCCAAGCATCTTTAAATCGATTTGACTAAGGCAGCACGGGCAACGACCCGTATCGCCAAGCTTGGCGTGGTGAGATGAAAGACGGGAGGAATCGCAGCTCGACCGGGGAACGAGAGGAAAAGGGATCGGGTTCAGTCTAGGGCCGGTGAAGCTGACGAGGAAGAAGAAAGGGACTGCGGATGCTGGAGCTCAATTTACGCGGTGCGGGCACGATCCATGATCGTGACGAATGGCCGGATGTCTCCCGGCGGCGCGTCGAACCGCGACCCGTCATCCGTCCACGCGCCCACGTGATCCATGCCGGCCCAGCCGGCTCACTCGTCAAGCGCAGTGTCGACATCGCCGGCGCGCTGCTGTTCCTGCTGGCTCTTGCGCCGGTGATGCTTGTTCTCGCCCTGCTGGTGCGGATGGACGGCGGCCCGGCCTTGTTCGCGCACAAGCGCATCGGCGCCAACGGGCGCTTCTTCGGCTGCCTGAAGTTTCGCAGCATGTGTCTGGACGCGGAGAAACGCCTGCAGGATATCCTTGAGCGGGATCCGGCTGCGCGCGCCGAATGGGAGCGCGACCACAAGCTGCGCAACGACCCCCGGGTCACGGCTGTCGGCCGCTTTCTGCGGCAGACGAGCTTGGACGAGCTGCCGCAGCTGATCAACGTCCTGATCGGCGATATGAGCCTGGTCGGCCCGCGCCCGATCGTCCGCGCGGAGGTGTCGCGCTACGGCACCGCCATCCAGGAATATCTGCGCTGCCGCCCCGGCATCACCGGCCTGTGGCAGACCAGCGGCCGTAACGACATCAACTACGACAAGCGTGTCGAGTTGGACACCCGCTACGCGCGCAGCTGGTCGTTCAGGCAGGATCTGGTGATTCTCTTCCGCACCGTCGGCGTCGTCGTCAAGCGCTCGGGCGCTTACTAGGGCCTACCTCCTTCGTCTATCGGCCGTCCGTATCTTTATCTTTCGCGGCGGCGAAGAGCCCTTTTGCCACCCCCGATTGCCGCCCAGCTAGGCAAGGGCCTGCCTTGTCGCGCAGGTGTCTGAGGCCACCATGAAGATTGCCCTGGTTGATCCGTCGCTCTTCACTTGGCCGTACGACCGTGAGCTGGTCGCCGGGCTCCTGCAGCATGGCCACGACGTCCGGCTCTTTGGGAAGGCTCTCCCCGCCACTGACGGTCGGGCCGGAGATCCGGTCTTGCGGCAGGTCTTCTACCGGGGACTCGCTTCCGCCGACTCATGGCCATCAACCCTCAAGAGAGTTGCCAAAGGCTTCAGCCATGTCGGTTCGATGGCCCGCCTGCGTGACGAGCTCGCGGCCTGGAGCCCGGATGTCATCCATTTCCAGTGGCTGCCTTTGCCGCTTATCGATGCGCTGTTCCTGCCGGTGCTGCGGCGCATAGCCCCGCTGGTGCTGACAGTCCACGACACGATGCCGTTCAATGGTTCGCCGCGCTCATCGATCCAGGCGCTTGGGACGTTCAAGGCGTTTCGCGAATTTGATCATCTGATCGTACACACGGATCAGGGCCGCCGGCGCTTGACGGCGCTTGCCGCTGGGGGCTTGTCGCGGGTGCCCCACGGATTGCTGCATGACGGACCCTCGCCGGCCCGGGCCGCGGCCGGCGGCGTGGCCGGTGATGGGCGCGTCACGCTGCTGATGTTCGGCCAGATCAAACCCTATAAAGGGGTCGATATCCTTATCGAGGCGGCGGCCCGGCTGTCGCCGGATGTGCGGCGGCGGACACGCATCTGCGTCGCCGGCAAGCCGTACATGGACATGGCACCGCTCCGCGCGCTGGCGGCACGTCTCCAGGTCGAGGAGACGGTCGTGTTCCAGCTCGGCTTCGTTCCGGACGCGGATCTGCAGCGCCTGTTTTCCGAATCCGCGGCGGTGTTGTTCCCCTATCGCGAGATTGAAGCCAGCGGGGCCCTGATGGCTGCCCTGGCACACGCCAAGCCGGTCATTGCGTCCCGTCTCGGATCGTTCGCCGAGCTGCTCGAGGACGGTCGCCAGGCGCTTCTGGTGCCGCCGGGTGATGCCGGAGCCCTGGCGCAGGCTATCGGGCGCTTTGTCGGCGACGCGGCATTGCGCGACCATCTGGCCCACGGTGTCGCGGAACTCAAGGCGGCGATCCCGACCTGGGGCGACATCGCCGCGCAGACGGTCGTCGTATATGAACAGGCGGCGCGGCGTCGCCGGCCGCAGAGCGAAAGCTCCGTCCGCCTTCGTGCCTGAAATCAGCCTCCAGGTCCGCCGCCGGCCTTTTGGCGGGCCGCGGCGGCGATCTCAGGGGGTGGGACCGGCGATGCGAGCCCGGAGCCGCATGTTCCGAGCCAGGCCGGCCGGCACGGTGCCGCGCGTCGGATCGCTGTGCCAGGCCATGAGCGCCACGAACACGACGTGCATGGTGCCGTTCAGCAGATAACCGCCGAGGACCAGAAAGGTCAGCAGGACAGCGACGAAGAGGACCGGATGCCGGTTGCCATGGCCCAGGGCGACGGCGACATAGGTCAGCAGGGCGGTGGCGGCCAGGAAGCCGTATTCGATCAGGAGCTTGATCCAGGTCGGATCGTGCGACAGGTAGTCGTTGAAGCGCGAGGCCTTCATCACCTCCTCGATCGAGCCGGCGCCCAGGCCGAAGAAGAAACTCTTGGCCGAATCGAGCAGGAAGTCGCGGATCAGCAGGATCGGCGAGATGAATCGGGCGAAGCCGCTCGAGTCACGCGCCTCGAACTCGCCGAGCCGTTTGGTCACGGTCTCGAGATTGAGGGCATCGCTCGCGACGAACAGGATGCCGGCACCGATGAACCCCCAGACCAGCAGCATGATGTTGCCGCGCCGGTAGAGGATCCAGGGAAGAAGCAGCGCGACGAGGCCAAGCCCCGTGCCCGAGTAGGATACGAGCAGCGCTGTGCCGTAGATCAGAAGGCGGCGTACGCGCTGCTGGAGCGTCAGTTCGGCGACGATGGCAATCGCCAGGAACTGCGAGAAGAACGACGGCTCGAGAAAGACGACGCCGTTGCTCTTCATGATCTCGGATTCGTAGGTCAGCGGGATAATGGTGTGGAAGGTGTCGTCAAAGAGAATGCCCGGTGGCAGGAAGGCGTCCATCGGAAACGCCAGCTCGGGCCCGACGACGAATTGCGCTGCGAACTGGGCGATGCCCAGCAGGGCTGCGACTAGCATCAGGTTCTGGAAGGCGTTGATGGCGTGCTCGAAGGTTCCTTCGCGGTAGCGAAGTTTGAACACGTAGAGCAGATAGATGCTCAGCAGATAGATGTAGGACAGCAGCGAGGACATCATACCTGAGAGCACGAACGACAGCGTGATCAGCGCCATGGCGGCGCAGTAGGCGACCAGCAGGCCGGGGCTGACAATCAGTCGCCCGCGCAGCAGCATGTAACCGAAGATGAGGTAGCCGATGATGAAGGCGATGGCGATCTGCTGGCTCTCGCCGGCCTGGATAGCGAAGCGCTGCAGGAAGATGCTGGAAAAGAGCAGCGCGGTGATGCCGAAGGTTGTGACGCGATCGGCGACCGGGTAGTACGGCGCGGCAGGAGCGGCGGTCGCGTGGGTCGCGGCTCGGCTACCGGGGAAGGCGTAGGCCTTTCGCCACATGGCGACCTCTGGATATGGAGCGAGGTGGTGAGGCTGTGATACGGCGATGACAGCGGCCCGATGGATATCGAGCCGCTGCCAAGCCGCCGCGTGTCTGGGTGCTAGAACCAGCGCTCAGGGATGATGATGACGTCGCCTGGCTCGATATAGGCATCCTGGGAGGCGCTCTTGGGCTCGCGGTTGAACTCGTCGCGCACGACCTCGACCTTCTTCTGGTTGGCCCGGTAGGTGTAGCCACCGGCCAGGGCGACCGCGGTCCGCGTCGTGATCCCCGGGTAGTAGGGGTACGCTCCGGGCCGGGCGACCTCGCCCAGGATATAGACGGGACGATAACGGATCACGGCGACATTCACCTTGGGACTCACGACCAGCTTGTTGCGGCCGAGATAGGTCTCGAGCCCCTGTTCCAGTTCACGCGGCGTCTTGTTCTTCGAGGACACCGCGCCGACGAGAGGCAGCGCGACATTGCCGGTCTCGTCGACATCGAACTCGCCGGACATGTCACTCTGGCCGAACACCGTGATGCCGATGCGGTCGCCCGAGCCGATGCGATAGACCTGCGGCGCCTGGCTGACGGGCAGCGGCGGAGCATCGGCGGCGACGCAGGCCGCGAGAGCCAGAAGAGCCAGCACGGGGCTCATCCGCGCGAAACGCAACCAGCCTGAAAAGCCGGGAAAACGGACTGAAAAATCTGCCCGCGTCATGAGAATCTCCTCAAACGGAATAAGAGCCAAGCTGTTAGGGTATTTGTTGACGGCGAGGGCTCGATCAATACCAAGGAAGTGCGGCCCCTTCTCCAATCGGGGTAGTTGAGCTACCGCACACACGCCGTCTCGATGAGCTTGGCCATGACCCGCTTCGTGCGGCAACGCTTTCGCGAGACGCAAAAGGCAACTCCGAAAGAGCGGGTTGATTCAATCCTACGACATCCTTATGTGCCCGGTGCTCACGCCGCCGTGACCCAAATTGGCTCGTGCAAAGGGACGGTCGTCACAAAAATACGGGCTGTGAGCGGGGCCGTGTTGCGGTCCTGCGTATCGTATCGACAACTCTGTGCCAGGCAGAGAAGGAGAAATGAGCGATGACGACCATTCCAGCTGTTGCGGATGCTGAAGCTCCGGTCGCCGCGCCGTCCAAACCGGAACATGTCGCGGCAATCGGCGCGCGCGTGCTGTTTGTCGACGACGACGAGATGATCCGTGAATCGCTGGCACGCAACCTCGAAGAGGCCG
>SXGU01404027.1_pt1 | contig 14011 bp, 13 predicted proteins | sample 3174531 | NCBI WGS metagenome assembly SXGU01 (sample SAMN11356863, study PRJNA531348) | freshwater metagenome | isolation source: freshwater sample F1-140 | place: China: Fuxian Lake, Yuxi | collected 2017-12-25 | reverse complement strand
TTTTATCACCATTTTAAAACGCATAAACCGGGCCGGCATGTTTTGCAAATATGCCGGGCTGAATCCTGCCAGGCCATGGGTGCTGAGGCATTGGAAGCGCATGCTAAACAATGCTTGCAGCTGGATTACCATCAAACCAGCGAGGACCAAAGCGTTACTTTAGAGCCGGTTTACTGCCTAGGCAATTGCGCGCTTTCACCCGCGGTGATGCTGGACGATGAAGTTTACGGACGCGTGAGCAAGGCGGATTTGGACGCTTTGCTGGCCGCCGCAAAAAATGCGGAGGCGCAAGTTTAGTATGAGCACGATAGTTTACATACCACGCGATTCCAGCGCGCTGTCGGTAGGGGCGGAAAAGGTAGCGACTGCCATTAGCCAAGAAGCGGCTAAGCGCGGCATAGCCGTGACCATAGTGCGTAACGGTTCGCGCGGCCTCTACTGGTTAGAAACCATGGTGGAAGTCGCGACCGATAAAGGCCGGGTGGCGTATGGGCCAGTTAAAGTGACCGACGTCTGCAGCCTATTTGACGCGGATTTCTTAAGCAGCCTTGCCGCCACGGCCCAAGCCCACCCATTGAATTTGGGGCTAACAGAAGAGCTGCCTTGGCTCAAACAACAGCAACGCTTAACCTTTGCCCGTGTAGGTATTACCGATCCGGTTTCACTGGATGATTATTTAGCACACGATGGCTATAAAGGCTTAAAAAATGCCTTAGCTTTGTCTGCTGCGGACATCGTTAAAACCGTCACGGATTCCGGCTTACGGGGTCGTGGTGGTGCAGCTTTTCCGACGGGCATTAAATGGAACACGGTATTAGGCTGCCAGGCTAAGCAAAAATACATAGTATGTAACGCTGATGAAGGCGATTCCGGCACCTATTCAGATCGTATGATCATGGAAAATGACCCCTTTGTCTTGATCGAAGGCATGACCATTGCGGCCATTGCGGTGGGGGCCACGCAAGGTTACATTTACTTGCGCTCAGAATACCCGCATGCGCTTGCTGTACTCAATGTGGCTATCGCTAAGGCGATGCAGGCTGGTTATTTGGGCGATAACATACTCGGTTCTGCCCACTGTTTTAACTTGGAAGTGCGTCGGGCCGCCGGGGCCTATGTGTGCGGTGAAGAAACGTCTTTATTAGAAAGCTTGGAAGGCAAGCGCGGCGTGGTTCGATTTAAACCGCCTTTGCCGGCGATTGAAGGTTTGTTCGGCCAACCTACCGTGGTTAATAACGTGATTTCACTGGCGACGGTGCCGATTATTTTAGATAAAGGCGCGCAATACTACGCGGATTATGGCATGGGTCGTTCGCGTGGCACCTTGCCCATACAATTGGCTGGTAACATTAAGCAGGGCGGTTTAATCGAGCTGGCGTTCGGCATTACTTTACGTGAACTGCTTTATGATTATGGTGGTGGTTCAGCCAGCGGTCGGCCCATTAAGGCCGTGCAAGTAGGCGGACCGTTGGGCGCATACTTGCCAGAGGCGCAATTCGATACGCCTTTGGATTACGAGGCTTTTAGCGCCATTTGGGCGGTATTGGGGCATGGCGGTATTGTGGTGTTTGACGATACGGTGGATATGGCGAAAATGGTGCGTTATGCCTTTGAATTTTGTGCGATTGAGTCGTGCGGAAAGTGCACGCCGTGCCGCATAGGTTCGATCCGCGGGGTGGAAGTGATGGACAAGGTGATGGCCGGCACGGACAGCGCGAACAACATCAAGTTGGTGCGCGATTTAAGTGACACTATGCTCAATGGCTCACTTTGTGCCTTGGGCGGCATGACCCCGTATCCGGTGTTGAGTGCCATTAACCATTTTCCAGAAGATTTTAAAATTAAGGAAGCCACGGCTTAATTTGGCCTAAGCGGTGTAGGAGAGCGTCATGGACGACATTAAATACAGTAACACGCATCATCAGCATGAGCACAGTCGTACCAATTACGACGATCAGTTGGATTACGGCACCCCGGCGCGTTTGAGCGATACGCAAGTAACGCTGAGCATAGACGACAGAGAGATTAGCGTACCAGAAGGCACGTCTATCATGCGCGCCTCTATCTTAGCCGGTATTAATGTGCCCAAATTATGCGCAACCGATAGCTTAGAGCCGTTTGGTTCTTGCCGTTTATGCGTGGTGGAAATTGAAGGGCGCCGTGGTTATCCGGCCTCTTGCACGACTCCAGTCGCTCAAGGCATAAAAGTGCGCACGCAAACAGCTAAGTTGGCCGATATCCGCCGTGGCACCATGGAATTGTATATCTCGGATCACCCCCTAGACTGCTTAACCTGTGCGACCAATGGCGATTGCGAACTGCAGGACATGGCAGGCGCAGTCGGCTTACGTGAAGTGCGTTATGGTTACGATGGTGAAAATCACCTAAAGGCAGAAAAAGATCAATCCAACCCTTATTTTACTTTTGATCCCAGCAAATGCATCGTTTGCTCACGCTGTGTGCGCGCCTGTGAGGAAACCCAGGGCACGTTTGCTTTAACCATTAGCGGTCGCGGCTTTGAGTCCAAAGTAGCGGCAGGCGTTAATAACTTTTTGGATTCCGAATGCGTTTCTTGTGGTGCTTGTGTGCAAGCCTGCCCTACCGCGACCTTGATCGAAAAAACCGTGATAGACCACGGCGTGCCCGAGCACAGCGTGACCACGACTTGCGCTTATTGTGGCGTCGGTTGTTCTTTTGACGCCCAGATGAAGGGCGAAGAAGTCATACGCATGGTGCCGAATAAAAATGGCGGGGCCAATCATGGCCATTCTTGTGTTAAAGGTCGTTTTGCCTGGGGTTACGCTACCCATCAGGATAGAATTACTACGCCCATGATACGAAAAAGTATCAAAGACGAATGGCAGCAAGTGAGCTGGGAAGAGGCGATTAATTATGCGGCCAGTGAGATTAAGCGCATAGAAGCCAAGTACGGCAAAGATGCCATGGGTGGCATCACTTCCTCACGCTGCACCAACGAAGAAGTCTACGTCACGCAAAAATTAGTGCGGGCGGTGTTTGGCACCAATAACGTCGACACCTGTGCGCGTGTTTGCCATAGCCCGACAGGTTATGGCCTTAAACAAACCATAGGCGAATCGGCCGGCACGCAAACCTTTGATTCTGTTATGCATTCTGATGTCATTATGATCATAGGCGCCAACCCGACCGATGGCCATCCGGTGTTCGCTTCGCAAATGAAGCGCCGTTTGCGCGAGGGCGCTAAGCTGATTATTGCCGATCCGCGCGCGATTGATTTGGTGGAGAGTTCCCCGCATGTCCGTGCCGATTACCATTTAAATTTACGCCCTGGTACCAACGTCGCCTTAATTTCAGCTTTGGCGCATGTGGTGGTGACTGAAGGTTTGGTCAAAGAAGATTTTGTTAAAGAACGTTGTGAGTGGGATTCGTTTGTATTGTGGCGTGATTTTGTGGCTAAGCCAGAGAATTCACCGGAAGCCTTGGCCGATGAGTTGGGCGTGGACGCTAAGCTTATCCGGGAGGCCGCTCGATTGTTTGCTACGGGGGGCAATGCTGCAATTTATTATGGCTTGGGCGTGACCGAGCATTCGCAAGGCTCAACCATGGTGATGGGCATAGCCAATTTAGCCATGGCGACCGGCAATGTTGGGCGTGAAGGCGTGGGCATTAACCCATTACGCGGTCAAAACAACGTGCAAGGTTCGTGTGACATGGGCTCCATGCCACACGAATACCCGGGTTACCGTCATGTTTCTGATCCAGCGGCTAAAGCCTTGTTTGAAGCTGCTTGGGGCAGACCGCTCAGTGACGAACCGGGTTTGCGTATTCCCAATATGTTGGACTTGGCTGGCGAGGGCCGTTTTAAAGCCTTGTATTGCGTGGGTGAAGATATCGCGCAGTCTGATCCGAATACCCAGCATGTCACGCACGCCTTGGAGAATATGGAATGCGTGATTGTGCAAGATTTATTCTTGAATGAAACCGCCATGTTTGCCCATGTATTTTTCCCAGGTGCGTCTTTTCTAGAGAAGAGCGGTACTTTTACCAACGCCGAGCGTCGTATTTCGCCGGTGCGCCGGGTCATGGAACCTAAGAATAATGTGGGTGCAGATGGTTATGAAGACTGGCAAATTACCGCCATGCTGTCCCAAGCCTTGGGCTATACCATGCATTATCAGCATGCCAGTGAAATTATGGATGAAATCGCGGCATTAACCCCGACCTTTAAGGGCGTGAGTTTTGCAAAATTGGATCAACTTGGCAGCATACAATGGCCTTGCAACGATGAGTATCCTACCGGCACGCCGACCATGCATATCGATGGTTTTGTGCGTGGTAAGGGCAAGTTCTTTATTACCCAATACGTGCCCACCACGGAAAAAGTCAACGCTAAATACCCATTGATTTTGACCACAGGCCGTATTTTGTCGCAATACAATGTAGGCGCACAAACCCGCCGCACTAAAAATGTGGCTTGGCACCATGAAGACGTAGTGGAGATACACCCACACGATGCCGCAGAAAGAGGCATCAAGGACGGCGATTGGATAGGCATAGCCAGTCGCGCGGGTGAAACCGTATTACGTGCGCAATTAAGCGAGCGTGTGCAAGCGGGTGTTATTTATACGACTTTCCACCACCCAGAATCCGGTGCTAACGTGATCACCACCGAGAACAGCGATTGGGCTACCAACTGCCCAGAGTTTAAGGTGACGGCGGTGCAGGTGTCACGGGTGAATCAACTGTCGGATTGGCAATTGCATTACAAGTCTTTTAGTGAAGCGCAATTGGCTTTTGCGGGCAGGGATTTACAAGCCGCCAGAATCGATTAATAGTGACTAAGTCCGTTGTTTTAACCGAGTCAACCAGCTTATTTGCGGTGCAGCAATGGCGTGCTGGTGAATTGCAAGTGGTGCAAGATTGCTTAGCCGAAGAGACGCCGGTGGCGATGGTCTACAATGGCGTGTCGCACGCGGTGATGCTGGCCACGGCGCAAGATCTGGAAGATTTTGCTTTGGGTTTTGCCTTAAGTGAAGGCATAGTGCAGCACGCCAGTGAGATGTATGCCATCGAAATAGTCTTGCAAGAAAAAGGCATAGAGTTGCATTGCCGCATTGCCAACGAGCAATTCATGCAATTAAAAGAGCGCCGTCGCACTTTGGCGGGTAAAACCGGTTGCGGCCTCTGTGGGGCAGAAAATTTGGCGCAAGCCATGCGTTACCCAGCGGTATTAAATAATCCCGCTAGTTTTTCTTCAGCGAGCATCGCCCGAGCTTTGGCGGCCTTGTCATCCCATCAAGTGATGCAACAGCGCACCGGTGCCACCCATGCCAGTGCTTATGTTTTAGCCGATGGCAGCATCAGCTTGGTGCGCGAAGACGTAGGGCGACATAATGCGCTGGATAAGCTACTGGGCGCTTTAGCGCTATCCACGCTTAAAGACCGGGCAATGGATAGAAGCGGTTTTGTGATTACCACCAGCCGTGCCAGTTTTGAAATGGTGCAAAAAGTCGCCAGTGCTGGCTTATCTATGTTGGTGGCCGTTTCTGCGCCCACGGGTTTGGCGGTGCGGGTGGCTGAGCAATGTGGCCTCACTTTGCTGGGCTTTGCACGAGACCATCGTTTTGTGGTGTATAGTCATGGCGACAAAATTTTACAATGAATGCGTTTAGACAGAGGCTGGTGAGTAATTCAAAATGGATACACAACGTTTAATTTCAATGGCTAATCAGATAGGCGATTTTTACGAATCCTATCCGGATCCAAGTCAAGCTGAACAGGGCATAGCCGAACACATTAACCGTTTTTGGGCATTGGCTATGCGGCAACAAATTGCTAAACATGTCAGTGAGCAAGCCGGGGTCGGTTTGCATGGGGCGGTACAAAAAGCCATCGCCGCGCATTTGAAAATTTAAGGGTTAAATAATTGCGGCAGTATGGCGTGCTGCTAGGGAATGCGTTTAAATAAACGAAACCCTTCCTTTCTGTCAGCAGGCCGTTTGCCAGACCAACTGTTTTGCCAATGCGCATCTGGCTGGAATGGCGCACCGCCTTTTCGATCAAAAACAAGAAGTAAATCACAGCCGGCTTGCTGAGCGTTTTCCACCGGTTTTAATTTTATGTCGGTATAGTAATTTACCAATAAGCCTTGTTGTCGCTCAATGTGTAAACTGTTTATGCAATCGTCATTTTTCGTTAAGGCTTTATTTAGGCTGGAAAATACCAGTTGGTAACTTTTGGCTGAGTCCAGCAAAGGCAACCACAGCGTCATGAGCAAACTCCAGCCAAACGTCATGCCCACTGCCCAATTGCTTACCGTGGATTTGTTGGTTTGTCTGGCGCGTATGCAAACAAATAGCCAAATGGCCGTGACGATGAGCGCCATCGCTAAGGCTAGCCAGCTAAAATGCAGCTGTTCGGTACCCGATAAAAAGGCCATGCGCTGTTTAATTTTAGTCGGATAGCCTGTCATCATCGCCAGCCAGCCCAGCCAAATAAGGGAGCCAATTAAGCCGAATAGAAGCACCCCAAACCAGTTTAAGGCGGCGGCCATGCCGCGTTTTAGGTGTTCTATGCTGCCAGCGGCCAACACCGTTAAAGGTAGCAGCAAGGGTAAGGCGTTGATGTCGCGAGCCGATGCCAGCCAGCCTAAGAAAAACACATGGCAGGTGAAAAATACCAAGATGAGCTGGAAGCGTGCTTTTACCAGTAATTGTTGACGGTAGTGCCATAGGCCTAATAACGCTAGCGGCAAGGCTGGCCAAGCATACCAAAGTAAAATACGTAAAAAATACACATGATGCGATGGATTGAAACTGTTTAAATTGGCTAGCCACCAAGCGTTTAACAAATTAGCCTGGTCGCGGTATAGCATGAGCAACCATAGGCCGATGGGCACACTGCTGAGGAGTACGCCGACCATGAGTACTTTTGTGAAGCTGAGATTGCGCCATGGTTTAAACATTAAAGCCAATAGCAAAGCACTGCTCATTAATGCGAGTGCTGTGATTAGCCCATAAGATAAAAATCCCAGGCAGAGGGCGGTGGCCAACAATAGGCTGGCAGGCCGAGGGCTACGTCTAGCTAGGGCCAGGGCATAAAAACCCGTTGCGCTGGCCGTTAAGCCGGCCACTTCGGCGCTTAAGCTGTGCGCGCTCACCACCAAGCCTATGCTGCCCAGCATGATGAGTGTGGCATGGCGGCCTGCGCCATTGCCCCACAATTCTCTGCCACTTAGGCCTACCATGAGCAACATCAAGGATAGCCACAGCGCGTTGATTAGCCTAGCGCCATCGTGTATGGCTAGCCATGGGGAGAGCAGCTCCGCACTCGCCGCGGCGCTCAAGTAGTATAAAGGGGGTGTTTCTAGGGCGCTGGAGTCGCTGGCCAATGGCGCCAGTAGCTGCCCATTATCCAGAATATTTTTAACGATATTAATGCCGGTGGATTCCAGCGGCTTCCAAGGGGCGTGGCCAGTTAAGCCTAATAGCACCCAAATAAGACATAAAACCAGCAGCAACTGGATTTTGACACTGTCGCCCAAGTGCGCGCGCGGTGTGGACATATTGCCTTGCCAGTCGTGATCAAGTTGAAAGCGCATAATATTCCGGGAGCGGGTAATTTATTTATTTGCCTTGATGATTCTAACTGATAGCGGCAGTTAGCCATAGGGTTATGTATGGCCTGCGTGCCAATCGGACATGTGGGCTAGTTTAAGGCGCAAAAAAAGCCAGCGTTGAGCTGGCTTTTTATTGCAACAGTGGCGTAGATTACATGCCGTATTTTTTACGGAATTTATCAACACGGCCGGCCGTGTCTAAAATCATTTGCTTGCCCGTGTAAAACGGGTGAGATTTTGATGAAACTTCAATCTTAACGAGCGGGTATTCTTTACCGTCTGTCCACTTGATGGTGTCTTTGGCCGCTATGGTTGAGCGTGTCATAAAGCTAAAGTCTGCGCCGATGTCTTGAAAAACAACGTTGCGGTATTCTGGGTGAATTCCATCTTTCATAATAGTAACCTCAATTTTGCCGAATGATACGGCACTTAAATGTATGGGTGCCAGATGCTAGCACCTGATTTCGTAAGAACCCGGCATTATATTTACATTTTCCTTGCTATGCAAGGATAGCTTGTAAATTAAACCTAGCCGATTAGCCCCTACGCATGCTGTCAAAAAAGTCCGCATTATTTTTGGTGGCTTTAATCTTGTCGAGTAAGAATTCCATGGCCTCAATGTCGTCCATGGGATAAAGCAGTTTGCGTAGCACCCAAATTTTCTGTAGCACGTCTTTTTCGATAAGCAACTCTTCGCGACGGGTACCGGATTTATTAACATTGATAGCAGGGTACTGGCGTTTTTCAGCCATTTTGCGATCAAGATGGATTTCCATGTTGCCGGTACCTTTGAATTCCTCATAAATCACGTCGTCCATGCGTGAACCGGTATCAACCAAAGCCGTCGCTATGATGGTTAATGAGCCACCTTCTTCAACGTTACGGGCTGCACCAAAGAATCGTTTTGGGCGTTGTAAGGCATTGGCGTCCACCCCACCAGTTAAGACTTTGCCGGATGATGGGATAACGGTATTGTAAGCACGGGCTAGGCGGGTAATGGAGTCGAGTAAAATAACCACGTCTTTTTTGTGTTCGACTAAGCGCTTGGCTTTTTCTAACACCATCTCGGCCACTTGTACGTGGCGTGTCGCTGGCTCATCAAAGGTTGAGGCCACCACTTCACCTTGAACCGAACGCGTCATTTCTGTCACTTCCTCAGGGCGTTCGTCAATTAACAGCACGATTAAAATCACATCGGGGTGATTGGCGGTAATGGCATGGGCGATATTTTGCATCATCACCGTTTTGCCGCTTTTTGGGCTGGCTACTAATAAGCCACGTTGCCCACGGCCTATCGGCGCGATCATGTCTATAACGCGGCTGGTAATGTTTTCTACGCCCTTAATGTCGCGCTCTAAGGTAAGCGGGACAGTTGGAAAGAGTGGGGTTAGGTTTTCAAATAGAATCTTATGCTTGGTGTTTTCCGGGGCTTCACCGTTAACCACGTCGACTTTGACCAAGGCAAAATAGCGTTCGCCGTCCTTAGGAATGCGAATTTCACCCTGTATGCTGTCACCGGTATGCAAATTGAAGCGGCGAATTTGCGAAGGCGAAACGTAAATATCGTCTGGGCCGGCTAAATAAGAGGTGTCAGGGGAGCGCAAAAATCCGAAGCCATCTTGCAACACTTCTAGTGTGCCATCGCCAAAAATGCTTTCACCCTTTTTGGCCTTGTGTTTAAGGATGGCAAAGATCAAATCTTGTTTGCGCATCCGACTGGCATTGTCTATGTCGTCGGCAATCGCCATTTCAACTAATTCGGTAACGGGGAGATGTTTAAGGTCGGATAAGTGCATGAAGGCTCACTAAAACAAGATTTGATTAGGGAAGGTTTGAAGCTAGGGATAGATAGAAAGAAGGGTTTGAAAAAGTGCTTGATTTGAGGGGCTTACATCAAGCACATTCTCGATAATGTGCACAGCGTAATGGGTTTAAATGTTGCTGTCAATAAATGCGGTTAATTGTGATTTAGACAAGGCACCCACTTTGGTCGCTTCCACGTTGCCATTTTTAAACAGCATTAGGGTAGGAATGCCGCGTATGCCGTATTTCGGTGGAGTCAGTTGGTTGTCGTCTATATTCAGTTTGCCCACTTTTAGTCGGCCAGCGTATTCTTGAGCGATCTCATCTAAGATAGGTGCAATCATTTTGCAAGGCCCACACCATTCTGCCCAGTAGTCTACTAAAACAGGAAGTTGCGACTGAAGCACATCTTGCTCAAAAGTCGCATCGTTAAGGTGTGTTATATGTTCACTCATGAAAACCTCGATTGGATTAATACTTTAAATGAATGCGTATCGTAACGAAAAAAACCGTTTTAGTGAAGGGGCAAATTCAAAACAGCCTTTTCAGGCCAGTGTTTAGCGGTATTTTTATTGAGGTGCAGCGATGCTGTTGCCTTGGCCGTCGACAATGTTAAGTTGATTTTCTTCGGCAAAATGCATGAGTTGAGCGTAGCCATCCGGGTTCACGGTTTTTAGTTTCAGGTCCACTGCCAAACAACGCACCCCGCCCATCACTTTCGGTTTTAGGTAGGGTGAGTATTTTAATTTGCGGTCTTCACCAAAGGAGGCATAGCTACTGCACATGCGGTCTACCCAATCGCTAGGGCGAAAAGGTTTGCCGGCGCGCGTGTTGCTTTGTATGATAATTTCCCCGGTAGGGGGCGTTGTATTTTGATTGCTGGTCATTAAGGTTTTTGTCTATAAAGGTTGGGTGTATCAGCCTAGGGTAACAGTGAGAGCTGGCTGTGTTTACGGTTGGTATTCAAATAATTTAACCACCTTATGTACCCCACTGGTGTTGCTGGCTATTTCAGTAGCGGCATCGGCTTCGGATTTGGTAACGATGCCAAGTAAATAGACCACATTGTTTTCCGTGATTACTTTGACGTAGTTGGCGGAAAATTTATTTTCCGTAACAAATTGGGTTTTGATTTTGGTGGTTAAGTAGGCGTCATTGCTGCGTGAGCTGATGGACGATTTTTCACCGATGGCAATTTCATTGGTGATGCCGCGTACATTGGTAATGGTTTTGATCATGCTCTCCGCTTTTGCTTTTACTTCGGCAGAGAGTACTTCGCCGGTGAGGAGAACATTGCGGTTGTAGCTGGTGACATTAACGTGGGCGGTTGAACCCAAGTCCGTTTCTATCATTTTTAGGGCTTTAAGTTCGATGTTTTCGTCTTCCACGTATATGCCTGAAGTGCGTCTATCGCTTACCATGGCACCGCCTGCTGCTGCGCCGCCGACCACTACTGGTACGCAAGCGCTCAGTTGGCTTATGAATGCTAAGCACAGGATAAGTTTGAGGGCACTGTTGTTGCTGTTTAACTGCATGGTGGACTCCTTGAAATTGAAGGGCAATTAGATCATCACGTCTATTTTTTGCGAATGATACGCCTTTTATGCGTCAAATGCATTACGTAACCACACTAAGTGGTCGACATCGGCTTTGTTCATTAATACAGCGTCAAAGCGGCAAGCCACTTGGCCATGTTGTTGCAAATAATGTAAGGCGGTGCGTATCAGTTTGGCTTGTTTTTGTTTGGTAATGCTGGCGCCGGCATTACCAAATCGTTGCGTTGTTCTCAGCCTGACTTCGACGAACACCAGGGTATTTTCGTCTTGCATAATTAAATCAATTTCACCAAACCGACTGTGGTAATTTTTCACCAGTAGTTTTAGACCGCGCTCAATCAAATAGCTGGCCGCTAAGTTTTCAGCCGGTAAGCCAGGATTATTTTGATTGATTTTCATAGGCGTTAGCGCTGCTTGGCGTTAAACTTTCATTATGAACGAATCGATTAGAAATGAGCTGGGTACATTATATGTGGTGGCCACGCCTATCGGTAATTTAAGTGATATCAGCTTGCGTGCATTGGAGACCTTAAAAGCCGTGGATGCCATTGCGGCCGAGGACACGCGTCATACTGCTGGCTTATTGGGGCATTTTGCTATCAGTAAAAAATTGATCGCGGTGCACGAGCACAATGAGCACCAATCCGCGGCAAAGTTGTTGGTGCAACTGCAAGCAGGAGAAAACATTGCGCTGGTGACGGATGCTGGCACGCCAGGCATCAGCGATCCTGGTGCCGTGGTGGTGAATTTTATACGTCAGGCCGGGATTAAAGTCGTGCCCATTCCAGGGGCAAGCGCGGTAGTGGCGGCTTTGTCGGTAAGTGGCATCGTGCAAAATGGGTTTTTCTTTCATGGATTTTTGCCTGCCAGCGGTGCGGCTAGGCGCCATGTGCTTGAGGCATTAAAAACTCAGCCGGTGACCTTGGTTTTTTATGAAGCGCCGCACCGTATCGTTGTTAGTGTGGCGGATATGGCGCAAGTGTTGGGGGCAGGCAGGCGTATTACCATTGCCCGAGAACTAACCAAAACCTTTGAAACCATACACACTTGCCTTTTGTCCGAGGCGCAGGCCTGGATAACGGCCGATGCCAATCAGCAACGCGGCGAGTTTGTGCTGTTGGTGGAGCCTGAGCCGGTAGTGGACCAGGAGGGCATATCGGAGCAAGCTGCGCGCGTGTTAAAATTGCTCATGGCTGAATTGCCTTTAAAACAAGCGGTTAAATTGGCCGCTGACATCAGTCAGGAAAAAAAGAACAGCTTGTACGAATTTGCCTTGCAATTAAAACAATCTCAACCTTAATTTTAGTCTAAGCACCCATGACCACTATCAATACCTTGACGCTTACTCGCCCGGATGACTGGCATTTGCATTTGCGTGACGGTGAGGCTTTAAAGGCGGTTTTGCCCGATAGCGCACGGCAATTTGCCAGAGCCATGATTATGCCTAATTTGCGGCCACCCGTGGTTAACACAGCCATGGCCATGGCGTATAGACAGCGTATCCTAGCGGCATTGCCTAGCGACCTGAAGTTTGAGCCATTAATGACCTTGTATTTGACCGATAACACCAGCGCTGCGGAAATTAAGCAGGCAGTGGCCAGTGGTGTGGTGCATGGGGTAAAGGTGTATCCAGCTGGAGCGACTACCAATAGTGATTCTGGCGTGACGGATTTGGCACATTGCAAACTGGCCTTGGCCGAGATGGAGAAGCTGGGCTTGCCTTTGTTGGTGCATGCCGAAGTCACCGACGCCCAAGTCGATGTGTTTGACAGGGAGCGTGTTTTTATAGAGCGGCATATGCTACCCTTGCTTAAGGATTACCCAGCATTAAAACTGGTGTTTGAGCACATTACGACCAAAGATGCGGCTGATTTTGTTCAGCAATCCCCGTCTAATGTGGCAGCTACCATTACCGCCCATCATTTATTGATGAATCGTAATGCGATGTTTGTCGGCGGCATACAGCCGCATCATTATTGTTTGCCCATATTAAAACGCGAAGAACACCGCCTAGCATTGTTGCGGGCTGCCACCTCAGGCCAAGCTAAGTTTTTCCTAGGCACGGACAGTGCCCCACATGCCAAGCACACCAAGGAGGCGGCTTGCGGTTGCGCTGGCATGTACACGGCGTATAGCGCCATGGAATTGTATGCCGAAGCTTTTGATGCGGTTAATGCCTTAGATAAGTTAGAAGGGTTTGCCAGTTTTTATGGCGCCGATTTTTACGGTTTGCCACGCAACACAGACCGCATTCAGTTGCGCAGAGAGAGTTGGAATGTGCCAACTCATTTACCCTTTGATGAAGGCAGCCTCATTCCATTGCGTGCTGGCCAAGCTGTCGCATGGAAAATGCAACGACTTTAAGCGTCGCTGGTGGCTTTGGCGTGATAAACTAGACATGAAGCTGGCTAGACAGTCGCCGTTCACATTTAACTTGCCAGTTTACTGGCGTAGTTGAATGGGGAAGCCCCCTGCGGGCTCTCTTAGTGGAGGGAGGAAAGTCCGGGCTGCACAGAGCAAGATGACGGCTAACGGCCGTCCGTCGAAAACTTCATAGGCGCAAGCCTTGGGGCATAAGGCGCGGAATAGGGCCACAGAGACGAGCGTATTAAGTTACGGTGAAACGCGGTAACCTCCATCTGCAGCAAGACCAAATAGGCTGGCATTTTTACGCAAGTAAATAAGGCGCGGCTCGCGCTGCCAGCGGGTAGGTTGCTCGAGCGTACAAGTAATTGTACGCCTAGATGAATGACTGTCAGCTTTAGCAATAAAGCCTACAAAACCCGGCTTATCGGCCAGCTTCAATCCTCCCTTTTATTGGCCTACGCTCGCCGCTTCCAACCTCGCTTTCTTTCGCCACCCGCTAGCTAAAATAGCGTGCATTTTCTTGCTTGAAAATAATTCAATCGCTTTCAGCATTATCCTCACAATCTACATTCATATAATTTCGTATGTTATTCATTTATAAAGATATTATTTTTATTACAAAAACACGCTAAGTCATTGAGATATAAAGAGAAAGTAGCAAAAATGGCTTGCATTGGAACTTTTTTTT
>SXGU01495769.1_pt1 | contig 14014 bp, 7 predicted proteins | sample 3174531 | NCBI WGS metagenome assembly SXGU01 (sample SAMN11356863, study PRJNA531348) | freshwater metagenome | isolation source: freshwater sample F1-140 | place: China: Fuxian Lake, Yuxi | collected 2017-12-25 | reverse complement strand
GTAACTGGTGACCCAGGCAGATTCCGAACAGGGGAATCCGGGCAGCCAGCAGGGTCTGGATGGCGGTGATGGCGTAATCGCAGGGTTCGGGATCACCGGGGCCGTTTGACAGGAAAACCCCGTCCGGGCGGAGGGCCATGACTGCCGCTGCGGGGGTTTGGGCTGGCACCACGGTCAGGCGGCAGCCCTGATCGACCAGTAGCCGCAGGATATTGCGCTTGACGCCAAAGTCGTAGGCCACCACATGAAAAGATGTGTGATCCACCCGGGCAAAGCCGCTGCCCAGTTGCCAACTTCCCTCATTCCACGGGTACGAGTGGGCGGTTGTGACCGTCTGTGCCAGATCCATGCCGGCCAGTCCGGCGAAACCACGTGCTTTCGCCACGGCATCATCCGGCGTAATGTCCGCACCGGCCAGAATACAGCCGCGCTGCGCCCCCCTGTCGCGCAGGATGCGGGTAAGCTTGCGGGTATCGAGATTGGCAATGGCTACGATGCCGTTTGCAGCCAGATAATCCGGCAGACTGAGGCGGGCACGCCAGTTGCTGTGGCGAAGCGGAACATCCCGCACCACCAGACCACTGGCGTGCATGTGATCGGCCTCGGCATCTTCCGGATTGATGCCGGTGTTGCCGATATGGGGGTAGGTCAGCGTCACGATCTGCCGGGCGTAGGAGGGATCGGTCAGTATTTCCTGGTAGCCGGTCATGGCCGTGTTGAAGACCACCTCACCGACAGCCGAGCCTTCCGCTCCAACGCTGCGTCCCTGCAGCACGGTTCCATCTTCCAGAGCCAAACAAGCAAGCGTTTTCAAGAGGTCACCTTAAGACACGAAAAACGGGAGGAACCGTGGAGTTCGTCCCGTTGCAATACTATGTAAATTCACGAATTGGGACAGATTTTAAGTAAAACCCCTTCGTCTGTCCATGTACGTCATGCACGCGGCCCGGGCATCTGCTGCCGTCAATCGGTATGCGTATCACCCCTGCCAGCCGTGAAGCCAGAACGTCCACACCCGTGCGCCGCTACCACACGGCTTCATCGGTCGGGTGGCGGTCATATTGACACGTTCCTCTGGTGTTTGCATGATGCAGTTTCCTTCCACTCTCCCGACCCCCCCAGATGGAACTCCTGATCCTGGTTTTTCTGTTCGTACTCAATGGCCTGTTTGCCATGTCCGAAATTGCCATCGTGTCATCCCGCAAAACCCGCCTGCAACAATCAGCCCGTGAGGGCAAGGCGGCAGCACGCCTCGCGTTGGAACAGGCTGAAAATCCTGGCCACTTTCTTTCAACCATTCAGGTTGGCATTACCACCATCGGTATTTTCAGCGGTGCCTACGGCGAGGCGGCCCTTTCCAGCCAACTGGCCCGGCAGCTTGACAAAATCCCCGAACTGGCTCCCTACAGCACCGCGTTGTCCCTGACCCTGGTTGTGCTGGGCATTACCTACGGTTCGCTCATCATCGGCGAGCTGGTACCCAAACGACTGGCCCTGTTACAGCCGGAACCCATCGCCATGATCATGGCCGGGCCCATGCGCATCGTCGCCCTGCTGGCGTTCCCCCTGGTCAAACTGTTGAGCCTGTCGACCGATCTGATTCTCCGCCTGCTGCGGGTTGGCAAAGGCAGCGGTAACAACGTAACCGAGAAGGAAATCCGGCTGATGATTGAGCAGGGTACCGAAGCCGGGGTTTTTCACAAATCGGAGCAGGTCATGCTGTCCAATGTTCTGAGCCTGGATGACCTCCGGGTCGGTGCCATCATGACGCCACGGATGGATATCTATTATCTGGATACCAGCGATACGGTGGAGGTTCACCGTGAGCAAATCTCGCAAAGCCCCTATTCCAACATACCGGTCTGTCAGTCGGGCCTTGATAATGTATTGGGTTTCATACAGGCCCGCGATGTATTGAAGCAGGTGTTACAGGGTACGCCGCTTGAACTGGAACAACTGGCCAAACCGGTACATTGCATTCCGGCAACCCTGACGCCCTTGCAGGTGATGGAGCAATTCAGGCAAGCCCGCCTGCCCATGGCCCTGGTGGTGGATGAATACGGCGAGGTGGAAGGGCTGATTACCCTGAGGGATGTGCTGGAATATATCGCCGGTGATTTGCTGCTGGCCGATTCAGAGGAAGAACCCGCCGCCATACAGCGCGAAGACGGTTCCTGGTTACTGGATGGGCGTTTGGGTATCGAAAAATTTCGCCAGATTTTCGCGCTGGACAACCTGCCGGAACAATCCCGGGGTGATTTCAATACCCTGGCTGGATTTGTGGTCATGCAACTGGGCCATGTCCCCCGTTCAGCCGACTTTTTCGAGTGGAACGGGCTGCGTTTTGAAGTGGTGGACATGGATCGAAACCGGGTCGACAAGGTCATGGTCAGCCGCATCGGGGTTCAGGAGTGACTCCGCCTGGCTTTGCCAGCAGGGAGACACTGGATCCGGCATTTGGCAATAACGGCACAAGCCTGATCGGGCAGGCTGATCGCTATCTGTTTCCGGTGGCTATGGCTGTGGCGGCGGACGGTGCAATCCTGCTGGCAGTTAATGCCAGCGATGCCGCAGGCAGCGATCTTTTACTGCTGCGTTACGACAGCCTGGGACAACCCGATGCCGGGTTTGGTCAGGCGGGCAGTGTAACTACGGCTTTTCAGGCCGGTGGCGGTTCGGCCTTCGCCATGTTCCTGCAGGCTGATGGCAGCATCCTGCTGGCCGGTGATCATTTCAACGGCACCACACTTGATTTTGCAGTGGCCCGTTACCGGGCGGATGGCAGTCTGGACACCGAGTTTGCCACCGCCGGTTTGGCAACCACCGACTTCGGTCGTGACGACCGGGCCAGGGCACTGGCGGTGCAGGCGGATGGCCGGATCATTCTGGTCGGCCAGACCTTTGGCGGGGATCACACCGATTTTGCCGTGGCCCGCTATCTGGCCAATGGCCAGCCGGATACCGGGTTTGCCGCCGGTGGTAAAACCACCGTCGATTTCCGCAAGGCGGGTGACGGAGCCAGTGCGGTAGCCCTTCAGGGTGATGGCAAACTGTTGGTGGCCGGTTCCAGTTTCAACGGCAGTCGTGGTGATGATTTTGCCCTGGTTCGCTTCAACCCTGATGGCAGGTTTGATGGCAGTTTCGGTTCAGGCGGCGCGGTAACCACCGCCATCCAGGGGGCGAGCAATGACGTGGTGACGGCGATAGCGGTTCAGGCTGATGGCCGGATTGTACTGGCGGGTCGCAGTTTCACCGGTCAGACTGCCCAGGCCACGCTGGTACGTTATCTGGCCGATGGTCGCCTGGATGGCAGCTTTGGTAACGGGGGGATTGTCACCACCGGCCAGATGGAGGCCGCGACCGATGTGATCCTCAGGCCGGACGGCAAACTGGTCATGGCAGGAACCGCCCGCAATGATTTTGGCTTGATGCGGTTTGCCGCCAATGGTCAGGTTGACACCCCATTCGGCAACAACGGCCTGGTCACCAGTGGTCTGGCAGGCCGAATGGAACGCATTGATGACCTTGAAATCCAGGCAGATGGCCGCCTGCTGGCGGCGGGTTCGCGGCTAAATGGCACCACCCGTTCGGCCATACTGCTGCGGTTTGGCTGGGACACCGCATTACCTGCCCTGCCGGAAGATGATCCTGACCCTGCGGGCGTGGTACTCCGCACCCTGTATGAGCCGGTGTATGTGGACGCCGACGGGCATGCCCTGGTTGGTGTGGCGGTGTCCGCTCCGGTCAATCGGGCCAACGAAGGCGTCTGGCAATACCGAAGCGATGAGGCAACTGACTGGTATCCGCTCGGTGACCTGGCCTACCAAACCGCCCTGTTACTGGGAGCAGACGCCCGCCTGCGTTTTTTGCCCGCCCGCGATTATGCCGGGACGCCCCAATCCCCCCTGTTTCATCTGGTGGATGATTCCGGAGGCTTCAGCCCTACCCGTGCGGCTGACCGTTCGATCATCGACCTGACCGCTACCGTCGCACTCGAAGCCGTTTCCGCCCAGGGTATTCCCTTGTCGGTGCAGGTCTTGCCGGTCAATGACCCGCCGACACTGAGCCGGATCGGCACCCTGCCGGGCGGGCTGGAGGATACCGCCTACCGGCTGGATTATCCGACCCTGCTTGCGGCCAGTGACGCGCTGGATGTGGACGGGGATGCACTGGCGTTCCGCATTGAATCGGTCAGTGCCGGTAGCGTTACGGTGGACGGACAGCCGGTAAGCCCGGGTTCGCCCCGACTGGCGGCCAGTGCGGTGCTGACCTGGATACCCCCCGCCAACGCTAACGGCATGTTGAGTCCCTTCAGCGTGGTAGCGATTGATGCCGCCGGGGCCACCAGTCCGGCGGTGGCGGTGACGGTCGGGCTGGCTCCGGTCAATGACCCGCCCACCCTGAGCCGGATCGGCACCCTGCCGGGCGGGCTGGAGGATACCGCCTACCGGCTGGATTATCCGACCCTGCTTGCGGCCAGTGACGCGCTGGATGTGGACGGCGAGGCACTGGCGTTCCGCATTGAATCGGTCAGTGCCGGTAGCGTTACGGTGGACGGACAGCCGGTAAGCCCGGGTTCGACCCGACTGGCAGCCAGTGCGGTGCTGACCTGGATACCCCCCGCCAACGCTAACGGCATGTTGAGTCCCTTCAGCGTGGTAGCGATTGATGCCGCCGGGGCCACCAGTTCGGCGGTGGCGGTGACGGTCGGGCTGACTCCGGTCAATGACCCGCCGCGCATAACCCTCGGTTCCGGTGCATCGCCGGTTTATCTGGAAGGCGGCAAACCGTTGCTGCCGCTGGCTACCCTGGAACTGTCCGACCCGGACAGTCCCGATTTGAGCGGGGCAACGATTGGTCTGGTAGCATTCAATCCGCTGGATGGGCTGACGCTCAATCCGGGGGCTGTCCCGCTGGTCTGGCAGTACCAGCCGGCCACCGGCGAGTTGCGCGTCAGCGGCGTAGCCCCGCTGGCCGCTTACCGCGACCTGCTGCGCGGGTTGAGCTTTTCCACTCGTCAGGATCTGACCCGGCCTGAGTTGCGTCCACTGCAACTGACGCTGGACGACGATACCGGATCAAGCCAGGCCCTGACGGTCACCCTGGCACTCCAGCCGTCCATCCTCAACGGAACCGCTGCGGCGGATACGCTGACCGGTACCCGGGCCAATGACGTCATCAACGGGCTGGCCGGTGATGACTGGCTGGATGGACGAGCCGGTGCCGACCGGATGCTGGGTGGCAGCGGTAACGATACCTACCGGGTGGATGAGGCGGGCGATTTCATCCGCGAGGACATCGGAGCCGGCTATGACCGGGTGCGTGCTTCCCTGTCCCGGGTGCTGGCTGCCAATCTGGAAGAACTGACCTTGACCGGCAATCAGCCGCTGGATGGAACCGGCAACGGCCTGGGTAATCGGTTGTATGGCAATTCTGCGGCGAACCGGCTTGTGGGCATGGGGGGGGCAGATACCCTGTCGGGCGGTGGCGGAGCGGATACCCTGACCGGAGGCACCGGTGCCGATCTCTTCACCTTGGCCAGTGTGAATGACAGCCGTCCGGGCAGCGCGGATCTGATTGTCGATTTCAACCGGAGGCACGCCGACCGGATCAAATTGACCGCCCTGGATGCCAACAGCCAAAAGCCGGGCAATCAGGCCTTTGCCTTCATCGGTTCGGCACCGTTCAGCGGTGCCGGTCAGTTGCGTTATGTTTATGATGCGGGCACGGCCACGGGAATCCTGTCCGGTGACATTGACGGCGACCGCCTGCCTGACATCCAGATTGAGCTGATCGGGGTCAAAATAATCACGCTGACCGATTTGCTGCCCTGAGCCCACCGTGTCAATGTCGAGGGCTGGCCGGGTTATAATCTCCGCCTTTTGTCGAGGTATCCCATGCACATACATTTGCTGGCAGTGGGAAACCGGATGCCGGGCTGGGTGACCGAAGGCTATGAGGAATACGCCAGGCGCATGCCGCGTGAATGCAGCTTGGTACTCCGGGAGATTGCGCCCGGTAAACGGGGCCGCCATGCCGACATCGAACGCATCCGGGAAGAGGAGGGCGAACGCCTGCTGGCGGCCCTGGGACGTGACAGCTATCGGGTCGCCCTGGACGTAACCGGTACCGCCTGGTCCACCGATGAACTGGCCCGTGATTTATCCAGTTGGCTGCAGGGCGGACGCGATGTCTGTCTGCTGGTGGGCGGGCCGGATGGCCTGTCGCGCCGGGTGCTGGATCAGGTTCATGCCCGCCGCAGTCTGTCACGGTTGACGTTTCCGCATCCCCTGGTCAGGGTCATTCTGGCTGAACAGCTCTACCGGGCCTGGACACTGCTCCATCACCATCCTTACCATCGCTGAACACCATGAACGCACCGTCCCTGATACTGGCCTCTGCCTCCCCCCGTCGTCACGAATTGCTGCAACAACTGGGCATTGCCTGCCAGATCCGTCCGGCTGATCTGGCCGAATGTCCGCTCCCCGGTGAAGCACCGGAACACTATGTTCGGCGTATCGCCTGCGATAAGGCGGACGCGGTCTGGCAGGCAACCGGCGGCAGCCTGCCGGTGCTGGCGGCTGATACCGAAGTGGAGATGGAAGGCGTCATTTTTGGCAAACCCCGCGATCAGGCCCATGCCATCGAACTGCTGAGTGCCCTGTCCAACCGGGAACACCGGGTATTGAGCAGCGTGGCCCTGCGTACTGCCGGGGGTACCGGCGAACGCCTGTCGATCAGCCGGGTTTGGTTCCGCTCATTGAGCCGGGCCGAAATCGAAGCCTACTGGCACAGCGGCGAACCGGTTGGCAAGGCCGGTGCCTATGCCATCCAGGGACGCGGGGCCATTTTCATCCGTCATCTGGCTGGCAGCTATTCCGGCGTCATGGGGTTGCCCCTGTATGAGACGGCTGCCCTGTTGGCCGAGTGGGGTCTGTTTCAACCATGACCGATGCCATACTCATCAACGTCACGCCGCCGGAAACCCGGGTCGCCATCGTTGAAAATGGCGTGGTGCAGGAGGTTTTGATCGAACGTGCCCGTAACCGGGGCCAGGTCGGCAACATCTACAAGGGCAAAATTTGCCGGATACTGCCAGGTATGCAGGCGGCTTTCGTCGATATCGGTCTGGAGCGGGCGGCCTTTCTGCATATTTCGGATTTAACCGGTGCGGAGCGGGATAAGGCACCGGGCGAACACATTGAACAGATTTTACGCGACGGGCAGGATGTGGTGGTGCAGGTGGTAAAGGATTCGATCGGAGCCAAGGGAGCCCGGGTTACGACTGACATCAGCATCCCCTCGGTGTACCAGGTTTATATGCCGCTGGCCCGCAATGCCGGCGTGTCGCAGCGTATTGAACCCGAGGCTGAACGCAACCGGCTTCGCCTGTGTAACGAAACCTTCCAGCGGGAACATTGCACCGGCGGGTTTATTGCCCGCACCGCTGCCGAAGGCATGGATGAGGGGGTGTTGCGTTCCGACATGCTGTTTTTGCAAAAACTGTGGAATTCCATTGCCCAGCGCAGTAAAACCGCCAAACCCAAAACCCTGCTGCATGAAGACCTGCCGCTCAGCATGCGGGTACTGCGTGACATGCACCGGGCCAGAACCCGGAATATCCGGGTTGATTCACGCGAGACCTTTGTCCGCATCAGCAAGTTTGCCCGGGAATTTGCACCGGAACTGGCTCCCATCATCGAGCATTATTCAGGTGATCGTCCCCTGTTTGATCTGTATGGGGTGGAGGAGGAGATTCACAAAGCCCTGGAGCGACGGGTGGCACTCAAATCAGGCGGCTACCTGATTTTCGATCAGACCGAGGCCCTGACCACCATCGACGTCAACACCGGAGGCTTTGTCGGCGGGCGCAATCTGGAGGAAACCATCTTCAAAACCAATCTGGAAGCCGCCCAGACCATCGCCCGCCAGCTCAGACTCCGCAATCTGGGGGGCATCATCATTATTGATTTCATTGACATGCAGGATGAGGAGCATCGCCGCCAGGTTTTACAATCCCTCGCCCGTCATCTGGATAAGGACCACGCCAAGAATGCCATCAGTGGCGTGTCAGCCCTGGGACTGGTGGAAATGACCCGTAAACGCACCACCGAAAGCCTGGAACACATCCTGTGTGAGGCCTGCCCGACCTGTGGCGGGCGCGGATCGCTCAAAACCGCCGAGACCGTTTGTCTGGAAATTTTCCGCGAACTGATCCGGGAGGTTCGCCAGTACAACGTACAGGAATTGCTGGTACTGGCCTCCAATGATGTGGTGGAACGATTGCTTGATGAAGAAGCCAGTGCCTTATCCGAACTTGAAACCTTCCTGGGCATAAGGATTCGGTTCCGTGCCGAATCCCAGTATAACCAGGAACAGTATGACGTGGTTTTATTGTGACATGGGACTGACCCGGCTCAGCCGCCTCGTGCTGGCCGGGACAGCAATCGGCCTGGTGGGGGTGGGTCTGTGCCTGAGCCTGCTGCGTTTCTGGATTTTGCCTGAACTGCCACGCTACCGGCCACAACTGGAGGCAGCGGTGGGGCACCTCCTGGGTGAAACCCTGCGGATGGGGGCTTTGTCGGCTGAACTGACGGGTCTGGATCCTGCCCTGGTCGCCCGGGATGTGTGCGTGCTGAATGCGGCGTCCAGTCCGGTTCTGTGCCTTGGCCGTATCGCGGTGCATCTGGATACCCTGGCGACTCTCCTGACCGCACAACCGGCCCTGCACCGGCTGGAGATCAGCGAAACCGACTTGAGCTTGATCCGCGATCGTGACGGCCACTTCAAGCTGGCCGGACTCAATGCCAGCGGGGAAACGCCGGCCTGGCTGCTGGCAACCCGCCACATCACCCTGGCCGATGCCCGCCTGCACTGGCTCGACCAGAACCGGTCGGCACCGCCGCGTTTTGCCGCTACCCTCACCCTTGGGCTTGACCTGACGGACGGTCGCCACCGGCTGAACCTTGAGGCCGCGCTGCCGGATGCGGCAGGCGGCATCCGGGGGCAGGTGGCGTGGGAAGGAGCCGCCACCACCGGCACGTTTCAGCTTGGACTGGATCAGGTCGGGCTGGATTTCCTGCAGTCATTCGGGATGGCCTGGCCTGTCCGCCTGACAGGCGGGAACCTGAGCGGCACCCTGGCCGGCGACTGGAACGGATCCGACCGGCAAACCCTGCAGGCCGATCTGCACCTGACGGAAACCCGCCTCGCCCGGCCCGGAACCGCCGCTCAGGCCGTATCCCTGGCCCTGCCTCACGCCCGCTTTAGCCTGACCCACGCCGGGCAGGACTGGCAACTCAACCTGTCCCGTCTGCAACCCCGTGTTCAGTCACTCTGGCCTGAATCGCAGGCGAGTGCCCGGGTTCGCCTGAATGAGGCGGGCTGGCCAACCCGTCTGAGCCTTGCGGCAGGTTATCTGGAACTGGCCGATGTGGCGTCGATCCTGCGGGTGCTGGTTCCTCCCGGCTCCAGGGCTCAGGAACTGGCATCTGCCCTTGAACCGACCGGTATCGTTCGGCAACTTCGCTTTAACCACGATCCGGACGCACCGCCGGGTCAGCAATGGAGCGGCCAGGCCGAGGTGCAGAATTTGTCGCTGGCAGCCTGGCAGGGGGTGCCGGGCATGCAGGGCGTCACCCTGAGCGTCGATGGCAATGACCGGGAAGGACACCTTGACCTGACCCTCAATCAGGGCCGTCTTGATTGGCTCCGACTGGGGTTTCGTGCCGGTTTGCCGTTCGACCGGCTGACCGGTCGGGCCGACTGGCAGTACACCGGTGCCGACTGGCACGTGGATATCCCGGCACTGAACTGGACACAGGGGCGGTCTCACGGCGAGGCGGCCCTGCACCTTACCCTGCCCGGTGAGCCAGCGGCGTCACCCCTGGTGGATATCAAGGCACGTCTTCACACGATTGACGCCGCCACGGTGCTGAACCTGATGCCACGCGGGATTATTCCCCACACCGCCCACTGGTTCGACCAGGCCTTGACCGGCGGCATGATCCGCCAGTGCGACCTGACCCTGCAGGGGCCGATTCGTGCATTTCCGTTTCGCCACGACGAAGGCCGGTTTGAAGTCTTGCTGGCGGTGGAAGACGTGGGCCTGCAATTTCACCCCGCCTGGTTGCCGCTGACCGGTACCGCCGCCCGGGTGCGGTTTTACGGGCCGGGATTAACGGTTGAATCACGTCAGGGCTCTATCGGGCAGGCCCGGCTGGTGGATGTCACTGCCCGGGTGGACGATTTGCTCAACCAGCCCTGGCTCATGCTGGACGGGGTGGCTGAGGCGTCGGTGCCGGATGCCTTCGATTTGTTGCTGCACTCTCCCATCAAGCGCATTCCAGAGCAACTCAACCGGTTGCTGACGGTTTCCGGTAACACCCGGGTGTCACTGGGACTCAAAGTGCCGCTGGATCATCGTTTGGGGGAAACCGAGGTTGAGGGAACGGCCCGCTTCAGCGGGGCCGGGCTGCGGTTCCGCGATCTGGGGCTGGAGGTCGACCGGATTGAAGGCCCGCTTGATTTTACCCGGGAACGGCTGTCGGCCCGGGGGCTGACCGGTCGCTTTCTGGCGCACCCGATCCAGGTCGGTGTCAATCAGGCGGACGGAAACATTCTGATTGACGTGAATGGCCGACTGGATACCCCGGCCCTGGGTCGTTTGTTCACCCTGCTGGGCGGCCCCGGCGGCAGCCTGTTTCCGCAAGCCTTCTGGCAGCGGGTCAAGGGGGCAACCGATTACCGGGTTCATTTGGCGATACCGGAATCACTGGACGCCCGCAACAGCGATTTCCGTTTGCAGGTTCAGTCCGGTTTGCAGGGTCTGGCCCTTGAATTGCCTGAACCACTCGGCAAAAGTCAGGCGGCTGCGGTGCCGCTGACGGTTGACCTGACCCTGCGCCAGGGCAGTGATGCCCCGCTTGAAATCACCCTCGGGAACGCCCTCAGGGCAGGGCTTCGCTTCGCCGAACCGGCTCAGGGATTTGTCTGGCGCGGTGGCAGCCTGGCGGTGGGACGCACAGTGCCTGCAACCGGGCAGGCCCGTGGATTCAGCCTGCTGGCCCGACTGGAACGGCTGGAACTGAGCGAATGGCTACCGTTGTGGCGGTTGCTTTCCGGCCCGACCACCGTGGAAGCCGCTACCGCGTCGCCGGATTCAGCGGCCCAATCGGGGCGGATGCCGGTGAATCTGGATCGACTCGAACTGGACACCCGTCATCTGACCTGGCGGCAACAGCCACTGGGTGAGTTCCGGCTCGGCCTGAACCAGAAAGGCAATGCCTATGGCGGAACCCTGGCCGGGGAACTGGCGCAAGGCCGGTTCCGGGCGAATGCCGGGCATCTGCAGGTGGAACTCGACCGGTTGCGCTGGCCCCGCCTCAAACCGGCCCCGGCAGGGTCGCCAGCCGATACCGCCCCCGCCAGCCCGACCGGTGCGGATTGTCCGGCCGGGGAATCTCCCTGCCTGGAGCCGGATCGACTGCCGACACTGGATGTACGGGTGGATCAGGTCTTCTGGCATGAGGTGGAACTGGGTAAACTTCACTTTAACACGGGCAAGACCCCGGGCCACTACCAGTTGCGTGACTTGCACTGGCAGGCACCCGGCCAGGTACTCACCCTGGAAGGCGAGTGGAATCACCGCTGGGGGCGGCGGCAAACCCGCCTGAAAGGCCTGTTGCAACTGGAAGGGCTGGATCAGACCCTCAGCCGACTGGGCTGGCCCGGCGTGGTGCGGGAAACCCCGGCCCGTTTTGAGGTCAGCCTGAACTGGCCGGGTGGCCCTCCGCAATTTGCCCTGGATCAACTGGGAGGCACTGTCGCCCTGGTTCTGGGCAAGGGGGGGTTGCCCCGTGTAGACCCGGGACTGGGACGGGTGCTGGGGCTACTCAATCTGGATACGCTGTGGCGACGGCTCAATTTTGATTTCAGCGACCTGTTCGGGGAAGGTTTGGCCTACGACGGTGTCAAAGGGCTGTTACGACTGGAACAGGGACAGGTTCTGACCGACGGATTGCTGATCGACGCCGTACCCGCCCGTATTCTGGTCAGTGGCCGGGCCGGACTGTTGCAGCACGATCTGGATCAGACCGTTACGGTCATTCCCCGCACCACGGCAGCCCTGCCGATTGCCGGGGCACTGGCTGGCGGGCCTGCCGTAGGAGCGGCCGTATTCGTAGCCCAGCGGTTACTGGGTGATCAGGTAGATAACATCACGGCCAGCCACTACCGCGTCAGGGACTCCTGGCAATCGCCCCGCATCGAAAAAATGACCCGTGGCCCCTCACTGGAATGGTTGAACCGGGCCTGGCAAAAACTTGAAACCTTGTCCGGGCTGACGCCCGTCAAACAACCCAACGAACAGGAATGATCGACGTGAACAAAATCCGACTCGCTGCACTGCAAATGGCTTCCGGGCCTCAGGTCAGTGCCAATCTCATTGAAGCCGGTCGATTGATCGAAAAGGCCGCTGAAAACGGGGCCAGCCTGGCGGTACTGCCTGAAAATTTTGCCCTCATGGGGCTTCAGGATACCGACAAACTGGCCGCAGGCGAGCAACCTGGCCAGGGGCCCATCCAGGATTTTCTGGCCCATGCCGCCGAAAGGGCAAAACTGTGGCTGGTGGGAGGTACCCTGCCGCTCAGGGCCGCAGACGGCAAGGTACGTGCCTCATCGCTGGTATTTGACGCGCACGGCAACCAGGTGGGGCGTTACGATAAAATTCATTTGTTCGACGTGAATGTACCCGGTACCCAGGAGTGTTATCAGGAGTCCGACACCGTCGAGGCCGGTACCCATGCCCTGGTACTGGACACCCCCTTTGGTCGCCTGGGTGTGGCCATTTGCTACGATATTCGCTTTCCGGAACTGTTCCGGCAGATGCTGGCCGACGGGCTTGACCTTCTGGCCATTCCCTCGGCATTTACTGCCCGCACCGGAGCCGCCCACTGGGAGCTACTGGTCAGAACCCGGTCGGTGGAAAATCTGTGTTATACGGTGGCAGCCAACCAGGGCGGCTTTCATGTCAATGGCCGCGAAACCTTTGGTCACAGCATGATCGTTGATCCCTGGGGCAAAATACTGGCCTCGCACGCCCAGGGCGCTGGCGTGGTCATGGCTGAATTTGATCCTGACCACCTGCAACGGGTTCGCCAGGCCTTTCCGGCCCTGCAACACCGCAAGCTGCTTGCAGGCAACCACTCTCACCCTTAAATCCATCATCGCCACCCAACATGACTCCTGACACACTTGCCATTGCACAAACCACCCTGCTGGAACCCGTCGGCCTGTCCCTGAATGATCTTGACCGGGCCATGGGAGAACTGCTGGGTTCCCGGCTGGATGCCGCCGACATTTATTTGCAGCAAACCCGGTTTGAATCCCTGGGACTGGAAGACGGCATCGTCAAGGATGCCAGCTACAGCATTGAACAGGGGGTGGGGCTACGCGCCATTACCGGCGAAAAAACCGGCTTCGCCTACAGCGACGAAATCACCCTGCCTACATTGATTGAGGCGGCCCATAACGCCCGTGCCATTGCCCGTCTGGGGCAGGACGCCCAAAGCCGGGTGCAGGTTGCCCCGCAGAGTCCAAAGGCCTTATACCTGCCGGTCGATCCGCTCCACTCGCTGCCTGAGCAGGACAAAATTGATCTGCTCAAACGGATTGACGCCACCTGCCGTCAGCTTGACCCCCGGGTGGAGCAGGTCATGGTCAGTCTGGCCGGTTGCCAGGATGTGGTCATGGTGATGGATCACCAGGGCCAGATGTATGCGGATGTGCGCCCCCTGATCCGCCTCAACGTCTCCGTGATCGTCGAACAGGACGGACGGCGCGAGCAGGGCAGTGCCGGTGGCGGCGGACGCAGTGATTACCACTATTTTCTGGAAGGTGACCGGGCCACCGGGTATGCCTGCGAAGCCGTCAGGGTGGCTCTGGTCAATCTGGAGGCGGTTGATGCACCGGCCGGCACCATGACGGTGGTGCTGGGTTCAGGCTGGCCCGGCAT
>SXGU01378497.1_pt1 | contig 14020 bp, 10 predicted proteins | sample 3174531 | NCBI WGS metagenome assembly SXGU01 (sample SAMN11356863, study PRJNA531348) | freshwater metagenome | isolation source: freshwater sample F1-140 | place: China: Fuxian Lake, Yuxi | collected 2017-12-25 | reverse complement strand
TCGTCCCCGGTCCCTGGGGCTCCGGCTCGTAGAGGCCGAAGGCCCCGCCCTGGCGGACCTTCCCGGAAGCGCAGTAGGCCACGCCGAGCTCGGAGATTTTCATGTTCACGGAGGACTCGAGCTTCGGCTCTCCGGTTTGCTCGTCGAAGTGGATGTCCTGGAGCCCGCCGCCCGGCTGGTCCGAGCCCCGGCCCTCGTTGGAGACGAAGGAGTTGAAGTACACCATGAGGTCGGTGCCCGCCGGAAGGGCGCAGGTGTAGAAAGTGTTGTTGGTCCCCTGGGCCACGCCGTAGCCGGAGCAGCACTTGCTCGTGTCTCTCACCGTCTTCCCCAGAGGGGTACAGCACTTGAAGTCGTTCTTCGAGAAGACCGGCTCGTTCAGGAGCCCGTGGATGTTGGTGTAGCGGTTCCCCGAAGCGTCGGCGTAGGAGTAGGAGGAGTTTGAGAAGTCCGTGGCCGTGGCGGCGGAGAAGATCCCCGGGAGGACCTTCGCGGAGTCGTCGTTGCAGTAGAGCTCTTCGTGGGCGACCTGCGGGATCCCCGAGAGCTCGAGGCGGCCCAGGCGCTTGAGGTAGTAGGTGGTGGTGCCGGGTTTGGTCCGGACGAGGCCCGGGATGGTCGCGCCGGCGGTGGGAACGGTGAAGGTCACGCCGACTCTCTGGCCCGCGAAGGAGGCCACGCCGTTAGCGATGACCTTCAGGACTCGGGTGTTGGTGTCGTAGGAGTAGCAGCAGCTGCCGTCGCACACGCCCGCGCCGGTGGAGGTCGGGGAAGTGACGGCGGCGGCCACTCCAGCGTTCGGAGCGCAGGCAATGGCTCCGGCCCCGGTGGACCGGATCATGCTGATGGCGAGGGCCCCGTTTGCGTCGAAGGCCGTCCGGGAGATGTAGCTCGGGATCTTGATCGTCACGTTCCTCCGGGCCGTGGTGGCGGTGTTCGAGAAATCGATGAACACGCTGGCGTCGGTGTCCGCGCTGCGCGGGGTGAAGAAGTAGTCCTTGGTCGGGGAAGAGTTATAGACCGGGCTCACGGTGTTCACGGTCACCGTCCCGTAGACCGTCGACGCGTTGGTCACCGGATAGGTATCGCTGAGGGAACCGTCGAAGGAGAACTGGGCGCAGCTCCCGAGGGTGCTGGTGGAGTCCTTGCAGTAGTCTCCGTAGTCGTCCTCGAGGAGGGTCTGCACGTCCGCGGCGCTGTTGTACTCCGACGCCAGCCTAGAGGGATTGGTGAGCAGCGGAGTCCGCGAGTTGAGGCAGGCGAACTGGGTCACGTCGAAGACCACCCGGTCCCGCTTGCTCCAGTCGTTGGAACCGTCGGAGAATTTCCTGATCCACCCGCCGCCGCAGCAGGTTTCCGAGTTGGCTTCGTTGATCGTCTTCCACTGCTTCGGCGTGAGGACGTTGGCCCCTTGCGTGCTGGTGGCCAGGGTGCCGAGGCCCGAGGTGTCCCTCGTTTCGTAGGCGGAGAGGATTGGCCGGTCGGCCGTTCCGATGGCCTCGACAGTGGCCAGCCGGGAGTAGCGCTTCGGATCGTTCGGGGCGATCCCCGGGGCAAGGGACATCTTGAGCCCCGCGGAACTCGCGTCGTAGGTAAGGCCGTCGGTGTCGGTCGGGATGTCACTGGTGTACGTCGTGAGGTCGGCCCCGACCTCTCGGCAGCAGCGGTTCTTGGTCATGTCGTAGGCCTTGGAGGCCACCGGATCAGAGGACAGGGGCTTCGGATCGGTCTGGCCGCAGACGAGGCTTTCCTTGTAGAAGGTCTGCTCGGCGAGGTTCCCGAAGTAGCTGAGGGCGAAGTAGTCGATCTGGCCCGCGTGGAACTTGTTCGGCGTGCAGTCCAGGTCCGTGTGGCAGACCGCCCCCGCTCTCCGGAAGCAGGCGTCCCGCGCGAGCGTCGGGTTGTACACCACCTGCGCGGTGAGGGCCCTGGCCTCGATGTTCTTAAACGGCGAGTAGGTCGAGAGCGTGTCCGCCGGGGAGGTGAGGGTCGCCGAGGAGCTCAGGGACTCGAGGCCACAGGCGTTCTGGGAGCTTGCCTTCTTGTTGTAGTCGGTGGCGAGGGTGAGCGAGGTGAACATCTCGTAGTTGCCGAAGTTCGCGCTCGCCTTGTCGGTGACGAAGACCGGGCAGGAGGTGTGCCGGTTGTTCGTGAAGAGGGTCGAGTTGCAGCTCCCCACCTGGCTGATGTAGTCCGACCTTCTCGTGGCGTCGGGCTGGGTGTGCTGGGTGAACGGGCTGGTGTTCCCGGCCGCGGTCGGGAGGGACTTCCCCGGCAGGCAGACGCCGGAGTTCGAGCTCGCCTGCGGCTCGAAGGAGAGGAGGTTGTCCCGCAGCGTCGTCCGCACGCCCGCCGGAAGGGTCGAGGTTCCGGAGGAGTAGTTCAGAGGTCTTCCGAGGATGTTGGCGTCTTTCCCGAAGTAGTGGTTCCGCGCCACCGGGATGTCGGCGAGGGGGGCCGCGAAGCGGGCGACATTGGCGTTGAAGCTCGCGGAGCCCACGCTCGCGCAGTAGAAGTTCGGCGCGCAGGTCAGGACCTTCCGCTTGTTGAGGTCGGTGATGCCGGCCGAGCCGGAGTTCACCATGCAGGGGGCGCCGGAGCCGCGGTAGACGCACCTCTTGGTCGATCCGGACGGAAAGCTCTTCTGCTGGAGGATCTGCTCGATCCCGACGGCGGCCTTCTCCGCGGCGATGGTCTCGGCGGAGTTCTTCTCCTTGCCGGTGCTGTCGAAGCGTGGCCAGTAGGTCCGGAGGTCCTTCACGTCGGCGCAGGCGTATTCCCACCCGAGCTTGGTCACGCAGTCGGTGTCGGTGGCGCAGATGTGGTTGGCCTGGCAGCTCGCCGCTTCGTTGTGGAGAGGGTTGGCGGCGTCCAGGTAGTCCGGATCGAAGTCCACCAGCGCGGCCTGGGTCAGCCCGTCGTACGCCTGGACGTTCACCATGTGCGACGTCGGAGACGCGAGGTCCGCGAAGGGAGCGTTGATGGCCAGGAAGAGTTTCTTCGACGTGGCCCGGACGATCCGGCCCTTGCCGATGGCGAACCAGGTGACGCCGTCGAAGGAGCCGATGAGGGCGCCCCGGTTGAAGCCGTACCAGTCCCGCTGGTATCCGTTGGCGAACAACGCCGACTGGGTCTCGAGGCGGTTCAACCGCTGGTCCACCACGGAAGCCTTCTCGGAGTGCGAGAACGGAATCATCGTCGGCGGAATCCAGCAGGCCCGGCCGAAGATGGTGTCTTCGTAGTTCCCGCCGGTGGTGTTGTTGGAAAAACTGTCTCGTTCGGTGGTGTGGCCCACGGATCTGAGCCCCACGCCCATGGGCGAGGAGGGGAAGGCACTCAGGGTCTCGACCCAGGAGTCCTTCGCGCACGTCGGGCACGGCGTGTAGTACCCGGAGGTGGTGGAGAGGAGGTAGACGCCGTCGAGCTCGACGGAAACCGTCTTCGCCGGAAGGGCCTGGTCCAGGACCACGCTCATCTGCCCGAGGATGGCGTTCATGCTATAGGGCTGCTGGCTCGGGAGGACCTTCTCCTCGTCCTGGTATTCGAACTTCGCACCTTCCTGGACGTAGTCGGTGGTCACGCCGCCGCTCACGTAGGTCCGCTCGGTTCCCGTGATGGCCCGTTCGGTGCCGTCGATGTCGTCGAAGAAGCGGTGAGGGGCGGAGCGGGAGTTCACCGAGACCGTTTGCTGCACGGGGACCGGGCCCGTGTCCGTCGGCGGCGTGTAGCAGTCGATGCGCACGGGATTGTTCAGGGAATCCCGGGCGGTTACGGTGTACTCGTAGGCCGGGCAGGAGGAGATCATGTCCTCGAGCTCCGTCTGGGCGCAGCCGCAGGTGGCGTAGAGCCGCTTCATCACCGTCTGGTAGAACATCTCCCGACCGCTGTCGGCCGTGGCCGTGAGGCAGTTGGTGGCGGCGGTGTACGGGGTGCTGCGGACGAGGATCTCGTTGTGGAACGGCGTGACCGAACTCTGGGCCTTGATGTGCTCGATGCAGGCGAGGTCCTTCTTCAGGAGCTCGAAGGCCGCTTCGTTCCCGGAGTTTCCGCTGCCGGAGCCCGCGGTGGTCGACGGCACGGAGGAGCCGCAGATGTAGTAGAGCTGCGGGTAGTTCAGGTAGGCCATGGGGTTCTGGATCCTTTCTTCCTCGGCGGTCGCGAGCAGGGAGGCGTACCGGGTCCTCGCCGAGGGTCTCACGCTGGCGTCCGAGACGCACTGGTTATCCAGGCAGCAGTCGAAGCCTCTGGAGACACACAGAGACGGGGAGCAGGTCCCGGAGTTCCCGGTGGCATCGTAGTTCGGGTCGACGGCAAGGCCCAAGGCCGCGAGACTGACGAGGTTGAAGGGAACTTCATCCAGCGTGGTCACGCGGCGGAAGAGCCGGACCCTGGAGGCGGCCTGGATGGCCGTGCAGTTGCTGCAGATGAGGTTCGGATCGAAGGTGGTGCTCACCACGGCCGGGTCGGTGACGTAGGTGCCGCTGGAGTTCAGGACGCGGAGGGTGCCGCCGCAGGCCGCGGTGGAGTTGGCGACGTCGTTGAAGTCGACCCGGAGGATCCGCACCGTCCGCTTCGCGGTGAAGTCGTAGTAGGAGATGGGGATGACCCGCGAGCGCAGCTCCTTGCTCACGCCGGCGACGGAGAAGGTGCTCACCAGGCAGTAGTTCTGGTTGGTGTAGTTCACGAGGTCCGTCGGGGAGGTCCCGGGCGTCCCGAGGAAGGTCTCGATGGCCGCGCCGACGAGGTAGGCATTGTTCAGGTTCGAGACGTTGATGGTGATCGCGGTCGAGCGGGCGTTCAGGTAGTTCCAGGTGGTGTCGGAGGGAGGGACTTCGCCGCTGGACCCACTGGTGGTCTGCCCCGTGGAAAGGTTCCCACGAGTCACCTTCGGCTCCGGCAGGCAGGACGCCAGAAGGAATAAGGCTAGAACTAGGTACTTAACATCCATGTTTGGTACGCTCCCGGATGAAGTATCGGGAATCCGGGGAGGGAGCTTTATCGATCATTCGGGCGGGAAGATTTTGCCGCTACGGAAAGTGCGTGCTCGCGGGCCGGTAGGATCCCATGCCCCCGATGAAGACGTGGGGGTCGAGGATCTGGCGGTGGAGCGGCGGCGTGGGCGGGAGGAACACGTTCGGCATGGTCGGGTACGGGTTCATCGGCGGCTGGCACGCGGGCGCGAAGATCGGCGCGGCGATCTTGGCGATGGCCCCGGCGAGGTCGAACTTCGAGTTCGGATCGGCCACCTGGTTGGAGAGGAGCTCGGCCTTCGGGTCGGGGTAGTAGTTCCCGTCTTCTTCGAAGTACGCGCAGAGCTTCTTTCGGTTGCTGTCCTTCTCGCTGTCTTTCTTACAGAGCTCTTCCATCCGAGCCACGGACTCGGGTTTCGGACTAAAGAGGAGGGTGATCTCCATGGTGTCGTGGGCGAGGACCGTGGCCTCTCTTGAAATCTTCCCGTCGAAGTCGGAGTCGCAGCCCTCGACGGTGCTCGCGGCGAGGCCCTTGCACTGGGTGGCCATCTTCTCCATGGCGAAGTCCCGGGCGACGGAGAGCTCGCCCTTCCCGGCCTCTCTGGTGATCTTCTCCTTGAGGAGGTTCAGGGAGTTGATCTGGTCCCGGACCAGGGCCTTGTCTCGGTTGATGCCGGTGAAGCACTGGGAGATCCGGGCCGGGAACGCGAGGCAGTCGGCCTGCGCCTTCACCAGAGTCTCGTGGTAGGTCCGGGAGGAGTCGATGGAGCCGATGAGCTGATCGAAGGCGGCGCGGTCGCCGGCGGAGAGGTTCGGCTTGGCGACGATCTTCAGGAGCTCGAGGCACTTCATGGACGACTCGAAGGTGAAGGCCCGGTGGCAGGTCGCCATCTGCTCTTCGGAGAAGCCGTGGTCGAGCTTCTTCACCTCGGACCAGGCCAGCGAGATCTTACTCTGGAGCTCCTGCGCCTGCCGGTTCGCGAGGTCTTCGACGAGGAACTTGAACCGGTCGGCCGGGGAGCTCAGCTGCTTCTTCGACGCCATGAGGTCTTCCACGAAGACGAGCCCGCTCGCGTTCTCGAACTGGTCGAGCCGGGAGATCGCCCGCAGGTCGTCCCGGGAGAGTGCTTCGTTCTTCTCGAGCTTGGCGATCACCCCGGAGAGGTCCGTCTGCATCTCGTTGAACGAGTAGGAGGCGTCCTCGTCGGCGGAGTTCTTCCGTCGGATGGCGAGGGCGTCGTACCAGCTCTTGATCTTCTCGGCCTGCTTGTCACCCTTCTCCTCCAGGGAGTCGACGAGGACGTTGATCGCGTCGACCGTACCCTGGTCCGGTTTGAACAGCGCCGGGTTACAGGCGTCGACGGAACCGGTCTTCTGGGTCGGGGACTTGACCCGGTCGTCCTTCGGACAGAGGCCCGCGACGACCTTCATGAAGGACGCCACGTCCTTCCGGTCCTCGGGTTTCACGGCCCGCAGATCGGCCATGAGGCCGTTGCTGTTCTTCGACTGAGACTTCAGGAGGAGCTCGAGGCTCTGGGCCGTCCGGAGGCTCTTCAGGAAGAGCTTGCCGCTCTCCTGGGCCTTCGCGAGTTCGGTTTCCTTCGTCCCTTCCTGAGAGGTGGCGATGGTGGCCTTCAGCTTATCGAAGCCCGAGAGGAGGGATTCCTCGTTCCGGAGCCGTTCGAGGGTCGAGTCGATCACCGAGAGCTTCGCGCACTTGAGATCGTTGAAGGCCTTCTTCCCTTCTTCGGTGAGCGGGGCCGGGTACCCTTCCTCGCCTTCTTTCTTCTGAGCATCCAGCTCCGTCTTCACCTCTCCGGAGGTGAGGGCCACACAGGTCTTACCTTCGGGGGCCTTCGCGGACTGGTTCATCAGGGCCTTCTCATACCCCTCGACCATGGCGGCGAGTTCGCCGCAGCCCGGTTTGTTCTGGGCGGCGAAGGTTAGGGATATCGAGAAGAGAAGGATAAGTAGGTTCATCTCTTCTATTTTCGGTCGTCTAGGTGAATAAGTTTAGAGGCTTACGGAACTGGTCGGAGAAAGGCCTACCCGTGCCCGGAACTCATGAAAACTTCGTCGTAGTTGATGAACTTCTGGGAACTTCCGAGGGAGAGGAAGTAGTCCTCGGCGATCTTCATGCAGTCCTCGAGGACCTGGCAGCCGAAGATCTGGGAGCGGAAGGCGGCGGCGTGGGGGAAGCCGGCCGCGAACCAGACCACGAGCTTCCGGAGCTGGACCAGCACGGTCCGTTCTTCGGTGAAGGTCTCCTGGCAGTAGTAGTGGAGGCGCTCCACCACTTCCCAGTAGTCCTTTCCGGAGAACACGGATCGCTTCTGGGAGGCGTAGGTCTGGTCCAGGGACTCGAGGAAGATGAACGGATTGCGGAGCGCGCCCCGGGCGATCATGAGGGCGTCGCACTGGGTTTTCTGGAGGCGCTCGGAGACGCCGAACGGATGGTGGAGGTCGCCGTTTCCGATGAGGGGGATGGCCTTGTGGTCGTTGAGGGACTCGATGTAGTTCCAGTTCGCAAACCCCGTGTACTGCTGGGTCCGGGTGCGGCCGTGGATGGCCACCCACTCGATCCCGGAGTCGGCCGCGATCTTGAGCACCTTCTCGGCGTTGAGGGAGTCCGCGTCCCAGCCGGTCCGGATCTTGATCGACAGCGGGACCTTGATCTTCGAGCGGATCTTCTCGAACATGGGTGCGAGGTTCTGGATCTCCCGGAGGAGTGCGGAGCCCCCGCCCTTGCTCACCACCTTGGTCACCGGACAGCCCATGTTGATGTCCAGGAACTTTGGCCCGTACTCCTCGGCCGTCTGCGCGGCCCGGGCCATGGACTCCGGATCCTCGCCGAAGAGCTGGATGCCCACGTTCCTTTCGAGCGGGTGGATCTTGAGCATCTCCAGGGTCCGGACGTTGCCGTAGTTGATCCCGTGGCAGGAGATGAGCTCCGAGACCGTCCCGCCGGCGCCTAGGTCTTCCATCAGAAGTCGGTATGGAATGTTGCAGATCCCGGCCATGGGGGCCAGGAGGAGCTTCGACCCGAACCGAACCGATCCCAGCTCAATGGGCTGAGCAAACTGGCCAAATTTCTCTAGTTTCTGGGCCAGCTCGAGGCTGAAAGGTTTAGGATGATTCATAGTGGTATGTTTTAACGGGAGCTTTAGCTCTTGTAAATATCAGGGCAGATTTACTAGAATCTTTTTCCATGAAACACATAGTTTTTGACTGCGACGGCACACTAATCGACACCTCCGGGCCTAGGTACCAGCTTTTTGATGGGATCAAGGACCTTTTGGTCGAGCTTTCTCGGGAAAATTTATTGTACGTCTGGACGGTGCGAGGGAGGGCCTCGACACTTAAGCTCCTGCAGGAATTCGGCATCATGAGGTACTTCGAAACGATCTCCACCGTCGACGACGCTTTCCCCAAGCCTCACATCGCCGGGCTCCTGGATCTGGTGGGCCCTGCTGCTAAGCATGCTGTGTGTGTCATCGGAGATAGCTCGAATGATATGCTGGGAGCTAAAAACTTCGGGGTCCTGGCCATCGGCGCCACCTGGAACCCGGAGGCGAAGGCCAGGGCCCTGAAGGAGGGCGGAGCTGATTTCATAGTGTCTCATCCCTCCGAATGTAGTAAGCTCATCCAGCTAAATCTTATGGGGGCCACTGGCTCCGGGGAGTAAACATGTTTGATAATCTCAGTGAGAAATTCTCCGACGCCTTCCGGTCGCTGCGCGGGAAGAATAAGATCTCCGAAGAAAATATCGAAGAGACCCTGAAGAACGTGAAGACCGCGCTCCTCGAAGCGGACGTGAACTTCAAGGTGGTCAAGGAGTTCGTGGAGAAGGTCAAGACCGAAGCCCTGGGCGAGAAAGTCCTCCGGGGGGTCGAACCCGGACAGCAGTTCGTGAAGATCATGCACGACGAACTGGCCCGGCTCATGGGTGGGGAGAGCGAAGGCCTCGACCTCAACCGGCCCCCGGTGGTCCCGATCCTCATCGTGGGCCTCAACGGCGCCGGGAAGACGACCTTCGCCGGGAAGCTCTCGCTCTTCCTTCGAAACAAGAACAAGAAAGACGTCTACCTCATCCCGGCGGATAACTTCCGTCCGGCCGCGAAGGACCAGCTCATCACCCACGCCAAGAACCTCGGCGTCGACTACTTCGACTCCGACCTCTCCCAGTCTCCGGTGGAGATCGTGCGCAACGGTCTGGCGGAGGCGCGGAAGCTCCACAAGGAAATCGCCATCATCGACACCGCCGGCCGCCTCCAGGTGGACGACGAGCTCATGGGGCAGCTGGTGGACGTGCGGAAGTCTCTGGAGAACCCGGAGGTCCTCATCGTGGCCGACGCCATGACGGGCCAGGAAGCCGTGAACGTCGCCAAGGTCTTCCACGAGAAAGTGGGCCTCACCGGCGTGGTCCTCTCGAAGATGGACTCCGACGCCCGCGGGGGCGCGGCCCTCTCCATCCGGTACGTCACCGGGGTGCCGATCAAGTTCATCTCCGTCGGCGAGAAGATGAAGGACCTGGACCCGTTCCACCCGGACCGGCTCGCCAAGCGGATCCTCGACATGGGAGACGTGCTGTCGCTGGTGGAGAAGGCCGAGGAGGCCATCAACCAAGACGACGCCATGGGGATGATGAAGAACCTCGAGCGAGGGAAGTTCACCATCAATGATTTCGTGAAGCAGATGGAGACCATCAACCGCCTGGGTTCCTTCGGCTCGATTCTTAAGATGATCCCCGGCATGGGGGGAGCCCTCCGCCAGATCGGGGACCTCTCTCCGGCCGAAAACGAGATGAAGAAAATGCGAGTGATCATCAACTCCATGACCAACCAGGAGCGCGAGGACGTGGACCTCATCGATTCCTCTCGCAAGAAACGGATCGCTTCCGGCGCCGGACGTTCGGTCCAAGAGGTCAATCAATTCATTGAGCGTTTTGATCAGATGCGGCAAATGATGGTGGGGATGATGGGCATGATGAAGGGAGGGGGACTCCCTTCCATCCCTGGCATGGGTCCGGTCAAAGGATTCAGGCAAGCTCCTCAAAATCAACAAGTCTTTGGTCAGCAGGAGAAAAAAGGACAAAAGAAAAGCCCGTACGGAAAGAAGTATTTCTGAGGGTTTACCCTTAACTGGTTTGACTTTGCCTGTCAGGTGAACTATAAAACTTAAAAAATTTTTTGTGACTAATGAGGAGATTCCCCAATGGTAAAAATTAGAATGGCCCGTGGCGGCCGTAAAAACCGTCCAGTTTACACAATCGTAGCTACGAATTCTCGTAGTCCGCGGGATGGCCAGTTCCTTGAAAAATTAGGTCAGTACGACCCGAAAGCTCCGGAAGCTCTGAAGCTTCTGAACGTCGATGGCATCAAGACTTGGCTCTCGAAAGGCGCTCAACTTTCTGATACCGTAAGAACTTTGCTCAAAAACAACAATATTAAGCTATAATGTTTTTGGCCGGAGCGTTTCCGGTATAAAACATAAGCAGGTAATATGAGCGAACTTAAGACCCTGATGGAATACGTCTCGAAAGCGTTAGTCGATATGCCAGATCAAGTTGAGGTCAACGAGATCGAAGGCGAGCAGACCACGGTCCTCGAACTTAGAGTTGATAAGTCGGACTTAGGAAAGGTGATCGGGAAACAGGGTCGAACAGCACGCGCGCTCCGGACCATCCTGAACGCGGCTTCGACCAAGCTCCGGAAGAGATCGGTGCTGGAAATCATCGAATAGGTTTTTAAAACTTTCTACATCCAAGACCCTAACTCAGTTTGATAATGATCGGTGAGTTAGGGTTTTTTATTTTCGCCCGCTAAAAAGGAGCGCCGGTGGACAAGACGAAGTTAGTGAAGCTGGCCTTCGCCCCGAGGCCCCACGGGATCAAGGGAGAGGTGGAGCTCAAGCTCCTCAACCCGGACGTGGAGGAATCCATCCTCGAAGCGGGGATGAAGGTCTGGCTCTTCCCCAGTGACCAGCGCTCCGGAGTTTCCTCGAGCGGGGAAGAGCGGGTCATCGAGCGGCTCTCCTTCGGGAACAAGGTCATCGCTTACTTCCAGGGGGTGCGGGACCGCACGGAGCTCGAGGGGCTCCTTCCCTTCGAGATCTTCCTGGACCGGGAGTCCTTCCCGGAGGCCCCCGAGGACGAGGTCTACCTCGTCGACCTGGTGGACATGGAGGTCTTCAGTCCGGAGGACGAGAAGCTCGGAGTCCTGGAGAGCTTCTCCGACAATGGCATGCAGTACCTCTTCGAGGTTCGGCTCGTGAGCGGCGAGCGGATCACCCTCCCGTACGTGGAGGCCTTCTTCCCGAAGATCGACCTGGAGAAGAAGAAGATCACCATGGTGCTGCCGGAGTACACGGAATGAATTCTAAACGGATCTGGATCCTGACCCTCTTCCCGGAGTTCTTCAAGCCGCTCCTCGAGTGTGGTATCGCCGGCTCCGCCCTCCGCGGAGAGAGGAACGAGGGCACCACCTCCTTCGAAGTGAACTGCATCAACATCCGCGACTTCTCCACCACGAAGTACAAGAGCGTTGACGACTCTCCCTTCGGCGGAGGCCCGGGGATGGTCATGCGCGCGGACATCCTAAGGGACGCGCTGCTCGAAGGGGTGGTCAAGGCCCACGGCTACCGGGGCCTCGAAGACCTCCGGGTGATCTACACGTCTCCGCGGGGAGTGGTGTGGAACAACAAGGTCGCCCGTGAGTTCGGGACGAAGGCCCTCGGCGAGGATCCCCGGGACGTGGTCTTCGTCTGCGGCCGCTACGAAGGCGTGGACGAACGCTTCCTCGAGAAGTACGTGACCGAGTACTACAGCCTGGGAGACTACGTCCTGACCGGCGGAGAGCTCGCCGTGATGGTGATGCTCGACTCGGCGGTGCGGTTCGTCCCGGGGATCCTCGGGAATAAGCTCTCGAGCCAGGACGACTCCTTCGAAGACGGCCTCCTCGAGTACCCGCAGTACACCAGGCCCCGGAGCTTCGAGGAGATGGAGGTCCCGGCGGTCCTCCTCGAAGGGAATCACAAGAAGATCCTCGAGTGGCAGCGGGCGGAGAAGGAGAAAATGACGAGGAAGCACCGGCCCGATCTGAAGTCCTAGCTCTTGTCCTTCGGCAGCTCCACGATGAACGTCGCCCCTTCGCCCTCGAGGCTCCGCACCGTGAGGGATCCGCCGTGCATGTGGACGATCTCCTTGGAAATGTAGAGGCCGATCCCGAGCCCAGTGACCGCGGAATCGCTCGAGAGCCGTTCGAAGCGATCGAAGATCTTCGCCTGGTTCTCCCGGGAGATGCCGGGCCCCTTGTCGCTGACCCTCAGGACCACGGAGCGCTCGGTGGCGTCCATGGAGATCTCCACGGCGGCGCCCGGCGCGTACTTCGAGGCGTTGGTGAGGAGGTTGGTAAGGACCTGCTCGATGCGGAAGCGGTCGGCGGTGACCTTGGCGGTCTTCGGGAGCCGGAGGGTGAGCGCGCAGTTCGAGAGCTCGAGGAAGGGCTGGATCCGGTCGGCGACCTCCTCCACCAGCTGCGGGAGGTTCACCGCCTCGAGGTCCAGGGAGAGTTTCCCGATGGCGACCTTCGAGATGTCCAGCATGTCGTCCACCAGGTGGATGATCCGTTCGATGCTCTTGCTCGTGGTGAGGAGGTACTTCCTCATGAGCTCGGGGGAGTAGGCGGCCTCTTCGCCGAACTTCTCCTTCCGGCGCTCGAAGATCTGCAGCTGGAGCTTCATGGAGGTCAGCGGCGTCTTGAGCTCGTGGGAGGCGATGGACAGGAACTCGTCCCGGCTGCGGAGGGCCCGCTGGAGCTCGAGCTTTTGGGTGTAGAGGTCGAGGAAGATCTTCACCTTGCTGACGACGATGAAGGGCCTGAGGGGCTTGGTGAGGAAGTCCACCGCTCCCGCCTCGTAGCCCTTGAAGATCCGCTGGTGCTCGCCGCCGGCGGCGGTGACGAAGATGATCGGAATGGCCCGGGTCTTCTCGGTCCCGCGCATGAACTCGGCGAGCTCGAAGCCGTCCATGGACGGCATCTGGACGTCCAGGAGGGCGAGGGCGAAGTCGTGCTTGAGCAGCAGGTCCAGGGCCTCCTCCCCGGAGCGGGCGGCGATCACGTTCACGTCGAGGTCTGCGAGCAGGCCCCGCAGGGCCACGAGGTTTTCGCTCAGGTCGTCGACGATGAGGCAGTTGGGAACGGTCGAAACTGGAGGTGTGGTCATCCAAAGCTCCTTGGGCCGAAGAGGCGCCCGAGGACTTCCTTGAGCTCCTCGAGGCTCACGGTCAGGTCCGGCTCGATGTAGGCCAGAGCTGCCGCGGGCATGGTGGGGAAGTCGGCGTCCCCCGGATCCTGCACTATTGTCACTCCTTTTCGGTCATGAATCAATTTCAAACCTCTCGCCCCGTCTTCATTCGCGCCGGTTAGAAGGATTCCCAGCGCTTGATCTTTCGCGGCATGGGCGACCGACTCGAAGAGGACGTCGATCGACGGGCGTGAAAAATTCACGAGCTCTTCGGTGCTGAGGGAAACGGTTCCATTCGTCTCCAGGCTCAGGTGGTAGTCTGGGGGCGCCATGTAGATGGTCTCGGGTAAGACCGCTTCGCCGGATTCGGCTTCCTTGATCACGAAGTCGCAGCGATCCGAGAGGAGTGACGGGATGAGGTTGGGCCCGGACGCCGGGAGGTGGAGGACGAAGAGCACCGAAAGGTCCGAGGGTTTTTTGAACAGGGGCAGGAGGGTCAGGAGGGCATCCACCCCTCCGGCCGACGTGCCGATGGCGACGTAGCGGAGCCGTCGATCGAGGAGCCGTCTCTCGAGCTTCTCACTGGCCTTCATGCTTCACCCGCGGTCGTTTCTGGAAGATCTTGTTGGGACCGTCGAAGTCGGAGAACTGATCCCTGACGCTGGAGAACTGGATGGCTTCCTTGTTGCCGAGCCCCAGGAACCCGTCCCGCACGAGGGCGTCGCTGAAGAGGTTGAAGACCCGGTCCTGGAGCTCCCGCTCGAAGTAGATGAGGACGTTCCGGCAGGAGATCACGTGGACCTCGG
>SXGU01128707.1_pt1 | contig 14020 bp, 13 predicted proteins | sample 3174531 | NCBI WGS metagenome assembly SXGU01 (sample SAMN11356863, study PRJNA531348) | freshwater metagenome | isolation source: freshwater sample F1-140 | place: China: Fuxian Lake, Yuxi | collected 2017-12-25 | reverse complement strand
GCGCACTACCTGCACATGGTCGACACGCTCGATACCGCCTTTGCCTGCGGCATGGCCCTGCTGCCGAAAAAACCGGCCGAACCGGAGCTGATCATCGAGGAGCGGCCGCTGCGCACCAGCGCGTTCGACGATTTGATGGCCGAATGGTTTGCGCTTACCTATGTGCTGAACAGCCTGAACCGCAGCATCGGCATGCCGGATGCCTATCCGTTCACGCTATCGACGCCGGTGATCCAGAAGCTGCGCTTCATCCATGATGTGGTGCTGGCGAAGAAGGCGATGGCGACGCCGGATGCGGTAGCGGCGGCCTGACACGGAATGCATCGAAGCCGGCGCCGGCCACCTCCTCGGCGCTGCCGTCGCCTCCCCTGACGATGGCGATCGGGTCGCCGGCACTCTCGCGGGCCGGATCGACCTGGTAGGACCATACCTGGAAGGTTACCGACGATGCCTGGCCGTAAAAGGTGGCGAACGCGGCATCCACCGCATCCATTCCATGCGCGATCTTGATCCGCCCCGGCAGGGGTTTGTTGTGGCGCGGATCGAAGGTATGCCAGCGTCCATCCGCATACACCTCGCACCAGGCATGGAAATCGATGCCGATGTCATGCTCGGCCACTCCCCTGTACGGCATGTGCCCCGCCACATAGCGGGCGGGCATGTCCAGCGCCCGGCACAGCGCCACCATCACATGGGCAAAATCGCGGCAGACGCCGTAACGGCGATCGATCACGTCCGCGGCGGATAGATGCGAGTTGCCGGAACCATAGCGGTATTCGATATGGTGGTGGGTCCAGTCGCAGATGGCCTGCGCCAGTCCTGCCCCGGGCGGGATGCCGCCAAAGGTTTGCTGGGCGAACCGTCCCAGCTTGTCCGACTCGCAGTACCGGCTCGGAAAGGTATAGCGCAATACCTCCCACGGCAGGCGTTCCGATGCGTCCATCGGCACGAAAAGGGAAGGATCGGCCGTCATGCCGGCCGCGATCAGGATCGCATCGTGGACAAATTCATTCAATCCGGGAAGAAGAACGGTGCGCAACATCCGGTTGCCGTGGTGATCGACGAAATGATCCGTCGGCGAACCGGTGTCGCAGGACAGGCTCTCGCTCAGCATGATGACATCGGGATGAGGCCGTATCAGCAGCAATGCGGCAGTCGGCCGTGACACCTCATAAGCAAGCCTGCAACCGACGCGGACGGCGATAACGTTTGGCGGCAGTGGATTGGACAGATTCATCGGGTGCTCGGTGGGCGCTTTTTGCAAAGCGCAAGGTTATGCGGCGGATGGCGCGGTTGCGGCCTGGACCAACAGGCCGCCGGGCTATCGCAGGCATTGGACAGAACGTTCAATTCAGACCGCCGAATCGGCAATTGGTTTATCGCCCGGGCGGGATTTGCATGCCAAGCGCATTGATGCATCGCGAATGCCCGGTCGGAAAACCGGAGGCGCGAAAGCAGGCGAAGCTTTTCCGGCGATCTTTCCATGAAGTGGCGGACCTGCGGGAATTTCCCTCTCTTCCGGAGGTCAGACAGGTCTGATCGTTCAATACGATCCGCGCCCTCCGCGACAACCTGAAAACGATAAGAGAATGTTCGACTATTCACCCGTCACCACCCATCCCTACAATCCCAACATGCTGTTCGATGTGCTGCTCGCGACCTTCGGCCTCGACGATGACGAAGCACTGGGCAGCGTGCTGCATATCGGCGCACCGCTGATCCGCCGCATCCGTTGCGGCCAGGTGCCGGTGGATCCCCTGCTGCTATTGCGCATGAATGAATTGTCGGGCATCAGCGTGCGCGAATTGCGGCGTTTGATGGGCGACCGGCGCGCCGAATGGCGGCTGCCCGGGACGCGCGTCGCCGTCACGGCCGACGAGACGCCGGACGCGCCGCCGCGCAGGAAGACTCCGGATGCCGGCGATGCCGGTTTGCCGAGTTCGGTGCAGTGGACCTGAAGGCGCTGCGTGCCTCAGATTTTCGGGATGCGGAAGGTCTTGCTGATCATCAGCGTGCCGGACAGGATGAACATGAGCGCCAGCGGATGGAATTCCCAAGGCCCCACCGTCCATGCGCCGCCATACAGGTTGTCGCCGAGGCGATCCTGCCATGCGGCGAAGGCGAGCACCCCGGTGAGCAGCACGCTGGTCGGTATCGGCGTGCCTTCGAAATAGGCAACCTTGTCGCCGCCTTCAGACAGGCTCTCCGCGGTGACATTGAATCGCGCCAGCCGGCTGACGCCGCAGCAGACGAAGTAGATCAGCGCCACCCAGTCCCATCCGCCCTGCAGCCCGGCGACGAACCCGAGTGCCGCCGGCGCGACGCCGAAGGAGACGATATCGGCGAGGGAGTCGAGTTCGCGTCCGAGAGGGGAGTGCTGGCGCCGCCAGCGCGCGATGCGACCATCGAGCACATCGAACAGGAATGCGGCCGGCGCCATCGCCGCGGCGGCAAAGAAATGCGCCGGCGACTGGCTGCCGGCGTACATCATTGCAAGGAAAACCGCCGCCACGCCGCAGGCGGCATTGCCGAGCGTGAAAAAATCCGCGAGATGGAACTCGCGGATCATGGAGAAGTGCTTGACCGCCTTTTTCGGCGTATTAGACGTACCTGGCGTACCTGGAGTAGGCATTGCGGCCCTTGTCATCTATATGGAGTAAATGATTATAGGATGACAACAAGGGCGGAAGGTTCACGAAATGCAATTCAGTTTGATTGCTGTCTGGTTTTCATCGCCCGGGCGAATGCCGCCTTGGCCGCCCGGTATTCCGCTTCCGCCGACCGGTATTCGGCTTCCATCGCATTCGCGGTCTGGTCGTCCACTACCTGGATTCCGCGCTGGCTGGCATTAATCAAACGCTGGCGTTTGTTGAACAGGTCATTGGCCATCGCGGCCAATATGTCTTGCTGCGCGCTCATGCTGCTCCTCAAGGAAAGTAATGCCGCTAGGACATGCAGTTCCCGAAGTCGTTCCGTGCTCGCGGCAAATATTTTGTCGAACGAGCACGATACGCGCATTTTCGTAACTTCATGTTTCCGGCTGCACTCTTCTCAACCGCTTATTGATATGCGCCAGAGCAATGACAGTCAGTTTTGCGATGATGGAACAATTGAATTCATGAAAACTAAGCGTCCATGGTGTTTGCCACGATAGCGGCCTTGAGCGGCCTGCTCGTGCTGCTGACTTTACTGCCACTGCTGCGGTACGAAGTCTGGTGGATACGCGGGCTCGATTTTCCACGCCTTCAACTGGCGAGCGTGGCGCTTGGATTGTCTGCGGCGATTCCGCTCCTGCTGGACCGGTCGAGCAACCTTACCTGGCTGATGATGGCAGCGACATTGGCCTGCTTCTGCTATCACGCATGGTGGATTTATCCCTACACGCGGATGTACCCGGTCGAGGTTCTGCAGGCCGACGACGCGATCCACGGCGAGCGCATCCGCATCCTGTCGGCCAATGTCCTGACACCCAACCGCCGGGCCGATGCCTTCCTGAAGCTGGTGCGCGAATACGACCCGGATGTCCTGGTCACGCTCGAAACCGATTCATGGTGGCAGGAGCGGCTGGACGTGCTGGAAGCGGATTATCCGCACACGATGAAGTGCCCGCTCGACAATTTGTACGGCATGCACCTTTATTCGAAGCTGCCGCTCGAGGACGCGGAAATCCAGTTCCTGGTTGAGCCTGACAAGCCGTCGATGCATGCGGCGGTCGTCCTGCCCACCGGATTGCGGGTGCGCATGCATTTCGTGCATCCCGCGCCGCCCAGCCCGACCGAGAACGATGAATCCACCGAGCGGGACGCCGAGCTGATCGTCATTGCCAAAAGCGTCGCCGAGTCCAAATTGCCGGTGGTGGTGACGGGGGACCTGAACGATGTGGCGTGGTCCGCCACCACCCGCCTGTTCCGCAAGATCAGCGGCCTGCTCGATCCGCGCATCGGCCGCGGGATGTTCAATACCTTCCATGCCAGTTACCGGTTCATCCGCTTTCCGGTCGACCATGTGTTTCACAGCCGGCATTTCACCGTGGCTGATATCCGCCGGCTGCCGTTTTACGGATCGGACCATTTTCCGATGCTGGTCGAACTCGCCTACGACAAGCGGATCGCGCCTCTGCAGCACGGATTGCCGGCGGACGAGGAGGACCACGAATGGGCCGATGAGAAGACCGCCGAAAAGGATGTGGAAAAGGACGACGTGCACGCGCCGGACGAGGAACCGGCCCTGCCTAAACGCGGCGCCTGACTTCCATCTACCGGCCGGGTACGCTCCGCGCTCAGCCGAACCTGCTTTCCCCGCCGCGCAACTTCCTGATTGCCAGTTCCTTCGACTTCGCTTCGATTTCGATCCACGGCGCTGCTGCATAGGATGATGGCATGTCGTCAATAAGGTCGGCGTGATGGCGGTCGTTGAAGGCGGTGCGACCGTTGGAAATGTGGACCAGCTGCATGGCCGGATCGGGCCAGGTGGCGCGCGCCTTCTCCAGCATGGCGCGCACGCTCGGGTGTTCGTAGCTGGAAAGCCCTTCCTTGATGACATGATGATGCGCGTCGAATACCATCGGCACGCCGGTCGCATGGCAGATCGCCAGGATATCCTCGGCTCCGTATGCATATTCGTCATTCTCGAGCCCGAGGCGCATGCGTATGCCGTCGGGAAGAAGCGCGATGCGCTCGATCATCGCCGCGCTGCGCCCCGACTTCCCGCCGTGTATTTCCAGGAGCGCCCACGGCGAGCGGGGTTGATTCAGCAAGTCCATGATATGGGCATGCATGTCGAGGATCTTGATGCTGTTGGCGACGACGCCGGGCGAATCGGAACTCAGCACGACGAACTGGTCCGGATGCATGACCAGCCGGATGCCGCTGGCGGTCGCGGAGTCGCCCACCCTGCCGACATCGGCAGCCATCTCGTCCAGGACCTCGCGGCCGACCGGCTCGTCGGAGAACGGAAACAGCGCCGACGGGATGCGATAAAGAAAGATCCGTTCACGCCGGCAGTAGTCCAGCGCCCGCCCGAGCCGCCGCAGATTGTCGGTGAATAATTCGCGCAGCAGTCCCTGTTGCGCCGGATGATCGTGCTACAGCAGCCGCTTGCGGGTAATGATGCGATAGCGCACTTCATCGGAGTCGGTGATGCACACCAAGCCTAGTCGGGAGTCGGGCATATTGAACGATCCGTAGTGGGGATCAGGAATAGGCAGGCATTTTCCGCACAAGTTCGAAAGTTGCCTGCCGAGCATGCCTTATCGGAAAACCGTGGTGATCGGCTGAGCAGGCTCAACGCGGACGCCCCTGATTCGGCCGATGATGGCACTGTGTTTTACTGACCTCCCCACCATTTGATATGCCTTCCATCACCGTTTTGCGTCATGTCGTTCTGTTTGCGTTCAAGCCCGATGCATCGCCGGGCCAATGCGGCGAAATATCCACCGAATTCGCAGCGCTGCCGTCGCGTATCCCCGGGATCATCGATTTTGAGTACGGCGTCAACGTCAGTCCGGAAGGTTTGAACGACGGGTTCAGCCACTGTTTCATGCTGAGCTTCAATACGACGGCGGACCGGGATGCCTACCTGGCCCACCCGGCGCACCAGGCGTTCGTCGCCCGGCTCGGCCCCTGCCTCGAAAAATCATTGGTCATCGATTACTGGACCGGTGACCCGGCCTGACCGGGCTTCCCATATCAGGGCAAGGGTTTGCGCCAGAAGATGACCTGGTGATTCACCCACTGAATGGGCGCGCGGATGTCGTTGCAGCGCCGGTATTCGTCGATGGCCTGCCGGCATCCAAGCGGAAGCCCGTAGTCGTCGACGATGATGAACCCGCCGGGCGATAGCTTCGGATACAGCGCTTCGATCGCGGTACGTGTCGACGCATACCAGTCGCCGTCGAGCCGCATGACGGCCAGCCGGCGGATCGGTGCGTCCGGCAGGGTATCCGAAAACCATCCTTCCAGGAATCGCACCTGCGTGTCGAGCAGGCCGTATTTGCGAAAGATGTTTTCGACGTAGTCGCGCGGAATCCTGAGTCCGTCGATCGGTTCCAGCATGAAGTGCCAGATCGCGTCGATCAGGTCTGTCGCGGGATCCGGCTTCGGCATGCCTTTGAAGGAATCCGCCGCCCAGACGGTACGGTCGACGATGCGATGCGCCTTCAGTATCGCACGCATCAGGACCGGCATGCCGCCTTTCCAGATGCCGGTTTCGATCAGATCGCCGGGCACATCGTCGCGGATCGCCGTCTCTATGCAAACCTGCAGGTTGTCCAGGCTGGCCAGGTCCGACATCGTATCGGGCGTCGTCTCCCGGTGCATCCCATGCAGCCCGGCATGCAGCATGCCGGGAGTGAACCCGGCCGCCTGCCGGCGCAGGAAGGTTTCGACGGTATGACCGAATGGCTCAAGGTAGCGTCGGAATTCTTCGTTTGCACTCCGGATGATTGCGGCGCAGCGCGCATGGGAGACGACCGGCTCATGACGGCCCGGCGGATTGATTGCGCCGCACAGGCATTGCTTCAGGAGATTGAGATATAGCGCGGTCGGGTCTGGCATTGGTCATCTCCACTGAGCGGCATGGGCCACCACATGCCGTCATATGAGTAACCCGAGCAGCCTGTATCGTTCCGCGTCCTGGTCACGCCGCTCACCGTCGCTCCCTGGCGGGAAGGATGTTTGGAAAACCGGCCTGGCGCAATCGCATCAAACCATTGACGGCTTTTCCATACTATGGCAACGTGCGAAACATGAACTTTCCCGCGACCATCGCCGTCAAGCCGATTAGCCCGATTCCATGTCCATGGTGGGTTGCCTGACGTCGTCGTAACAAGTTCAACAACCCGTCCAGCGAGGCGGGTTTTTTGTTTCTGTCTCCTGGGCATTTTTCCTATCGACAGGAGCAAGACATGATCCGCTTGGAACAACAACAAATCACATCCAGGAACTTCCTTTCCGTGTACAGCGCCGTGACGGTGCCGGGCTGTGAAGGCCTTTTCATCACACCGGACATTCACGTTGCAGTCACCAGAATCCGTCCGGGCAGCGTCGTGTCGATCCACCTGTTTCCCCATCAAACCCTGGCGTGCCGCAAAGGCAGGCTGTGGATTACCCGGTCCGGCGACACCGCGGATTACTGGCTCATGCCCGGTGAGAAGCTTCAGTTCTCCAGGGCGTGCAGGCTGGTGGTCGAGGCGGATGGAATGAGTGCCTTTGCCCTGCAGGGATCGCAGCATGCAGCGACGGATACCGGGAGTCCGGTCGCCATGCCGGCCCGCTGGCTGCAACGGGCCATATTCATGTTGCGGCATCTGGCGCATGTCTAAGAAAGGGCTTTTCGACGGGCAACGATGGTCCTTCGCACTGAAACTGAACACAGGCCGGTCAGGACAGTCCTATCGTTGAATTGCCATTGCAGGCAGGCGCGGCATCGCATTGCGTATCATGCGACGGCCGCAACACCTGTGTAGGCCCCTGTTAATCCAGAAAAATATTCGATGACCCTGATCACTCCCGAATCCGGCCAATCTCCCTCCGGCACGGAAACCCTGACCCCGGAGCAACATGCCCGCGCGCTCGGCGCCGAACTCATCAAGCAGGAAGGCAGCGTTTTCCTGCGCTTTTCCGGCACGGTGGACGTCAATGGCCTCCATGTCCCCTATGCCCTCGTACCCGGCAAGGGAGTCCTGGCCAAGCCGAGCAAGTGGCGCAAGATGGCGCCTGAAGAACAATTGCAGCTGATCACCGAACGGGCCAGTGCGTACGCCTTCGATGAGCTGCAACGCAAGGTCGCCGCTTTCGCCGCGCGCATCGGCGAGAAGGCGGAGGAGGCGGGCCTGGATCCGATGATCCTCCTGAACGCACTCTCGACCGGCGATTCGGCAGCGCCGGTCGACCAGGTCTTCGAGCGTATCGAGCAGCGCCTTCTGCATGCGGTGGAACGCCAGCAGGAAGCCCGCAATGCGGCGCGCACCCGGGAGAGCATTAACCTCGCCGAATATCCGGCGTCGTTCGAGCTCGCCCGCCGCCTTCCGCGCCGCTTCATCGCCCTGCTCGGGCCGACCAATTCCGGCAAGACGCACGAGGCGATGGCGGCCCTGGCGAAGGCGAGGACCGGTGTGTATCTCGCGCCACTGCGCCTGCTGGCGCTGGAAAACTATGAACGGCTGGTCGATGCGCGGCCGGGCGGCAGGCAGCTGAAGGTCAACCTCGTCACCGGCGAGGAGCGCCGTGAAGTGGAAGATGCCACGCATGTCGCCAGCACGGTGGAGATGCTCGACACCCGCACCCGGGTGGACGTGGCGGTGATCGACGAGATCCAGATGCTGTCCGACCGGGATCGCGGCGCGGCATGGACGGCGGCGGTATGCGGCGCGCCGGCAACGACGGTCTACCTGGTCGGCGCGCTGGAAGCACGGCGTGCGGTGGAAGCGCTGGCGGCGCGGCTGGAATGCCCGCTGGAGGTGCGGACCCTGAAGCGCAAGGGTCCTCTGACGATGGAGCCGTCCGCAGTGCGCAAGCTGCGCAACCTGCGGCGCGGCGACGCGGTGATCGCCTTCTCGCGCCGCGATGTGCTGATGTGGCGCGACCTGATCACCGAGAATAATTTTTCGGTGGCTACCATCTACGGCAACCTGTCGCCGGAAGTGCGGCGCGCGCAGGCGGCGCGCTTTCGCGACGGCACGGCCGATATCGTGGTCGGCACCGATGCGATCGCGATGGGGCTGAACCTGCCGATCGAGCGGGTGGTGATGACCACCGCGAACAAGTTCAACGGGATCGATGAGGAGGAGTTGCCCGCTTCGCTGGCCAAGCAGATTGCCGGCCGGGCCGGACGCTTCGGGGTGCATGACGAAGGCTTCGTCGCCGGGTTTGACGACGACACCCATCATGTGATCCGCTCCCTGCTGCAGGAAAAGATCCCTGCCCTGCCCGTGCTCGGCTTCCCGGTCGCGCCGACACTGGAACACCTGAACCGCATCGCATCGGTGACCGGCGAACAATCGCTGGCGCGGCTGCTTAAGCGCTTCGCCACCAACATCGATGTACCCGACGGATTCTTCACGCCGCGCATCACCGAGGAGCAGGCCGAGCGTGCGCTGTGGCTGGATACGCTGCCGCTGTCCCTGCCTGACAAGTTCACCCTGTCGCTGGTGCCGATTTCCTCGCGGGTGCCGGCGCTGCATGAAGCGTGGCAGAAGTGGGCGCGCAAGCTGGCCAAGCGCGAACCGACCCTGCTGAAGGGTGACCCGGACGATGTGTACCGTCGCAACCTGCAGGAGGTGGAGGATAGCTGCCGGCTGTATTCCGCCTATGCATGGCTCTCTTATCGCTGTCCCGAATTTTTCCCTGACGGCGAGCGGGCGAGACACCTCGCGCGTGAGGCGTCGGACCGGGTCGATGGCATCCTGCAGGCGCAGAACGCGGCATTGCGCAAGCGGCGCGGCAGGGGCGGGTAGGCGCGGGAGATGGATGGAGCGACCGGATCGCGATCGACGAGTTTCTGCGCTGGACTTAACCAAAATCAAAAAGCTGCACGACGGACTCATTAGAGTTTGCACTCAGGGTTTGCATGCGCTCCGGACTTTCCGTCACTGACTCCGCTTTCGCACCGCCCCTGCAAAACCGCTGCTGCCGATTCATCAGGAAACGCGCTTACGGACCAACTCATCCGGGATGCCAAGACTACAATCCGACACGCACACTGCAGGTCACAATGCGCCGAATCCGCCGGTGCGGGTATTGATCGTCGAAGATAATCATCATCTCGCCCAGTTATTTGCCGACCTTCTGGAAGTGCTGGGCTGCACATCCGATGTCGCGCTGTCCGCGCGCAGCGGCCTCGACATCATCCATAAGAAACGGCCGGACCTGATCTTTTGCGATTTGCGGCTGCCCGGAGAGCTGGATGGCTTCGGGTTTGCCCGTGAATTCCGCTCGATGTCGATTTCCCACTTCGTTCCGCTCGTCGCCGTGACCGGACTGTGCACCGCCGAAGACCGCGAGAAGGCTCTGCAAGCCGGATTCGACCGCATATTCGTGAAACCTCTCAAATTCATCGAGATCCAGGAGCTGGTCGACAGCCTGCATCGCTGAGCGCCGCAGACCTGTGTTGCCAGCGGCGCCTCATCGCTTTTTCCGGTGTTGCCCGCTCCTGTGAGAAGATTGAGCGTTTTATTTTCCGCCAGGACGATTCCATGAGTGAAAAACAGCTGAGTGCTGCGCAAGCGTATCGCGCCATGCAGGCGTTTCTGTCGTCACAGACGGGAACCGCCAGCGGCATTCAGGAGACCTTGCCGAATGGCGCGGCACCGGACCCGCTGACCGCAGCCCGGTGGGAACAGGCCGTCAACCAGGTATTGGCATCCGGCGATGAAGCCGCTGTTGCACACGGCGGCGTCCTGCCGATACAGGATGACGGGCATGGCTTCAGCGGAAGGCAATGGGCGTTCGACGAGGCCCTCCAATTCCATCGAAGCGTGCTGGCGAACATGACCGAAGGCGTAAGCATCACCGATGAGGACGGCTTCATCGTCTACACCAACGCCGCTGAAGACAGGATGTTCGGCTATGCGCCGGGCGAACTCGTCGGCCAGCACGTGACGGTCCAGAATGCCTACGAGGCCGTCGAGAATGCGCGCATCGTCGGCGAGGTGATCGGCGAATTGCGGCGAATTGGCGTCTGGCGCGGCGAATGGCGCAACCGCCGCAAGAACGGCGGGATCTTTTACACCGAGGCGCACATCACCCTGCTGCCGCTCTCCGGCCATACCTATTGGCTGTGCGTCCAGCGCGACGTTACGCAGCAGAAAGCCACCCGCAATGCGCTCGAAGCCGCCGAGCGCCGCTTGTCGATCCTGCTGGAGAGCATCGGCGATCACCTGGTCAGCTACGATCATGAATGGCGCTACACCTATGTGAACGACGGCGCCGCCCGCATGCTCGGCAAGACGAAGGAAGAACTGCTGGGCCGTTGTATCTGGGATCTGTTTCCGGAAGCGGTCGGCAATCCCTATTATCGTATGTTGCATGGGGCGGTCGCGCAGCAGCGCGCGGTCGTCGAAGAACACTACTATGCACCATGGAATGCCTGGTTCGAGAACCGGGTTTATCCCGGTCCTGATGGACTGACCGTGTTCTCGACCGATATCACACACCGCAAGAACACGGAAGAGGCGCTTGCCGGTACGCAGGCACGGTTGCAGCTCGCGCTGGACGCCGGCGGCATGGGCGCATGGCAATGGAACATTCCCGAAAACCTGAACCTGTGGTGGCCCGGCATGGACAAGCTGCACGGCTTGCCGCCCGGTACGCTGGCCCAGTCGCTGGATGACTATACGGAGCTGGTCCATGAGGACGATCGCGAGTATGTTCGCGAAGCGGTACGGAAGTCAGTGGAGAGCGGTAAGGGACACCGGATCGAGTACCGGATCGTGTGGCCCGATGGCAGCATTCATTGGGTGGAAGGGCGAGGCAGAATTTTCCATGACAGCGACGGCCACCCGCAGCAGATGGCCGGCATCTGCATGGACATCACGCGCCGCAAGAAAACCGAACAGGACCTGAAGTTCGTGGCAGAGGCGAGCGCCGCGCTTTCGCGGCTCGTCGACCACCAGGAAACCCTGGACCTCATCGCCCGTCTGGCGGTGCCGGCATTCGCCGACTGGTGTGCGGTCGACCTGCTGGATGCCGACAACCAGCTGGTCCGGGTAGCCGTAACCCACGTGAACCCGGACAAGGTGGCGCTGGCGCACGAACTGCACCGCCGCTATCCGCCCGATCCGTCGCTGCCGACCGGCACATGGAACGTCATCCGCACCGGCGTCCCCGAACTGGTCCCGGAAATCACCGACGCGATGCTGGAGGAATCGGTTGCCGACCAGGACTATCTCGCCATCCTGAAACAGCTCGGTCTCAAGTCCTACATCGGAGCACCGCTGTCGGCGCACGGCAAGACCCAGGGCGTCATCACCTTCATCACCGCCGAATCGGGCCGCCTGTACGGTCCGGAAGACCTTGAGCTGGCGGGCGATCTCGCCCGCCGCGCGGCGATCGCGATCGATAATTCGAATCTGTACCGGGAACTGCAGGAAGCGGACCGGCGCAAGGATATCTTTCTTGCCACCCTGGCCCACGAATTGCGCAATCCTCTGGCGCCCGTCACCAATGCGCTCAGCCTGATCAGGCTCTCCGGCGGCAATCCGGCGCAGGTGGAGAAGGCGGTGCACATGATGGAAAGACAGGTGGTCAAGCTGACCCGCCTGGTCGACGACCTGATGGATGTTTCCCGCATCACCACCGGGAAAATCCAACTGCGCAAGGCCCGTATCGATCTCGCCACCGTCCTGCACAACGCCATTGAAGCCTGTCGGCCGCATATCGAAGCGGCCAAACACCAGTTGGTTGTCAGTATTCCGGAAGAGCACCGCGAGCTCATTGCCGACCCGCTGCGCCTGGAGCAGGTATTCGCGAACCTGCTGGCCAACGCCGCCAAGTACACCCGCCCCGGCGGCCGGATCGAACTGCTTGCGCGATCGGAGCCGACGCGGCTGATCGTAACCGTCAGGGATAACGGCATCGGCATTCCTCCCGACATGCTGCGCACGATTTTTACCGTCTTCGTACAGGGCAGCCACTCCTCCCGCATCAGCCAGGGCGGGCTGGGCATCGGCCTGTCGCTGGTGGAGGGACTGGTCGGCCTGCACGGCGGCCGTGTGGAAGCGTATAGCGCAGGATTGGAGCAGGGCAGCGAATTTACGGTCTACCTGCCCGACGGACTGGCACCGGCCCCGCACACCGCACCGCAACCGGCGCATGCTATCGAGGCTGGCCCCATGGCCGGCCAGGGAAGGAGCCGGCGCATCCTGGTTGTCGACGACAACACCGACGCCGCCACTACGGTGGCCGAGGTGCTGCGCATGCTCGGCAATGAAGTTCGGGTCGCCCACGACGGACTGTCCGGCGTCGCGGCGGCGGCGGATTTCAGTCCGGACATCGCGCTGCTCGACATCGGTCTGCCGGGCATCGACGGCTACGAAGTCGCCCGCCGCATCCGGGCGCAAGCCGGCGGCAAACCGATCCTGTTCATTGCACTGACCGGCTGGGGCCAGGAAAAGGACCGGCAAAGCGCCACCGACGCGGGGTTTCACCACCATTGGGTCAAGCCGGTCGGGCTCGATAAGCTGGCGGGCATCGGGACATTGCTGGCCGAGGATGTTGCGCGGGCATGATGCGACACCCGGCGCAGCCCACGAAAGTCATCGTATCGACCGTGGTGCATGTACGCAACCGGCTCGTGCGCCTTTATCTTTTCCTTGTCGCGCCGGCATGGCCGGTACACAAGATCATCGTCCCGGCCATGCCGGCGCGCGGTTTCGGCACGGGGCCGGCGTGAACCGGAGCGTCCTGCTCCTCCTGCTGGTCACGCTTGTCTGGGGCACGACCTTTCCGCTGTTGAAATCGGCATCGGCCGATCTGAATGGCGTCGAGATTTCCGCCTTGCGCTTCGTGGTCGCCGCGGTCTGCATGCTGCCTTTCCTGACCCGTGCGCCGCGCGCCGCGTGGACCGACGGCATGCTCCTCGGCGTGCTTGCCCTCGCCTCCTACGTCGCGCAAGCCTACGGACTGCAGCATATATCCTCGAACCGCAGCGCCTTCCTTACCAGCCTTAACGTATTGATCGTGCCGTTCCTCGGCCTGCTGTTCGGCGGCCGCCTGTCCGCGCCGGTATTGCTGGCGGCGATCCTCGCCTGCCTCGGCATCGGTCTGATGTCATGGGAAGGCGGCGGCAGTCCGCAGGGCGACGCCGCAACCCTGCTATGCGCGCTTGCCTATGCGTTGTATGTGATCGTGCTGTCACGACGCTCGCCCAAGCATCAATCCGCCCATCTCGCCGCCACCCAGATCGCCGTGATGGCGATTCTCGCCACCCTGTGGGTCCTGCTGCAATCAACGAATACCGATACCGATACGCTCGCGTCCCTGCCGGCACGGGCTGCCCCCCATGCGATGACCATACTTTATCT
>SXGU01199657.1_pt1 | contig 14023 bp, 10 predicted proteins | sample 3174531 | NCBI WGS metagenome assembly SXGU01 (sample SAMN11356863, study PRJNA531348) | freshwater metagenome | isolation source: freshwater sample F1-140 | place: China: Fuxian Lake, Yuxi | collected 2017-12-25 | reverse complement strand
CAGCAGGGTTGCGGTGTGAATAAACTCAATAACAGCGGCCAGGGTAATGTGATGCTCGCCGCCATAACCGAGGGCGCGGGCCACCAGCAGCAGCAGCAGGGGGCGTAATCGCTTGCCACCACTGTTGACGATATAAACGCCAATCTGGTTTATCAGCACCACATCAGAGCGTAATTCATTGAGGATTAGACGATCCACGGCCCGGGCTTCATCGGCCACCAACTGGCGGATTCTGGCGAAATCAAACGACGGGGATGATTCGGGCGGATGGGGCAGGGGGGCGGTGAGGATCGTCATCAAAAAAACCGTTGTGGATGGGAGTCGGCCATTAAAGGCCGGGCAATGCTATGGAGGATGCCCACGGGTGTCAAGTCAAAAACCGTCAGATGCAACCGGGTGGTTTGGGTGTTCCCGCGATGAGGCAGGCCTGTTTGAGCGGGCTGTCAGGAAACAAACCGTGCAGATAAGAGGCGTTACCCTTGTCGGTTCCCAGCTCCTTTTGTATGGCCCTGACAAACATCCGCATGTTGGGCAGGTGCTGGTAACGCAGATAATAACCGCGAACGAAATGAATGATCTCCCAGTGGGCAGCGGTCAATTCCAGCCCCAGTCCCCGGGCCAGATGAATCGCCACCGCCTCATTCCAGAGCCGGGCATCGCACAGAAAACCCTCCGCTGTTGTAGTGGGCCAGCCCCCATCCGCCGTGTCGGCAGGCCATTGCGTCAGCACCATGTGAGGCAGTGACCATGGGTTTGGGTCAAAATGACAAACCGGGGATAGTCCACCCGGTCAATGGCATCGGGCAGTGCAACCTCCAGCAAACCCCGACAGGCCAGATCATCCTGCAAAACGTGGCAGGCCGCCCCTACCGCACCGGATTGATCCAGCAGCTTCGCCAGCATATCGGCATGCTGCACGGTATAAACGCCATCGGCCAGCAACAGGAGGGCATCGCCCTGACCCAGCCGGGACAGGCAGGCAAACAGCCCATCCGACTGATGCGGTGGACGGGTGATGAGGTGCAGCACGCTCATCAGCCGCTGACCACGCGATCATGGGCCGCAATCAAACCCGGCACGTCCGACCGCCTGATCAACTGGATGGGTCTCAGCAACCGGGTTGCATCCAGCCCCCGTTGCCGCAGCGATTCCTGCTCTACCCACAAGGTCGTGATGTCATACAGTTCCAGCGCGTCCCAGACAGGGTTGAGTACCCGCCCCCGATACCCGGCGGGCGGTATCTGGCCGGTTTGCAGTTGCAGGACGCCATCATCCAGAAACAACAGGCTGACGGCCTGATCGAAGGCTGCAACCGTCATGGCCATATCCAGGCACTCTCCCGGAATGACGCCCGGCCAGGGCGAATAACGCATGATGAACAGGAATTTTCGCATGGGCCCGATCAGGCAACTCCCTGCTCAATGCAGGCCTGTCTGAACCGCTCCACCGCCGCATCAAATTCGCTCAGATAGCGTCCGGCTTCGGCCATTTGATCGGCCTGGCACAGTATTTCCAGGTGGGCCGCCCGCTCCTTGAATTCAAGGGCGGCGAAATACCCGGCATTGCCCTTGAGTGAATGGGCAACCCCCCGGGCTTGCGTGCTATCGCCCGACGCCAGAGCCGTGCCCAGCGTGGCCCGCTGGGTCGGATAGGTTGACCAGAACATACGAACCATTTCCACCAGCAAATTCCTGTCCTGATCCAGCATGCCCAATGCGGCATCAATGTCAAACGCGGTATCAAACAGACCGCGAGCGGCCTGGCCAGATCCATACATGCCCAATGCGGCATCAATGTCAAACGCGGTATCCGGTGCTGCCGGATTCGGGGTGGAAGAAGGCGGCGATGTTTCAGTACTGTTCATGGGGGTATCGGAATCGGCAGGGGGCGGGGTTGGATCCGGGTTGCGAGCCTGGAGAATGATCTGCAGCATGTTATCGAGGCTGAATGGTTTGCCAATGTAGGCATTCATGCCGGCTGCCAGGCAGGCTTCCTGATCGGACTTGAAGGCGTTGGCGGTCATGGCGATGATGATCTGGTCAGGCTTGCCTTTCTGCCGGATCTGTCGGGTTGCCTCATACCAGTCCATGACCGGCATCTGCACGTCCATCAGGATGGCATCATAGGGCTGGGGTGATCCCAGGGCACGATCAACCCCTTCCTGGCCGTTACCGGCAATGTCGACCACCGCCCCGTTACGGGTCAGCAGTTCGGACGCCACCTGTTGATTGAACGGATTGTCTTCGACCAGCAGCAGGCGTAAACCGGCCAGCAGTTCCCCCTTGCCACGTGATTCGATTCGGCTGTCCATGAAAAGTCCTTCATCACAGGCCTCGGTATAGGCATCCAGCAACATGGAACTGGTGGCGGGTCTAACCAGAACGGCATTCGGGCGATCCGTTTCCGCAATGGCATCATCCGCCAGCAGTTCATAGTTTTGCCGGTTGTCCATCAGGATCATGGGTATGGTGGCGGACTGGGGAATCTGGCGCAAGCCCCGAATCGTGCTGAAACCATCCATTGACGTCATCCTGCGATCAACAAACAAAGCCCTGTAGTCCGGTTCCGTCGGGTCACGGGACGTCATCAGTGCCAGAGCCGCCTCGCCGCTTTCGACCGCGTCCACGTCCCAACCGACCCGCCGGGCCAGCGAACGGAAACTGCTGATCCCGTGCGGATTGTCGTCAACCACCAATACCCGGATGCGTGATTCCTGTGCCTCAAGCACTGCCTGGGTATTGATACCCGGCACATAGGGAAATGCCAGGGTGAAACTGAAGCAACTGCCGACGCCCAGTTGGCTCGAAACGGTCAGTTCGCCTCCCATCAACTGCACCAGTCGCTGGCTGATGGCCAGACCCAGCCCGGTGCCGCCATAGTGACGGGTAGTCGAGGACTCTGCCTGGGTAAATCCCTCAAAGATGACCGACAGTTTCTCCTCTGAAATGCCTACCCCGGTATCGGTGACGGAGAATTCGATCAGCACGTCGTCTGCCGTGGTCAGGACGTCGCGGAGTGAAACGACCACCTCGCCGTGCCGGGTAAACTTGACGGCATTGCTGGAAAGATTGAGCAAAACCTGATGCAGGCGCAACTGATCGCCGATCAGGGTTTCCGGCAGGGTTGGGCTGACATCAAACAGGATGTCCAGTTCTTTCTCACGGGAAGAACTCACCAGGATTGTGGACAGATTACGTAGACCGTCATCCAGCCGGAATGGCGTCAGTTCCAGTTCCAGTTTACCGGATTCGATTTTGGAAAAATTGAGGATGTCGTTAAGAATGTTGAGCAGCGATTCGGCGGCGGTTTTGGCTTTGCCGGTGTAATCAAGTTGGCGAACCGACAGATCGGTCTGTTGCAACAGTTGCAGAAAACCAAGCACCGCATTCATGGGGGTGCGGATTTCATGCGACATGTTGGCCAGAAACAGGCTTCGGGTTTCTGCCAGCCGTTCGGCGGCTTCCTTGGCTTTGAGTATCTCGTTTTCGACCAGTTTGCGGGCAGAAATATCGGCCAGCACGCAGTGGGTACTCAGGTATTTGCCATCCAGATCCAGTTGGGTGCGCCCATTGAGTAACACGGAAATCGAATGCCCCGCTCCGTGCCGCAGGGTTAACTCGGTATTGAAGTTTTGCCGGGAGATCAGTCCGGTCAGCCAGTCGGTACTGCCGGGGCCACGACCATCCAGTGAAACCAGCAGTTCGCTGAAATAACGACCAATCAGGGCTTCGCGGGAATAACCCAGCAAATCGCACAGCGGTTGATTGACGTCGACAAACCGGCCTTCTCCATCAAGTGCCTGATAAGCCACCGGGGTATGTTCAAACAACGCCCTGAAACGGGATTCGCTGACCGCCAACTCCTCCTCGGCCTTTTTCATGGTTGTGATATCGGTGTGGGTGCCCAGCATACGCTGAGGACTGCCTGCTTCATCGCGCACCACTACTCGCCCCCGATCAAGTACCCAGCGGTACTGACCATCCTTGCAGCGCATGCGATGCTCACTGACATAGCCCGGGGTTTGTCCGGCCAAATGCAGCCGGATGGCGTCCAGTACCCGTTCCAGGTCATCCGGATGCACCCGTCCGCGCCATTCATCAACACTGTCACTGATGTCTTCGTGTTGATAACCCAACATTTCCTTCCAGCGTGACGAATAGAAAATCCGCCCGTTGGGGATGTTCCAGTCCCACACGCCGTCACCGGTGCCTTCAAAGGCGAACTGGAGCCGTTCCTCGCTTTCCCGCACTTTTTCCACGACGTTACGGTAATCGGTTACGTCGATACAGGAGCCAATGTATCCCAGAAACGTATGGGCATCGTCGTCACCCAGTCGGGGGACGGCATTCTCCCGAATCCAGCGATATTCGCCATCGTGCCGCTTGAGACGGTAGTCCACGACGTATGATTCCTGTCGGGTTTGGGCATCATGGCAAATCCTGAGGGATTCGGCTGCATCGTCCGGATGGACGCATGCAATCCATCCGGCGTCTGATTCTTCCTCAAGGGAGCGGCCAGTAAAGTCAAGCCAGACCTGATTGAACCAGTAACGTGCCCGGTCGGTTCCGGCCATCCAGATCAGTACCGGGGCATTGTTGGCCATGGTACGAAACCGACCTTCGCTGTCACGCAGCAGGGCTTCCTGATGTTTGCGTTCGCTGATGTCGCGCATGAAAATCAACAGGCGTTCATCGCCCTCGGTCGCGGCACTGACGCTGACATCCAGATCAACAATATACCCGTCCTGGCGGCGAAACCGGGTTTCAAAACGGGCGTATCCCTGGCTGAAAATCATGTCTACCTGCTCCTCAACCTGTCCGGGGGAAAATTTGGCTTCCAGGTCGGTGATTGACATGCCGAGTAACTGCTCGCGGGTGTAGCCCGTGATTCGGCAACAGGCATCATTAATTTCCAGAAACCGTCCCTGACGGTTACATATCATGAAACTGTCGTGGGTGGTGGACAACAGGGTCGCGTATTCCCTTTCGGCCTTGATTCTGTCGGTGACATCCGAAATGTGCCCATGCCAGACAACAATCCCTTCGTTGCGGGTGGGGACGGCGTCGTACTCATGCCAGCGTATGCCCAGATCGGGGGTATCAAGACGGTATACGCCGTGCCAGCGGGATAGACTGAGGGCGGATTGCAGCACATCGACCTGAATGCGTTGCTGATCCTCTGCCAACAGGCAGTCCAGTACCTTATGCCGGTCAAGGCAGGCCGCCTCAGGATCCACGGCATAGAGTTCCCGGACTCCCAGGCTGAGATAGGAAAAGCCCTCGACGCCATCAACCTGCTGGTAGTACTGAAAGGCGGCACCGGGTATTTGCGACGAAATCGAAGCCAGCCGGTTGTAGCTGGCGACATAACGTGCCTGGGCATTCAGCAAGGCCAGGGTTAGCAGGGACAGAAGGACGGAAACAATGCCGCCTTCAATCCGCATGTTATTCAGCGTCGTGGCATCCGGCAGTTCGGGACTCAGTGCCAGTTGCCAGGCAACGCCTGGATCGTTGATGTCGAACAGCAGGGGTTTACCGGCAAAGACCAGGGCATCGCCCCAGAACACTTCGCTGGCAGCCGACTGATCGGGCTGGTAGCGCAGGGCGGCAGGGCCTGCCGCCTTGCCATCCGAATGGAGGGTATGGTCAAAAAACCGGTCTGCGTCAATCACGATGCTGATGACCCCCCAGTAAGTACCGTCCGGCAAAAATACCGGCGTGTAGTAAAGCAGCCCCCGACCGCCCTGCAGCAACGGAACGGGACCAATCATGGCCGGGGTGTTTTGCTCCCTGGCCCGCTCAATGGCTGGCCACTGCCGGGGCAGATTGGGATAATAAAGCCCGATGGCGGCCTCGTTGCCTGACAGGGGGTGGATGTAACTCAACCGGTTGGCAGGGGCCAGGCCGATGTTGCGCAAATCCCGGGTTTCGGCATAAATCTGTTCCAGAAAAAATGCCGTCTGTTCCTTGTCGAGTTTGCCCTGATTCAGTCTGATCCAGGTTTTGATCGCGGAAGCGGCTAACTGATAACTACGCAGGTGCGATTTGACGTTGTGACTTAACTGGATACCCAGGTCTTCCGCGTCCTGGCGGGTCTCGGTCGCCAGTCCCAGGGAAAACCGGTGAACCAGAAATTCGCTCACCCCGAGTCCCAGGATCAGAACCGCAGACGCGACCACTCCCTTCAGTTGACCACACCAGACAGAGCGGTGACGTCCTTTTTTTGTTTTCATCAGTTACTCCGGGTGAAACCCCGCCCTTCGGGGCAGGGAGGGATGGCGACTGCACCATGGCAGCCACCGGAATGGATGCAGGCTTTCCACCTGCCGGGTTATCAGGTTGTGCCCGTCGTTCCCGTGTGCAACCGGCTCCGCCCTTCGGGAGGGGGGTGTTGACGGCACGAACCCTGTCGAAAAAATTGCTGAGGCGATTATACTCCGAAAGCAGGATATGTACCCGACATGGCCTCAATCATCCCGCAAGTCCCCGGTGAGGATATTGCGCCTTCAATCACTCCCTTGAACCCCTGATGAACATGCCCGACACCGTTTTGCCACGGGTTTCCGTGGCTCCCATGCTGGAGTGGACCGACCGGCATTTTCGCTATTTTGCCCGTCAGTTGTCACGCCATACCCAACTCTACACCGAAATGATTACATCGGCGGCCCTGTTGCGGGGCGACTGGCAACACCTGCTACACTACAACCCTTGCGAAAAACCGCTGGCCGTACAACTGGCCGGGTGCGAGCCTGCCGACCTGGCCCGTTGTGCCCGCATGGCCGCTGATCAGGGCTATGATGAAATCAATCTCAATGTTGGCTGTCCCAGTGACCGGGTGCAACAGGGCCGCTTCGGTGCCTGTCTTATGGCTGAACCGGAGCGGGTTGCCGATTGTGTGGCGGCCATGACCCGGGCTGTCAGCATCCCCGTTACCGTCAAGACCCGGATTGGGGTAGATGACCGCGACTCGTACGAGCATCTGGCTGATTTTATCGCCCGGGTGGCGGAGGGCGGTTGCAAGACATTCATCATTCACGCCCGCAAGGCCTGGCTCAAGGGTTTATCACCCAAAGAAAATCGGGAAATTCCTCCGCTACAATACGAGGTCGTTGCGGCCATCAAGCGGGATTTTCCGGGGCTACGGATCATACTGAACGGGGGAATCCTTGACCTTGATCAGGCCGCTACGGAACTTCAGCGATTCGATGGGGTTATGATAGGGCGGGCGGCCTATCACAATCCCTATTTGCTGGCGGAGGTGGATGCGCGTTTCCATGGCGATGACCACCCCATCCCGACCCGGCAGGAAATAATGGATGCCCTGATACCCTACGTTAGCGTGCAACTGGAACAGGGTACACGCCTGCATACGATGACCCGGCACATCCTGGGACTCTATCATGGCCAGCCGGGAGGACGGGCCTTTCGCCGTTATCTGAGCGAACAGGCCGGAAAACACCGGGAAGGAGCCCGTTTACTGCAGGAAGCTGCCCGTTTCTGTGCAAGTGCCAACACTCTTCATCCCTGACACTACAAGGCTAAACCTGTGGAAGACCTATACCTAGAACTGATACGACACGTAGGCGAAGACCCCTCCCGCGAGGGACTGGTGGATACCCCCAAACGGGCTGCCGCCGCCATGCGCTTCGTTACCCGTGGTTACCACCAAACGCTGGAAGACGTCCTTAATAATGCCATTTTTGAGGCTGCCACCGAAGACATGGTAATCGTCAAGGACATCGAGCTTTATTCGTTGTGTGAACACCATTTATTGCCGTTTATCGGCAAGTGTCACGTCGCCTATCTGCCAAGAGGCAAGGTGATCGGCCTGTCCAAAGTAGCCCGCATTGTCGATATCTACGCCCGCCGCCTGCAGATTCAGGAACGGCTCACCCACCAGATTGCCACCGCGATTGAGGAAGCCATTGGGCCGGCCGGCGTGGCCGTAGTCGTGGAGGCCCGTCATCTGTGCATGATGATGCGTGGCGTGGAAAAGCAGAACTCGGTCATGACGACTTCCTCAATGCTGGGCCAGTTCAGAACCCACATCAGCACCCGTTCCGAGTTCCTCAACCTCATCAACCGTTGACCCAAGCCATGACGACCGAATCGCAATCCAATCATCGGCTGGGGGTACTGCTGGTCAATCTGGGAACCCCGGAGGCCGCGACCCCAACCGCCGTCAAACGTTATCTCGGCCAGTTTCTATCCGATAGCCGGGTGGTGGAAATCCCCAAACCCGTGTGGTGGCTGATCCTCAACCTGTTCATACTGCCGTTCCGCTCCCACAAGTCAGCCCATGCCTATGCCTCGATCTGGACGGAGCAGGGCTCGCCACTGATGGTGCTGACCCGCAGCCTGACGCAGGCGGTGGCCGAACGCCTGGCGGAACGCTCGGGCGACCGGGTACAGGTGGATATGGCCATGTGCTACGGTGAACCCGCCATCCCGACCCGGATGGCACAACTCAGGCAGCAGGGTATTAACCGGTTCCTGATTGTGCCGCTGTATCCGCAGTACTCCTCGGCCAGCACCGGGGCGGTGTTTGATGCCATGGCCCGGGCGTTGCTGCGCTGGCGACACGTCCCGGAAGTACACTATCTCGATCATTACCACGACCATCCGGCCTATATCGGGGCCATCAGTCGGCAGATACAAACCTTCTGGCACGCGCAGGGCCGGGGCCGTTTCCTGTTGCTGTCCTTTCACGGATTACCCGAAAAAAGCCGTACCCAGGGCGATCCCTACTACGAGCAGTGTCTGACCAGTGCCCGCCTGATTGCCGAGGCTCTGGCACTGACCGAAAACGAGTGGCAGGTTTGCTTTCAGTCCCGTTTTGGCCCGGCCCGCTGGTTGCAGCCCTACTGCATTGATGTGCTGAAGGGCATGCCCGGACGGGGCATTGATGAAGTCGATCTGGTGTGCCCGGGGTTTGCGGTGGATTGCCTTGAAACCCTGGAAGAAATTGCCATAGCCAACCGGGATGAGTTTCTGGCAGCCGGTGGCCGCCAGTACCGTTACATTCCGGCCCTGAACGATGCCCCGGCCCATGTCGACCTGATGGAACAACTCATCATGGCACGACTGGGCTGAGCGAACGGATACCTGGCCGCGATGCCTGCCACCACGCCATCCGGGCCCGACGCCGACGCACCGGGCCTGATCCGGACGATCATCGCTCAACTGGCAGAGGAACTGCCCGGCCAGGTTCCCCTCCCGTCCTTCATTCCCCCCAATAGCCGTCACGGTTACTGGCAGCGGCCGTTTGGCGAGGCCTTGTCCCGCCATGAAGCCCTGACCGGCAGCCGGGTCTATCTGCCGGATCAACGGTTCCGGCAGTTTTTTCAGGCTGGCAGGATTCTGGCGGATGACCTGCGGGCCGGGTATGCACAGTACCCGACCTTGCGGGCAGACGAGATTCTGCTCGAAATTGACCGGCAGCCTCTCCGGCGCGGCGATATTTTCACCCTTGCCCTGGTTCACGGTCTGGAGCCGTTATCCGCCCCGCAACTGACCTGGCTGATCGAAGCCGGGGCAGTTCTGGAACAATTTCAGCCGGATGTCCCGACCCAGGCCCGCCATCGCTTCATGACGGTGACCAAACAGCAGGCCAGTGACGACCGTGCCGTTGACCCGTCGCAGGATATCGGTGCCTTGTGGCAGGCCTGTCTGGCCAGCCTCCGGATCGAACACCCGTCGCCGGATCTGGCCGAATACCCGTGTGATCCGGACGGAGACCGTCATACCCACCTGCTGGATCAAGCCGGACGTCTGCTGGATGATCTCTGGCAGTCACTGGGAACCCGGCATACCCTGAGAACCCTGCTGCAAACCCTGACCGGCCAGGACATACTGGATACCGTGCGCCACCAATTTGCCTGCCTTGCCGCCGCTCATCCGGGTGAAGGTGTAGCGGCCTGGTTCAATGCGGGCGAGGGACTCCACCCCGACGGGTGCGAAGACCCTGCCGCCCTGGATCCTGCCGAAACCGTACACCAGGAGTTGCTCCGGCTGGGGCTGCCAGTCGGCCAGTGGGCAGCCTATCTGCAACACCTCACCCTTGAATTGCCGGGCTGGGCTGGCTGGCAGCCGGATCAGTCGGCCGATCCACTAATGCCCGCTACCCTGATGGACTTTCTGGCCATTCGCCTGCTGCTCGACCGTCAGGCATTCATACGCCTGTGTACGGACATCTGGCCGATTGCCCCGTCTCTTCCCGCCTTGCGTGCTTACCTTGACCACAACCGGGCCGAGTTTCTGGTGCGCCATACCCTGCATCGGCAGGTGCTTCCCGAGAGTCTGGCCCATCGTGCCCGGCAGGAAGTCGGTCGCGACTGGGTGACCCTGGCCCACCTGATTGATGCCTGGCTGCACGGCCAGGCGGCAGAGCAGGCGGGCAGGTATTCATCCCACCACGATGGCTGGCGTTTGTTCCGCCTCACCCAGCACCTGGGTCTGACCGCAGGTGAGGTGGAGTCGCTGGTTCCGGGTACCGCCGTGGACTTGCTGGATACCCTCGACAGCCTGACTCCGGATATCCGGGGCGGCGTATGGCTTGGCGCATTCGAGCAATGTTACCGGGATGCGTTGCTCAATGCCCTGGCCCGTAACCGGGAACGCTGGCCTAGCCGTGACGGCCGTCCGGCCGCCCAGATCATTTGCTGCATGGATGAATGCGAGGAAAGTCTGCGTCGCCATCTGGAGGAAATCAATCCGGCGATCGAAACGCTGGGTGCCGCCGGGTTGTTTGACATTGCCATGAGGGGAGACAACCTGGATGAGGACATCCCCCGTCCGCAATCGCCCGCAGGAGCCATCCTGCATCATCTGGCCATGTTCCTCAGGGGGCGCACAGTGCCACCGTCACCGCTGACCCGGCCCGATCATCATTGCACCGACGCCGGGCAGGCTGACCGGGTGCAAAAGCTTCTGTTCGATACCGGATTGACCGACGGATTCGGAAATCTGGTGATACTGATGGGACACGGTTCCGGCAGCGAAAACTGTGGTGCCTGCAAGGGACGCCACAGCGGGTTGAATGCCCGGATGTACGCTGCCATGGCCAATCGCAGCGAAGTCCGGTACATCCTGAGCCAGCGGGGGCTGTCCATCCCGGACGACACCTGGTTTGTGGCGGCTGAACACGATACCCGCACCGAAACCGTACGCTGGCACGCATCCGACACCCTGCCGTCCCGATTCCGCCCCTGGTTCAACCTGCTCAACAACGACCTGAAGCAGGCAACCGTGCGTGTCGCCCGTGAACGCTGCCGTGGTTACGTCAAGGCTCCACACCAATTAAGCTCCGGGCAGGTTCTGCGTCATATCAGGCGGCGTGAGCCGGAACGCCGCCACGCCACCCATGCCGCCATCATTGTTGGTCGACGCCGTATCAGCCAGGGGTTATTCCTCGACCGGCGGCTATTTCTGATGTCCTATGATGCCAGCCGGGACGAAGCAGGTGCCCGCCTGGAAGGGATGTTGGGGACGGTCGGCCCGGTACTGGTCACCCTCAACCTGACCTGCCATTTTTCAGCCACGCAAACTGAAATCCACGAACCCATGCGTTTGCTGATGGTGGTTGAACACACGCAGGACACACTGACCGGCATACTGGCCCGTCAGTCGCCCCTGGCCGAATGGGTCGGCAATGCCTGGATGCAACTGGTCAGCCTTGATCCTGACAGCGGCGACACAGCCCTTTACCGCCCCGGTGTCGGCTTCGAACCCTGGCGGGACACGGCCAGGGCACTGGCAGAAGCCCCCCAATTGGCTGACTGAACCCGACCGTCCCGAATTCACGTTACCATTCCCGCAACCCGAAATTCCACAGTGTGTCATGAACAATAAAACCACCCGTAACCAGACCATCGCCATGGCCGGCACATTACAGGCTCTTTACCTGGTGCAGCAAATTGCCCGAACCGGTCAGGCAGATCCCGACGACCTGCTGACCTGCATCGAGAGCGTCCTCAAGATGGATGCAGAAAATGTTGAGGACATTTACGGTGATCTGCGCTATCTGCGTACCGGATACCAGTTGGTACCGACGCTGGGCGGAAACCGCGAACTGGCCCGCTATTTTGGCATCATGCTGTTTCATGGCAGTACCCTGGCCACCCACGAGGAACGAATCCGCAAAATCCGCAGTGGTGTAGAGCGTGCCTACCGGCAGGCCGAACAATCCAGCAGCCTGGATCCAGCGGTCATTGCCCTGTTGGCTGAGACCTATCAGGACGGTGTCAGTCCCTATTCGCCTCAGGTAATGGTGGAGGGAGAACGGCGGTATCTGGCGCGGCAGGATCATGCCGAGACCATACGAGCCCTGCTGCTGGCGGCCCTGCGTTCCACAGTACTCTGGCGGCAATGCGGTGGACCGCGTTTTGGCCTGTTACTGGCACGCAGGCGCCTGACCCGCGAGGCGCAGGGATTGCTGGATTTAACCCGCGATTGAACCGCCCTGGTGCAGAGCGGTAACCCGGGTGGGGTGACCATGACCCATCGCTCCACGGACGGGCAGCAACGCCCCGGATGTGCTGCCGTTCAGGTCAGTAGAGGGATCAAAATGGTTCGTCAGGTTCGCTGCCGCTGTCTTCTGGCCACGTATATGCGCTAGAATGGTGCGTTCATCCCGCGTTCAACCACCATGATTTCATTTGTCAGCCGTATTGGCCTTGATGTTGCTTTTGCCTTGTCACCATGAGCGACTCTGACACCTCCCCAACTTACCAGCGCATTCTGGACCATCTGACCAATGCGGTGTTGCTGTTCAATCCGGATTGCAGGCTGGAATACATCAACATGGCAGGGGAAATGCTGCTGTCGGTCAGTGCCCGCCAGGCCATTGGAAGCCGGGCGGGTGACCTCTTTTTTCTGCAGGAACATGACATGGAAAAGGATTTACTCCAGTCGCTGCGCCACAATCTGTCCCTGATTCGGCGCAATTTGTCACTGAGCCAGTCGTCGCACCCGATGACCGTCAATGTCACGATCACACCGGTACTCGAACGTGAATGGCCTGTGGGCGTGGTGGTTGAAATCGAGCAACTGGATCGGCATCTCCGCATCTCGATGGAAGAACAACTGCTGGCCCAGCACAATGCCGCCCGCATGTTGTTGCGGGGGCTGGCCCATGAAATCAAAAACCCGCTGGGCGGTCTGCGCGGGGCCGCCCAGTTGCTGCATCGTGAACTGGCAGAGGAGGAATTGCGGGAATACACCCAAATCATCATGGAGGAATCAGACCGGTTGCAGTCCCTGGTGGATCGCATGCTGGCTCCCAGCAAACCGCCCCGCAAAAACCCCCTGAACATTCACCGGGTGCTGGAACGGGTCAGGCAACTGGTGCAGGTTGAAGCCCCGTCCGGGGTGGTGATTGAACGTGATTATGACCCCAGCATTCCGCTGATTGACGGCGACAGCGACCAACTCATTCAGGCCATTCTGAACATCGTGCGCAATGCAGCCCAGGCAGTCGGCCAAAAGGGACACATCATGCTCAGAACCCGCATCCACCGTCAGGTTACCATTGGCGCAAGACGCAACCGCATGGCCGCCAAAATTGAGGTCATCGACAACGGTCCCGGCATCAAACCCGAGTTGCTGGGCCAGATTTTTTACCCGATGGTGACCGGTCGGGCCGACGGAACCGGCCTGGGGCTTTCAATCGCCCAGTCACTCATCAATCAGCACGGCGGGCTGGTGGAATGCACCAGCGTACCCGGCAATACCGTATTCTCAATTTTCTTGCCCTTGGAGACGGAGCATGACTGATACAGCCCAGGTCTGGGTCGTGGACGACGACCGTTCAATACGCTGGGTACTGGAAAAGGCCTTGCAAAAGGCCGCCATCAGTACCCGCTGTTTTGCCAATGCCGACAATCTGCTGGGTGCCCTGGAACTGGCCAAACCGGATGCCATCGTCACGGACATTCGCATGCCGGGTATGGACGGGCTGGAATTACTCAAGCAATTACAGCTCCGCCATCCCCAGTTGCCGGTCATCATCATGACCGCCCATTCTG
>SXGU01145343.1_pt1 | contig 14023 bp, 14 predicted proteins | sample 3174531 | NCBI WGS metagenome assembly SXGU01 (sample SAMN11356863, study PRJNA531348) | freshwater metagenome | isolation source: freshwater sample F1-140 | place: China: Fuxian Lake, Yuxi | collected 2017-12-25 | reverse complement strand
TGGTCAGCGCGCCGCCGGAGGTCCCCGGGTTGATCGACGCGTCCGTCTGGATGAAGTCCTCGTAGCCCTCCTGGGTCAGCCCGGAGCGCCCCAACGCGGAGACGATGCCGGACGTGACGGTCTGCCCGATGCCGAAGGGATTGCCGATGGCAATGACAAAGTCACCTACCTCGAGTGCATCCGAATCGCCGAACTTCGCCTCCGTGAGATCACCCGGATCGACGCGCAGCACCGCGATGTCGGTGCCCGCATCCGTGCCGACGACCTTGGCCGGAAGACGCCGATTGTCCTTCAGCGTCACCTGCACCTCGCGCGCGTCCTTCACCACGTGGTGGTTGGTCAGGACATAGCCGTTCTTCGCATCCACGATCACGCCCGAGCCGGCCGAGATCTGCGGCCGCCCGCCGTCCGGCAAGCCGAAGAAGCGGCGGAAGAACGGATCGCGCAGCAGGGGATTCTGCGCCTCGGGGGAATGCTGCAGCACCGCGATGTTGACGACTGCAGGGGTGACACGGGAGAGGACAGGGGCGAGCGTCGGCAGGCCTTCACGGCTGCCGAACGCGGGAATGGCGGCTTGGGCGGCGCAGCAGAGCGTGAGCGCAAGAGCCGCCAGTGGTGCCCGGGAAATTTGGCGGCCAATCATACGTTCAGGCTCAGGTCTCCACTGGTAAGGCGTAACGTGGCGAGCAGGTCCAGGCACGCGCTGTGTCGGCCCGCAAGGGCGCGCATGCCTTCCTGGTGGCTCTCGGGATAGGCCTTGAACAGCACGTAGTCGCCGTCTCCGCGCGGCCTCGAGAGTATGGAGGCAAGCGGCTCGACGCTCACGCGCAAGCCTACGGCCCCAAGCTGTTGTTCAAGCCACGGGGAAATATCACTCTCCTCCAGCACGACGGTGCGGACCGCGCCGCATTGCTCGATCCTGTCACGCACCAGTTCCACCATCGCGTGCAGGATGTGGCGCCGCTCCCACTCTGCCGCAAGCGGCTGGAACGCGGCCGGATCATGCGCCAGGCCTTTGCGCACGAACAGCCGCGCGCCGCACTGGTTGCCTCCGGACGACGTGAGTCCGGAGTGGAAGTGGTACCACTGCGCGAGCTGCCAGGAGACGAGGCGAATCCGCGTCACCGGGTCGCAATCCAGCCCGGCGGCGAACGACTCGATCTCGCTTGCAACCTTGAACATCCAGTCGGCGTCGACCGCCTGTTCGTGGGTCAGGCGCTTGTCGTGCAGGTAATGCTGGAACATCACCACCGGGGTGACGATCAGGTCGCCATGGCGCAGGATGGCGTCCACCCATGACCACAGGAAGAAGCGATGGAACGGGTCGAACAGCACGCCGCGCTGGTACACGTCGCGACGCATGAGCGGGAATTCGAGCGTCCAGAAGCGCGCGAACATGCGCGCCCGATCGTTCGCGCCGTAGCGCTCCACGGTTTCCGCCCTGCGCGTATAGCCGAGGAATCGGCCGGTGGCCAGGTCGTGGAGCTGCTGGGCACCGAAGGCGGCAAGCAATGCCGGGTCCGCCCGCATGGTGTCCAGCAGTTGGGCGAGCCCCGCCTCGACCACCAGGTCGTCGTCGCCCAACGCGTAGACAAAATCTCCGGCTGCGCCGCGCAGAGCGGAATCCCAGCAGCGATGCGGATGCATGCGCCCGGGAAGGCGGACGTAGCGGAACCGGGCAAAGCGGCTGGCGAACGACTGTGCAACCGCCTGTGTATCGTCATCGGAGAAGTTGTCGGAAACGACCACGTCCAGTTCCATGCGGAAGCCAGCCAGGTGCTCCAGGTGGCGTGCCAGCAGCGCGGACCGGTTGTAGGTCGGAATGCAGATGCTGAGAAGGGGCATCGAGGCGTGAAGGTACCGGGCGCGGCCTAAAGGTATGCGTCGCCAGGCATGCGCTCGCGGACGACTCGAGCAGGCACGCCGTAGGCGACGCAGCGATCCGGCATGTCGCGAACCACGACCGCGCCCGCGCCGATGATGCTGTGCTCGCCGATTCGCCGGCCGTGCAGCACCGTGGTACCGATCGCAATGGCGCTGCAGGTGCCGATCCGCGCATTGCCGCCGACGACCGTTCCGGGACCCAGGCTGGCAAAGGCATCCATGGTGCAGTCGTGGTCGAGCGAAGAGCCGGTATTGAGCAGGCAACCCTCGCCCACGCTGGCACCGGCGCACACGATGGCGCCCGCCAGCACGATGGCCCCGTCGGCGATGCCGGCCCGCGGGCTTACGCTGGAAAACGGATGAACGACGGCGGCGAACCGGATGCCCGGCGCCAGCCCGCGCAGGCGTTCATGCATTCGCCGTCGCTGGAAGTTGTCGCCGATGGCAACGTGGACCGCGCAGTCGGGCTGCGCGCCGAGGAACGCGGGGAGCCGGTCCTCGGCGCCGTGCACGGGGTAGCCGTAGGCCTCCTCGCCCGATGCACGGAACGAGTCGAAGAATCCCAGTACTTCGTAGCCGCCGCAACGCTCGATCGCGTCCAGCGCGACGCCGGCATGCCCGGAAGTTCCGACGAACACGATGCGCGCAACCATTTGCCGGGTCAGCCCGCCTTCGATCGCGCCGGCGACTTGCCGGACTCCTGCAGGAACGCTTCGCGGGATTGCACCGGCCAGTAGCGCAGCCCGCTCGCCTGGATCTTCTCGTGCTGGCGGTAGATGAACCACATGACGTCGAGAAACTCGGTCTTCGGCACCTCGGCGGAAATCTGCATGAAATGCCCGAATATGTCGGTCGACATCAGCTGCCGCGCGATGCCGACGCGTTCCGCGTCGCCTGCAATGAGCCGCAGGGCGGCGCGCTCGTACTCGGCGGCATGGTAGGTGATCAGCCACTCGGGCAAACCCACGCGCCGCATCATTCCAGAATCGGTCTGGCTGTGGACCTCGAGGCCCTCCAAGGTCAGCATCGGGATGCCGAGCCGCATGGAGTCGATGTTGCTGTTGGTGCCGCCGAACGGGAAAGTGGACAGGTGCACGTCGCACTGAACCATGTTGCGCAGGTAGCTGTTGTAGTCGCCGCGTGGGTGCACCACCGCGTTCGGCAGCCACTTGCGGATCTCGCGCGTGATGTGGAAATGGGTCAAGCCGACCATGTTGGGAAAGAAATGGAACTCGATCGGCCGCTGCGCGCGCCGCGCGATGGCGAGGCAGCATTGCAGGAATGGCGCGTTGATCTTGCACGCCATGGACGGAACGGCGACGCGCAACACCACCGGGTGCTCGCGCAATTGCGGCTCCGGGAACTCCGCGTCCTGGCGCATGATGAACTCGGTGCTGCCGGGACGCTGCACGATCACAGTTTCGCTAAAGCATGACGGATCGCCGGGCCAGAGGCCGTCCACCAGCACGTAGTCCATGTTCTCCGACTGCGTGGTCGCCGGGTGGCCGACGGTGGCCACCTGGATCGGCGCGAGGCGCACCGAGGCAAGCGCCACCCACCACGTGGCCATGCCGACGCTCGGGTAGAAAATCAGGTCCGGCTTGACCTTGCGGATCTGCTCGACCACGTCGGCCAGCGCGACATTGGCACCCGAGAGCTCGATGGTCTCGTCGAAAAGCTCCTTCGACACCTCGTCCATCTCCGACGAGCGGCCGATCATGACGATGCGGAAGCGCTCCCGAAGCTGGCGGATGGACGGCGCATAGCAGCGGTACATGGCGTGCAGCGAGGTAAACCACTCGATCGGCACCAGGATGGTCGGCCGTTTCGCCAATTTGCGCTGCGGCGGCATCTCGGGGAAACTGATCTGCGAACCGATCAGCCGCCGCATCATGGCGTTGAAGGACCGCTTGATCTCGTGCTTGGTGTCTGCAGTAGCGTAGCTGCAGTACATGTACGCGTCCGACATCGCCGCCAGCATGTGCTCGCGCACCTCGACCTGCTCGAACAGCGGTCCCAGGGTGAGCAGCTTCTCGCGGCGGGCGTGCGCGCGCGGCGAGAGCACCACGATGTGCGCCAGCATGCCGAGGAACGCGGGCAGCGCAAGGCGCGGCGCGGCGCGGAACACGGCCTCGAAGTCGATGTCGAGCTCCGAGTCAAGCGAATACGCCAGCAGCAGCTTGACCACGTTCTGCGGGCTGGTGAAGTGGAGCTTGCCATGCTCCTGCGCGTCGACCGTGCCGAACTGCCTGAGCAGGTGGTCGGCGTTGCCGAACGCGCTCGCCGCGAATACCGCGTGGAAGGTCGCATGCTCGACGGCAAGAAGGTCGAAGCCTTCCTGCGACAGCTGGAACGCCGGGTCCGCCATCAGCGCCGTGACTGCCGCCGCGAAGCGCGTGTAGAGCCGCGGCCGCGACTCATCGTGCATCGCCTGGCCGGCGAACTCGCCGCCGACCTTCAGCCGCTTGAGGTTGCGCAGCAGTTCGCGCCCGGCCTCCTCGTGCTTGCGCGAATAGACCAGCGACTCGAACTGCTCGAGTTGCACGTTCTCGACCGTGACCGCGGGCGGCGAAGCCTTCTTTTCGGGCGCGTTCACGCCCGCAAGTCTAGCGGAAACGCCCGATGCAATCGGCGAGCGCGCCGGTCACCGCCTCGACGTCGCCCGCCGCGAGCAGCAGGTGGAACGGCAGCGCGAGCAGCCGCTCGCCCACGGAGCGCGCCACGTCCAGGTCGCCGGCCACCGGCATGGCGGAAAACGCGGGGTGCGAGGGCAGCGGCGGGCAGTACCAGCGGCGCGTCTCGATGTCGCGCGCCTGCAGGAAGCGGAAGGCCTCCGCGGCCTTTCTTCCCTCCGGCACCAGCACCGGCAGGATCGAGTAGACACCGTCCGGCGAGCGCGCTTGCGTCGTCACGCCCGGACAACGCCGGGAAAGCAGGTCGAGGTAGGCGTTGTGCAGCGCCACGCGCCGCGCGCGGGTATCGGGCCAGTGCGCGAGCGCCGCCAGCGCGAGCGCGGCGTGATACTCGGAGAGTTTTCCGTTGGTGCCGGCCGACAGCACCAGCCCGGTCGAGCCCGCCGTAGCCTCGGAGACCGTCGACAGGTCGATGCCGAAGTTGCTGAGCACCTTGACGCGTGCGACGTAGTCCTCGTCAGCGGAGACGATCAGGCCGCCCTCGGCCGAGGCCAGTGCCTTGGTCGCGTGCAGGCTGAAGATGAGCGCGCAGCGTCGCGCGGCATCCTGGTTGCCGAATGCCCCGGCGGCATCCACCACCACCGGGATCCCGGTCTGCTCGCTGAAGCGGTCCCATGCCGCCATGTCCTGCGGGCAGCCATAGGTGGAAACCGGCATCACGGCGTCGAAACGCACGCGCTTGAGCGCATCCTCGGCGATGCGCGGCGAAAGCAGCCAGGTGTCGGGCTCGATGTCGCAGAACACCGGCACGCAGCCGGCGCGCATGGCGGCGACGGCCGATGCAACGAACGTCAGCGCGGGCATCAGCACGCGACTGCCGGCGGGAAGGTTCAGCGCGAGAATCGCCAGCTCCAGCCCGAGCGTCGCGTTGCTCACCGACACCACGTGTTGCGCCGTCCCCGCCGAGAACCGCGTTGCCATGCCAGACTCGAGTTCGCGCACCAGCGGGCCGAAGTTGCTGTACCAGTGCGAGGCGTCGATGCGGGCGAGGTAGGGTGCCAGCTCGTCCCGTGTCGGCAGGTCGGGCACGAGCAGGGAGATCTTTTTCGCCGGCGCGGTCATGGCCGCAGTGTAACCAAACCGGCGCGCGGCCCCGGAAACGACGAAGCCCCGGGCATGCGCCAGGGGCTTCGAGGTTTGGTAGGCCGTGGCGGATTCGAACCGCCGACCAACGGATTAAAAGTCCGCTGCTCTACCAGCTGAGCTAACGACCCGGTGTTTTTGGAATTGCGGAAAAGCCGCGAATTTTATCAGGCTTCCCGCATCATTCGCCAGTACTGCCACTTCATCGTCGCGGCGGCGCCGGCGATCAGCGCAGCGAAGGTGAGGATCGAGCCGGCGGCGAGGGTGGAAAAACCCGTGATCCCCTGCCCGACGGTGCAGCCGAGCGCCGTGACGCCGCCGAAGCCCATCAGGATGCCGCCGAGCATGTGGCTGGCGGTGTCCTCGGCGTCGTGAAAACCCTCCCAGCGAAACCGTTTCGTCGCCAGCGACCAGGCGGCAGAGCCCGCGATCACCCCGGCCGCCGAGGCAATCCCGTACGTCACGATCTTCGACTTGTCGGTCCAGAACATCAGGTACTCGAGCGTGTAGGCCATGGGCGCGACGAAGGAGAACGACTCCATGCGGCCGGTGTTGGTGGCGATGAAGGCCTCCTGCAGCGTCTGCGGATCCTCGGCCAGGAAGCCGACCTTGCCCGACACGTACCATCCCCCGGTGACCACCAACCCCGTCACCACGCCGCCCAGGTTGAAATCGAAATTGCCGCGGAATTCCTTCGACGCGTACACCCAGGCGAGCATGCCGCCGGCGACGAGCACCGGCAGCCCCATCATCCAGGTCCTGCGCTCCCCGCCGGCCAGCCGCGCGAACAGCGCGGGCAGGTCCTGGTTGCCCGCCAGCGTGATCGAGGCTTTCTCCAGCACCTCGACGCGGAAGGCGCCGAACAGGCCCTTCAGCGTCATGTACGCCGCGATGCCGAGGAAGACGAAGACGATCACGGACTTCAGATTGCCGCCGCCGATGCGGATCAGCGTCTTCGAGCCGCAGCCCGAGCCGAGCGTCATGCCGACGCCGAAGAGGAAGCCGCCGACGAGGTACGACAGCCAGGCGAAGTTCGGCGACGGGTAGATCGACTTGCCGAGGTCGACGATGCCAGCGAGCTGCAGCGCGTTCGCACCGAGGATGGCGGTGGCGATCGCCAGGACCCACATGCGCAAGCGGCCCTTGTCGCCCATGTTCACCCAGTCGGACACCGCGCCCATGGTGCAGAAATCGGTCTTCGCACCGACCGCGCCGAAGACGAAGGCAAGAACGAAGGCTCCTCCCGCTACATAAGGGGCGATCTGTGCGGGCGTAGCTTCCATCGTCAAATACTAATATATGTGGCGGGGTCTTTCGCACCCGCTGCCGAAAATCCGGCGAGCCGGATCCGGCATGCGTCGCATTTCCCGCAAGCCCGCGCTTCGGCGTCTGGCCGGTAGCAGCTCAGCGTTTCGGCGGGATCCACGCCCAGGCGCAGCGCCAGCCTGACGATCTCCGCCTTGGGCAGGTCGACGAGCGGCCCGCGCACCTCGATCCCGCGCCCCTCGACGCCCGCCTTGGTGGCGAGACTGGCCATCGCCTCGAAGGCCTGCAGGTATTCGGGGCGGCAATCCGGGTAGCCCGAATAGTCCACCGCATTGGCGCCCACGAAGATGTGCCGCGCCCCGAGCACCTCGGCCCAAGCGAGCGCGATGGACAGCATGACGGTGTTGCGCGCCGGCACGTAGGTCACGGGGATGCCGGCGGCAACGCCTCCCTGCGGCACGGCGATAGACGCATCCGTCAATGCGGAGCCGCCGAACTGCGCGAGGTCCAGCTTGACGACGCGATGCTCCGCGGCAGCGAAGCGCTTGGCGATTTTCCGCGCCGCCTGCAGTTCCGCCGCGTGCCGCTGCCCATAGTCGATCGACAGCGCGTAGCACTCGTGGCCGGCATCGCGCGCCCACGCGAGCGTGGTCGCCGAATCGAGGCCACCAGAAAGCAGGACTACAGCCCGGCTCAACGCTTGGCGGGTGTCTGCGCCAGCCGCTGCTTGGCGCTCGCCGCCGCCGGGCTGGAGGGGTACTTCGACACCAGCGCCTCGAGCGACTTCTGCGCGCCACGGCGATCGCCCGCCGCCTCCTGCGAAGAGGCGATGTTGAGCAGCGCATCGGGCGCCTTGGGATCGTCCGGCCACTGCGCGATGACCCGCTGCTGCGCGGCGATGGCCTGCTTGAAGTCGCGCTGCGCGTAGTGCGCGTTGCCGATCCAGTATTGCGCCGAGGGCGCGAGCTTGCTCGCCGGGTAAGTCACCATGAACCCCTGGAACGCCGAGATCGCCAGAGGGTAGTTGCCGAGCTTGAACTGGTTCAGCGCCGCCTCGTAGGCCTTGGTCTCGGGAGCGGTGACGCCGGCTTCGCCGGGTTTGTCGCTCTGCGCCGTTTCCTGCAGCTTTTCCAGCTTGCGCAGGCGCGTGTCGATGTCCAGGTACAGGTCCTTCTGCCGCTTCTCGGACTGCTCGGCCTGGTTCGCCAGCACTTCCACCTGCCCGCGCAGCCTGGCGATGTCGCCCTTCAGCGCCTCGATCTGCGCGGCGAGCTCGAGCAACGCGCGGCGGTCCTCCAGCTTGCCGATGCGCTCGTCCGCCGCGCGCAATTCCTTGCGCAGGACCTCGATGCGCCGGCGCGCCTCCTCGTCGTCGAACAGCGCCCATGCCGGCAGCGCAATCGACAGCGCCGCGAGAAGGACCGCTGTTCTCACTAGAATTCGCCGGAGTAAAGCATGTCGCTGCGGCGGTTCTGCGACCAGGCTTCCTCGCTGGAGCCCTGCGCCTTGGACTTCTCCTCGCCCAGGCTCACGGATTCGAGCTGGTCCTCCTTCGCGCCGAGCAGCATCAGCATGCGCTTCACGCCCTCGGAGCGGCGCTGCCCGAGCGCGAGGTTGTACTCGCGGCTGCCGCGCTCGTCCGTGTTGCCCTGGATGAGCATTTTGGTGCCGGGGTTGTCGCGCAGGTAGCGTGCGTGCGCCTCGACCAGCGCCTTGAATTCGTCCTTCACGTCGTACTTGTCGAGGTCGTAGTAGATCGAACGCTTGGAGAGGATCGATTTCGGGTCGGTGAGGATGCTGGCGCCCGGCTTGCGCCCGGCGGTCAGGTCGACCCCGGTCACCCCCGGTTTCGTCACCGGCTGGGTGTCGGCGCCGGGTCCGGGCTTGCGTTCCTCGACGCCGGCGGGATCCTGCTCCGACGTCGGCGCACTCGAACACGCCCCGAGTACGGCGGCGGCGAGGGCTGCCAGGTAGATGCGGATCATTCGGCTCGACATAGTCATGCTCCTATCGGATCACTGCACGGATCACTGCGTGAACGGGCCCCACGCGGGCTCCCTGACGTCGCCGGAGGCCACGCTCAGGCGCTGCTTGACGCTGCCGTCGGCCGAGACCGCGGAGAGCACGCCGCGGCCGCCGATGACCGTCGCCAGCAGGATCATGCGGCCGTTGGGCGAAAAGCTCGGCGACTCGTCGCGGTCGCTGTCGGTCAGCACCTGCACCTGCTGCGGATTGGCGAGTTCCAGCACCGCGACCTGGAACTTGCCGTTGTTGCGCGAAACGTAGGCGAGTTTCCTGCCATCCGGCGAAATGCGGGGCGAAACGTTGTAGGTGCCGGCAAAGGTCACGCGCTGCGCCTCGCCGCCGCCGGCGCCCATGCGGTAGATCTGCGGGCTGCCGCCGCGGTCCGAGGTGAAGTAGATCGACTGGCCATCGGGCGAGAAGCGCGGCTCGGTGTCGATGCCGCCGGAGTTCGACAGTCGCCGCACGCCGCTGCCGTCGGCGTTCACCATGAAAAGCTGCGAGCCGCCGTCGCGCGACAGCGCCACCGCCAGCCGGGTGCCGTCGGGCGACCAGGCGGGCGCCGAGTTCGAGCCCTTGAAGTTCGCCACCACCTGCCGCTTGCCGTCGAGCAGCGAATGCACGTACACGACCGGTTTCTTGTTCTCGAACGAGACGTAGGCGATGCGCCGGCCGTCCGGCGACCAGACCGGCGAGATGATGGGCTCGAAGGAGGCCAGCGCGGTTTCCTCGCCCGCGCCGTCGGCGTCGGCGACCTGCAGCTCGAAGCGGTTGCCGCGCTTCACCACGTAGGCGATGCGCGTCGAGAACACGCCCTTCTCGCCGGTGAGGCGCTCGTAGATGAAGTCCGAGATGCGGTGCGCCGTGGCGCGCAGCTGGTCCTTGGCCAGCGTGTAGGCAACGCCGGAGAGGTCTGCACCCTTCACCACGTCGTGCAGCTTGAAGCGCACTTCGAAGCGCCCATCCGGCCGCGCCGCCACCGAGCCGACGACCAGCGCATCGGCGAGGCGCGAGCGCCATTCCGGGTAGCTGACGGCGGAGGAGTCCGTCGGCACCGGCGCGAGGGGCGGCGTCTCGAGCGTGCGGAACAGGCCGCTGCGCTCCAGGTCCGCGCGCACGATGCTGGAGATGCCCGGGGCGATGCTGCCTTCGCCGGCGAAGGGCACGATCGCGATCGGGATGCGGTTGGCGCCGGCGCCGGTGACTTCGATCGAGAGCTGCGCGCCCGCGCCCGAGGCGGCGAGCAACAGCACGAACGCCGCGAAGAGCTGATTCATGCGCGGAATTATAGTCAATCCAGTGGCCGGTACTTGAGTTCGAAGTTGCGCGTGAAGAGCTCCGGCCTGTCGGGCTTCGGCAACGGCGACGATTTCAGGATGGCGCGCTCGATGGCATCGTCGAGCGCACCGACGCCGCTCGACTTGCGCAGCTTCACCGACAGCACCTCGCCTGTCGGCAGCTGCACGACATCGAAGACCGCCTCCGGATTACCCTTCAATTCCGGCGGCAGCATCATGTTGCCGCGCACCTTGCCGCGCACCTTGTTCACCCAGTCGGCCATTGCCTTGCCGGAGGCTTCGCGCTGCAACCGATCGCGCACCTGCGCGCGCTCGCGATCCACGTTGATCGCCAGCTGCTCGCGCGCCAGTTCTTCGGCCATACGGCGCTTCATCGGATCGTCGCGCGCCTGGGCCGCAGGCTTCGGCGGCAGCGGTTTCGGCTCGGCCTTGGGCGGCTCGGCCTTGGGCTTCGGCTTGGGCGGCGCCTTCAGCGCGATGTCCGGTTTCTCGATCACCGGCTCCGGCTTGGGCGCGGGCGGTGGTTCCACCCTCGGCTCGGGCTTGGGCGGCTCGGGGCGCTCGGCTACAAGGGGCGGCGGCACCCAGAGCTCGACGGCGACGGACTCGGGCGGCCGGTTCTGCCAGCGCACGCCGAACACCAGCACCAGTGCGAGCAGGACGTGCACCGCGGCCGCGAGTGCGACCGACTGCACGCGCCCCGGTTCGTAGCGCTCCTCGAAGATCCCCGCGTCCGCGACGGCGTTCATTGCGCCGGCTTCACCGACAGGCCGACCCGGCGCACCGCCTGCTTCTGCAACTCGTCCATGACGTTGAGCACGGCCTCGTAGCGCACGTTCTTGTCCGCCGAGATCAGCACCGGCTGCTCGGGATTCTTCGCCTGCTGGTCCCTGATCGCCTTGGCGAGTTCGCCGCGCGCGAGCCTGCGTTCCTCGCCGATGGCGCCCTTGGCGTCACGCGCGCGCAGGATCACGCTCTGGTCTTCCTTGATCACCACCTCCAGCGGCGACGTCGGCGCGTTGGACGCCTTGCCGACGGAGGGCAGGTCCACCACGCCCGGCGTGACCAGCGGCGCGGTCACCATGAAGATCACCAGCAGCACCAGCATCACGTCGACGTACGGCACGACGTTGATTTCGTGCATCGCGCCGCGCTTGCTGTGCAGGCGGGCCATCGGAGCTACCTTGCCTGCCTTTGCAGGATGTTCGAGAACTCCTCCATGAAGCTCTCGAAACGGATGGCGATGCGGTCGATGTCGTGCGAGTAGCGGTTATAGGCCACCACCGCCGGTATGGCGGCAAACAGGCCGATGGCGGTTGCGACCAGCGCCGCGGCGATGCCCGGCGCCACCTGCGCGAGCGTCGCCTGCTGCACGTTCGCCAGGCCGCGGAACGCGTGCATGATGCCCCACACCGTGCCGAAAAGGCCCACGTACGGGCTCACCGAGCCGGTCGAGGCGAGGAACGCGAGGTGGCTCTCGAGATGGTCCATCTCGCGCTGGTAGGTGGCGCGCATGGCGCGCCGCGCGCCGTCCACCATGACGCTCGCGTCGGTGCCGCGCTGCCCGCGCAGCTTGGTGAATTCGCGGTAGCCGGCCTCGAAGATGCGCTCCAGGCTGCCGATGCTGTGCCGGTTGTTGACCGAGCCCTGGTACAGCAGCGAGAGGTCGTTGCCGCTCCAGAACTCCCGCTCGAAGGCGTCGGTCTGCTCGCGCGCGCGGCGGATCGAGATCAGCTTGCGGAAGATGAACATCCAGGACATGAACGAGACCGCGAGCAGCAGCACCATCACCGCCTTGACCACGATCGAGGCGTTGGCGATGAGCGTCCAGAGTTCCAGGTCCTGCGTAACCGTCATGCTTCTCCCGGGGGCGGGTCGCCTGCGAATGCCTGCGCCAGCGCCCGCGGCATGCGCACCGGCTTGCGGCTTTCGCGATGCACCGTGGCGATGCTGACGTCGGCTTCGACCAGCAGCTCGCCCGCGCGTTCCACGCGCTGCCGGAAAACGAAGCTGGCGCGGCCAATTGTAACCACTTCGGCGCTCACGTTCAGCAGCTCGTTGAGCAGCGCCGGCTTGTGGTAGCGCACGTGGATGTCGTGGACGAAGAACAGCGTGCCGCTCTCCTCGGCAAGGCGCGCAGGATCGATGCCCGCCGCGTTCAGCAACTCGGTCCTCGCGCGCTCCATGAACGCCAGGTACTGCGCATGAAATACGACGCCTCCCGCATCGGTGTCCTGGTAGTAAACGCGCACCGGGATGGAAAGGGTTTTCCTCACCGCGATTTTCCGTGGCTGCGCTTGAGTTCATCGAGCAGCCGGTGGCTCTCGCCCGCAAGGCGGTTGGCGTGCTCCATGCGCAGCTTGTCGTCATGGCGCAGGCCCTGCGCCAGTTCGGCGAGCATCTCGCGCCGCACCGCGGTGTAGCGCACCATCAGCTGCAGGCGCCGCGCGGCCGGCGCCGGCTCGGCGAGCGAGACGGCGGCGAGGCGGCGGTTCGCCTCCTCCCATTTCGGCACCACCTCTGCATCGAGGCGGGCCGCGGCGACTTCCGGCGCGATTTCGCCGCGCTTCAGCGGCTCGAGGACGGTGCGGGCGAGCTTGACGGTTTCCGCTTCATGCTCGAGGAAGCTGCGGATGGCGACCTCCGCGGCCAGTTGCGCCCGCTGCGTGTAGGCAGGAGGCGGCAGCAGCGCCCAGCCGAGCGCGATGCAGCCGCCGCCCAGCGCCGCCGCAAGCACGCCGCGCCGCTCGAAAAGGCAGGCGCTGCCGGCGGCCAACCCTCCGGCAAGGCCGCCAAGATGGCAGGCATTGTCGATGCCCGTGAGCACCGTGCCGACGAACAGCGAAAACGCCACGAACACGGCGGCACTTGCCCCGATGCTGCCCAGCGCTTCCCGCGGCACGGCTTGCCGGCGCAGCAGCACGAAAGCGAACAGCGCCCCGTATACGCCGAACACCGCGCCCGATGCGCCGGCGCTCACCGCCCTGGGCGCGCTCCACCACAGGCTTGCCAGCCCGCCGCAGATCCCGGCGAACAGGTAGATGCCGAGGAATGCGCCGTTGCCATAAAGGCGCTCGACCAGGCGTCCCGCGTCCCACAGCGCCCACATGTTGAAGGCCAGGTGCACGACGCCGAAATGCAGGAACATGTACGCCAGCAGCCGCCACGGCTCGCCGTCGCCGGTGGCGGGCCCGAAATTGGCGCCCCACGCGAGCAGCACGTCCGGATCGGAGCGGAACAGGCCTGTGCCGGCGAACAGCAGGACGACGAACACCGCGGCGCAAAGGCCGACGATGGCAAAGGTAACCGGCGTGCGCGGCGTCGCCGCGTGGACTTCGTTCCAGAATGCCGCGAGCCGCTCTTCGCCGGCCTTTTCGTTCATTCCGCCGGCCCGGCCTGCGACAGCAAATCCTGCGGTTGCGCCAGCAGGTCCTGCGCCCGCGCAGGGGCGACGATGCCGAAATGCCGGTACGCCGCCAGGGTCGCCACGCGCCCGCGCGGCGTGCGCTGCAGGTAGCCCTGCATGATCAGGTACGGCTCCAGCACGTCCTCGATGGTGTCGATGTCCTCGCCGATGGCGTGCGCGAGGTTGTCCAGGCCGACCGGGCCGCCGGAGAATTTTTCGATTACCGCCAGCAGGAGCTTGCGGTCCATGAGGTCGAAGCCCAGGGCGTCGACATCCAGCATCTTCAGCGCGGCGTCCGCCACGGACTTGGTGACCGTACCGTCGGCCTTCACCTGCGCGTAGTCGCGCACACGGCGCAGGAGCCGGTTGGC